>Ga0187892_10002334_pt1 | contig 38637 bp, 31 predicted proteins | sample MA1701073metaG_FD_139345 | JGI IMG/M metagenome (GOLD analysis project Ga0187892, IMG submission 139345) | Bio-ooze microbial communities from a basaltic lava cave in the Kipuka Kanohina Cave System on the Island of Hawaii, USA - MA170107-3 metaG ... | reverse complement strand
TCCAAACTGCTGGCGAAACTCTTTCACCGTCAAAATGCTTTTGGGTTTGGAAACTCTTGGTTTTGTCATGCCTGGCAGGATATCGCCTTTTCTTCGCCGGAGCAAGCGTGATATTCACTTAACGGTATTTGCCGAGAACGTAAGTGGTACATGGAAAGGATCGTATCCCGGACGAGACGGTCAGACGCGCGAAAGCACCATCGTGCTCAAGGCCGAGGGTGAGAAACTGACGGGAACCGTCGCCGGTGGCCGTGGTGGCGATAGCGAGATCAAGGATGGAACCATCAAGGGCAGCGACATCTCTTTCTCGGTCGTGCGCAACTTTGGCGGGAATGAAGTGACCGTCAAGTACAATGGCAAGGTAACCGGCGACGCAATTCAGTTCAAAGTCGAAGCCGGAGAACGTTCCTATGACATGACCGCCAAGAGAGTAAGCCCGTAGTTCTGGGTTGCCTATCCGATATATGGGGTTTCTAGCGTTGTCGCGGGAGGCCGAGGCTCCCCGCTCCCGATCAAGAGGGCTCGGCCTTCCCGAGTTCTTTTGCACCACTTCTGCCTTCCACCTACATCATGATTCGAGCTCTGATCGCACTCTGCCTAACCGCGCTGGTGCCCAGTCTCGCACTGGGGGCCGAGGTTGTGTTTCACAATGGTAAAGTTGTCACGCAATGGAACCAGCACCCAGTCGCCGAAGCGTTTCTGGTATCTGACAACCGTTTCATCAAAGTAGGCACGAACCGCGAAGTGCTGGCCGCTGCCAAACCTGAAGCCAAGCGAGTGGATCTGCGCGGGCGAACCGTGCTGCCAGGTCTGAATGACAGTCACACCCATCCCATTGGCGCCGCACTCAGCGAATTCGATGGGCCAGTGCCCGTGATGCATTCGATCGCTGACGTGCAGGCTTACCTGAAAAAGCTGGCGCTGCAAACGCAGCGTGGCCGCGTCCTGTTTGTCCCCAAGGTTTACTCGACGCGGCTGATGGACCGGCGCTACCCAACGCGGTACGAGCTGGATGAGGCAGCCGGCGACCGGGAAGCAATGACCGACAACGGCTATGCATCGGTGCTGAACTCCGCACTGCTCAAGCGCCTCGGCATCACACATGACACGCCGCAACCCGCGAATGGGAAAATCATCCAGGACGACAAGGGGGAACCCACCGGATTGATTCTCGGTGCGGGGCAGCTGTTGGGACCCCTTCGCAACTCGCGGGCGTTTTCAGATGTCGAGCGGCTCAAAGCACTGAAGACGATGCAGGCCACTTACAATCGCGTGGGGATTACCAGCACCATCGACCGCGGGCAACGGGCTGAAGGTTTCCGCACCTACCAAGAGTTGAAGCGGCGCGCCGAGATGTCTGTTCGAACCGCGGTCACTTATTTGATCAACGCCGAGGGCAAACCCACGGAAGTGCGGCGAACGATTGAAAACATTCCGTTCGTTACGGGTTGGGGCGATGAGTGGCTGCGGGTGGGTGCGCTCAAGACGATTGTCGATGGCGGCATCCTGATTGGCACGGCCTATCTGCGCGAGCCTTACGGCGACAGCACGGAGGTCTATGGTTACCATGATCCTTCGTACCAAGGCGTTCTGAACGTCCAGCCCGAAAACCTGGCTGAGATGGCCAAAACAGCAAACCGCTTGGGCTGGCAAATGACGGCCCATACCACGGGTGGTGGAGCCACGGACGCGTTGCTGAATGCCTATGATTCAGCGAACCAAGAGAGCCCGATTCAGGATCGCCGGTTTACCGTCACACATGGCAATTTTCCGAACGCGGAAGCGATTGCCAAAGCGAAGAAACTGGGCGTGGCTTTCGACTGCCAGCCGCAATGGCATCACTTCGACGGCCCCGTCTTGGGCAGCGTTTTTGGGCCGGAGCGGACGAAGTGGTTCTTACCACTGCGGTCAATGCTCGACGCCGGGTTGGTTGTGGCGGGCGGCTCCGATCACATGATCCGCTATGACCCTCGGAAAGCGATCAATGCCTACCATCCCTTCTTCGCGATGTGGATGACGATCACTCGAAAGATGGCTGACGGCCGCGTGCTTGGCGCCGAACAACGCATTACGCGCGAGGAAGCACTGCGCATGTGGACGCTGGCAGGTGCGTGGCTGACCTTTGAAGAGAACCTCAAAGGTTCCATCGAGCCGGGCAAGCTGGCAGATTTTGTGGTGATCACCAAGGACTATCTGACGGTCCCGGAGGATGAGATCAAGGATATTGAGACGCTGTTAACCGTTGTTGACGGGCGTGTCGTGTACGGCAGCGAGGCCGCGCTGAAGTAGGGGGCTCGGAAACAATTCCCCTTAGAAAAGGGGGCAAGGGGGTTCTCCTAAAAGGTTAGGAAAGCGTGATTTCAGACGTCATACCTCAAAAGCGACTGCATCCATCTCTTGCCCTTCGCCCCTCTCAAGACAACCCCCGCGCCTTCGGCGCTGCCCCCTTTTCTATGGGGGAATTCAGGGAATCAACGCCAAGCTAACGAAGGGCCTTTCGGAACCACAGGACCTTGTCCGGGCGAGCACCGGTTAGCGGTTCGCCGTCGGCGCTCAGGTCGATGGAGTGATGGCCACGTGATTCAACCACCCCCTGAATCTTGCCTGTCTTTCGATCCACTTTGACAATCCAGGGTTCAGCTCCGTTCTCCACGTCTCTCGGTTGTGTGCCCAGCCATAGATCGCCTGCTCCAGCCACCTTCAATGAGAACGTTTTGCCCAAGTGACGCCATTCGTCCAGATAGCGGCCGTCAGGGCTAAAACGTTGGATGCGACCGTTCTCACGATCTGCGACATAGATGATTCCGTCCCGATCGATCGCAATGGCGTGCGGAATGCGGAATTGGCCGGGACCTTTGCCAGGCACCCCCCATTCTCGCAACCGTTTACCTTCGTTGCTGTATTCAACAATCCTCGCGTTCGCGTAGCCATCGGCTATCAAGATTCGATCCCGCGCAAAGGCTATATCGGTAGTACCGCAGAAGGCGCTTCTTGGGGATGTCGGGAGACCGCCCACGTTGATTTCCAGGAGCTGTTTCCCGTCGGCAGAGAACCTATAAACCATCGAACTGCCGGCATCGACGGTCCAGACATTTCCGGTGCCGTCAATTCGAATGCTGTGAGGGATCTTGTACAACCCTCGTCCCCAGGACCGCACGACCCTTCCCTGACGATCCACAACAATCACTGGATCCGCATCGGAGCCTCGCTGCAGAACGTAGATAAGGCCGTTGCCATCGACCGCCACCGAAGACGCCATCTCGATTTTCCATCCTGGCCGAAGTGGAGACATTGGCAGCTCAGTTAGTTTCAACTGAAGCGCAGGCGAACCGCGCATCAGAGCTCGAAATTGGGCAGATTCGGCAACCAGTTCCTGGCTGGCCTTGTCCTGAGCGCAAACGATCAGGTTTGGCAAAGCCATCAAGCTTGCAAATAGCGTCAAGGGTGCGGCACGCATCGCGTTTCAACCCCTCCCAGAGGTCTGCTTGCTGGTCAACAGATCCAGCCCGGTACTGAGTGATGAATTTGGCTATTGAATCGGAACCTGCCCCGACTCGCAACTGATTTCAGCGCGGCTCTTTTGGCACTAGGATTCTTTTGAATCGATGTTTTTTGCGTCCCCGGCTCATGCTAATCTTGGGACTCAGGTCGTGGACAAGCTGAGGGCTCGTAAAACGAGTCACCCGCAGCAGACATCTTCACTGCCCGCTCAATCTCGCCCAATCTGCCTCGGTGACTTGCAATGCTCATGACCCTTTCTTCGAAATTCTCCACAATCCCAAGACGAATTGGGGCCCTGCTGGTGTATGCGGGCCTCTTGAGCTGGCCACAATGCCTGCTTGGCGAGGCTCGCGGCGACGAACTGGTGGCGCGATATCTTAAAGAGTCTGTACGACGCGAAGCGATTCTGACCATGCAAGTGGACTATCAAGAGCCGCAGAAGGAGGGACTGCGCTTGGACTTCACCTGGATGCGGCGTGTGCGACAGGGCTTGACAGCACACCTGATTCGTTTGGAAGCACCTCCTTCCGAGCAAGGCAAGCTCCTCCTGGTGCAGGAAAAGCCGGACGGTGGAGCGGAGTACTTGGCCTATCGGCCGAACAGTGTGCTGAAGAAGAAGGTGCGCATCTCCGGTGCGCGCGACTACAAGTACAAGGGCTTGACCATTTCGGTTCAAGAGCTGATTGGAGGCGAACTCGGCAAGTATTCACACCAATCCAAGGGTGTGCAGCAGCTTCAGGGAGTTTCCTGCAACGTTGTGGAAAACGTCCTGCTTCCGAAGTTCAAAAGTGATTCAGACTACCCGCGGTCGATGATCTACCTACGCCTGGACAACGGCCTCCTGCACAAGTGGGAGTTGTTCGGCAAGTCGGGCCAGTTGGAAAAGGTGATTCATGCCGAGGAGATCAAAACTCTGCAGGGGCTTCCAACCGTCACTGTGGCCCGTGTCGAGGAGTTGAAGAAAAAAGGCAAACTGATTCTGAAGACGAAAGAGGCTCAGTACAACCCGAAGCTCAAGGATGAATGGTTCAGCGAAAAGTACCTGACACAAAACTCGCACTGAAGCGGTTTTTGATGCCCGTTGAATTTGCACTTTCTTTCCTGGGCAGACGCAGTATCATTTCCTGAGCCCTTTTCTAGTAGCGATGCAAACTATCCCAACACGATAAGGAGATACGTCGAATGAAGAAATCCCTGATTTGCCTGATTGCGCTATCGTTCTGCCTTTCCTTACTGGCGCAGTCGCCGCCGGGCAAGACAACTCTCAAAGTCGGCGATATGGCCCCCGACTTCACGCTGCCCTCAACAGCCGGTCAGCCGGTGAAGCTCTCCGATTTTCGGGGAAAGAAGAACGTGGTACTGGCGTTTTATCCCGCCGCCTTCACCGGTGGCTGCACCAAAGAGATGCAAGCCTACCAGTTCAATCTGTCCAAGTTTGAAGGAGCGGAGACGCAGGTCTTTGGTGTCAGCACCGACAACAGCCCTTCCCAGAAACGCTTCGCTGAGGACTTGAAGGTGACATTCCCGATGCTGAGCGATTTCGCAACCCGGAAGGTCTCTACTGAGTACGGCCTGCTCATTCCGGAACGCGGTATCGCGAGTCGCGCGACGTTTGTGGTCGATAAGCAAGGTCGCATTCAGCACATCGAAGAGGGCAGTGCTGCCATCGAGGTGGCTGGAGCTGCCAACGTCTGTGAAAGGCTGGTTAAGAAGTAGTTGGGCCGTTCCGGAGCAGGAATATTAGGGCAGGCCCAAAGGGTCTGCCCTTTGTCGTTTGGGGGACACATAGGTCCGCCTCCTCCAAGGCACCCTTTTTCAGGGCAAAGTCTGCAGGTACTTCCCGCTCGTACAATCTATGAATATGGCATACTGGCTGGAGCCGAGAGTTTCTCCCCAGAAAACGCGCCAGGCAGGGAGCGGGAACCGAGGTGTGTACTCTAGAAGGAAATGGATGGACATTTCCGGGTGCTTCTTTATGTAGGCTTTACTCTCCTTCACAGCTGTAGCGTAGGTATCGTCTGAGTCCACTTTCAGCATCTGCAGCGCAAATGGCTGTGCTTGCCCTGCCGGTCCCAACCACGATTCTTCTCTCCCACGCAACACACCTGCATGCGCGTTTCCTGGCGAGTCCACCACTGAGTAGCTGAAGCTTCTCGCCTTCTTGAGTTGCGTAGACACAAACGTGGCATGCCAGACTGGGTACTTGCCGTCAAGGTTCGGTACTTCCTTCAGATTCGCGCTGTAGATCCTTAAGAGCTGCGCATCAGCGGCCCACAATCTGGCTTGCATTGACAGGCGCTGAAATGCAAAACGAGCCGTCACTGGCTGGGGAGGAGCCGGCGGCGCACCCTCTTTCGTTGATTTCTTTTCGAGCTGATCTCCACAAGCAGCCAGAAATAACAGAAGTGTGATGAGACAATACGACGAATGACGACGAGGGTTCACTGCTAAGGTGCTTGATTCCATGGGTAAGTTATGAATCACTACGAGGAGCCCCTCCTTTCGGATTTGGAAGCGGTCGGGTTGACCGCGCTCTTTCGCAAGACATATTTCTGTACTTTGCCGGTCGCCGTTTTGGGGAGCTCCCCCAAAAACGTGACCCCGTGCGGTGCTTTAAAGTGCGCCAACCGGTCGCGCGCAAACTGCCGCAACTCCTCACACGTTGTTGAAGCGCCAGCCTTCAGCACCACGAAAGCGTGGGGGACTTCCCCCCATAGATCGTGGGACAATCCCACTATGGCAACCTCCTGCACCGCCGCATGCCGGAGTAAGGTTCCCTCGACCTCAACCGACGAGATGTTCTCTCCACCGCTGATGATGACATCCTTCAGCCGGTCTCGAATTTCGACATAGCCGTCCGGGTGAACCACTGCTGCATCACCCGAGTGGAACCAACCACCGCGCATCACTTGTGCGGTGGCCTCCGGATCGCGGTAATAACCCTCCATTACCACGTTGCCTCTCACCACGATTTCCCCCTGCGATTCGCCGTCGTTCGCAACCTCATTTCCTTCTGCATCCACAACCCGTAATTCTCCAGAGGTGACCAGCTCCACCCCCTGACGAGCCTTGATGGCGGCCCGTTCGCGCAGCGAATCTCGCTGGTGCTCAGGGCGTGGTTCGCAGACTGTAATGAACGGCGATGTTTCGGTCAACCCGTAAACTTGGGTGACGGTCCAGCCGAGTTCGCCCTCAATGCGCTCGATGGTCGCGGCGGCGGGCGGCGCTCCCGCCGTGAGCAGACGCACTCCGCCATGAGCTTTCTGCCGCAGCTCCGCCGGACCATTGGCAATGCCGATCAGCACCGTTGGAGCAGCGCAAAACATGCTGATCGCCTCGTGCTCCATCGTCTCAAAGACAGCCACCGGCTCAACCTTCCGCAGACAAACATGGCAAGCGCCAACCGCCGTAGCGATCCATACGAACGTCCAGCCATTGGCGTGAAACATCGGCAGCGTCCAGAGATACCGGTCCGCCGGCGTCATCGGGTGATGAATCAGCGTGCCCACGGCATTCATGTAGGCGTTGCGATGAGTGATCATCACGCCTTTCGGACGGGACGTGGTGCCACTGGTGTAGTTGATCGTCAGCAGGTCCGATTCCTCGATTTCAGCTCGCTCGTAGTTTGTGGAACTTCCTGCGAGCAAGCCTTCGTAGTCCAACCAGCCACCCCTGCTGCCCTCAAGGGATACGAAGGCTTCGACGCTGGACAACTGCTCTCGGACACTGTCCACGGATTCCAGATAGCTTGCGTGAGCACAAACAATTCGGGCTCCGCTGTGGTTGATGAGGTAGGCGAAATCATCCGCCGTCAGCCGGTAGTTCAGCGGTACCAGGACCGCACCGATTTGAGGGACTGCATAGAAGGATTCGAGCTGCGCATGAGTGTTAGGCGCGATGTAGGCGATTCGATCCCCTTGCTGTACACCCAGTGCTTGCAGAACCGATGACCAGCGATCACAACGTTCGAAGAACTGGCGGTAGGTAAGCCGCAGGTTGCCATCCACCACAGCCTCGCGTTCGGGATACAGCCTGCGAGCACGACGTGCAAATTCCAGTGGCGTTAAGGGAGTTTCCACCGAAGGGTTCCTCGAAGCAGAGCGCCGTGACGTTCGTACGGTGCCTTATTAGGAATTAGGAATCAATCACGACAGTCGATGTGCTTTCTGCAAGAAAAGCCCATCGTTCCCGCGAAAGCGGGAACCTAGTCCCCTGGCGAGACCTGGATTCCCGCTTTCGCAGGAATGACGCACTCCAAGCCAGAGTCTTTCTTACTTGACCGAGCTGGGCTAGCCTCCAATTCCTATTTTGCTTTCTTGCTTCCTAAATGCGCGTCGAACCAGGCAAACGCGTCGGCCTGCATCTCGCGGTCGAACTTGTGTCCGCCAGGATAGAAGTTGCAGCGATACTGCTGCTCGGCCCCGCCGCGCTTGAAGGTGTCACGCAACATGCCGTCAGCGCGCTTCATCTCGGCGACCGTGTAGAGCGGATCATCATTGCAGTTGAGAACCATCGTCGCGGAGGGCGCGCGCAACGCAAGAATTTCCGGGAAGTCCAGGTCGCGAGGAAGCAGCGGTAAATAGGTCATCCAAGTATGTGTGAAGCACTTGTCGAGCAGGAATTCGCGCCAGGTCGTCATGAAGCCGACCGCGATGGCGCAGCGGATGCGGTCATCAAGGCCACCCAGAAACACTGTGCGCATGCCACCGCCGGATAACCCGGCACAACCGACTCTTGAGGCATCTACATCCGGACGCGCACACAAAACGTCGAGTGCCCGCTGATCTTCCACAACATAGACCCCGGGCCAGGTGGTTCCCGCGCTGATCAGGCTCTTTTCCATGATGTGCTCATGCTGTCCGGCAAACGCGTTGTATTTGCCGATACCTTCCGTGTCTGTGGGTTCCGGATCGACGCCACCCTGGCGCAAGCGCTCGGGCACGTCGGCAACCCGCACCCGCCGGCTCGCAAAAGGAAAGGTATCGTGCACCAAAACGCCATAACCGCGTCGCGCCAGCTCGTTGGCCCAGGCCACGCCGCCATAATACCTTTCGTGATGAGTCGCCTGTATCGGCCAGGGATTGTCGTCGGTCCGAACAATCTTGCGCCAACCCATGAACTTGTTGCCACCATGATCATGCAAACCTAGAACTGCCGGCAGGCGGCCCTGTGCCCCGGCAGGCTTCAGGAAAACTGCCTCAGTTCGCGGTCCGCCGGGCAACTGCCACGAGAGGTGCTCGATATGCAGCCCGTCATAAGTGGTCTCTGACTCGACCTTAACCACTGGCTTGCCGCCCAGGTTCACGGGCGCCATCGTCTCGAGGACTCGTTGCCGGGCCGCTTTCCGCCATGCGTTCAGGTCCTTCCACTTTCCAGTTCGGAAAGACAGCCGGGCTGGCCCGTCGCCTAATACCTCGTCAGCCAGCCAGGGTCCATAGCTGCCCGTCATGTTGGGTCGCATGGGTGTGGATTCTCTTGCCGGCGCTTGGCCAGACGGTTTGAACTGCAAACAAATCAGACTCACCAACAACAAACCAGACAAGATCATGCGTCGCATGAAAGGTTCCTCCGAATATCGTTCTCGTCCTCGCGCTCCCCTCGGTGAATATCGAGGACAACCGCCGGGCGCTTCGCGACCACTGTCGGTTCGCCCTGCCCGTTGAAGCTGTGAAAAACTTCGGGTGTCACCGTGGGAGGGCGAGGCTCCCGCCGAACCGTACCGAAAGTTGCCCCCGAGCGACTCGGCAGGAGCCTCGCCCTCCAAAATTCGTTCATAGCGGACTTCCACACAAGCGACACTCCGACCTGCGTTTGGCGTTGAGCCCGCTGCATCGGGAACACCGGTTGTACATCCTTTTGGTGAACCACTGAGTGATGAGAGCACTGCCACCGAGAATGACAGTCAGCAACAACACATTGACGAGTATCTCAGACAAGTGTCCCCGATTATGTTCCTGAAACCTTCGGCACAGCAGCGGTGTCTAAACCCGGCAAAGAATCAAATCAGGCTACAACGACGGGGGGGCATCATGAAACACACAGAACGATCCAGCCATCCGGTCAAGAGTGAAATCAACGTTACCCCCATGATCGATGTCTTGCTCGTGCTTCTAATCATCTTCATGGTGATTTCTCCAAGCCTTTCGGTCGGACTCGACAGTCAAATCCCCCAATCCAGCTCAGAGGTAATTCGTCCAAACCCTGAGAGGATTGACGAATCCATTGTGATTTCGATGAAGGGTGACTTGTCGATCCAGATCAATCAAGAACCGATCCCAGTCCATGAGCTGCAAGATCGTTTGCATGAGATTCTGAAGTCAAGGACAGACCGTAGTGTATTCCTTCAGGCAGACTCTGATCTCCCCTTTGAAGCCGTAGCAGTAACGATTGACGGCGCAAGAAGTGCAGGGGCAGACCGAATCGGCTTACTTACGGACAAACTCGCGCCAGCCAATCTGTGAGGGAAAACCCCTTACGCCTTCGCTTCCTTCGGCCTGAAGAATAGCGCAAATAACGCCAGCACCGCCGTCGCACCCAGAGCAGGCATCATCCAAATCTGTGGCCACCCGTGTGTCACCGCATTGCCGACTGCGATGGTGTACTTCTGCACCACCAGACCTGAGACCCAGGAACCCAGGAACATACCAGCTCCGAGCGTCACGAAGGCGATAAATCCTTGCGCTGCGCCGCGCATCTCCACGGGTGCGCGCTGGTCCACGTAGATCTGCCCGGTAACGAAAAAGAAATCGTAGCAAATGCCGTGGAGCAAAATTCCGGTATAGAGCATCCAGACACCAGCATCAATGTTGCCGTAGGCGAATAGCAGATAGCGAGCCACCCAAGCTGTCATCCCCAGAAGTATGGTCTTCTTAATACCCACCCGGCTCAGAAAGAACGGCATTACGAGCATAAAACCGATCTCCGACATTTGCCCCAAGGTCATCTTGCCTGCAGCGTTCACCATGCCCAGTTCATTCAGAAAGAGGTTCGTAAAGGCATAGTAGAAGGTTAACGGCACACAGATGAGAAATGAACCGATGACGAAAATCGCAAACGAGGGATCCTTCATCAGCTTCAAAGCATCGAGGCCCAGAAGGGCACCGACAGAAATGGGCCGCCCTTTCAGCTTCGGCGGCGTGTGGGGAAGTGTAAGGCAGTAGAGTCCCAGCAATATCGACGATCCCGCGGCAATCTTCAGCGGCGTTGCGCTCGCCTCAATTCCCAGCCAGCCAATCAGTTGTCCGACCGCAATCCAACCGATCGTGCCAAGTACCCGTACGCTGGGAAACTCCTTCGCTGGATCCTTCATGTTGTGGAATGAAAGAGCGTTCGAAAGCGCCAGCGTCGGCATGTAGCAGAGTGTGTATGCAAGCAGCGTTGGGTAGACCAGGCTGAACGTCGAGAAAGTGGAAGTCAGATACATGAGCCCGCCACCGACAAGATGCAGGACTGCCAGAATTTTTTCGGTGGCAAAAAAACGATCCGCAATCATGCCCACAAAAAAAGGGGAGATCACGGCCGCCAGGGCTGTGGTTCCAGATATCAACCCCACTTGAACCGCACTGAAGTTGTGAACCTGTGTCAGATAGGTCCCCACCGTCACCCACCAGGCCCCCCAGACGAAGTACTGCAGGAACATCATGATTGAGAGCTTTAGGCGAACAGGCGTCATGAAAACTCCTTAGGTGTTGGATAGTCGCTCAAACGTCGGCAGAACGCGGGCGCTTTCGGCTTGGGATAGCTTGCGAACGGGTCCGCACTCCCAGTCCGAGGCGCAAGGCTACTTTCCGTGCGTCTCCAGCAACTGCCATTGCTCGCCAAAGAACCCGGCCAGGGCGATACGGCCCGGCCAGCGTGGGCCCGGCGGTGTCGTGAGATCAATCACCGCATAATCTGGCAGCTTGGGCACCTGGCGAGCATTGTTCAAATAGTCAAACTCACGCTGGGTTGGGCCACTGTTCAGGACGACGTAGCGGGACGGGTTCAACGGATTGGGGTAGATCGCAATCAAAGCGTGACTGGGTGCAGGAAATGCTTCCTTGCCGACCACAATGCCCGAACTGGTCCAGCGGATGGGTAGCTTGTCGGCAATTCTCGCCAAAACTCGGTTGCTGCCTGGATCCCCCCACAGAATCAAGTTATGGTCGCGAATGAGATCGTCCGTAATCTCGCTGTCGAGTCGCACTTGAGCTTCGCCTCGAAACTGGCTGCGCCAGGCTGCGATCGCCCGATTCATCTCTGAAATCACCCAGGCCGCAGTCTCGGAAATCATGGCCTGGCCGGTCGGCTTTACCATCACAAAGCTATCCATGAACGCGACATCGATCGAGCCTTGCAGGCCTGGCCGCTTGCGCAGACTCGTATCTGCGCGGTCCACCGCCGCCCAACGGCCCGCCTTCTTCTCAAAGTGCGCCTCCCACGAACGGTCGCTCGCAGGCGGTGAAGCTGTCAACTTCTGGCCATCGATGACGAGAGTGGGCTTCGTCATCACATCGAGCGGGCAACCGCCCGGTCCCATATCCAGCGTAAAAGCCGAAACGTTGCCGGTTGTCACCTGAATCGTGTGGTCATCGAGCACGTCGGCATTGAACCGTGCCCGCTCCCAATGCTTCTCCAATCCGTCCAGCTTCGCCCACTTCATCCTCGGATACGACAGCGTCCAGGTCGTAAACCGGATCCTCCGTGGATAAGGATCGCGTCCGTTGTCGGCCAGCGGGTCAATTCTCCGGTTGATCTCGACCTTCGAATCAGGATGGTAGCGGTGCGGAGTCTGCGGCCCGATGACGTGGGTAAGCCTCATGCCCTCGATGGCGAGCGCCTTCTCCATCACGTCAGCTGCCTGTTTCTGCCGATCGATCTCCCCGCTATAGGCAACGGTCGGGCAGTGGTAAAGGTTGGTCGCATAGTCAGTGGCGTTATACATGCGCCAAAGCTTCTCTTCCCACCAGAAAGGTTTGTTTTGAGTGTCCTTGTACACGTTCAGGAACTCGGGCGATTCGCTGAACCCCGCACCAGGAGCCGCCGCAGCCCATTCGCCCGCAAAGTGCACAGCAAAATGCCAGACGGCCGCGCCGCCCATACTGAAACCCCGAATGACGATGCGGTTGTCGTCAATGAGATAGGCGCGCTTAACCGCATCGAGCGCTTCAAACAGATCGACCTCACCCGCCAGCTTATTGGCATTACAGTAGCGGCCGTAGAGATGCAGAACGATCGCATTGTCCGGTGTAAACTCGCCAGGATTGCGCTGCCGCTCGGTTAGGAAATTCACTTCGCTGAGTGTTTCGTTGCGTCCGTGAAACCAAGTGTCAAGTCGCCATGGCTTGGAAGTGGCTCCCGAATAGGCTGGCGGGATGACGAGACCATACGGCTGTACACTACGGTCGATTTTCGAGACATAACCTCGCACAACCAAGCCTGTCTCGGTAGTCCAAGGCGCTTGGCCTAGCGCCAGCGCATCTGCTCGGCCTTGTCCCTGCCTGAGCAGATCCTTAGCCCGGTAAATCTCTTCCGGCTTGAAGAATTCGTTGTATTGCAGCGCGACCCGGACTGCTTCGTGAAAGATCCGCACATCCGCCAGCAGCTCAGCGCGGGTCCCCAGGCTCCCACGAAGCTTTTCAATGCTGTCGCCCAGGCGCTTCAAACCAGTCTCCAAGTCCTTTCGATCCCCTTCAGTCACCGGAACGCCGGGTGGTGGAACAGGCCGGATGGGCGGTTGTCCGCCACCATTCTGGATGGCAACAAACGTCGAGGTTAGAACCCAGAATAGGAAAGCAGTCGAGATGAGTTTTTTCATAGTTTGACTGGTTTGGTCACATCACTCGCCCCGGAAATCGAAGACCGACTGCACGCGATGGCGCTACTTTGTGATAGCAGAGGAAGGCCCCCTCACCCCACTCTCTCCCGCGCTGGGTGAGGGGAGCCAAATTCAGGTTGGTGCTGGCTGCTTCCACTGATAGTCGGCCAGCACCTCGACCTAGAACGGCCGTCGCAACCTTTGACCTGTTCGTGCCTGACCCAGAGTGACCATTATCTCGAAGATGCCTGGCGCTACTGCTTTTCCGGTTAGAAGAACTCGCGAGGCATTGATCAGAAGTCCCGGTTTCACCTGTCGTTCCTCCGCAAAGGTGCGCAGGCCAGCCTCGGCTGTCTCCAGCGTGAATTCCGGCAGATCTTGGAGCCGAAGCGCCAATTCCGGCAAGAGCTTCGCTAGACCGGGGTCTTTGAGAAACTTCTCCCGAGCTGCCAACTCGATCTCATACTCATCGCTGAGGAAAGGGCGACCGTTGCTCACGAAGTCAGGCAGCAACCGGGCCCGGGTCTTCAGTAAGTCAATCAAGCCGAGAAACCAGGCTCTGCGCTCGTTGTCGTAGGCGCTCTCCCAGAGTCCGGCAGCTTCGACCTCGCTTCGAACGATGGGCAGAAGTTCTTCTGCAGGCGTGCTGCTCAGGTACTGGCTGTTGAGCCAGGCCAGTTTATCCAAATTGAAAACGGCGTCGCTCTTGTTGATTCCCTCAAGTGAGAAGCGCTGGATGAGTTCGGTAGTGGGCATCTTTTCAGAGTCATCCCCTGGAGACCAACCCAGCAGCGCCAGGAAATTGCGGAATGCCTCCGGCAGAAAGCCCTGGTCGCGATAGGCGGTGACCGATGTGGCGCCATGCCGCTTGCTCAGGCGGCTCTTGTCGGGACCCAGGATCAGGGGGACATGCGCAAATTCAGGGATTTTGGCGTCGAGGGCTTTGTACAAGAGAACCTGCTTCGGAGTGTTCGATATGTGGTCAGCACCACGGACGACGTGGGAAATCTGCATCTCAATGTCGTCAACCACAACCCCCAGGTGATAAGTGGGCATGCCATCTGAACGGAGCAACACAAAGTCTTCGATCGTTGTGAAGTCGTGTTCGATACGGCCGAACACGTGATCCGCAAATTCAATCTTTCCTTCTTGCGGGACTTTGAAGCGAAGAACGTGGCTCTGGCTCTTGCTTTCCCTGTCCTGGATCTCACGGCTCGTCAGGCCGCGGCAAGTACCGTCATACTTCCAGGGCAGCTTGGCCTTTGCCGCCGCCTCACGTTTTTCCGTGAGCGACTCCACGGAACAAAAGCATGGGTAAGCCTTTCCTGATTCCTTGAGTTTTGACGCTACCTCGCGATACTGCTCCAGCCTGTGCGACTGAAAGAAAGGCCCTTCTTCCCAGTTCAGTCCAAGCCAGCGCATGCCCTGGAGAATGCCTTCCACCATTTCGGCAGAGGAACGCTCCACATCCGTATCTTCAATGCGAAGGATGAACTTTCCCCGATGATGTTGCGCGAAAAGCCAGTTGAAGAGAGCGGTTCGGGCGCCACCGACATGGAGGTAGCCGGTTGGAGAGGGAGCGAAGCGGACACGAATCTGCACCAACGAAGGTCTCCTGTCGGGAAGATCTCACCTGAAGGAACAGCAAACCGCGAAGGCGCGAAGAACGCCAAGAACCCATTGGCCATTGGTTATCGGCTATTCTCGATTGCTATTCCGCAGATTTACTCTTACCGGAGAACAGAACGCCAACCGAGAGTCGATGCTCCAACAGAATCCCTTCGCGCCTTCGCGGTTCCGTTGTTATCCTGGAATCAGGCTCTCGCGGTCAATGCGCCTTTGGTCGCTGCCAGAGCTGCATCGTAGTTCGGATGATCGCCCACTTCCTTGACGTACTCGACGTATCGGATCGTGTCACTGCCATCCACGACGAAGATGGCTCGGCTATCGATTCGTAGTTCCTTGATGAGTGTTCCGTAGGCCTGACTGAAGGATGCGTCACGATGGTCAGAGAGCGTCTGAACTTTGTCGACGCCTGCCGCTCCGCACCACCGTTTTTGCGCGAAGGGTAAGTCCATGCTGATGGTGAGAATGGCAACATCTCCCAGGTTGGCCGCTTCCTGATTGAAACGCCGGGTCTGAGCATCGCAAACCGGCGTGTCCAGCGAAGGCACCACGCTGATGAGCCTCACCTTGCCAGCGGTGTTGGCCAACGAGACTTCCTTTAGATCGTTGCCAACTGTTGTAAAGGTGGGTGCCTTGTCTCCAGCCTTAAGCTCAGGTCCTACCAAAGTGAAAGGGTTCCCCTTCAAAGTCGTTCCTGCGGGTCTTTCTTGCGGCATATGTCAATTCTCCTTTTCGTATTCGATTTGGTTCTGACTATGATTCCTCGTACTGCGACTTCAACTTCGCAACTACTGTAGCGTCGGCCAGCGTGGTGGTATCACCCAGCGCGCGTCCTTCTGCAATGTCTCGCAACAAACGGCGCATGATCTTTCCGCTACGGGTCTTGGGAAGTTCAGCCGTGAAGAAGATGGCGTCGGGCCGGGCGATTGGGCCGATCTTCTCGGACACGTGCTTCTTCAGTTCAGTCACCTTGTCCGCGTTTCCAAGAGTGCCTTCCTTCAGAGTGACAAACGCGGCAATGGCCTCTCCCTTGATGTCGTCTTTCTTGCCGATCACCGCCGCCTCAGCCACTTCGTGATGGTCCACCAGGGCACTCTCCACCTCCATGGTGCTGATGCGGTGGCCAGAAACATTCATCACATCGTCAACTCGTCCCAGCAACCAGAAATAACCCTGGGTATCGCGCTTGCAGCCGTCGCCGGCGAAATAAACGTCCTTGCCAAAGCGATTCCAGTAGGTCTGAACGTAGCGATCCGGGTCACCATAGATGGTGCGCGCCATTGACGGCCACGGAGACTTCAGCACCAGGTAGCCCCCGCCACCCAGCGGAACGGACTGGCCCGACTCATCCACGACGTCGGCATTGATTCCCGGCATCGGAAATGTTGCCGAGCCGGGTTTGGTGGTCGTGATGCCGGGCAGCGGTGAAATGAGGATCGATCCTGTTTCGGTTTGCCACCAGGTATCGACGATGGGACATTTCCCTTTCCCGATCACCTCGTGGTACCACATCCACGCCTCAGGATTGATGGGCTCTCCGACCGAGCCCAGCAACCGCAAACTGGAAAGGTCGTGTCGGTTTGGATGCTTTTCGCCCCACTTCATGAAGGCTCGAATGGCAGTGGGCGCCGTGTAGAGAATGTTCACGCCATACTTCGCAATCATCGACCACCAGCGATCCTTCTCCGGCCAGTCTGGCGACCCCTCGTACATGAGGCCTGTGGTGCCATTCGCCAGCGGGCCATAAACAATGTAAGTGTGTCCGGTCACCCAACCAATGTCGGCTGTGCACCAGTAGACATCGTCTTCCTTGATATCGAACACCCACTTGTGGGTGAGTGAGGCACCCAGTAAATAGCCAGCTGTGGTGTGCAGGATTCCCTTTGGCTTGGCCGTTGTGCCGGAAGTGTAGAGGATGAACAACGGATCTTCTGCGTCCATGGCTTCCGGCTCGCAGTAAGCCTCAGCATCGGCGATGAGCCGGTGCCACCAGTGGTCACGTCCTTCCTGCACGTGAATCGAAGCCGCATCACCCAGACGCTTCAGCAGGATGACGTTTTCGACACAAGGGCAATCTTTGACGGCCGCATCGACGTTCCGTTTGAGCGGAACGATCTGGCCGCGACGATAGCTTCCATCTGCCGTAATGACCAGTTTTGACTGGGCGTCGTTGATGCGGTCGCGCAACGACTCGGAACTGAAGCCCCCAAACACCACGCTGTGTGGCGCTCCGATGCGAGCGCAAGCGAGCAAAGCGATCGGCAGCTCAGGTACCATGGGCATGTAGATCGTTACCCGGTCGCCCTTACGGATTCCCAACTTCTTCATGACATTCGCAAACTTGTTCACCTCACGGTACAGGTCTGCGTAAGTCAGCACCCTTTCCTCACCGGGCTCGCCTTCCCAAATCAAGGCCGCTTTGTTACGGCGCCAGGTCTTCACATGACGGTCCAGGCAGTTATAGGAGACATTCAACTTGCCGCCGGCAAACCACTTCGCGATCGGAGGGTTCCATTCAAGAACCTTGTCCCAAGATTTGAACCAGTCGAGGCTGCGAGCCGCTTCAGCCCAAAATCCTTCCGGGTCCTTCTTTGCTTTCTCATACACGCTGGGATCTCTGATGTTCGCTTCCTCTCGAAGCGCGGCAGCCGGCTCGAACGCTCGTTCTTCAGCGAGCAGCGCCTCAATGGGCAACTGGGGGGAAGTCATAAGGAAACCTCGTAGAGAATTTATTTCGGCATCAAAACAAAGGCGAGATTATATACAGCCGGATTGGGTTTGGCCACAGAATCGCTGGCCAGAGAGACGACTCCTGCAATGAGAGAAGTCCCTGGAGCCCAAATGAGACGAACCCAGCGAAAAGCGGACCAAATGACTAATGACGAAGCTCTAATGACGAAATCCAAATATCTCAGCCCAGTCCTTCGTCATTCGGATTTTGGGTTTCTAGTCATTCGCTCTTAGTCATTAGTCATTCCGTTGACTTCAAGGTACCGATCTGCGCTCATCTGTGCAATCTGCGTCCAAGTTTCTGGTCTCTACAGATACTCGTTCAACAGGTTCTCCAGCATTTCCACGCGCCCTGAAGCGTTAGGCGTCGGTTCTCCCTTCTCGAGCATGTACTGTTTCAGCTGCGTAAAGTTCAGCTTTCCGGCCTCGAGCTCCTTGCCAAAGCCAATGTCCCAACTTGCGTAGCGCTCCCTCACGAATCCCCTCAAGGTACCGTCCTTGCGAATCGCCGCAGCCGTCTTCAGGCCTCGAGCAAACGCGTCCATCCCGCCGATATGAGCGTAAAAGAGATCTATCGGCTCGAAACTTTCACGTGACACTTTCGCATCGAAGTTCAACCCGCCGGTTGAGAACCCACCAGCTCTCAGAATCGTCAGCATCACCAAAACCGTATCGTAGAGATCGGTTGGAAATTGATCCGTATCCCATCCGAGCATCACATCGCCACGGTTCGCGTCGACTGAGCCGAATAAGCCGACCGCAGCCGCATATTCCATCTCGTGCTGGAAGGTGTGGCCCGCCAATGTGGCGTGGTTGGCCTCAATGTTCAGCTTGAAATGTTCGGCTAGACCGTAGCGTTGCAGGAAAGCGTAGCAGGCAGCGGCATCGGAATCGTATTGGTGCTTGGTGGGCTCCTTCGGCTTGGGCTCGATATAGAACGGTCCCTTGAAACCGATCTCCTTCTTGTAGTCCACCGCCAACTGCAGGAATTTCCCAAGATGATCCATCTCGCGCCGCATATCGGTATTGAGCAGCGTCTTATAACCTTCGCGTCCACCCCAGAAGACGTAGCCCGCACCGCCAAGCTCCAGCGTGACTTCCATCGCCTTGGCTACCTGGGCAGCAGCGTAAGCAAACACTTCAGCGTTGCAGGAAGTCGAGGCCCCGTGGAGGAACCGTGGATTGGAAAAAAGATTCGCTGTTCCCCACAGGGGTTTGATACCCGTTCGCTGCTGCTCCTCCTTCAGAACCTTGGCGACTGCATCCAAGTTCTTGTTGGTCTCAGCCAGCGTGCTTCCTTCCGGCGCTACATCTCGATCATGAAAGCAATAAAACGGAACGCCCAGTTTCTCCATGAATTCAAACGCCACGCGAGCGCGATTCTGGGCGTTCTCAACCGAATTGGAGCCATCGTCCCAGGGCATCTGACGTGTGCCAACGCCGAAGGGATCGGCATTCATGTTTCTGAAGCTGTGCCAGTAGGCCACGGAGAACCGCAGATGCTCCCGCATGATCTTGCCGTCAACCACTTCGCCTGCGTTGTAGTGCTTGAACGAAAGAGGATTCTTGGACTTCGGTCCCTCGTAGGCAATCTTCCCCACACCCGGAAACGCTTCTTTCATGACAGTGCTCCTCACAGAAATGATCGACCTAAGATTGAGGGCGTTACTCTACCGAGAAACCGGACCAAAACAAAGTTCAGAGTTCAAGCTTCAGCTCCTATTCCTCCGCAGGCTAAAGCTTGAACTCTGAATAGTTGGGGCCTCAAAGAAAAAGGCTCGAAGGAAGAGTTCCTTCGAGCCTTTTACAACAGCACAATGCGAAAACTAATACTTCGGCATTTTCTTATCTACCTTGTCCGCCCAGCGCATGATGCCGCCCGTGAGATTCAGGACATTCGTGAAACCAGCCTTGCGCATATGGTCCGCCGCCTTGGCGCTGCGGCCGCCCATTTTGCAATGCACCACGATTTCAGCGTTCTTATCCAGTTCGTTCAACCGCGTGGGAATCTGGCCAAGAGGGATGAGAATTGAATTTGGAATCCGGCAAATATCGAACTCGTGGGGTTCCCGAACATCGACAATGACCGGCGCTGTCCCCCTGTCAATGCGAGCTTTCAGTTCCTCCGGTGTCATCTCCACTGCTTCCTCCTTGTGGGCCGCAGCCACGGCCGCCGGCGGCGTGATGCCGCAGAATTGCTCGTAATCAATCAAAGCTTTGATCGTTGGATTCTCTCCGCAGAGCGGGCACTTCGGGTTTTTCCGCAGTTTCAACTCGCGGAACTTCATTTCCAGGGCGTCGTAAAGCAACAACCTTCCGATGAGCGAGCGTCCACGACCCAGAATCAGTTTCACCGCTTCGGTCGCCTGTACTAGGCCAATCGTCCCTGGCAGGATACCCAGCACTCCCCCTTCGGCACAGCTTGGCACCAGTCCGGGCGGAGGGGGTTCCGGATACAAGCATCGGTAGCAAGGTCCCTCTTTGGCGTAGAACACGGAGGCCTGCCCTTCAAAGCGGAAGATGCTGCCGTAGACATTGGGCTTGTCGAGGAGCACGCACGCATCGTTTACCAGATAGCGCGTCTGAAAGTTGTCCGTGCCATCGATGACGATGTCGTAGTCCTTGATGATCTCCATCGCATTGTCGGAGCGGAGCATCGTCTCGTAGGTATCCACTTGAATGTGCGGATTGATGCCGAGAATTTTTTCCTTCGCGGAAAACAGCTTGGGCCGTCCGACATCCTTGGTGCTGTGGATCACCTGCCGCTGCAAGTTGCTGAAGTCCACAACATCGAAGTCAACCAAGCCGATACGGCCAATTCCAGCTGCAGACAGGTACAGGCCAAGCGGCGCTCCCAGACCTCCAGTACCGATCAAGAGCACCTTGGCAGCCTTCAGCTTCTTCTGCCCCTCCATGCCCACTTCGGGCATGATCAGGTGGCGGCTATAGCGCGCAATCTCATCGTTGCTGAGTTCCACGCCGGCAAACGTCTCCTCAATCGCAGCGATGTCGCCGCCCGCAATCGAAGGCACAATGCTCACCACATCACTTTCTTTAACCGAGGTTTTATCGTCTTGCAGATAGCGGACGTCTTCGTCGTTCACATAGACATTCACGAAATTCCGCAGCTTTCCTTCCGCGTTAAAAAGATGCTTCTTCAACTCGGGAAACTTGGTAACCAAATCAGCCATGACTTCGGCTACCGTTCCGCCGGACAGCTGAACTTCTTCCTGATTTCCAACCAGGTGGCGTAACGCCGTCGGCAATAAGACCCTCAATGCCATACCTTGTCTCCTTAAATGAGGATAGAGGATCGATAATAGAGGATTGACGAATTCTCTATCCTCGATTCTCCATCCTCTATCTTCTATCCTCCGCCCCTACCATCTCTTCTGGATCAAAGCACGACCGGTCGTCACGCATCTGCCAGCAAGTCAGCTCTTCCGACTTCTGGTTGCGCACAGACACAATAACATAAGAATAGAACGGCCATGCATGATCCAAGTCAAACTGTGAAGGGCGCGCCGGGGCATTCGGATGAGAATGGTAAAAGCCCACGATCTCCAGCTTCTGCTTTCGCGCATATTGTTCCGCCTCTCGGACAGCGTCCGGCGGAATCAAGAACCGATTGTGTTGCGCGCCTTCTTCCCGGGTGTTCTCCGCCGCGTAAGTTTCAGCCACCTGCTTTTCCCCCTCGCTGACGTGACCGAGCAGCAAGCCGCAGCACTCGTGCGGATAAGTGGCTTCTCCATGCTTTCGAATCTGCTCCAGATGCTGAAGTGTCAACCTAATGGACAAGGCTTGCCCCTTCCCAGAACCGCTCGTTTAAGTACTTCATTCCTCCGTCGCAAAGCACCGTTACAAGGACACCTTCGCTGAGAGTCCTGGCTATCTGTAGCGCCGCCGCAACATTGGCCCCGGCAGAAATACCCACCAGCAAGCCTTCCTCCCGCGCGAGGCGCAAAACCATTGCTTGGGCGGCCTCAGTGTCCACTTCAACCTGCTCGTGCGCCAAACTGGCATCATAAATTGGGGGAACAATGGACGTTGCCATGTGCTTCATTCCTTCAAGCCCATGCATCGGCGAGTCAGGCTGCATGGAGACGAGCCGGATAGCAGGGTTGAGCTCTCTCAGCCGCCTGCTGGTTCCGACGAACGTTCCACTGGTTCCAAGACCAGCCACGAAATGAGTGATGCGCCCATCGGTCTGCTCGAAGATCTCGACCGCCGTGGTTTTGTAGTGGGCTTGCCAGTTGGCCGGGTTCCCATACTGGTCCGGATAGAAATACAACTCCGGGCTTTCAGCATAGAGTTTCTTCGCCATCCGGATGGCGCCGTCTGAGCCTTCACGGCCGCTGGTCTGAACAAGTTCCGCGCCATAGGCCGCCAGAATTCTCTTTCGCTCCGGGGTCACATTCTCTGGCATCGCCAGGCGCACCCGGATGCCTTTGATGGCTCCAATCATCGCATAGGCTATTCCAGTGTTCCCTGAGGTTGCATCAAGTAAGATCTTGCCGGGCTTGATCTTACCACTAGCCTCTCCTTCCAGGATCATGTTCAGTGCGGGGCGATCTTTCACGGACCCGCCCGGATTGAAGTACTCGGCTTTGGCATACAGCTCGACACGCGGGCAATCTCGTTCGATTCGGGTCAACCGAACGAGCGGAGTGTTTCCAATGCGGCTAAACAAATTAGTCGACTTGAAAGCTGGAATCATCGGTCTCTGAACCCGGCGCCAGACGCCTACCCGCCATTTCTAAGCGCCGCACGACCGGTAAGCCTAGCATGAATTTGGTCAGCCAGAGTAATCGAAGCAATGGTGATACGATTTTGGCTGAGGGCCCGTTTGCAGTAAGATCCCGACCGTCGCTTTCATTCAATCTCTCGCTCCTCTCGACTCAATGCTTCGCTTGCTGCAACTTCTACCGGCGGCATGCCTTTTGTTTGGCTTTGTCTGCTTCTTTGCAGCATTCGGTCTCTGGCGCGCCGATCTCGGTGGGTTAGCTCGATTCCTGGGCCAAGCTGGCACTCCCAACCCAAAAATTCTTGAGAAAATTCAACTGATCCCGACGGTCCTCATCGTGACGGCGGCTGAAGCGCTCGGAGTCGGCGTACTCTCTCTACGGCATGGCCGACGGGTACAGGATTACCTGCGCTGTGTTGGAACGAGCTTGACCACTCGGCAGTGGGTCGCGTCATTCTGGTTGGGAGCAGCTCTGGTGACCGGACTGCTGGCTTTGAATTTCGGCTGGGTGAGCCTTTCGACGCGCCTGGTCACCTATGGTCTTGACCGGGAATCCCAAGTGGCCGCCGACTTGGGGGAACGGTATGCCATTGTCAAGGCGGTACGTGACCAAACTCCCGAAAATGCGTGCATCGCCATAAGGACGCGTGAGCCAATCAAGTATCTGCTGAACTACGAGCTCTTTCCTCGGCGCTTCTTTGTCTACTCAGATCCAGAAAGAGGGTTGTCCGAAGTACCTCCAGAGTGGCTCCAGGAGCACTCGATTGCCTGGATCCTTGAGATTCGAGACGGCTCGCCAGGAGAGTTTATTTTGCAGCCCGTAACTGTAACCAAGTGAGGAGTGGAAGAGGAACGGCGTGATCCTTCTCAAGTTCGTTGGGATCGTGGGACTGATTTTCGTGACGGGTGCTGCTGCCCTTTGCGTCCTCACTGCCAGCCGGCGGCGGCCACCAGCGATATTGGAGATTCTGGGGCTGGCGCCAGGACTGGGAATCGGGCTGATCGGTTTGGGAACGTTCTACCTGGGCTACTGGCAAATCCCCCTGACTGGAGCCACTGCCAGGATACTCGGTGGAGGTCTGCTACTGGGACTGCTTGCAGTCAACGTTACCTTAAGACGGCAGGGAGTTTCGCGAATCTGGCAAGTCGTGAGACCAAGACGAACGCAACCCTTGCAACCGTTTGAAATCGTTCTGGTGTCGCTTACTAGTGCCGTTTGTCTTCTGGTTTTCGCGGAAGCGCTTACGCAGCCAACGCTTGGTTTCGACGCCAGGGCAATTTGGGGGATGAAGGCAAAAGTCGTTGCTGCGTATGGGCAGATTTACCGGGAAGATTTCTTGGATCCAGACCGCCTCCACGCCAAGCAGCGCTATCCTCTCGGGTTGCCCGCTGCTGTTGGCTTCGCGTACCAGCTCACGGGTGGCTTCGACGAGCGCGTGGGAAGAATGCTTTACGGGCTCCTTTTCCTGGCGCTTGGTTTCTTTTTCTACGGGGGCCTCCGTCGATGCTTGAGCAGGACGGGCGCTCTCGTTGGTACCTGCCTCCTGTCGACCCTCCCGGCATTCACCATTTTCGCCAATGGTGGTGCAGCCAGTGGCTACTCGGATGTTCCGTTGACTTACTTCTACTGTGTCCTTGCGGTGTCGCTCTTTTCTTGGGTACGGGAACGTCAGCTCGCAGACCTGGCCTTGGCAACAGCCTTCGGTATCTTCGCGCTGTTCACCAAAAATGAAGGTCTGGTGCTCTGGGGAATTGCCTTTGCCTGCTATTCCCTTTTCCCCTCAGTTTTCAATTCTGAGTTCAAGTGGTGGCGGCATTGGGCATTCTTTGCGGCCATCTCGCTCGCGGCTCTGCTGCCCTGGTTCTGGTACCAGTCGTATTTACCGAACCTCGAAGAAGATTTTTTTCGCTTGCTCACTCCTGGAAACCTGGCAACAGGGGCTGATCGTTTGCCCTATCTACTTAAGTCCTTCCTTAAGGAGTTCATCCTGAGGCCCCACCTCTGGAGCCTCCTGGGCCCCGGTCTCGTTCTTGCTTTCTGCGTCGCGCCGAAACGCGCCCTTCGCAAACCCCACGGAATTTTTCTGTGGATTGTCCTTTTTTACTCCATCTTTGTTTTGATGATCTATCTGGTTATTCCCTGGAGAATGGAGGACCTAGTGCCGGTTTCACTCACCCGGCTTCTGATGCCACTCTCCCCACTATTGGTTTTTTGGATGCTGCTTCAAGCACGGGTAGCCGGACTCCTGCCCGAAGCCTGGTGTCAGGTCGAACACCCGGCGGAGTGACTTCTATTTGGAGTGCGCACGCCGAGGTTTGACCGGCAGCATTCTTTCTACCTGAGCGTTGTCTCCCTAAGGTCTCGCGGGCGTGTATCCAAATCCCCTGGGAGGGGCAGAAGCCGAAGGCTCCAGGGTGGGTGTCCGCCACGAAGAACCCAACCCGGCTCCGCGGTGAAGGCTTCTCAAGCCTTGACCCCCTCCCGAGAGGGGATTTAAGGCCAAACATCAACACGGATACAAAATTCGGGTTCTACCTTACGATGATTTTTCCCTTCATCTTTCCATGTCCCATGCCACAAAACTTGCAGCAACTGAATTCAAGCTCACCAGCTTTGTCGGCATAGAATTCAAGGGTCGCAGGCGCTTCGGGCTTGAATTTGACGCAACTGTCTTTCATTGATTTGAGTTCGAAGCCGTGTTCTTTGTCCGTGGCCTTCAAATGCAGTCGCACCAAGGTATTCACGGGCACTTCAATTGCTGCCGGGGTAAACTCGTACTTCTTCGCACTGACCTCAATTTCCTTCACAGGCGCTCCTGCTGGAGCCGGACTGCCTATTTTCTTGACCGCTACAGTCTTGTCGTTCGCCGACGTCGACGGGGCCAAGAGTAAGAATCCAAGAGCAACAACCAGCATTTCTTTCATACAACCTCCTCAGAATGCCTCGAAACGGGACGGACGGTATGCGACAACGGTAGCGGCACGATTTCTCAATCCATACAGGACTCCACGAATCAGAACCCCGTAATTCGCTGAGAACCATCAACACCAGTCTAACAGTTGCGGGCGGGGTCTGAAGTCCAATGTGATACACTCTCCCGGCAATTTTTCGGAAGATCACCAACAATCTCTACGACCTGAGGAGACTTCTGCATGGGCAACCCAAACCTGTTTGATCTGACTGGACGCGTTGCAGTGGTGACCGGCGGCAGTAAAGGCCTGGGCAAAGCGATGGCTCGCGGCTTTGCGCAGGCCGGCGCCGACGTGGTGATCAGCAGCCGCCATACCGACGAGTTGGAGAAGGCCCTGCCCGAAATTCTGGAGGGCACCGGCCGGCGCGGCCTGATTGTTACCGTGGATCTCTCCAAGCGGAGCGACGCTGAGCACCTTGCCAAAACAGCGCTTGAGAAAATGGGTCGCGTCGATATCCTGGTCAACAACGCCGGGACCAACGTACCCAGTCCGATTGACCAGGTGAAAGATGAGGATTGGGACCGTGTCATCGAACTCAATCTCAGCGCTTGCATGGTGCTCACGCGCGCCCTGGTTCCGCAAATGAAAGAACGGCGCTGGGGGCGTATCATCCATATCTCTTCGGTTCTTGGTCTCGGCTCAAAAGTGGGGCGTAGCGTATATTCCGCCACAAAGCGGGGAGTGATTGGTTTGGCGCAAGCAGGCGCCTTGGACCTGGGTCCATTCGGCATTACGGTCAATGTCATCGCTCCGGGTCCCTTTCTCACAGATTTGCCGATGAACCTCTTGAGCGATGCGGAGAAGCAAATGTTCTCCAATCGGACCGCTTTGGGACGTTGGGGCAAGCCGGAGGAGATGGCCGGCCCTGCCCTGCTGCTGGCCAGCGACGCAGGCAGCTACATTACCGGAGAGGTCCTGGTAGTCGATGGCGGTGTAATGGCACATACACTGTAGGGAACTCGATCCGTGTCCAAGCTTCGTGGACTTCTTACTTTCACTCCTTCAGCCCAAAGCAGTACAACTTCGTGCGAGTGCGCAGATAAATTTTCCCATCCGCAATCGCCGGGGTCGCGAAGCATTCATCCGCCAGTTCATTCATCGCAAGCACTTCCCACTGTCCAACAGCTTGCAGCACGCTGACTTTCCCGCCTTCGCTCGCAACATAGACCTTGCCATCTCCCGCCACGGGCGAAACCCAGTAGCGCTCCGCGGCGTTGGGTAGCCTCGCCTGCTTCAATACCTCGCCTGTCTTGGGATTCAGCGTCGTCACAATGCCGCCGTCTTTCACCAGAAAGAGCACATCCTGGTACAACAGAGGCGACGGCACGTTCGGCAGGGCTTTGCGGTGACGCCAGACAATATGAGTCTGAGTCACGTCGCCGCGACCCCCGTGACGAACGGCCACCAGACTGTTTTGCGCCGTTCGTCGTGTGCGCCGGAAGTTCCAGTCAACGGCATCGATCAGGCCATCGTGATCCAGGTCCTCGTCCGGGCTGAACTTTACGTCGGCGGGCAGTTCAGTCTTTGACAACTTGCCGTCTCCGTTTGCGTCCTGCTTTTTTGCGACCTCTTCAAAATCAGGGATGCTCGGCGGATAGTCCGTATCGCCCCCCGTTTCCCAGCCGTTCACATAGATCATGTCGCCTTGAAACAGCGGCACCGACTTCAGTTGCCAGGCCATACCCGTCACCCACCAAAGCTTCTTGCCCGACTCGAGCTCGTAGCTGACTAATTGAAAGGCACCCGGCACGATCAACTCAGCGGGCCCCGTCTTCGGCTTGAAAACTCCGGGTGTTGCATAACCACGCGCCACTTCGGGTCTGTCAACTTTCCAGAGCGGCTTTCCAGTCTGTTTGTCAACAGCGATGAGATACGATCCAATATCCTGATCGCAGATCAGAACCAGTTTGTTGCCAGCCAGGATGGGTGAAGACCCGTGTCCGTTCACGTTGTTGAAAGGTCCGAGCGGTAGACGCCAGACTTCGTTGCCTTCGAGATCGTAGGCCAGGACCCCGAAGTCACCGAAGAACACGTAAACCCGCTTTCCATCGGTCACGGGCGTCGGTGAAGCGGGTGTGTTGGTCTGCTGGAAGGATTCAAAACGATCGCGCGGGGCCTCGCGCCGCCAGAGAATCTTTCCTGACGATCGTTCCAGCCGAAAGGTGAGGAGCTTCTTGTCTTGGAATGCCGTCAAGAAAATGGAGTTCCCAACTAGCACCGGCGAAGAATGACCGGGAGGAAGCGCGGTTTGCCAAGCGACGTTCTTCTCCGGGCCAAACTGAACTGGCAGGTTCTTTGAAGTCGATAAGCCAGTCCCACCGCTTCCTCGAAACTGCGGCCAATCTTCCGCGACAAGCGAGACCACACAACCAAGCAACGATAGGACGAGAGCTGAGATGCGAATCAATGGACTGACTCCTTTGTGGTGCCGCGCGGTCACGGTTTGAGTTCACTGCCTTTGCCAGCAAGAATAACGTCGAGGATCATGGCATAATTGCCGCCACCGAGGCTATCGGTCTCATTGTTCGGACACCCTCGGGTTTCCTTGGTTACAACGGCGCCATGAATCAACTGAGATTGATGCTGGTACTGTTCTCAGCCAGCTTTCTGGCTGCATGCAGCTTCTCGACGAGTTGGGATCCCAAACCGACGAGCCTTAGAGATCAGCACTCGTACTCGAATCCAGAGCACATTAGAGTGCGCCATCTTGACCTGGATCTCGAGGTCTCGCTTGAAAAGAAGAGGCTGGAAGGCAGTGCGACCCTTACCGTGGAGCGCACGGCCAGTCAAGTCAACGCGCCTTTGGTGCTCGACACGCAGGATCTAGAAATTGCTCGCGTGGAGGCTTCGCAAGGCTCGGGAACATTTCAACCATCGCCATTCACCCTGGGTGCTCCAGACAAGATTCTCGGTGCCCCATTGTCTATCCAGTTGCCACCCACGGCCGATCAGGTTCGGATTCACTATTCTTCCAGCCCAACCGCAGCAGCCCTTCAATGGCTGACGCCAGCCCAAACCGCCGGCAAGAAGCATCCGTTTCTCTTTAGCCAGTCTCAAGCCATCTACGCGAGAACATGGATTCCACTTCAAGACACACCGTCGGTGCGCATGACGTACGAAGCTCACATTCGAGTTCCGCAGACCCTCAAAGCGGTCATGAGCGCGGAAGATAATTTTCAGGTCGATCTCAGAAAGCTCAAAGGCAACACAATCGGAAGCGTTCCAGGTGGCCTTCCGATTCTCGTTGGATCGATGGCTCAGTTTAGCTTTCGAATGACGCAACCCATTCCGTCCTATCTGATCGCTTTGGCTGTGGGCGACCTCGAATTCATACAGCTTGGTTCTCGCACTGGGGTGTACGCGGAGCCGGTAATCGGAGCAAAAGCCGCAAAGGAGTTCGAAGACACCGAGAAGATGTTACTGGCGACCGAGAAACTCTATGGCCCCTACCGCTGGGGACGCTACGACCTGCTGGTGTTGCCTCCCAGCTTCCCTTATGGCGGCATGGAGAATCCCAGGTTGACGTTTGCCACGCCGACCATCATTGCGGGAGACAAGAGCCTGGTCTCTCTGGTCGCCCATGAGCTGGCCCATTCGTGGTCTGGTAACCTGGTGACGAACGCCACGTGGAGCGATTTCTGGCTCAACGAGGGGTTCACCAGCTACGTGACGCAACGGATTATCGAGGCAGTCTACGGGCCTGAGAGAGCGGCCATGGAAGAGATCCTGGAGCGACAGGGGTTGATGGAGACACTAAAGACCCTGCCGGAACGTGATCAGATTCTTCATATCGATCTCGCGGGACGTAACCCCGAAGATGGAGTGACTGACGTTCCTTACGCGAAAGGGGCAGCTTTCTTGCGACATCTGGAGAGGGCTTATGGCCGGGCGCGATTTGATTCATTCGTTCGCGGTTACTTCGACCATTTTGCATTTCAGAGCATTCGCACCAGTGATTTTGTGAGCTATCTGACCCAGAACCTCATCGGGAGCCCGCCTACCGCCGGGCCCAATGTTCCAGTTGACGAATGGATCTACAAACCCGGAATCCCGGCCAGCGCACCTCAGGCATCGTCACCTGTTTTCACCAGGGTCGAGCAACAGGCTCAACGATGGATCAGCGGACAGGTCCGAGCCAAAGACCTGCAAACAGCCGGCTGGTCCTATCACGAATGGCAGCACTTCCTGCGCAGCCTTCCGACGCCTTTGCCAGAAGAACGGATGGCTCAACTGGACGCCACCTTCCTTTTCAGCCAATCGGGTAACTCCGAAATCTTGCATCAATGGTTGTTGATGGCGATACGGAATGACTACGGCCCCGCATATCCGAAGCTGGAAGAGTTCCTTATGTCCGTCGGCCGCCGCAAGTTCTTGAGACCGTTGTACGCCGAGCTGACAAAGACAAAAGCGGGACGCTTGCGGGCTATGTCAATCTACCGAAAGGCGCGACTTGGTTATCATCCAATCGCTATCACCGCACTAGATGAGACTCTTGGTCTGGATAAGAAACAATACAATTGATTAACTAATTGTTTATTATACTACTATGTTTACTATAATATGATACATGTATTCTTCCGAATAGTACTTCAAGGCACTCGGCCAGCACAACGGGGGCCACGAAGGCGGACGAAATATGAAGGTCACCACTCTCTCTCCCCGCGCTGCAAGCTCGTATTTGACAAGCCGACTCAGCCAAGGTTTACGCAAGGTCAGCCTTTTGCTCTTACCGACGCTCCTGGCTTGGTGCGGCTTTACGGGTCTCCTTCAGGCGCAGGATGTGGGCAGTGATACACGATTTCTGTTAATGAAGAGTCATGCCGAAACTCAAGCCTTCTTTCTCAAGAAAGAAGAGCTGGCCCGCAGCAAGGACCTCGAACGCACCCACATTCCTCAATACAACATTGACTTGTCGCTCACTGTGAGTCGCTTTCACAAGCACATCGCCGACATGCACCATCGCCACGTGACCTGCTCCATTTGCAGGGAGCACGTCAAGAAGATCAAGCAACTTAGCAAAAAGATTGATCAAGGCATGAAGTAGGATTGCGGGCGTTGTGGGAACCAGTGAGGCCCACACCATTGGTGATCCTTTAGTGGCTGCTGCAGGATGCCGCCGCCACTCTTTACGGGCTTCCCATCACAATGCTGGGATCGTCGGTCCCATTATCGATCTTGCTGGCCCAGATATGCATCGGTTGGCTGGAAAGCATTCGGATGTAGCCCCTCACTCCGGTAGCGCCAGCTTGCGCAAGAATCACCCGCGCCACGTTGTCAATCTGCTTCAACCCCTTGCTGGGAACCTGAACCGTCGTCGTACCCAGAATGCTGCCGCCACTCCCAACCAGTTCCAATCTCACTCTGGCTTCCTCTGGTCCCAGATTGTTCAATCCAAGGTTCGTTCGAAAGGTCCCTGCCGACCCTCGGTCTCCGGTGTCCACAATCTCAGGCACGAGCTTCTGCACCGCTGCACTTGAGAGACTCACGGCGGGAAAGAACCCAGCAGTTCCTGAAGCACTGCGCACTTCCGAAGCTGCCGCCAAAGCCACAGGTTGTACGGCTTCGATGTTCAGCGGACCAAACGGCTCGCCGGCAATTCCGAGATCGGTCATGACATCGGCGGTGCGGTAGGCAGCTCCGGGCGCCAGTTGCCCTGTGAGCGTGGCTAGCTGAGCGCCGTCGGTTGATCGCGCGGTGATCGTGTAGTTCACGGTTTGAGCGCCATCCCGGTTGATCAAAACGAGCGAAGAAATGAATCGGGAATTCCGGACCACGGAAGGAATCAGAATACGTGGTCCAGACTCCACTGCGGATTGGCCAATGGCGGTTTCGAAGCTGGGATCGTCGGTTCCATTGTCGATCTTGCTGGCCCAGGCATGGATCATCTGATCGCTGGTCAGCTTCAGATAACCTGATGTCGAAGAGGCAGCACCCAGGATCCGCCGCACGATGCCGTCGACCTGTGTCATGCCAAGCGGGCTTACCGCCAGGTCATGAGTGCCGCGAACGGCACCGGCACTGTCGATCAGACTCACGCGCACGTTTGCCACTGCGGTACTCAGGTTGTTGACACCCAGGTTCGTTCGAAAGGTTCCGGCGGTTCCCCGTTCTCCGCTGTCAACGGCTTCAGGAATCACCCGTTCAATGGAAGCTTCGGTGCGGCTGCGGCCACCATAGAAGCCCGCCGTGCCGTTCGTGCTCCGGACTTCCGAAACAACTGTGAGTGGAAGACCGCTCACTGAATCAATCGTAATGGGCCCGAAGGCGCCCAGGGGCAGTCCCAAAGATCCGAGAACGTCATCGCTTTGAAAAATTCCGCCGGAGCTCAGATTGAGATTCATGGAACCGCGAACCACACCATCAACCCCGCGCTGGGTCAAGGTCACCTGTTCGGAACCTGAGCCTCCATTGATGAGGATCAACGATGATGTGAATCGATCTGAACGTACGGAGGACGGAATCAGCATCGAACGCGTGCTTGCTGGTTGCGGATTCACCACTCGGATTCGGTGAATACTGCCCGAATGATGGACGACGTAGACTTCACCGCCTTCATCCTCACCAAAGGAACTCACATTCAACCCGCTGCGAAGTAGTTCCGTTCGCGTCCAGGTACCACGGTTGGTTTCTGTAAGTCCCCAAATACGTCCGCTGTCATAGTCGCTGAAGAGATAGGTCCCGATCAGCTCTGGGAACATACGGCCGCGATACACATAGCCACCGGTCACCGAAACTCCTTCGGTCCGGCCATATTCGGCAATCGGAAACTGAAACGGAAACTCTGGCGTCGGATTCTGGCAGCCTGACGAGGGGTTATAGCAAAGACTCGCTTCATATCGTCGCCAGCCGTAGTTCCCTGCTCTTTCGATAGTGTCCACCTCTTCGCGAGCGTTCTGTCCGACGTCAGCGGCAAAGAGTCTTCCAGTAAGCCGATCGAAAGAGAAACGCCAGGGATTGCGAAGCCCGAATGCCCAAGCCTCGTCGGCGCCACTGCGATTCACAAAAGGATTCGTCGGCGGAACGGCGTACGGCTGCGCTCCATCCACATCAATTCGCAACATCTTTCCGAGCAGCGAATCGAGGTTCTGGGCGTGGTTTTGTGGATCACCCCCGGAACCACCGTCTCCCATACCGATGTATAGAAATCCGTCCGGCCCAAACAATAGCTGTCCACCGTTGTGATTGTCGAAGGGTTGATTGATCTCCATCAACACCCTTTCGGTGGTTTGTGCCACATTCGGATTCGAAACCGAGGTTTGGTATTCGGCGATGATGGTCTTCAACGTTGGCCGGTTGTTGGTGTAATTCAGAAAAAATCGCCGGTTGTTTCGATAGTCGGGGTGGAAGGCAATCCCCAACAAACCTCTTTCCCCTCCAGAAGTGACACGACTCTGGATATCAAGGAAGGGCGTACCTAGTAGACTCCCATTCTGAAAGATACGAATTCGGCCGGCCTGCTCAAGGATGAATAGCCGGTTGGAACCGTCTCCTGCGTTGGTGACAGACACAGGGAGGGAGAGTCCAGTAACAATACTGTCCAAGCCCAGGGTTAGCGAACTCTGAGCGGCAGCAGGTCGGGAAACCCCTAAGCGAAGGGCTATGACACCTGCTCCAAGCAGGAAAGCAAGGGCAATGAGGCCTGATCGAGTCTTCATTAGCGTATCTCCGCGCCTTGAATGCAATGTTTTCGGAGCCTGCTCCCGTTCCGTGGGCAGGCGGTGATGTATTCACCTTAGACAGTGCATTTGATCTGCCACTCGGGGGGCATTGCCATGTCGCATGAAAGCCCAATAGAAGGCATCGCGGACAATGCACTGTTCTGAAGTGAACGTAAAGGAAGAACCGTGGCCTGACCAAACGACCTCGGCTGCAGGCTATCGTCCCTAGCCTTTGAGGTTCCCGAAGATGCTCCAGGTTGCCTTGGAGCGGTTGAGCGTGTAGAAGTGAATCCCTGGAGCGCCTTGCTCTAGAAGTTCGCGACACTGTTCGGTCGCATGGTCGACGCCATAACGCTCGACCTCGACACGATTGTCCTGCAGGGGTTCGATCTGCTGGAGCAGGGTGACTGGAATGTGCGCGCCGCACATCTGAGTGAAGCGTTTGGTTTGTGGGACACTGAGGATGGGCATAATGCCCGGAACGATGGGGACCGAGATTCCTACCCTGCGGCAACGGTCGATGAAACGGAAATAAGCGACGTTGTCGAAAAAAAGCTGAGTGACCAGAAACTCAGCGCCCGCATCAACCTTGCGTTTGAGATTGTCCAGGTCGAGGTCGGCGTTTAGGCACTCCGGGTGTTTTTCGGGATACGCCGCACCTCCGACACACAAACCGTAACGGCTGCGAATGAACTCTACGAGTTCATTGGCATATGCGAATCCGTCTGGATGGGCCACAAACCGCGCCTCGCCTTTCGGTGGATCACCCCTCAATGCGAGCACATTCTCCATTCGATTGGCCATCAGTTCTTCCAGCACCTGCTGCACCTCAGCTTTGCTGGCACCCACGCAGGTCAAATGCGCCATGCTCTCAATGCCGAGTTCATGTTTGATACGAGTGACCAGATCGACTGTTTTACGGCGGGTGCTCCCCCCAGCACCGTAGGTAACCGAGACGTAGGTTGGATCCAGACGCTTCAAAAGACCCACGGCCTTGAAAAGCTCTTCAAAACCGGCGTCGTCTTTGGGCGGGAAAAATTCGAAAGAGAAACTGGGCTCCTCGCGCTTCAACAGTTCGCTGATTCTCATGGGTTACAAAGTCGCTCACTCCTCCGGCAGAGGGTTGCCGCGAGTCTCGGGAGCAAAGACTACGGCGAGCATGCCCACGAGATAAATCGACGACAGTGTCATCGCCGCCATCCGAAATGGGCTCTCATACCCAGCGTTGGCAAACGCCGAATTCAAATACACCAGCGTAAATGGCCCGAGCGCAGCCACAATGCGACCTACATTGTAGCAAAAGCCGACGCCGGTGCTGCGCAGCCGAGTGGGATACAGTTCAGGCAGGTAGATGGAGTATCCGCCGAAGATTGAGAGGTTGCAGAAACCCAACAGAGGAATCATCCAGAAAATGTCGCCGGGCTGCCGTAGCAAACCAAACGTCATGATTGTTGCCGCCATGGCGAGCACGAAGAAAATCGCAAAGGTAGGACGCCGACCAAAACGGGCCGTGACGATGGTGAATGCGGAAATTCCGAAAAACGCGCCAACGTCCTGAAGCAACGTTCCCAGAGATGCATACTGGTCGCGGGTTGCCTTCGGAAGGCTCGACAAGGCCTCGCGGATTAACTCTGGTGACCAGAACCCAATTCCCCACAAACCGACAACTCCGGAGATCGCCAGAGTGAGGCCAATAAAAGTGTTACGCCGCCAACGATGGTCTTCAAATAGGTCACCAATCGCGCCCAACTGTTTCTTCTCTCCACGTCGCATCGCTTCGCGGGCTTGCAGCCAGGGCTCCGGCTCTTTCAGCCGATTGAACACAGCAGCCACGAGCAGCGACGGCAAAACGCCGATACAAAACATGGCTCTCCAACCATAGGCGGGAAGCACAAAGTAACCAATGCCCGAACCAATGATGTTTCCAACGGCCGACAGAGCTTGCAGGATACCCAAGGCGTGCGCTCGCGCCCGGACGGGCATGGTTTCGGCAACCAAGGTGACTCCGGCTGCAAACTCCCCTCCGACCCCGATGCCTGTAAGAAAACGGTACGCCATGAAGTCCCACTTGTTCTGAGACAGAGCAGACAAACCTGTGAAGCCTGCATAGACAATGATGGCCAGCATCATTGTCTTCGCCCTTCCCCAACGATCCGAAAGCATGCCGAAATAGAGGCCGCCCACCGCCCATCCGATCATGAAAACGGTCGTTGCGATCCCGCTGTAGTACTTGACGTCCGAGCCTGCCGGCAACAGTGCTTCCATCGCTGGTTGACGAACCAGCACAAAAATGCGCTGGTCCATAGTGTCGAACAACCAACCTAACGAAGCGACGATCAGCACCCACCAGTGATAGCCCGTTAACTCTTGGTACCACGGCACTTCGCTCTGAGTAGCCGTCGGCGTTGCTTTGAGAGAACTCATGAGACCTCTATGTGCAAGGAATTCGGGTGCAAAGGAAGGTGGATTATACAGAGGAATTGAGCCATTGAATCATTTTTTCATTGAGTCATTGGGACTCTTAGCTCTGCGCTGTGAGGCTGCGAAGATGGCCAGCAGCTCGTTGCTTCTGTGAGCAATCCATTCGTCCGAGCCTGAGGCACAATCCCAGTTTCAACCAGCTGTTCTGCCTGACTCAACGACACAATGATTCAATGACTCAGTTCCTATCTTTCCACCCTCGCGCCTCCGCCTTTCATCACCTTCTCGACTTCGTTGAGCGTAACCATCGTGGTGTCACCCGGTGTGGTCATGGCCAGGGCACCATGAGCAGCGCCACAATCCACGGCCCATTGGGGCCCCTTCCCGGTCAGGAATCCATAAATCAGACCGGAGGCAAACGAATCGCCGCCGCCGACTCGATCAAAAATCTCCAGATCATCGCGGCTGAGCGCTTGAAAAAGTTGTCCTGCGGTGTAGCAGACGGCTCCCCAGTCGTTACAAGTTGCAGTCTTGGCCGAACGCAGTGTTGTGGCCACCACTTCAAAATTCGGAAACTGCTGAACGGCCTGTTCAATCATCCTGCGGAAATGAGTGGCATCGAGTTTTTCGTAGTGCTGATCCACTCCTTCCACCTTAAAACCGAGGGCAGCAGTGAAGTCTTCTTCATTGCCCAGCATGACGTTAACGTAGGGAGCAAGTTCGCGGTTCACTTGCTGCGCCGCGTCTTGGCCCCCAATACCTTTCCAAAGTGAATCGCGATAGTTGAGGTCGTAAGAAATGATCGTTCCGTGCTTGTGCGCCGATTCCATGGCTTCTTTCGCAACCAACGGCGTGGTTTCCGACAAAGCTGCAAAAATGCCACCGGTATGAAACCAGCGGGTGCCTTCCTGGCCAAAGATTTGGTCCCAATCGATATCCCCGCGTTTCAACTGTGATGCTGCCGTGTACCCACGATCAGAGCAACCCAAGGCTGCTCGCACCCCAAAGCCTCGTTCTGTGAAGTTCAGCCCATTGCGAACCGCCCGTCCTACACCGTCGTACTTCACCCAGCGCACATGGGACTGGTCCACACCGCCCTGGAAAATCAAATCCTGGATCAGGCGCCCCACAGGATTGTCGGCAAAGGCTGTCACAACAGTAGTTTCCAGGCCGAAGCAGCGCTTCAAACCACGGGCGACGTTGTACTCTCCCCCACCCTCCCAGCACTGAAAAGTTCGCGTAGTCGCGACTCGTCCATCTCCTGGATCGAGGCGCAACATCACTTCTCCCAGGCTGACCAGGTCCCATCGGCAGTTCGATTTCGGCTTGATATTCAGGGTCACGATTCCTCTCTTCAAAACGACAGTGTGGATGGTCGAGCCCATTCTATGACACCGATCGGGCGACTACGATTGTTTTGTGCAGGGAGCGGCGCTCGCGGCACCTGTGCCGTTTTCTTGATTTTCTTGAAGCTTCTTTTCGCGTACACTACTGACAGTTCCAATCTTAGATCACTACAATTTGCGAGAGGGAGGAAGTCCCATGCCGACGAGCGTCAAAGAGCTTGTCCGTCGTTACCGTGAAGAACTCTGGAACGAAGGCAACCTGAAGGTTGCAGACGAGGTTATTGCCTCCGATTGCCGGTACCACATTTATGACCCCCTCACTACAGTTTTGGGAACGGGCCCCGAGCGTGCAATGAAAGCAGTACTGCAGTTTCGATCTGCCTTCCCGGATCTTCGCATCACCATCGAAGATCTTTTTGCCGAAGGAGACCGGGCCTTGGTGCGCTGGACCTTTCAGGGTACACACACAGGCGAGTTGTTCGGCGTCGCGCCCAGCCGAATGAAAATCACTGTCGCTGGAATGGATATGTATCGCGTCGTGGATGGCAAGATTCAGGAGTACTGGGTGAACTGGGATACGATGGGCTTCATGCAGCAGCTTGGCTTGGAACCAGTCGCAGCCAGTGCGTCAGCATGAGAGTCTGAGAATCTGGGATCAGCATACTGGACCCCGGCTTCCGCCCGGGGTGATGTCAAGCACCTAATCCTTCCCGCCCGATTTCAAGAACTGGTCATACTCACGTAGGACATCCTCCCGATTGACCCACGGTTTGTACACAGCACGATAGACCAATCGATAGACCTTGTCCTTGCGCGGTCTGTCAATGAACCACTGGAAATCCCAGGCTGGATTTCCTTCTCCGCCTCCGGACGGAGATTGCGTGAACCGCACCAAGTCGCGTTCCCGAAACATCACGATCCAGACAAATTCTCCGTATCGGCCATAGTAAACGGGTCGCGTGTGCTCATGGTCCGACTCATTGAAAACGAGAGTCAGCGGAAACGGATTATCGTGCCGAAACTGCCGATGATCTTTTGCGCCGCGATGCGTGGCCAGTACACCATGTTTTGGAGTAGCCCCTTGAATCCACTCTTCACCTCGTTGTCCCTTCTTGCGCCCCAGGAAGTAAATCGACATGTCCTCAGGCTTCAGAACATAGCTCGCCCAAAAAACATTTAGGTGTGCGAAGGGAAACTTGTCCTGACGAGGACTGCATTCGAAAGTGACATCGATGAAGTGTGGCTCTCGAAAAGCAAAACGTGTGCTGCTTTCGAGACCGCTGTGAGGTAGAGGAGCTTGATATAACTCGTAAGTCTTTTCGTCAAGCCGGCGAATCTCCATCGGTAGTCTTCGGGGCTCGAACTGGAGGTCCCGGTCCGAAGTAGCAACTCCGTTGTTGACGTGTTCCAGGTTCAGGCCGGCAAGACGGGGAACAAAGGGGCTAGGACCGCTGTTGTAGCGAATGGACTGCAGTCCGTTATAACCGGCCGCGTGCTCCGGGGCCACGGCCTGGTTGTTCACTAGTATTACTTTGTTAAGTAGAATCAAGGGTAATTTTAGCGAATTTGGTTCCGCACCACTTGCAGCAGCCGGTCTGCCTCACCAGATAAGGATGCATCGTGCGGGGCATCCGTCCCCACGGCACACCAGAAGTTTTTTTTGGGGCGCAGGTAAACGGTGAGGACAAACAAGTAGGCCAAGGCGGATAACACCAAGTTGTGATGGAAGCCTCGCCAGGAGCGTCCTTCAAAATGATCCAGGCCCAGATCGTCCTTGGAACGTTGAAAGTATTGTTCAATGTGCCAGCGGGACCGGCTCAGCTTGAGGCAAGGCGCTTTGGC
>Ga0187892_10002333_pt1 | contig 38648 bp, 37 predicted proteins | sample MA1701073metaG_FD_139345 | JGI IMG/M metagenome (GOLD analysis project Ga0187892, IMG submission 139345) | Bio-ooze microbial communities from a basaltic lava cave in the Kipuka Kanohina Cave System on the Island of Hawaii, USA - MA170107-3 metaG ... | reverse complement strand
TTTCACCGACGGCGTTTTTCAGCAGTGTCAGAAGGTAAAGTATGTCTTCTGCTTCGTCTGCAGGGCATACAGGATTCTTGCAAAAATCTGGCTTATTCGCAGCGTTCGCAATTTTTTTCACCAAGTCAATCATGAACATGGAATCGTCTAACAATAAATCGTACGAGATCTTCTCAGCAGTATCTCCCTTACCATGATAATCCTGATGGGTTCCGTTGCTGATGAATAAACCCGGAATCTTCTTCTCTACAAAGGGTAGGTAATTGCCCATTACTCCAGTGAGTAGATCCGTGCTAAACATTATCTTGCGACTGCTAGTTGTACAGTCACCAATGATGCTTTGAAGATAGAGAGAACGCTCAAGCCCAAGAACGAGCAATATGCTGTCAGAAAGAAAGTTACGACCAAGCGTATCCAAAGTTAGCAAAGCGCATGTCTTCTTCAGATCGAATACAGGGTTCTTCACATAATATGTTGCCCCTTGCATGAGCTGCTTTTTCCCATCAACGCTGAGTATCTGTTCTTCCCCGTCAAGACAAGCAAACAAAATGCTCCTTCTTGTTCTCTCATTGCTTTCCGTGAAAATTCTGGCAAGTTCTAGCAAGATAGCTATGCCAGCAGCATTGTCGCTTGCTCCAACAAAACCATCACCCATGTGATCCTGATGTGCGTCTATGATTACACATTCGTTGGACAGCTCGGGATCGCTTCCATGCAAGATGCCCAGAACGTTCTGCCCTCCCCATGGCAATATCTGCAGATAATCAGGATATTTGCCAGGGACAGCTATATTGTATTCTTCAAAATGTTTTTTCACATATAGAGCAGCTAATTTGCTCCCTTCGCTCCCAAACTCTCGGCCCTTAAGTTCTGGCGAAGCTAAATAATCAACATGTTTCCTTAGATTATCTCTCGATACTTGCATTTACAAATAAAAAAGTTGGGTTGTTTGTATTTAATCTATCAGGAATATCACGGAGACGCTTGTGCTCACTTGCTGCTCAGCTTGGAATATAGGTGTTGCCGACCCTTCAGCTCTTTTTACCATTACATCAAACGGCATTATTGGAGGAGGTATCCCAAATTCTGACAAGGCTACACTCTTGACTCCAATTATATTCTTGTCCAATGGTGCTAATGCCTTTTCTGCTTTCATCTTAGCGTCCTGAACTGCGTCAGCTATCAACTCATCTCTCACTTGCTTGTCCAACTCACTAGAAAGAGTGAAGTATATGTTCTCAGCACGGTTCGCACCTGCATCAACAGCGGCGTCGATGATCTCGCTTGCTTTTGTTATTTGCTCTGTTCTTACGGACACAATGTTTGATGCTGTGTACCCAGTGATCACTCTTCCGCTACTGTCATAGTTTGGCCATATGTTGAACCTTGACGTGCTGATCTCGTCATTACTTATTCCTAGATCCTTTACTGCTTCCACAATATTGTTCATCGTGGCTGAGTTCTTCTGTGATGCTTCAACGGCTGATAGAGCCTGTGTCTCTACTCCAAAGTTTATGACAACTTGGTCTGGTGCGACATCTTTCGACGCTGTACCCGTTACCGAAATTATATTCTGCCTAATACCAACTGCTGACTGTGCAAATGCCTCGTCGTCTGAATCAAAGATTGGTGTTATCGTGTTATGTGTCAGTAGGTTTGTTGCTCCTATTAGAGAAAGCCCCACAAATATCGCTACAGCTATTGCATAAATCGGTTTATTTCCTGCCATAAAACGTGCAGCAGAATCTGGTAATCTAAATCTTGCTAGCGTGATGCCATCGCTATGCGTTCCTGCTCGTTCTTTTTCTTTATTGCGAAACTGTTCATCTCGTTCGCCGCTGCAAACATAACTTCCTCGGCAAGAGCTTCTTCTACAGTTTTTGGACTAGAGAAAGTAGAGTCTTTCACGCCTTCGGCTAAGAATCTCAGTGCAAGATCAATCCTTCTTAACGGTGAAACATCAACTGAAACATGGTATACTACTCCTCCGTAAACTATCCTAGTTGTGTCCTCGTTTGGAGCCGCGTTCTCAATTGCCTTTACAAGAACAGAAAGCGGGTTTTGTCCAGTTTTCAAGTGTATTATATCAAGCGCCGTTTTGACAATGTTGATCGACCTCTCCTTCTTTCCTCCCATCCTTCCCGTGTTCTTCGCGTATTTTTTACCAAAATGCATAAGTTTGTTTGCCAGACGTTCGACAATATTGACGTCGGCCTTTCCCAACCTCTTGTGTTCATGTCTCCCAAAAGTCGCTGGCATTATGGTAGGTTTCAATGAAAGTACTTTCTGCAGTCCTGGATCTACAACCTTTACCTGCGAAAAATCCCACTTTCTAAACAAAGATAGATTTGCCGACTCGCCCATGATTATCGCCTAGGTTTCTCTTTCCTGCCTAATACAAGTTCCTTGAGGGAGACGTCGTTCACCTTAAAGACCTGCCATCTTACACCAGGAATATCACCCATAGCGCCACCCATAGAACCGCCTATGCCCTCAAGCATGACTTCATCGTGCTCGTCAACAAAGTTAAGCGCGCCGTCCTTGGGTAGGAATGCCGTGACTGTCTTACCGTTCTTGATAAGCTGCACCCTAACGCATTTTCTAACTGCTGAGTTCGGCTGTTTCGATTCGACACCAACTTTTTCCAGAACGATACCTCTTGCCTGAGGCGAACCTTCCAATGGATTGGCCTTCTTGTCAAGCATGAGCATCTTTCTGTTGTAATATTTGTTTGACCATCTAAGCCTGCCTCGCTTTTGCTTCAAAACTCGCCCCGCGAAGAGTCCTAGAGGAGACTTGCCTGCCATAAGATCACCTTGGAACCTGTTCTGGATTAACGATCAATACGTTAGAAATCTGGAAGTATCGCTTTGCAAGAAATCTTGCCTTCTCTGCATTCCTTCCTTCCCTACCAACAACAACACCCTTCTTCTTTGGATCCACAACGGCAACGGCAACTTTGGTACCGTCACCCTTGTCATTAATCTTAACATCCAAAACCAAGCTCACACCTAACATGTTCTTGATAAATTCAGCAGCATCATCAGAATATTCGACAAGTTCTATCTTTCTTCCAACAACGCCCTGCAGGGTCTTTATTGTTGCCCCGCTCTTTCCAATTGCAAGGCCCATCTCGCCCTTGGTAACTACAAATATTACTCTGTCGAGTTTTTCATCGATTATACAATCCCTGGCAGTAGCGCCAGTTACACTATGGAAAAGCGACATTAGCTGCAGCTCGTCAGATGTTAGCTTTATTTCAGTCATTTTGCTTCTCCGTACGCAACACACGCACTCCGGTAAAGCCTCATTTAAATCTTAATATTGTTCATATGTCATAATTTGGTAAATTTTCTAAACATAAGAAGTATCATTATTATTGGCACTAGTACCATCCCTATAACCAGTGGAAGTATTGTCATCAGATCTAGAGAGCCAGAGGCAAATACAAAAGGAAATGGAAATATGTATATGAATCCTCCAGGCTGCTGCGGCATTTGCTGTGAAGATGCAAATGATGAAGCTATCACGACCATACCCACTATTATTACTGCAATGCCAGCCAAAAACAACGGCATGTTCACCATCTTCTTTAAAGGCGCATAACCGATCCTAATGCCCTCTACGTCATCATCTTTGAACTTGCAATTTCTGCACAACAAACCATTCTCGTCTATACATGACGAACAGACAGTGTTACCGCATCTATAACAAGAATGACCCGCCGTGGTTGCACCGCAAATATTACATCTTTCGCTCATAACAGAAACACCAGCATAATCACAAGTACAATCAATAATGGTACTAGAAACACCAACTTGCTCTTGCCTCCCCAGATTATTGGAATAGGACCTAGCAGCAGGATGCCAGTAGAGCCATCTTGTTTGGGCCTTATGGAAAACATTATCATGAATAGCCCAAGCATTACCAACGCAGAGCCCAAGAACAGCAGATATTGCTGCTCGACCATCAAAATAGTTTATGCTTCTTCCTTATTAATTTCTTCCAGCACAGCTGCTATGTCTGAATCGCTTGCCTTGTCTATAGAAATGACGGAAATTCTGTAAGGTTTGTTGCACAGTCTTCCCAGCCCCACTGACGTGTCATCAAAATTGTAGATGGGTACATGTGCTGACGATGCAGTTTCTTCGATCTCTTTTCTGGTATCAGAAGGAAGCGAGTTTGAGCAAACTATTAGCTTCGATTTTTTAGCAGAGTGAAGCACTTCCTTCTGCCCCATCTTGCACTTTTTGCTTGACATGGCATCCTTGATAACTTTTGCAAGCATCTTACTCATTTTCGTCAACCTTCATGTAAAGATCTACCATGCCAGTTCCTACAGGAATCGTTGAACCAACAATAACATTTTCCGTAACTCCCCTGAGAGCCTCGACTTCGCCCTTGAGCGCTGCCTGTGCAATAGTTGGAACTGTAATTTCGAACGCTGCCCTTGCAAGAACACTGGTCTTTGTGCCAGCAATACCATGCCTTCCTATCTGTTGCAGATAGCCCTTCGATGTCATAAGATCAGCAACCAACATTATATGACGCATGTCAACTTCAAGCCCCTGCTCCTCTAGCGTGTTGGTGATCTCTTTTATGAGCGCGGTTCTTGCACCTTCCATACCTAGTGTAAGAGCGATTTCGTAAACATTGTTAGTTATCGTTCTGGACGGATCGATGCCTTCAACGTTCAGTACTTTTTGCAGGTTTGAACCGGCTGTCTGTATCATCCACTCTTCGCCTTGCTTTACAACAGTTACTCTCTCAATATCTGGAACGCCCTTTATCCTAGTGTTAAGTATCTTGCCTCTCAAAGTCATCAATGTCTGCGCATCAGTTTCAGTAGGACTCTTTACCGTCAAGACTGCTCCCTTTGCGCTTACCTCAAGTTTCTTCTTTGATGTCTTCAGCATGTCTCCGACGAGTTTCATATCACATCCACGTTCTTCGATCTTCTCCTTGCTTAGCACGAACTTCAAGGTTGTAGTGTAATCGGTCTCCATCCTTTCAACAAGATCTGCTATACTTGTGAAGAGTATCTCCTTGGCAATCTCCAGCGCCTTCTCCCTTGATTCGCTGAAAGCTTTACTAAGATAGATATCCATCGTTGGCGTGACTGGTTTCTTCCTTGCATCAACAAGTTCGATCAACCTGGGGAGACCTAAGGTAACGTTGCGCTCCTTCACACCAGCAAAGTGAAATGTTCTGAGTGTCATCTGCGTTCCTGGTTCGCCTATTGATTGGGCAGTAACAACACCGATAGCTTCCCCTGGCTCAACACTAGCCCTGTCAATAAGTTCAAGCGTACGCTTGCAAATTTTCTCTACACCCTTCTTGCTGAGCTTGTTCTTCTTCAGCTCGTCCTCCAAGTTCTCAATTATTTTTGGATTCAACATTTTTGCGTGACTACTAACAATTTCCTTAATCTCAGCATCAGTTGCCTTCTTGCCTTCATCAATAACCGATTCTGATGAAACAAGCCTTTCTATGTTTACTACACTACCGTGATCACTCTTAGCAGGATCTATACCATCGTCACCGTATAGGAATTGTATAATGCCGCCATGTGGATCTCTGACTGTCTGATCGTATTCAATTTTAAGATGCTCAAGCGCGTTGATCAGCCTTCGCTGCATGTATCCGCTCTGCTGGGTTCTAACTGCTGTATCAACAAGACCTTCCCTCCCTCCCATCGCATGGAAGAAAAATTCCAGCGAGTTCAAACCGTCTCTGTAGTTTGACTTTACAAAACCCCTTGCATCTGGATTGGTTTCGTGGGGCATGTAGTGCGGAAGCGCTCTGTTGTGATAACCCTTCTCGATCCTCTTTCCTCTAATGGATTGCTGTCCAAGTGCCGCCGTCATCTGCCCAATGTTCAACGTAGAACCTCTTGCTCCCGTGGATGCCATTATGACTCCAGAATTGTCATCTGGAAATGCTCTGTCGGCGGCCTTCCCTGCTCTATCCCTTGCTCTTGCGAGTTCAGTCACTATCTGAAGCTCAAGAGCATCCTCGGCAGACAGACCTCTTGTCAGCGCGAGCTTTCCTTCCTTGTACTGCTTGATGAGAGCGTATACCTTATCATATGCAGTTTGAATTAGGTCGCTTATCTCCTTCCTTGCAGTGTCAGGCAGAACAAGATCATCGTATCCGTAGGTAAAACCACGGTGCGTTATGAAGGTCTTCAGCATAACAAGTGTTGAGTTGAGAAAGTTCCTTGCAGCTCCAGTTCCATAATCCTTTGCCACTCTATGCAGAACACTGTCAGGTTCCTCTGCCCCTATAGATGCCTTGTCAATGACCCCGCCTATGAGCTCTCCATTCTTTATCACAACATCTTTAGTTTGCCCTGTCTTCGAGCTCTTCAACCATTTTGATGTAATGTTATAGTTGAAGTCCTTGGGAAAGAACAGCGAAAAGAGTTGCTTGCCAGAATAATACTTCACGCCTTCCTTGCTCTTCTCTGGTTTTGGCAACTCGCCTTTGTAACCTCCGATCAATGCCAAATTCGCAAACTCCTCCTTTGTTAGGAAAGTATCATCCTTGGTTAGCAAGTACGCCGCGGTAATGAAATCCCTTATACCTCCAATTATCGGACCGCCATACCTCGGTGATATCAACTGATCATGAACCTGCATTAGAAGCATAGCCTCTGCCCTCGCTTCGTTGCTCTGCGGAACGTGAAGATTCATTTCGTCGCCATCAAAGTCCGCGTTGTATGGCGGACACACTGCAGGGTGCAACCTGAAAGTTCTGTATGGCAGAACTTTGACTAGGTGCGCCATTATAGACATTCTATGGAGAGATGGTTGCCTGTTGAACATCACGACGTCTCCGTCAGAAAGATGCCTTTCCACTACGTAGCCAGCAGCTAGAGAATCTGCAACGGGCTGTCTTTCCGTTACATAGTCAAGCCTGATCTTTACGCCGTCAGGTCTGATTATGTAATTGGCGCCAGGATAGGTGTTTGGTCCGTTCACTATCAATTTCTTCAGTCTTTCAATATTCCATTCAGAAACAGTTTCTGGTATGGTAAGTCTCTTGGCAACATCTTCAGGAACGCCAACTTCTGATACGTCAAGATTAGGATCTGGTGATATGACAGTTCTGCTGGCAAAATCAACACGTTTCCCAGAAAGGCTTCCCCTGAACCTTCCCTCCTTTCCCTTCAACCTCTGTGTTAACGTTTTAAGCGGTCTTCCAGATCTGTGATGAGCTTGCGGTATTCCGGAAACCTCGTTATCGAAGTAAGTCGTAACATGGTACTGCAAGAGATCAACTAGGTCCTGCACGATTAATGGCGGTGTGCCAGCTTCCTTGCTCTCCTTCAGCCTTTGATTGACTCTTATGATGTCAACAAGTTTGTGGGTCAGATCATCCTCGGATCTTATACCAGTTTCCAGTATGATTGACGGCCTGACTGTAACTGGCGGCACCGGTAGAACCTGCAGAACGAACCATTCTGGTCTTGCGGTCTTTGGATCGTAATCCAGTAAAACCAGATCATCGTCTTGAATATGAACAAGCCGCTCCCTTATCGTTATAGGTAACAATCTATTCTCTCCAACGTCTGTCTTTTCTACGAACATCGTTGGTTTTGTAAATATAATATCATACTGTTCCTTACCGCAATGTGGGCAGGTTTTGATCTTCTTACCCTTTTCTATTATCTCTCCTCGTATGTTTTCGACAGCAATTATTGCGTATGCATGTTCACCCGTAAGTTTCGCTCTGTAAACTGCAAGTTCCTCCTGTGGCAGCTTTATTCTATTACATGACCTGCATGTTACCAGAAGCAGTTTGTGTATGTTATCCACAAATGCGATATGGAGAACAGGCTCCGCTAGTTCGATGTGACCGAAGTGGCCAGGGCATTTTGCAGATGTGTTACCGCATGTCGCGCATTTTTGTCCCGGTTCCAGAGTACCCAAGCGGCTGTCCATCAAACCTCCCTGCACAGACATACCATCTTCATCGTATGTTTCCGGCGCGGTGATCTCGGCAACGGAGTACTTCCTTACCTCGCTTGGTGACCACACGGAGAACTTTATTCCACCGATTATCTTTACAGATTCTTCAACCATGCTCTACACCTTGTCCTTCACGAGCAACCTGGGAGCAACGTTAAGACTCATCATCTCCTGCAGCAAAAGCTTGAAAGCATATGCGATTATTACAGAAGAAACCTTGGCCTTCTCTCCGCAGACTTTGCAGACATACCTCCTCTGCTTTATATCGTAGAACGCAAGCAATCCACACCTTTCGCAGATGTATATCTCTGCCTTGTCTGACTCCTCCAGCAACCTGTCCTTGAGCATCATAGATGCACCGTATGCGATAAGACAATCACGTTCCATCTCTCCAAACCTGAGCCCGCCACCTCTGGCTCTTCCTTCTGTAGGCTGCTTTGTAAGCATCTGCACCTGTCCCCTGGCTCGAGAGTGTATCTTGTCCGCAACCATGTGATGTAATTTTTGGTAGTATACAACACCTATGAACACATCAGCTGGAAACTTTCTCCCGGTCCTTCCATCGTACATCGTTTCCTTTCCGCTGTACTTGAAGCCGTACTTTTCCATTACGTCCTTAACATCATCCAACTTTTCGCCAACAAATGCAGAGCCATCAACAAGTTGTCCTCTTAATGCGCCTCCCTTTCCTGTCACAGACTCCATGAACTGACCAACAGTCATTCTTGACGGAAATGCATGCGGATTGATCATAACATCTGGCACCACGCCGTCTTCAGTATACGGCATGTCTTCGTGGCTGACTAGCATTCCAATAACTCCCTTCTGTCCGTGCCTAGATGCGAACTTGTCACCGATTTCTGGAATGCGCATGTCCCTTACTCTTATTTTATACATCTTGCCGCCCTCATGGGACTGCGTCATAACAACAGTATCAATAACACCGATTTCAGAAGGCCTTACACCAACGCTTGTATCTCTTCTATATGGTCCCTTTACCTCAAACTCCTTGTACTCCTCCATAAACCTTGGCGGGCTTGTTCTTCCGATCAGTATGTCGCCTCCAGTTACAACTGACTCGTGCATTATGGCACCGTCGCCTTCAAGCAACCTGTACGCTTTCTCTCCTCTATAGCCCCTAATGTTGGCCTCGCTCGCGGGGATCTCGAAATTGTCTCGCATCCCTCCCGGGTATTGTTTTGCTTCAGCTTCATAGACCCTGTAGAAGAACGTTCTTCCCAATCCTCTGTCAACGGATGACTTGTTGATCACTATGGCGTCTTCTATGTTGTAACCTTCAAAAGGCAAGACGGCGACTATGCAATTCTGCCCTGTTGGCCTTTCTTCCAGACCTAGTAACGAAATTGCTCTTGTGTTTACTACGGGCACCTGAGGATAAAGCATGAAGTGCTGTCTTACGTACGTGCTGAAGTTCATCATGGGCGTAGAGAACCCCAAGGACTGTTTTGCCATGGCAGATTCGTATGTATTCCTTGGTGACTGGTTATGTTCAGGGTAAGGAATTATCGATGCTGCAACACCAAGTATTGCAGACGGAAATATCTCCACATGTGTGTGCTTTTTCGTCATGTTTGCAGCATCAGGTGCAATGTAGGAGTTCTCCTCTTCATTAGCATCGATAAGATCGATTGCGCCCATAGATAGAAGGTCATGCCATGAAAGAAATTTCTTCGAGATCTTCTCGAGTATCTCTTCGTTGACCAAAGGTTTGCCATCCTTGATTATGATTACGGGTCTCAAAACCCTACCTGCATTGCAGTTGATATATGCTCTGCTTGTTGCCGTAGCAACCTTTGGAGTGTAAGCGAAAACTCCAATATGTGGATGCAGTTTTCCTGTTCGCCTTAACGATCGTAATGTTTGTGCAAGTTCCTCACCATCTTCTGCATATCCAATCAATCGTCCGTCAACAAAGATCCTGCTGCCGTTTTCCTTCAAATTGTCTTTTGCATCGTTGACGTGCATCACACCCAACTCGTAGAGCTTCTCAACAACCTCTGCAGCCGGTACACTGACAGATATAACAGCAGATAATGCAAGATTCTTTACCAGACCGCAGTTGGATCCTTCAGGCGTCTCGCTCGGACATATCCTGCCAAAGTGCGTAGCATGCAAGTCTCTTGCTTCAAAATTCGGCTGACTCCTGCTCAGGGGTGATTGGACTCTTCTCAGGTGACTTATCGTTGAAAGATAATTAGTTCTGTCAAGTAACTGTGTAACACCAACTCTGCCCCTTCCCCAGTTTCCAGTTGCAATAGCGTTGTTAAGTTTGTCAGTTATTATGCCAGGCCTTACGGCTGCTGTAACTGCGTTTATTCCACGTTTCTGACCTGAACGTTCCAGCTGATACTTCATGTCTCTTACCAAGTTTCTAAAAGCAGTTCTAAAAAGATCTGCAAGCATCTGCCCAGCAAATTTGATCACCTTGTTTCCATAATGATCTTTATCATCGGGATCTACCCAACCCAATCTTAGTTCAATCAACTTGCAGGCAGCTTCACCCAAGAACAAAGCCTTCTCCTGCCTGTTCTCTTGGCTCTTGCCCAAATGCGGTAGCAAGCCCCAGTCAAGCAAAGTCTCCGCTCTCTTGATCTGGAACTCTTCCAGCATTCCAGGAGCTATTCTTTTGCTTATGTACACAATAGCTTCCTTACTGCTTGTAACTTCTCCGGCCTTTTCAAACGATGGTTCCAGTTCGTCCTGAATAGTTGGCTTTAGTGATACAGCATCAGCGATCTCCTTGTCAGATTCCAGTCCCAAGGCGCGCATCAAAGTTATGAGCGGGATATCAACTGGTGAACCAGGAATCTTTGCAGCTATCGAGCCTTCCTGCCTCATAATGAGCTCAAGTTTTGCTCTATAGCCTACGATGGACGAATATACCTTAGCCTTGTAAACTAGGGCACCGCTAGTTTCCTCAGCATCAACGATAATCTTGTTATACGAAAGATCTTCAAGTCCAACAATAACACGTTCTGAACCGTTGATCGTGAAGTAACCTCCAGGGTCTCTGGGATCTTCACCGAATTCGACGAGTCTGTTTTCAGGAAGGTTGTGCAAGATACATGCGTTAGACTTTACCATCACAGGCATATCGCCTATGTGTATGAATTTTGATTCCAGGATCTTACCGTCTTCAACAACACTGCACTCCAACATTATTGGAGCTCCATAGGTAAGGTTTCGCAGTCTGGCTTCCATTGGCGTAACATGTGTAATAGAACCGTCAAGCTCCATTATCCTAGGCTGCTGCAGCTTCAGTTTGCCTAACTTGATCTTATATGGGTATTCTGCCGTCTCTATCTCGACTTCACTTACTTCATCAATTATGCTCTGAAATCCTCGCTCGATGAATTCATTGTAAGAGTTGAGGTGCTGCCTTGCAACACCTTCTCTTCTAAGCGTGTCGTAGATTATTGGCCACATATCAAGGCCTATCTTTGCCATGCTCTATCCCTCCACTACGTATCTGTAATAGATGCTCTCTCCAGCCGTAGGACTCTTTCTGGTGATTTTTATGATATCACCAGGTTTTGCACCCAGCTCTCTCAATGCTGGATCGCTCAAGAATATGAAAGGCAACTGAGCATGTTTCGTGTTATACTTGATCAGAACTTCATCGGCCTCTTTCTTCGGCAGTATCTCATGTTTAGGCACATATACATGTTTCAAAACATCAAAACTTGGCTTTGATTTATCTGACTTATCTGACATGATCAATACCCCCTAGTAATAGCATCTGCTGACAAACAATTCATTGATTGAAACCCAAACTTATAGTGTACTTTCGAGTTATTATATAAATCTTATGGAATCGATCTCGTACTTCTAGGTCAAGATCTGCAAATCAAGCTTTGGGGAGTTAATGTGTGTATATAATAAAAGGATATATAGTAAGAGGAGCATAGGTCGATGGAGCATGAATAGTATGCGTTACGCAAGATATTCAATGGCTGCTTTGCTGGTTGCGTCTATGATGTTTGTAGTTCCGCAACTTGCATATTCGCAAGCTGGAACATTGACCGTGAAAGTCGACAAGGGCAGTTATGGTGCTGGAGAAGAGATCATGATAAGTGGAACTGTGCCGGCTGTAATAGAAGGAGTGCCAGTTGCAATCCAAGTCTTCAACCCAAGAAACACAATGTACACAATTGACCAAGTAACGCCCAACGCAGATGGAACCTATTCTACAACAATCAAAGTCGGAGGTAAGTTAGGAATAAGTGGAATATACACGGTAAAGGCAACGTACTCTAACCAGAGCGTGCAGACAACGTTCGAGTTTACTGGTGGAGAAGCGCCTGATGGAACATGTCCCGCTGGAAGTTGCATAATGGTCGAATTTGAAGGCAATAGAATACCAGTAAAATATGACATGACCAACGGAAGCGTACGCGGTATTGAAGTAGATCCAGACTTTACCAGCATAATCATATCGATAAGTGCAACAGACGATGGCGAGCTTACGATAACACTGCCAAGAAAACTGATTGATGCAAGATTTGATGGCTGCGTAGGCGACGATGACGAATTCATCGTGCTAGTAGACGGCGAGGAAGAAACCTATGATGAATCAGACACAAGTTCAATGGACAGAGAATTAGTAATACCAATTCCAGGTGGAGCTGAAGAGGTAGAGATCATCGGTACGTGTATAATTCCGGAGTTCGGTATACTTGCACCGCTTGTGCTGGCAGCTGCTGTGGGTGCGATTATAGTGGCAAGCAGAAAGAACCAGATGCTGAAGTTCTTGCCTCATCATTAACCTCACTTTTTATTCTTTTAACGGACTTACTGCAAAGTGAAAATATTTCCCTAGAAAAGACTTAATTCGTTGCTGCAAGTTCTATAGCCTACGATGGCAGAAGAGTATGATGTAGCCATAATTGGAGCTGGTATTGCGGGACTTACAGCAGCTCTGTTTGCATCAAGGCAGAAGGTAAAGACTGTTGTCATATCGCAGGATCTGGGAGGTCAGTTGAATCTAACTCCTAATCTGCAGAATTATCCTGGGTTCAGCCTCACGAGCGGGGAACTTCTTGCAAGAACGCTTGAGTATCAGGTATCCAATTACGGAGGTATAGTTTTGTTCGATTATGTTCAATCGATAGAGGAGACCGAAGACCACAGTTTCACTATTAACACACAAAACAGGAAGATTACTTGCAAAGCAGTTGTTCTTGCTATTGGAAAAATACCCAGGGAATTGGGCTTGGCGAATGAAAAATCATTTGTAAATAAGGGTATCCATTACGCCACTAGATCAACGGCGCCATTCTATCATGGAAGAGTTGTTGCGACGGTTGGTGTAGGTTCGTATCTTGTCGAGTCTGCACTTCTTCTCAGCAAGATCGCAAGAAAGGTCTATGTAATCTATAGAACCAGCAAGATGGCTGGTGACAGGGACATGATTTCTGCTCTAGAGAAGAGCAATAATGCAGAACACGTGCCGAATTCAGAGGTATTCGAATTGAAAGGGAATGCCGTTTTGCAGTCATTGGTGGTAAAGGATTCCACAGGAAATCTGCGTGAGATAACTGTTGACGGTCTCTTTATTGAGATGGGTTCTATGATAAATATTGAATTCCTGAATCACTTGGTTAAGGCAAATCCAAAAGGTGAGATTGAGATAAACGAGTTCTGTGAAACATCCCACCCTGGGATTTTTGCTGCTGGCGATGCCACAAATACCCCCTACAAACAGGTTGTAATTGCAGGAGGCGAAGGCGCTAAAGCAGGTATATCGGCTTACAACTATTTGCAGAGACTTGCTGGTAAACCCGGAATAAGGGCGGACTGGAAGAAGGAAAGCAGAGAATAGACAAGATTTCTAATCAGTTCTTTATATCATATCATCTGTCTGTTATGCAGATCCGCCAGTACATCATCTAATGCTTTGCTTAACCCTTTCTTGGTAAGCTCCGCTGGTTGATCGAACTTCACATCTATTATCACCGATAATATTCCATGCTCCAAACTTATCTGAGGCACTGGCTTATTCTTCTCTAACTGGTACTTCTCCCAGACGCTAAGCTTGCGGAGTATGCTCTGTGCCCACATTACGAACTTTTCTAATGACATGGCCTCAGCCGGTAGCTTCTGAAAGTAAAGTGTTAACTTGCCTCCTTCTACATTAGCCTCATCTGTAATCATGTCTATTATTCTGTCCTCGGCAGAGGTTCCAAAATCTGGGACGAAATGTCCTATAGGCTTGACATTTTCGTCATAAATCGAGTAGGAGTATTCTTCTCTTGTAAGTGTATAAGTCATCTTGAATTATCTACTTGAACTTAATTTTAATACTTTATGGCTGCTATGCTGACACCGTTATTGCCTTCTTTGTGTACCTGCTGACGATGTCATCAGGCATCTGTCCGAACAGTTCCTTGCTTATTCCACGCAGGTATCGCATGATGGCCCATGTGCCTGCCTTTATCAGCATCGCCATGAATACCTTCATCAACGGACCATATGACTTGTTCCTAACTATTATGGGAATAATGTCGTTAATTATCTGCAAGTTGTGCTCCCAGCACCTCCAGAACAGAGTGAACTGGGCTTCGTTCAGATTGCCGAAGTGCATGGAGTTCTTCTCGCTGTAGTCCTGATAGAGCAATGGAGCTATCAGGCCTTTCATCCTCCATGATTTTAGATCTTCAACCAGATCAATAGTGTACTGGGTATCTTCTGACGTCTCGTCTGGCCAGCCAACTATGAGTGTTAACGCAGGGAACCAGTGGTTTTGGTTGAGTATCTTACAGCCTTCCCTTACGACCTTGCCCCATTCTTCTGGCTGGAACGGCTTGGTCTTCACGCCCAAGTGCTTCTTCACAAGCTTAGGAGATACGGTCTCAACCCCAAGATTTGTTGCAAGCCATCTGTCATTACTCATGTTGTTTATTTCAGACATCTTCTTGATCAGGTCTGGAGCCGCACACACAGCTGAAAGTGTCATATGAGTTGTACCAACAAACCTTGCACCAGTTGATTTCAGTCCCTTCCAAAGATCTGTTATCGCATCCCTGTTTGGCGTAAAGTCCCTGCTTGTACATCCATAAAGCAGCATCTCGTCTGACTGTAGCCATATGGAATCGAAGCCATAGTCAAGGTTGATCTTCGCTTCTCTTTGCAGTCTTTCTAGTGGGAAATCTTTCTTTGATCTTTTGTTAACATCGCAAAAGTCACAACCCCTGCCGCAGCCGCGCATAGCTTCAACAAGCGAGTTAACCGTCGGTTTCGTTATTTCAGGAACATTTTCAATGGTTCTAACAAACGTATGCAACAGTTCTGGACAGTCACCATTCTCCGCATCCTTAAAGATGTCCAATGCGAGTTCGTCTGCCTCGCCCACTACAACAGAATCCAATCCATGTATCCTCATTCTATCTGGCTTTGCAAGTTCCCAAGCGCCATTTCCTCCAACAAGAACCTTGAACTTGTACTGCTTCTTTAACTGGATGATCTTTGCGCACATGCGCTTGAACTTCATAGCAACATAAGACAATTTTTCGGGAGACATTGTAGTTGTAACTGGAGCCATGCCCAAGGGATCCATTACATTGACACCAACTACCTTGGTATCTGGACCGATTGCTCGATCAAGCATATCAGGATGCGCAACAAAAACTTCGTCGCGGTTGTACTCTTTCAAGAGCGCACTTTCAATACGTCTTAATCCACATTGAGCAACCTTGGCTTCTCCCGTAACCTGATCGGTTTCAACGCTAGGACAGAAAACAGTATCGAAAACCCATTCAGGTATTAACTCATAGGGCCCGCAGGCAATGAACCCATATAGGAAGTTCCCCCTGTAATTTGTCATTAGACTGCGGTCGGCCGTCAAAACGATACGTTTTCCAGCCATGCCCATCTAGGTGTGTTACATTTAATATAAAACTCTTTTCGCCTTTGAGAAATATAACATCTGATAAGTAATGAGATGCAAATTTGTGCCCAGAAATATGTAGTTCCGAAAAAAGGTACCAGATTAGGAACTCCTAACATTTGCTATATTTATATTGAATATTTACGGAATTTTTGTGTGCGTAGAAGCGATATCGAACCAAGGCATGTTGAACCTCACATCAAAGAAAGTAGCTACATACGTGATGTGGTTTTTGGTTTTGGCGACGGCGTAAACACATCACTAGGCATTGTAGCTGGTGTAGGAGCAGCTGAAGTAGCCGCGGGAATAGTCATACTTGCTGCACTGGTAGGTATGTTTACTGGAGCAAAGGCCATGGCTGTCCAGAATTATCTAGCGGTAAAATCGCAAAGAGAAATTTTGGAGTCAGAGATCAAGAGAGAACTTTACGAGATCGAACATCTGCCAGACAGGGAAAGACAGGAGATAGAAGACATCTACAAAGCAAAAGGGTTTGAAGGAGAAGAGTTGCAGAAAATAGTTAATAAAATAATATCTAACAAAGATGTTTGGTTGAAGACAATGCTAACAGAAGAGCTCGGACTAAATTTGGAAATTGCAGGAAACCCATTGAAGAGCGCGTTTACTATGTTTGGAGCATTCTTGCTGGGAGGAATTTTGCCTATCATACCATTCTTCTTCATTGGTGGATTAGTTGCACTGATGATAGCAATAGGTATGAGCATAACATCATCGTTCATAATTGGCGCTATAAAATCCAGAATGGCAAAAAAGAACTGGGTGAAAGGAGGTATAGAGATGGCTGGACTTGGAACAGGAATTGCGTTGGTAGGATATGGTATAGGTGCTGAATTGGTTGAGTTGGGTGTTATTGGAAGTGAAGTTATTCAATCAGGATAAAGTGTTTTAGCATATATCGCAAGTCGTCTTAATGATTTCAGCCTAACTTCTCTTTCTATTTCAGCTCCTTCGATTGCTTCCATCAATATCTTTATGGTTTTATCGTAAACATTTCTATCGACAGGATGTGGTACGCCGTCTTTTCCACCATGCGCGAAAGAGAACTTCACAGGGTCTTCCCAAGATGGTCTTGTGTTATAGATCAGTTCGGCAACAAGCGCAAGAGCTCGCACTGCAGTCGGTCCAACACCCCTGATTGCAATCAATTCCTCGTAATTTCTAGGTCTTATATCATAGATTTTCCTGAAGAGATCCCAGTCAAGGTGCCATGGCATGGCGTATGCCTCAACATTTACTGGTCGAGTGCCAAACCACTGATCCAAACTGTCCTTTATTGGCAATCTCCGTATCGATGAGATGACATTGCCGGGGTTGCTATTCACAATATCCACACACGTCTTTCTACACTCATTCGAAATTCTGGCGGTCATATCCAAGGTTTGTTTGCTAGCTCGTTCACTGATTATTCCAGAATGCGGTTCATTCACAAAACTTTCAACAGAGTCAGCAAGCCAGTGATACCTTCTCGCCATCCTGTTATCTGGATTCATTCCCTGCTGTACTACGGCCCATGAGCCGTCCTCTGTCAGGAAGAAAGTATGATGGTAAAGAGAATAACCGTCCTGTACTGCAGCATTATCTATCTTTGCGGATATTTTACTTGCGTAAAGTAGTTCGTTCAGCCTGTTTTCTGATAGGCTGAAGGTTTCGCAGATGTTCGCTATGTCGTATTTTGTGTTTATTCCTTTGCTGCCCTTCCCTCCCGCCAGCATAACTCCATGCACATCCGGTTTGAGCGACTGCTTCAAAACTCCAGTTACTACAGTGGTGAGTCCAGATGAGTGCCAGTCGAACCCCAGAACGCAGCCAAATGCCTGAAACCACAGAGGATCGGACATCCTTCTCAAGAACTCGCGTTGCCCATGCTCTTCTATGAGAAGTTTGGATATTGCGTATGATAATTTACCCATCCTCCTAACAAGCCAATGTGGCGCATGCCCCGGATGGAGAGGCAGTTGCATCGTTCCTTTCCTGACCATACCAAACATTGTTGTTGTCGCTAGATAATTATTGTGTTGACAGTATGAAAGAGGTTCAGTCTAGGACAATATTTGTTTACACCATGGCATTAATACGCAAAAATCTTGGGCTAGTAGATGATTGTAGAAAGCAAGCAGAGACCTTACCTTTACACAGTAGGTGGTATAGGGGCGCTTTTGATTTTCGCCTTGATGATGCAGGGCTTCGTTCCGTATCCTAATGTAGTTCACGATTCATCGCTTGAGATACTGCCAGTTCCAGCAGGTGCGGAAAGGTATCCTAGCACAACTGAACCCTCAATATGTACTCCAACACTCTCTCCAGTCCTAGATGAAAGTTCTAAGGTCAACTACCAGATCAAGACACCTCATCTTTTACCTGCTGGATATTCACTACAAGGAGTCGACGTAGTAAGCAGCAAGGGCGTAGAGATGGCAACTCTCTACTATTGGAACAAACCACTATGCAATACAAGTGATTTAGTGGGCGGACCAGCTCTGAATGGTGCAGTAATAGTCCGCATTGCAAATTCACTTCGAGTCACTGATAATCACGCCGAGATGATAGATACGATAAACAAAATGGTGCCGAAGTACAATATGCACCAGTTGATGATAAATGGTAATCCGGCAATAGGATATGATTCTAGCACTGGTCTCTCGACAAATGCCGTTACTGCTTCTGAAGATGCATTTCCGTATCCAGCAAGGATATTCGTTGTCAGCGACAAAATACTGTATAATATTGAAGCAAACATGCCTTTAGAAGACCTTGTAAAGATCGCAGAATCAATAAACTGATTATTTCTTGTATCGTGTAATTCTATTTGCTATGGTAGCTGCAAGAGCGCCAGCTCCTATACCGTTATCTATGTTCATCACAGCAAGCCCGAAGGTACAGCTTTGTAACATTGAAGCAAGAGCAGCAAATCCGTCTGAACCAAAGCCATAACCTACAGAAGTTGGAACGCCTATTACTGGAATGTCAACAAGGGTTGTTACCACAGATGCAAGTGCGCCCTCCATACCAGCAACGACAATTATTGCATCTACATCATTGGAAACCATTTCCTTTAACACCGGAAACATTCTATGCATTCCGGCTATGCCAACGTCATAGCTCGTCATCGCCTTGCAGCCCATTGCCTCCACCATGAGTCTGGATTCTTCTGCAACTGCAATGTCAGATGTACCTGCAGTAATTATACCAACCTTGCCTCCAGAATTGAGTATCTTATTTCTGCTTGCTACCAATGTTCTAGCCCTTTCACTCATAGTCACGTTTGCCTTTTTCTTCAGAAACTTTTGTAATTTGTGCATGTGGTCATTGTTTATCTTGCTGATTATTACTGATCCTCTTCGCTTCAAAGCAGCATCGGCAATCTTTGTTAGATCTGAATAATTCTTGTTTTCTCCATAAACAACTTCTGGCACACCTTTTCTCATGCTCCTTCCGATGTCCAGTTTTGCAAAATCTTCAACGTACTCTACTGTGTGTAGAGAAAGCATCCTATGCGCTTCCTTAACGCTCATCTTGCCTTTGGCCAAGCTTTCGAGTATATCTTTCACTTGCACGTCAGCGATCACGCTATAATCAAGATAAAAGTCTAATTGTTGAAAGTAAAAGCAACTTCATTGTTTCACACATGAGCATCTGTCAACTTCTTTGCTACAGCCTACACAGATGTTGAGCGTTTTGCATCCGTCAAACGCGCAAACATCTGTATGTTTCACATCACGCCCACATGAACATTTTGCCAAATTATCCGTATTCATAAACTACACCCTTCTCTCCCTTCGGATGCTTCCAGTCGGTCTCCTTTGAACATGTGCCGCATTCGATGCAACCTTCGTGCTGCAGAACAACCTGCGACTTGAAACTTTCTTTATCAATCAACTCCATTATGTAACACTGCGTCGGGCAGAGGTGAACCATGCTCTTGATGAACTTCGTATCTGGATCGATTATCTTTATGTGCGGTTCTGGGTCATCGCTGATCTTGATCTTGGCAATCCTATCCTCTATGCTTGGAGGTTTTATCTCGTAATCACGCTCTACGGTCCTTCCGATTTTTTCCGCAATCTCTATCGGGATCTTGACATATGCCTCGTTGCTCTCAATAAGATAGAGCAAGGTCCTCTGATCAAGCATTTTCGCTATACCCTTTGCCAAGTCTTGTACAGATGCCTTTGACAAAAGTGCAAAACCTAGTCTTAGAAACAAATTGAGAGAATCTGTAGGTATGTCCCTGCAAGCATTGACAAATATCCTCATGTATTCAAAATCCACGTTCCTCAAATCATTTGTGTACGGGCTTTCCTCGATCAATTGACCATAGTATTTGCCCAGATACTGTTCGGAAAAATCATTTCTTTCCTTTGCCCTAGCTATTGCCCTTGCAGCTCTTGCTACATCATCGATTCCTATGTTGATACCCTCGATCCTCGTGCCAACGAACACTCCCCTGCCGGCAGCGTCGCCAACAAACAACACATTGTCCTTGTATGGCTTCTCCATCATTGCACGCTTCCCATCTGGCACTATCTTGGCAGCGTATTCCAGTTCTACATAATTTGTTATGAAGGAAACACCAAATTTTTCTTCCAGTTGTTTTCTAGTTTCCTGCAGCCTGTTTCTTATTTCCTCATCGTCTTTGTAGAATCCCTGCTTGATCGCATTACTCTTTGCGGTTTTGGAATAATATGTATATCTCAACTCTTCCCATGACTTCAAGAGCTTGCTAGTGCCAAATTTTGTCCTAAGTTGATCTTCCTTTGGCAGATCCCTGTCGATCTCCTTTACAAACGGCACTTCATCTTTTATGTAATTTCCCACTAACGGTATTCTAAGAAAACTGTCAAGCAAAATGTAAGGCTCGATCGGACTTTTTATGAGCGAGTCCAGATGATAAACAACTCCTACAGAAAGCGTGTCTCTGTTTGTATACAGAAAACCGCCTCCATTGTGACCCCTAGAAATATCGCCAGCAAACAGGTGTGCTATTCCTTCGCCGTCCTTCAGATCATATCGCTCATCGATAATGTCTTCAGGTAACCTCACAACAGATTTAACGCCTTGATAGAGAGATTCTGGTTCAAGCTTCTGCCTTGCGCCTGTAATAAGGGCTGTTTCTGAATTGACGCCATCAGCAGCAATTATTGCACTTACCTCAATAGGATCAAGTTCGTCGATCTCGACTATCGTCTTTCCATTCTGCCGATCTATGTTGCTAACATGCACCCCTGAAACAATTCCTCCTCCTACCCTTGCAGCTTCCTCTTCCGCGTGCTTGGCAAACCATTTGTTCATCTTTGCCATTAGTACAGAGTATGCGTAGTTTGTCAGGTAGTTGTGTGCCTCGGTAAGATCAACAGTGTAAGCCTTGTTGCCTGATACTGCATTGAGATAGTACTTTGTTATCTTTCTTTCCAGAGGCGCGTCAGAAAGAAAGGAATCTCCATACACATCTTCGACATTATTCACTTTTGCATTTGGATAAGTTTTCGAGTAAAGTATTCCCCCAGTAACATTTTTGGAACCAACGGGCTTGCCAGCTTCCAGAACGACAGCCTGCAGCCCAAGTTTGGAGAGTTCTTTCAGGGCGGCGAGACCCGCTGAGCCCCCTCCTATTATGGCAACATCATATTTCTCCATCACTTGCCACCTTTCAACTTCCCTATAGAATCTATGAGAGCAGGGAGAACATCCTCCAGCCTTCCATGAATGAACACGTCGCTTTCGTCCTTGATCGGCGCATTCAGATCTGAGTTTATTGATACAACAAAGTCAGATTCCTTCATTCCGACAATATGCTGCACGGCTCCACTTATACCGATTGCGATGTACAGCTTCGGGCTTATCTTCTTGCCACTGGTACCAACAACTCTTGCAGGAATGAAATATGTTGACTTTATTGACTCGCTCACTTTGTACGGCTGTTTTGAGAGAGGAAGCGAGATCGCGACCTCTGCGTCTAACTGTTTTGCAAGCTGTTCTATTAGTCTAATGTTAGTTTCTGGACTGTCCTTTATGCCCCTGCCGAATGCCACGACTGCCTTCTTTTCCTCCAACGGTATCTCGCTCTTCAACACCTCTCTTTTTGTTATCCTGATCTTTAGATCGCGACCTGAAAAAGTTGGTTCGTATTCTACGATCTTGCCTTTCCTAGATGCGTCTTTTTTTATGGGCGGAAACACGCCCGGAATTATGCTGCCGGCTTGCGGCGAATATTCGCGAGAAATTTCTGGATTCTTGTTGTCCAAACATAAAATCTGTGTCCAGAGAAATCCGCTAAAATCTGGTCTGTACATGAAAAGCGTTTTTTCGTATTTCTCTGCCTTTCCCTTGGTCTTGTGTTCATGTGTTATCATCACGTCATCAATGATTAGCTTGTTAACATCAGACGCAAGACCTGATTCCAGTTCAGCCAAAACAGTAGATGAAAGATGCCTTCCTATACTATCAGCGCCGAAGAACATGTACCTAGGTTTTACATAATCTGGAGAAGTGTTCTGTGCAGCTTCAGATACAATTTTTCTATCTCTTACAATAGAACTGATGATCTTCGTATCGATAACTATCTTTGGATATCGAAGCTCTGGATGATCTGAAAATATTACTGCGTCTGCTCCTGCTTCTATCGCTTCATTGCATAGCGACCTTATATTATGCCCTAGAATTATTGTTATTACCTTTTCGTCCAAGGAATATTTCTTGTTAAAATCATTCATCAGCCGCCTTGCTTCACCAAGCATTTCGAAGCTTACACTTAGAGGATGGCCGTCATCATGCTCAAAGCAGACAAAAAGGTGCTGGTACTTCATAGTCTATCCCTTGCTGTTCACCATCTCGAGAATTTTCTTGCCAAGATCGTTCAATTCGTCCGCACTGCTGCTATCAATGACTATGGCCTTCCTGCTTGCCTTTGCTTTAGGGATCCTCTCGACCTTATACACTATCGTTGGGGAACCTGGCAAGCCAACGTACTTTGGATCTACACCCAAGTCCTTGGCTGTCCAGATCTTGAAGAACTGCTTGTAATTCTGTGCTCTAGATGCAGCTTCCTTCTGCAATCTCACATACTTCAGACGCTGTGAAACTGTAGTGTAGCGTTCCTTGTAACTAGGATCTACTGCAATCAATATTGGCAAGGGGCATTCGATTTCTTCAAGAACGTTGTAAAGACCCTGCATCTCGATCAGTCGTTTTGCATGCAACGTTCTTGTTTCTATGTCTATATTATAGTCAATAACATTGCCCAAGAAATTGAATCCTAACTTCCACGCAGCTTGCGGTCCGGTCTGACCAGTTTCGCCATCAGCCGCTCTATGCCCGCTTATCACCAGATCGATAGAACCCATCCGCTCTATCCCAGTTTTGATAGTTTCAGCTGTTCCTAATGTATCAGCACCAGCAAACATTCTGTCGCTGTATAGGTGTAGTTCATCGGCATTGCAGATCTCCATTGATTGTCTTAACGCTACGTCAGTAGTTGGAGGACCCATCGTGCACACCTTGATATTTGAATCGTACAAGACCTTGGAGTAAAAAGCCGCTCTAGATGCAATCGCACTATGCGCACCTAGGATGCTCCTAGTCTGCGATCTGTTAAGCGTCCCATCTGGATTATAACTAACATTACCTTCAGAGAGATCTGGCTCTAACTTTATCATTACTGCGACATTTATTGAATTACCCATTCCAACACATACCCACCCTAAATGATCTGACATACAAAAATTGCAGAAACGCTTCTGCAACTTGGAGCAGTCATTGCTTGAATATCACTCAAAAGAGACGATATAAATATCAATCAATTACAGTGCAAGCCCGCTCACAGCACTCTTGACACTTTCTACACCTTTCATGAACCACATCTTTTCCTCTGCGTCAAGTTCAAGTTCAATAATCTGCTCAACACCGTTTGCGCCAATTGCAGCTGGTACCCCGATGCAAATGTCCTTTACACCATATTCACCGTTAAGATATGTTGCGACAGGCATCACTTCCTTCCGATCCTTTACAATTGCATCAACCATGTGTGTTACAGCGTTTGCGGGTGCGTAAATTGTAGCGCCCTTCAAGGCAATTACCTCGGCAGCGACCTTCCTTGTGCTCTCCACAACTCCTTTGGCTTTCTCATTAGACAGGAATTTTGTTAAGGGGATACCAGATACTGAAGAATATCTGATCAATGGAAGCATATTCTCACCATGTTCGCCAATGACCAGCGCCTGTATGGAGTGCTCCGACAGTTTGATGGCGTCAGCTATGAAACTCTTGAACCTTGAGAGGTCTAACATATTGCCCATACCCATAACCTTGTTGGGTTTGAAGTTCGTAACCTTCAAGGTTACGTATGTCATTGGATCCAGTGGATTGGTAACTGTGATTATCGTGCAATCCTTGGCATATTCAGCTACCTTCTTAGCTACGTCCTTAACTATTGACGCATTAGTATTAAGAAGATCCATCCTTGTCATTCCTGGTTTTCTGCCAACACCAGCAACTATCACAACAATGTTTGACCCTCGCATCTCGCCATAATCGTTTGAACCCTTGACATGAACATCGATTCCGCGTTCTGCAAGTAGGTGCGTTATGTCCATGGCCTCTCCTTGCGGCAATCCCTCCACAATATCTAGAAGCAAAATATTCTTGTCAAGTTCCTTCATTGCAATCTGCAGCGCCATGGAACTTCCAACTTTGCCAGAACCTACTATTGTTATCATGCAATGCCCCTAGATTGCGCAATTACTTATAGGTTTTTATCAAACTGTGAATTTAATAATAAATGTATGAGCTCTGAAACTCCTGCGGCGAGTGGTACACCAGAACCATCTAATGAGATAATTCTTGCCAAGTGGAGTGATAGATTTTTTGCATGGTTGATTGATTTTATAATAGTGAGTGTTGCTGTAGGCGCTATCTTTAGTGCGGCAGCTTTTCCGTTCTGGTTTGATACAAATCCCGAGAGATGGTTCAGAAACACGTGGGATGGGCCATTGCACTATGGTGTTACAAGCTTGATCTTCTTCGCATACTGGGCATATTTTGAGTCCACACGGGGCCAATCGATAGGAAAAATGGCTCTGCATATTAAAACTACAGACCTTGCTGGAAAAAATGCTGATACTGGAAGTGTTGTGTTACAAAGTTTTGGCAAGTCATTCCTTCTTCCCATTGATGTAATTCTCGGTTGGATCTTTACAAATGATAAAAGACAGAGGATATTCAACAGAGCTAGCAATACCATCGTAATTAAGGTAAAAGGTAATGTAGATAACAGTCCTGAAAACGTAAGTTACAAGAAAGATTAGAAAGGATCTGTTGAATAAAATAAATTTATATTCACAAGTAAAGCTACATCTAGCATGTTAGCGATATTTGATTGTCAGATCGCTGGAATATCTGGTGATATGTTATTATCATCGTTGATAGATCTTGGTGCCGATAGGAAGAAAGTTATTGATGCTATAATGTCGTGTCAGAATTTTGTTAAAGGAAGCAAGATAATCAATGCATCTTTTGAAGATGTAAGGAGATCTGGTTTTAGGGCAACCGCGCTGAACATAAAGTATGAGGAGAAAGTGCATGAACGCAAAGGCATTGAGGTTTATGATGCAGTGGCCAAATGTTGTGATTCACTCGATCTCGAGGGCAAAACCACAGCTTTCGCAGTTGGAAGCGTAAAGACACTGATAGAGGCCGAATCGAAGGTGCATGGAGAAAAGTATACCGACGTACACCTTCATGAAGCGTCCAGTATAGATACGCTTGTTGATATTGTTGGTTCTGCTGTTGCGCTAGAAGACTTGAGACTTTTCAGTGCAGATATTTACTCGAGTAAGGTTGCTGTTGGCGGTGGCTTGCTCACATTCTCACACGGTACCATAACAAATCCCGGAAGCGCAATACTAGAGATATTCAAGAATCGGAAGTTTACCCTTTTTGGAGGTCCTATCGATAGTGAGCTTACAACTCCTACTGGAGCATCTATGTTGGTGAACTTGGCCAAAGAATCGCTGGAGTTCTATCCGGCATTGCAGCCGATAAATATTGGATATGGTGCTGGAAGCAAGAATTTCGAAGGCTTCCCTACGGTGCTGAAGGTGGTTCTAGGCAGAAAGATAGAGAAAGAGGAAATGGATGCTGCTTACATGCTTGAGGCGAATATTGATGATGCAAAGAAAATTTAATGATCTGGTAAGCTGGTTCTCTGACAAGGGGAGGGTTATTGTTGCCTTGTCTGGGGGCGTAGATAGCGCTGTGGTCGCATATGCTGCAAAGAATGCGCTAGATGGGAATGCGATAGCTGTTACTGCAGATTACAAAACATTGTCAGACGAAGAGCTACAGAGTGCTAGGAAGATCGCGAAGGAAATTGGGATCAAGCATCAAGTCATAGAGTATAGCGAGCTTGATAACGAAGATTTTGTCAAGAATGATGAGCATAGATGCTTCCACTGCAGAAACGAACTTGCTGAACACTTGCTAGAGGTTGCAGGGAGAGAGAAGGCAGGATTGATTGTGGACGGCACAAATGCTGACGATCTTGATGACTTTAGACCAGGAATACAGGCACTGAAGCAGCATGGTGTTAAAAGTCCGCTTGTAGAATTGTCGATAACAAAGAATGAAGTAAGGGAGATAGCTAACATGTTAAGTTTATCTATCTTTGACAAACCATCCAATGCCTGTTTGGCATCCAGAATTCCACATGGAACTGAGGTCACAACAGATAAGCTGAAGAGGATAGAGCAAGCTGAAATCATAGTGAAAAAACTTTTCCATGTAAAACAGGTTAGGGTTAGAGACCATGGTGAGATTGCTAGGATTGAGGTCGGTAGAGATGAACGTAGTTTGTTGTTCGATCAAGGGAAATTAGATGAGCTTGATTCCGAATTGAAAAAACTAGGTTTCAGGTTTGTTGCGATAGAGGCAAGCGGTTATAAAACTGGCAACCTGAACGTGGTTTAATGATCTATCTGGATAATGCGGCTACGACGCCGTTGCTAGATGAGGTTCTTGATGAAATGCTTCCTTACATGAAGGAAAATTATGGCAACCCATCATCAATACACAAACTTGGAAGACAAGCTAACAATGCACTCGACCTAGCAAGGAACAGAATTTCCAAACTTATCAACGCACAAGGTAAGGTTGTATTCACATCAGGTGCTACTGAAGCCAATAATTTGGCATTAAAGGGTCTTGCATATGCAATGCGGAACAAAGGCAATCATATAATCACTGGCAGCGTAGAACATGAAGCTGTCATCGAACCCTGCAGGGAGCTTGAACGCGGGGGTTTCAAGATAACTTATCTCGCTGTGGATAGAAATTGCGTGGTTGATCTTAATGCTCTTGAACGCTCAATTGATGAAAAAACAATATTGGTGAGTATAATGTTTGCAAACAACGAAGTTGGAACCATACAACCTGTAAAGGAGATCGCAGAAATTGCTCACAAGCATGGCGTGGCATTCCATACAGATGCCGTACAAGCTGTTGGCAAGATTCCAGTTGATGTTAAGGAAATAGGAATAGATATGATTACACTTTCTGCTCACAAGATGTATGGACCTAAGGGTATTGGGGCTTTGTGCATCAACAACGGTCTGAAGATAGAACCTATAATGCATGGAGGAGGACAAGAAAATGAAATTAGATCTGGTACGCAGAATGTTGCAGGAATAGTTGGAATGGGTAAAGCGGCAGAGATTGCAATGCAGAAAATTGACATGTATTCCAACAACGTTAAGAATTTGCGTGATAGTTTGGTTACGAGTGTATTGAAAAACATACAACATTCAAAGCTGAATGGACATCCAACTCAACGGCTGCCTAATAATGCACATTTCACATTCTTGGGTATTAATGGTGAAGACCTAATAATAAAACTCGATGAAACTGGCATTGCGGCTTCGACTGGTTCTGCATGTTCGGTGCAAAAACAAAAGGCGTCGCATGTTCTCAAGGCCATGGGTTTCAGCCATGAAGAAATAACAGGTTCACTGAGGTTAACCTTGGGTATTCAGAACACAAAACAAGAAATTGAACAAACCATCGCTAATTTGAACAAAGTGGTGCATGAATTGAGAGAGTTTTCGCCTTACAAATTCAAGTATGCTCTGAATCAATGAGGCATTATCTGCTTAAGAGTATCGTTGAATATTCCAAACGCTTCATCATCATAAAGACAGAAAACTACCTTCTCAATAGCCGTATCTTCGTTTGCGTATTCTATAACTGTGTTCAGCATTATATTTGCACATCTGTCTGTTGGGAAACGATATATCCCAGTTGAAATCGCCGGAAATGCAATGCTCTTGAGTTTATGCTTGTCAGCAAGTTTCAATGCACTTAGAGTTGCGTTCTTCAGCTTTGCATCTTCGTTGCCTTCTCCATTAGCAGGACCTACGGCGTGAATGACGTATTTTGCCTTCAGCTTTCCTGCAGTGGTTATCACAGCGTTCCCAACAGCACAGAATCGCAGTTTATCTGACTCCCTCTGGATTGCATATCCGCCTTTGTTTACTATTGCCCACGCCACTCCACCGCCGTGTTGTAGCTTTGAATTTGCAGCGTTGACAATAGCGTCGGTATTAAGTTCCGTGATATCACCATTGACAAGTTCGATTGAAAGCTTGCCTACCTTGACCATAACAATATTTTTGTATAAAAGTTAATAGCATTTTCTATTCCCGAAACTCTTTTATAATGAACATACAATTTCCCAGCGATGGCCAAGAAAGTTATGAAGAAAAAAGCAAAAAAGAAAATGAAGACATCGTCAAAACCAAAGCAAAAACCAGCAAAGGTTCCAGAAGTTGGCAGCAAAGCGCCAGATTTCACGCTTCCAGATCCAAGATTGAATATGAAGAGCTTGCAAGACTTTAGAGGCAAGAAGGTTGTGTTGGCATTCTTCCCTGCAGCGCTGTCACCAGTATGCACGAAGGAGATGTGTTCCTTCAGGGACTCGTTCGCTGAGCTAAGTCAGGCGGGAGCGCAGGTAGTTGCTGTAAGCATTGATGGACCGTTTGCAAACAAGCAGTTTACAGAGATGCATGGTCTGAACTTCCCTGTACTGAGCGATTATGCTAGGGATGCTGTGAGAAAGTATGGAGTGGTAATGCCAGATCTACTGCATGTGAAGCAGTACAATGCAGCGAAAAGATCCGTGTTTGTAATAGATCCAAACGGTACGGTGAAGTACAAGTGGGTATCTGATAATCCGTTGATAGAACCCAACTATGATGAGATCAAGCAGGTAATAAAGTCCATCTAAACTACTTTTTATTCTATTATAGCAACAACATCGTTCCTTGAAACACTGGAACCTTCCTTGATCTTCAGCTCTTTAACTACGCCGTCCTTGTGAGCCTTGATCGCGACTTGCATTTTCATTGATTCCAGAACCACAACAACATCACCTTTCTTGACTTCCATGTTTGGCTTCGCAACAACCGATACTACTCTTCCCGGGATAGAGCTTGTGAGGAATCTCTGCCCTGCACTCGAAGAAGAGCTGCCAGATGATTTCTGGGCAATCGCACGAAGTTCTGCAAACTTGCTTACAGTAACGCTGTTTCCATCAACCATCAATTTCATATCAGTACTATTTACATGCATGTACTTGGCATAATGGTAAGAATTGTCGAGCATGAATTCTACACTATTACTGTTGCAGCAAATAATCTTAAGATTGTGTTCCTTGTCCCCTATCTTGATGACCATCTCTTCTCCACTAATTCTGTTCACTATCTCAGCATTAAGTGTAAGAGCCAGATCCTCGATCTTAAAGTCCATAGCTAAAACTCCTCTCGAACCTTCCATTTTCTTTCCATCTTGATTGCTTATTTGTCTTTTGTTCCGAGGAATTTCCTCCTCTTACCAGAACTGAGTGCAACAACGCAGCTGCAACAATTGCATCTACATTATCCTTTGCATTTGCCTTTGCCACGGATTCAGCCTTCTCTAATATCTTGAAGCGATCAATGTAGTCAGTAGACAGATCACCAGCAATGAATGCTGGATCATCCATTATTGTCTTGTGCAAGGGTATGGTGGTCTGTATGCCTTCTATGTAAAATTCGTTGAGAGCGTTCTTGACTCTGAGCCTCGCTTCATTAAAATCTCTGCCCCACGCAAGCAGCTTTGCAACCAGAGAATCGTAATAACCAGAGACGTTGCACCCAGGATACAGGTAAGTGTCTACCCGTATTCCAGGGCCATATGGTATAATGCAGGACGGAACAGGGCCAGAGTATGGTGCGAAATCATTCAACGGATCTTCAGCGTTGATTCTGCACTCTATCGCGCAACCATTAAGCTTAAGATCGCTCTGCTTGAACGGTATTGATCCGCCAGATGCTATGTGGATCTGCAATTTCAACAGATCCACTCCTGTAATCAGCTCTGTTACTGGATGTTCTACCTGTAATCGGGAATTGATCTCTATAAGGTAGAAGTTTCTTTTTTCATCACATATGAACTCCACCGTGCCAGCGTTAAGATAATTAATTTCATTCCCGAGTTTTACAACCATGCGCCCTATAGTTTCTCTTGCCTTTTCATCAACAGCTGGAGACGGCGCCATCTCTACAAGCTTCTGGTACCTCCTTTGAATAGAGCACTCTCTTTCGAAAAGATAAACGGCATTGCCATGCGAGTCTCTTACCAGCTGAAATTCTATATGTCTTATTCTTGGCAAAAATTTCTCCACGAACATTGCCGCCCTACCGTACGCTGCTTTTGCTTCGTTAGATGACATTTCAAATTCCTGCCTTAGCTGCTTCTCATCATTGGCAAGTCTAATGCCCCTTCCACCGCCACCAAATGCTGACTTGAGCAGAACAGGATACCCCACTTTGCCTGCTACATCAACTGCCTTTTCAACATCATCAAGAATACCATCGCTCGCAGGTACAACAGGTATCTTGATCTTTTTTGCAACTGTCTTTACCGCCATCTTGTCGCCAGAAAATCTCATCGTTTCGCTCTTTGGTCCGATGAATACCATACCCGCCTTTTCACACAAATCAATAAAATCAGCATTTTCCGACAGAAAGCCATAGCCTGGGTGTACAGCATCTGCACCAGCTTTCTTTGCGATATCACTTATCTTTTCCATGTTAAGGTAACTTTCACGCGGACTTGGAGGACCTATATGGTAGGCTTCGTCCGCAAGCCTCACATGCATTGCCTGAGCATCTTCGTCAGAATATATTGCAACACTCTTTATTCCAAGTTCTCTACATGCCCTGATTACTCTTATTGCTATTTCTCCTCTGTTTGCGATAAGAATCTTCTTTATCATACAGATCAAAGGTTTATGTTACCATGCTTCTTTGCAGGTCTGCTCTCTCTCTTGTTTGTCATAGCCTCTACCGCTCTTATCAACATGGGCCGAGTCTCTATGGGATCTATTACAGCGTCTATGAATCCTTTCTCTGCAGCTATGTATGGATTTGCAAACTTTTCTCTATAGTCTTTGATTATCTCCTTTCTAGTTGCCTCTGGGTTCTTCGACTCCGCAAGTTCCTTCCTGAAGATTATGTTGATAGCAGCCTCTGGTCCCAATACAGCAATCTCCGCTGTTGGCCATGCATAGTTGATATCTGCTCTCAAGTGCTTGCTGCTCATAGCAATGTAAGCACCGCCGTAAGCCTTGCCCACGATAATAGCTATTTTTGGCACGGTAGCTTCGCAATACGCAAATAACAACTTGCTACCATGTCTTATTATACCATGCTGCTCCTGCTCCAAACCAGGCAAGTATCCTGGAGTATCTATTATCGATACAATCGGTATGTTAAAGCAATCACAAGTTCTAATGAAACGTGCTGCCTTATTAGATGAATCAATATCTAATGCCCCAGCTAGATTCAAAGGTTGGTTTGCTATTATGCCAACTGACTTGCCATTCAACCTGCCAAATCCAACCACGACGTTTGTAGCCCAGAGCTCGTGAATCTCAAAGAACTCGTTGTTATCTAAAACTGACGTAACTATCTGCTTGATGTCGTACGGTTCATAAGGATTTTCTGGCACTACAGTAGCCAGTTTGCTGTCAGTTCTGTTGGGATCATCAGTTGATGCAACAACAGGTGGATCCTCTGTGTTATTCTGCGGCAAGTATGATAATAATTTCTTAACTATATCCATGCATTCATACTCGTCCTTTGCTACAAAATGTGCCACACCACTATACTTGCCGTGTGTGTAAGCACCTCCAAGCTCCTCAAACGTTACATCCTCACCAAGCGCTGTCTTCACAACTTCAGGACCGGTAACGAACATGTGGCTTATCTTGTCGACCATTATAACAAAGTCAGTGATTGCAGGAGAATAGACCGCACCGCCAGCACATGGGCCGTTGCTGATCGTTATCTGCGGTATCACGCCAGACGCTAGAGTGTTTCGGTAGAATATCTCACCATAACCAGAAAGACTCATGACGCCTTCCTGTATCCTCGCTCCACCAGAATCGATTATTCCCACTACTGGACATCCTACTTTCATGGCATGATCCATCACTTTTGAAATCTTCTTACCAGACATTTCCCCCAAAGAACCGCCTAAAACTGTAAAATCTTGCGAAAACACGAATACCTGCTTACCACGTATGCTACCATAACCGGTTACAACGCCATCTCCATAGTTCTTCTTCTTATCCAGATTAAAGTCCGTGGATCTTGTAGTAACCAATTTGTCGATTTCAACAAAAGTACCTGCGTCAAGCAAGAGGGCAAGTCTTTCCCTTGCTGTAAGCTTCCCCTTACCGTGCTGCTCCTTTATCCTCTCTTCTCCTCCGCCATGCTCCGCACTCTTGTCTATCTGGGATAGTTTTTTGATCTTATCTTGATGCATAGCCGTAACAATAAAATCTTCTGAAGCGATATATAAACAGATGTGTAACAACAGTTATGATCGCTTTTGGATCAGTGATGTTCTCTAGAACCTTTCACCCTTCTGAAAGCGCCCATGCCGCTTACGTAGTTCTCGTAAAGCATGGTCAGTATTCTTATCTCTTCCTCTAGTTTTTCGATTTCGTACTTGGCTGTCTTAGGATCCTGTTGTAGCTCTTCTAGTTTCTTCTTTTTTTCTTCAAGCAGCTTCTTGACATTATCTTCGTATAAAGTTGCCATGTCTATACCTCCAATAAGATTCAGATTTTAATCTTTGCTGCGGCTAGTTTTTCCATAAAAGTATCGCAGTAATGCTTGTAGGCATCTTCTTCAGAGCAGCCTTTGCATATGCACTGATCTGATACGCTGGTTCTGTCACAGACATCAACGAACTCGCATTCTGAGCAACCAGCGCTCTTTCCGCACACGAAGCATGGCAGCTCGATAATTACATCATCTTTCAAAGCTTCCTTAAGGATAGCTGTAAGTACAGTTACATTGGTAGCGGATTCAACTAAGAACATTCTCTTCTCTCTGTCATACTTGAGCCTTGCCTGACGCATCAACTTGGAAAATACATCTGGGCCAACCCTTGGAAGATTGAACCAGTTACCTAGCAAGATCTTGATCATTTCTTGCTCACCCTAGATGCTTCGTTTTTTATCACATCTCCCAGTGAAGAGTCCATGTTGTTAACCTCAAGAAATTCCTCGATATCGATCTTTGACTTGGCAAGTATCACGAGTAAGTATGGAAGGTAATAGGTTGCCGCATTACGTCTTGATGTATGTAACTGCTTTGCTATGTTTGCAATGATCTCTCTGATCAGTCTAGCTTCCCTGAATACTCTGTTCATAAGCACGAATGGCACATCGTACTGATTGTATGCCAGACCCCGACTCTCCTTGAACAGCTTGTAGGCAAGAATAATGTCAATGTATCGCAACAACCTCCACTGTCTGGTTCTGCCCATTTGTCCAACCAAAACATCCGCATATGCAAGAGCGCCAAGCATTTCGGCGAGTCTTTCAATATCAACATTACTTGTAACTATGCTTGAAAACAATGCTGCCAGTTTGTCTGTGCGTCGCTTTTCGCTATCATAACCAGGAAATCGCGGATCGTTGTAGAATCCCTCACTTCGCATGAGTATGTCAAGCGCATCTTCAACCTTCTCTGCCACGAAGAAACTTGTCATAGCCTTGTCAATATCGATCGAGAAACTGACCGGGTGTAACCCTTCTGAAAATCCAGCTGTTGCAAGCGATTGCGATTCGTTCAACAGTGTTCTTACATCTCCAGAACTTATTGTAACGAGTCTTAACTTATCACCTACACTCATCTTTGCGTTCTCGCTCTTCAAAACGTGATCCAAGTATAGCAAGAGTAGCCTTGGAGGAATTCGCTTGAACCTTATCATCGTGCTAACTTTTCTCAGTTCCTTGATCTGTTCACCTACCTCTGCATTAGCGGCCAGAACTATTGGCACATTAGGTTCCTTTAACAACGAGATTAGTGTAGCAAAACCACCACGGTCTCCACGACCACTTAGACCATCTACTTCATCGAGAAACAAGAGTATCTTCTTGCCTGAAATGCTTGCATTACTCAATAATGGCGGTATAATGGACTGCAGGTTTTCCTTAGTTCTTACATCGCTTGCATTGAGCTCGACAATATCATATCCAAGTTCTTTGACAATTGCTTTCACGAGCGTAGTCTTTCCAACTCCTGGAGGGCCAACGAGCAGGACTGGTTTGCTGCCGTTCTTCCAGTTAACGAGCCATTCAAGGAAAGTAATTCTAGCATCCTCGTTTCCAACCATCTCCTTCACTGTTTGAGGTCTGTATTTCTCCGTCCAGCTCATACCAGATACACCAAGTTCATACCACTGTTGGTTTATTCGTTCATAAAAGTATTGCAACTATAGCATATTGCAAGAATAGACGTTAGTTCTTTATGATTGCACTCAACTTTTGTTCAAAACCATCGAACGGATCTACCTTCTTCAACTCATTGTACCAGAACTGGTTGTAGTGTTTTACTGTCAGGAAGAGAAAGTCCAGAAATGGTTTTGTTTCAAAGTCATCGGGAAGCATCTCCAGCGCGAGCCTTGCTTCCTCAAGATATAGGTTGCTCTTCTTGATAGTAAGATCAAATGCTTTCTTGACATTATTTGTATTGATTGCATAGTAAAGGGGCCATGAGGGAACCTTGATCATACCATTTTTCAACGAATCCTCGATCTCGTTGCCACATCCTACTGATTCTCCAGCTCTAGCCATACCTAGATAGAATATTTCCCCCAAAGGTTCCTTGCTCATAGCCATATTTTTGCCAGCAGTGCCCATAACAGCTCGATACTTCTTGTAACATTCTGCCATCCTTTCGTCTGAGATTGCAGACGGTTTTTGTTTGAGTTTGTAATCAATATACTGTCCAGCCCTGGCATCCTTGAAGCCGTCCTCAAATGATTTTGATACAACATCGCCAGCCTTGGCGATCTTGCTCCTTGCAATCTTCAAGATATATGGATTCATCAGCTTGTAATCATCTAGGTACTCCAGATCTTCGTCCTTGTCTACTATTCTGTCCATGGGTTCGCTCAGATCGATTGCTATGATGTGACCGTCGATCAACGCATTCTTAGTTTCTCCGGAAAGATTCAGTTTAAGGTAAGAATTTGCCCCATCAAATAAAGCATGAAAGACTGGATATGTCATCTTTACGTAGTTCGAATTCAGAATTCGCTTGACCCTATCGGTGAGAGTGTTCGGATCGGAAAGCCTCGCCTTTACATCCATAATCTTTGAATTCTCCAGCGAGAGTTCGTCTGCACCTACTTCTGCTATGAATGAAGAGAGTGTGGAATTTGGGTTCTGATCACCTTTTATTTCTGTGTACAAATCGGTGACGAATCTCTTCACAAATTCTGGAAATTCTGTCTCGCTCTTCTCCTTGTATTGCTGAAACTGCTTGTAGCCCTTGCTATGAAACATAGCCTGCTTCATAATCTCCTTGCCCGCTTCTGTTGTCATGAGAGTTTCCTTGGAGAAAATGTTTTCATCCTTACTGCTCATGCCAATCTAAAGTTTGTTCTACACTATTTATCTCTTCTTTGTGGCTCTGGTCTATTGTTACGCGACAGCAATTAGTTTTTTAATAGTATGGTATTACTCTACACTATGTTTGATAACGAATCTACATATTTCAAGGTTCTAATGCATAAGGGCGAAGAAGATTTTCATGTAAAGTACGAAGATGCTCTTCTTCGTGTCAAAGAAGTGTTGGGCAAAACATATCCTATGATAATTGATGGGAAGAGAGTAAATGCAGATAGTACTTTTCCCCAACACTCTCCAATAGACACAAGAGTTGTTGTTGCACATTTTCAGTCGGGAAATGCCGAGCATGCCTTAAACGCAATCTCAGCTGCAAAGAACGCGTTCACACAGTGGAGCGGGACAGATTACAAGGAGCGTATCAAGATATTCAGGAAGGCGGCTGATCTGATGAGCAGTAAAAAGTACGAACTTTCTGCACTCCTTACATATGAAAATGGAAAGAACCGCTACGAATCCATTGGCGATGTTGACGAGGCTATTGACTTTCTACGATATTATGCGGAACAGATGGAAATAAACAATGGTTTTATCAAACCGACCAAGAGTGCGTACCCAGATGAAAAGAGTAAGAGTGTAATGAAACCATACGGAGTCTGGGCTGTGATTGCTCCGTTTAACTTTCCTATGGCAATAACTGACGGCATGTGTGCAGGCGCGATCATAACTGGCAATACGGTTGTATTGAAACCAGCCAGTGATACTCCATTGACGGCATACAAGTTCTGCGAAATACTCGAGGAAGCTGGCTTGCCTTCTGGAGTCATAAACTTCGTAACGGGTTCAGGCAGTGTTGTTGGAAAGACTTTGATTGAAAGTGACGATGTTGATGGTATAGTGTTCACGGGATCAAGAGATGTGGGTCTGTCAATATTCAGGCAAGCAAATTCTAAGAGACCAAAGCCAGTGATAACTGAGATGGGCGGGAAGAACCCGACTCTTGTAACAAAGAATGCTGATCTAGACAAGGCAGTTGATGGCGTTATGCGTGCTGCTTTCGGCTATTCTGGACAGAAGTGCAGTGCTTGCTCACGAGTTTATGTGCATGAAAGCATAAGGACGGAATTTGTTGATCGTTTGGTGAAAAGAACAAAAGAGCTCAAGCTTGGAAATCCATCAAACAGAGAAATATACGTTGGCCCATTGATAAATGCAGGTGCTTACGAAAATTTCAAGAAAAATTCTGAACTGGCAAGGAAGGATGGTAAGATACTTGCTGGAGGTAATGCTGTTACAGATGGCGAACTAAAACATGGTTATTATGTGCAGCCAACGATAGTTGATGGATTGCCTAAAGATCATATGTTGTTCAAGGAAGAATTATTTGTTCCTATTCTGGCAGTTGCAGACTACAAGGATTTTGATGAAGCATTACGATTATGCAATGACGTTGATTATGGTCTCACAGCTGGTATATTCAGCAAGGATCAGCAAGAGGTACAGGAGTTTCTTGACAAGATCGAATCTGGAGTTGTCTATGTTAACAGGACAAGAAGCGCAACTACAGGTGCGATGGTCGGATGCCAACCATTTGTAGGCTGGAAATATTCTGGCATCAGTGGCAAGGGAACAGGTAGCGAGTATTACCTCACATTGTTCATGCGAGAACAGAGCCAGACTACATGTGCTTAAAAGATCGATCTTGCGAGCAGCAACATATTGCTTGGTTTCTCTTTTATCCTTCTGACAGAATATGGAACTATCTGCCTTCCATACGGGATGTATTCAGCTAACGTGAATCCTTTCTTGATCAGTGCAGGTTTGAGTTCGTCCCTTATGCCCTTAAGCATCTGAAACTCGAAATTCTTGTGATGCTTCTTGCTTAACCGCACAGCATCATTGATGATCTTGTCGTCATGTGTTGCAATAGCAAAATCGTTACCATATTCAAAGAGCATCTGCATCAACTTGCGATAATTCTTGTCCACAGTAGACTTGGAGCGAAAGACTATACCGCTGTCTTCTCTATATGCGCCTTTCACAAGCCTTACCTTTCCTCCATGTTCGAGTATATGCATCAAGTGCACCGAACCTTCCTTGAGATATGCTTGAAATGCAAGGCCAGTTTTTTGGTATCGCTTCAATAATGTGAGATAGATGCCAATAGTATCTTCAAGATACCGAGAGGATTCCATGTCCAGCCAGACAAATCTGTTAAGCTTTCTTGCATGATCGATTATGCGCATAGTATTGGTCAGGCAAAGATCATAGTCCTTTTCCAGACCTACCTGCGTTAATTTGGGAGATATGCTGCCGTTGATACGTAACTTTTCCATTTCGTCCAGTATTGCGATGTATTCCTTGACACTTGCGTCTATCTCTTGCAGACTTGCATAGTGTTCCCCCAAATAGTTTATTATAGCGCTCATGTTTCTCGCGTTCGCCTCCCTTGCTGATTTCATGGCATCCTGAATGGAGTATCCTGCGACCCACTTTTTTGCTATCTTTACCACGAGTTTTTCGAACAGTGCTGGCTTTGCTTTTGGAGAACGTTTCATACATGAAATATTATTCGTGCACGATATAACGCTTTGTAGTTTTCATCATTTACTATTAGATTTATTACATGCCTGCAATTATTGACCGATATGGCTGCATTCGACATGATGCGAATATTGATCGAGGCGTGTTCCCAAGTCAGATCTCAAGTGAACAAGCTTTCAGGAAGCGAGGAAGCGTATGAATCGCATGGAGTCGGTGCAGGTGGTGATATTTCGCGGAAGATCGATATCGT
>Ga0187892_10002332_pt1 | contig 38651 bp, 33 predicted proteins | sample MA1701073metaG_FD_139345 | JGI IMG/M metagenome (GOLD analysis project Ga0187892, IMG submission 139345) | Bio-ooze microbial communities from a basaltic lava cave in the Kipuka Kanohina Cave System on the Island of Hawaii, USA - MA170107-3 metaG ... | reverse complement strand
GATGCGAGGCGCATCACCAGCGGGGGATGAAAATGCAGGCGAAGCCGCAGCACGACAGAGTCCCTGAAGAACGAAACCACGGAGGACACGGGGGACACGGAGGGCGAGGCGTCCTCTCGGTGTACTCCGTGTGCTCCGTGGTGCGGTTCCCTCCGTGGGCCCCGTGGTGCATTTTCCGAGGAAGCACGGAATGCACGGAAGGACACGGAAAGGAACCTGATTGATGGAAGGGTCGATTCTCGCGCAGAGCCCGCGGAGTTCGCGGAGAAGCGGACCCTCCCTCTGCGATCTCAGCGAGCTCTGCGCGAGCATATCAGGATGAGTCGATGAAGCTCCGCGTTCATCCCGACGCCCGCGTCGCGGCGCCGCTCTCGTGGCGGCGGGGCGAGGCGCGCGGTCCGTTCCAGGGCGCCTTCTTCGAGGAGGAAGCTGCGCTCGTGGAGGCGCTCGCGCTCGTGCCGGAGGAGCGGCTCGCGTCGGCCCGCCTGCTCGGGGACGCGCGCGGGTGGTTCCTGCTGCTGGAGGCCGGCGACATGCCGGCGGCGGGCGCGCATCCGCTTCGTCGGGCGGGCCTCGTGTACGCGCCGGCGGACGCGGCGGCGTCGCCCCTCTTCGGGGGCGCGCGCGAGGGCGCGGCGGGGATCGTGCGCGAGGGGCGCGTCGAGTGGGTCCGCTTCCGTCCGGACGACTGCCTGCGTGCGGAGGACCTCCTGCGCCTTCCGGAGGCGCGCGCGGAGTTCGCCGCGGCCGCCGCCGGTCCGATGCCGCCGAAGCCGGAGCCGCCGCGCTTCCGCCCCGAGGCGGTGCCGCCGGTCGCGCGCTTCGAGGACGAGCAGCGGCGCGCCCTGGAGCGGACGCCGGAGCCGAAGCGGTCGCTGTGGGAGCGGATCTTCAAGCGCCAGACGCCGCCGACGGGCCGGGAGTGGAGGAGGGCGGGCGGTCGCCCCGCGGACGAGCCGGGATTCCTGCATCGCGCGATCCGGTCGTTCTGGTCGTGGGTCGACCGCAAGGTCGGGCCCGCGCCGTCGGGCCAGGGACCGGGGTGGATCCGGAAGGTCTTCGACCCCGACCAGTGGGGGCCGCCGCCGGCGTGGCTGCAGCGGATCTTCGACCGGCAGGCGGCGCTCCTCGACCGTCTCGCGCGCGCGTTCGAGAGCGGCGACATCGACACGGCGCTCAAGCACTCGATCCCGATGGACGACGACGTCTTCGGGTCGCTCCGCCGGGGCGGGATGATGTCGACGACGGTCTCGCTGCCGGAGCACGGGACGGACTTCTCGCTCGACGGGCTGCGCGAGCGCGGCGGGCCGGGGGGCGCGATCGAGATGTCGGGGGACCGGCTGCAGCGGCTGCTGGCGCTCTACCGGCGCGCGGCGCAGCAGCTCGAGGCGCGGGGGGACCACCGGCGCGCGGCGTACGTGCACGCGCACCTGCTGCGCGACTACACGGCGGCGGCGCAGTCGCTGGAGCGCGGCGGGTTCCATCTCGAGGCGGCGGCGCTGATCCTCGAGAAGCTGAAGAACGCGCGGCAGGCGGCGCAGGTGCTGGAGCGGGGCGGGCACTTCGCGGAGGCGGCGGAGGTGCACGTCGGGGAGGCGGACTTCGAGGCGGCGGCGGGCGCGTACGAGCGGGGAGGGATGGCCGCGGAGGCGCGCGCGTGCGTCGAGAAGTGGGTGGGGCACCTGCGGGAGCAGCGGAGGCGCATCGATGCGGGCGACGTGCTCTGGCGGCGGCTGGGGCGGCTCGACGCCGCCGCGGCGGAGTTCAAGGTCGAGCTGGCGGCGGGGGGGCAGCGCGGGACGGCGGCGGGCCGGCTGGTGGCGCTGGCGCACGATCGGGGCGCGGATGCGGTGGAGCAGTTCGAGCTCTGCGACGGCGTGCTGCGGGCGCAGGCGGAGGACGGCGCGCGGTTCGCGGCGTCCGCGGGGGAGCTGGTGCGTTTTCACGGGGACGTGCGCGTCTGGGCGCGCGCGGAGGAGCTTCCGGCGGAGCGGCTGTCGCGGATGCGGCGTCGGACGCGGGAGTCGCTCGTCGAGGTCGTGCGTCGCGCCGAGTCGAACCGGGCGCCGTCGGTGCGCGACGAGGCGGTGGCGCGGCTGACGGAGGCGCTCGGGGAGGGCGCGCTGGCGGTGGAGGATCTGCGGCGCGGGCTGGCGCTGTCGGCGCCTGCTCGTTCGCCGGCGCGGCGGGCGGAGGCGGCGGGGTTCGCGGGAGGCGTGCTGTGGAGCGGGAGCCGGTTCGTCGTCACGGACGGGTCGGGCGCGGCGCGCTCGCCGGCGCGGCACATGCCGTACGCGGCGCACGCGATGGTCGCGAACGGGTCGCTCGTGGCGGTGCTGGGGATGGACGGGCAGCTGGAGATCATGCGAGTGGACGGGGACGTGTTGTGGCCGGAGCGGCGGATCGTGATGCGCGACGTGCGGTCGGTCGCGCCGGGGCCGTCGGCGGGCACGTTCGTGGCGGGGACGGAGGCGGGGTCGCTCGTGCGGGTGCACGCGTCGGGCGAGCCGCGGGTGATCTCGCCGGAGGCGGGGCCGCCGGTGCGATGCCTGGTGCCGTGGGGCGCGCCGGAGATGCTGCTGGCGGGCGGGCCGTCGCTCGATCTGTCGATGTGGTGGGTGGAGGAGGACGACGCGCGGCTGCTGGGGACGCTGCCGGCGCCGCCGGGCGGGGTGCGGCTGGCGGCGTCGCACGGGCCGACCGCGTTTCTGTGGAGCGGGTCGATGTTCGCGCTGCTGCGGTGGCGGCCGGGCGGGATCGACGGGGGGCGGGTGGACGGGCTGCCGGTGCACGGCGTGGGGGCGGTCGCGGCGTGCGGGCCGGACGAGATGGGTCGTCCGGTGGTGGCGGCGGCGGTTGCGCGGGGGCGGGTGGTGGTGGCGACGCTGGCGGCGCAGGGGCCGCCGGAAGTCGTGCGGATGTCGACGGTCGAGACGGGGCTCGTGGCGGTGAGCGCGCTGGCGCCGCTGGGGGGCGGGGCGCTCCTGGCGGTGGGGCCGGAGTTCGCGACGGCGGCGATCGACGTGCGCGAGCCGAGGGTGGTGAGGCAGGTCTCAAGTATCATGTAGCACGTTTCAAGTCGTTGTCCGTTTGCGGTCGCAAGTCGTTGTCCGTTTGCCGTCGCACGTCGTCGTCCGTTTGCGGTCGTCGTCCGTCTGCCGTCGCGCGTCGTCGTCCGTCTCCGTCCGTCTCCGTCCGTCATCCGCGGCCCGGAAAATCTTCTAGCCGCGCCGGTCGCAAGTGGTTGGCGGCCAGCGGGTCACGATTTCGCGCTCTTTTCGCGACGAATTATCGTCGCTGCGCGAACAGCACGGTGTGAGCACGGCGAGGCGGTTCGAGGACCTGGAGATCTGGCAGGGCGCGCGCGATCTGCGCAAGCGGATCTACGCCCTCGCGCCCGCCCTCAGGCGCGACCCGCTGCTTGCGCAGGACATGCGCTGGAACTCCGTGTCGGTGATGAACGGCATCGCGGAGGGATTCGAGCGGGGGTCGGACCGCGAGTTCTCGCAGTTTCTCAAGGTCGCGCGGGGATCGCTGGGTGAACTGCGGTCGGAGCTGTCCGTGGCGGGCGACGCGAAGTACATCGACGCGGCCGAATACGCGTCTCTGAAGGAGCGGTGCGAGATTCTGGCGGCTCGGATCACGCGGCTGATCGCCTATCTCGAGTCGCGGGCGAGCAAGCGGACGCGCGGCGTGCGCCTGCCGGAGGAGCAGTGGGAGTCGGACGACCGGCGACGGGCAGACGACTTCAGGCGGAAGACGGGTGACGACGTGAGACGGGGGACGGGTGACGACGTGAGACGGGGAACGGATGACGACGTGAGACGGGGGACGGGTGACGAGTGAGACGGGGAACAACGGGGAACGGATGACGACGTGAAACGTGATACGTGATACTTGAGACTACTTCGTAGAAATGGGCTTATGGTGGTTCTTCCTGCAGCAGGGGAGGCACACGCCGGGGAGCGTGCGCAGGTCCTTCGTGCCGGCCTGCTCGAAGCACTCGTAGCAGCGCTGCCAGTCGTAGTGGATCGCGCAGACCTGCCCGCAGTAGCGGCAGGTGAAGTCGTTCGCGTAGGTCGGGCAGTTGGCGCCGCTCTCCTGTGCCATGGCGGGATTCTAGCTTCGGGCGCCGGTTCGGGCAACGACCTGTGATGACGTCGACGGTGGACGACGTGTGACGGAAGACGGACGACGACGGACGACGTGTGACGGAAGACGACGTGTGACGGAAGACGGACGACGACGGACGACGTGTGACGGAAGACGACGTGAAACGTGATACCTGATACGTGGGACAACCCTACAGCATCCGCCAGACTTTGCGCAGGATCCACTCCGCGGTGATCAGGATGCCGAAGAGCAGGTACACCAGCGGCGAGTCCCAGAGGTCGTCCTCCTTGACCTCCGTCAGGTGGTGGTCGCCCTTGCGGATCGCGTTCGGCAGCCCGCCCACCGTCTCGATCGGGAAGAAGTGCGGGCATTCGCTCTCCTTGTGCTCCACCGCCGGCTGCTCCGGCGAGGGCGGCGGGTGCGCGGCGTGCGCGATCCGCTGCAGCTCCAGCTTGTCGAGGATCGGCTCGTCCTCCTCGCGGTTCGGGATGTACACCTGGAACTTCTCGGCCGACCGCGTCGTCTCGTCGTCCGACTCGCCCGCCCACGCGCGGTAGATGCCGACCTCGGTCGGCTTGAAGGTGCCGACGTAGTAGCCGTTGCGCTCCTTCTCCTTCATGAGCTTCACGCCGAAGCGCTGCCCCGTCGGCGGCTCGACGAAGATCTCCAGCTCCGGATCGCCCAGCGGCTCGAAGTTCTTGTCGAACGCGGTCGCGTAGAACTCGACCGGATCGCCCGTCATGTAGCGGCGGTCCGCCCGGTCCAGGCGCAGCCGGTAGCGCTTCGCCCCGAGGAGCTTCCCGTACCGCGTCCAGTACATCGCGTTCTGCCAGAACGGGTAGAACCACGGGTTGTCGCCGACCAGGTAGCGCCAGAGCCACGTCTCGTCGGTCGCGCTCCAGAAGACGCGCCCGTCGCCGTAGTGCGCCGTCACGAACAGCGGCGGCCGCCGCCCCTGCCCCTCCATCTGCGGCACGCCCGTCAGCTCGACGAGCACCTTGCCGTTCGGCTTCACCTTCGAGACGCGCTGGAACCAGCGGACGCCGACGAGCCCGTCGCCCCGCCCGTCCTTGTCCTCCCACAGCTCGACCGTCCGGTTGAGGTCGTTGCCGAGCGTCGGGAACATGATGATCGGGTGCCCGCCTCCCCCCTTCCCCTCGCGCGTGTCCTTCGCCTCGTCCGTCAGCCGGTAGCCGAACGGGCGCTCGTAGACCGCCTCGAGGTCGCGCCCCGAGTCGTCGGGGATGACCGGCAGCAGCCGCTCCAGCGGCGTGTCCTTGAACGAGCGCGGGTTGTTCATCACGCCCGAGATGAACACCACGCCGCCGCCGAACTGCCCGACGAACCGCTCGATGTTGTCCCACGTCTCGCGCCCGCCGAGCTTGTTCGGGTCGACGTCGCCGATGACGAGCACGTCGTACTTCAGCAGGTCCTTGAGCGTCTTCGGGAACTCCTTGAGCGGCTCCTTGAAGTCCGGGTCCTGCGAGTCCTTCGTGTGCTCCTGCGGGAAGCCCTCGTCGGCGCTCGTCAGCAGGCAGTGGCAGAGGATCTTCGTGTCGCGGATGAGGCCGTTCTTGAGGAAGCGGTACTCGTAGCGCGGCGGGTGCTCGACGTAGAGCACCTTGATCTTGTCGTCCAGCACCTTCACGCGGTGGACGAGCGTGTTGTTGAGATCGGTGCGCTCGTCCTCGCGGGGCGGGATCTTCAGGATCAGCAGGTACTCGCCCGGCTCCTTCGGCTGCCAGAGCAGGTCGCCGGTCTGGCGCGGGCCCCCCTCGAGCTTCACCTTCCGCGTGAGCTCGACCGTCGACTCCTGCAGGTATCCCTCGATGTCCTTCGGGTCGAGCGACAGCTCCTTCGTCGGGTCCTTGACGCGGTGGACGTGGACGTTGACGTCCACCTCCTGCTCCTCGTAGCCGGAGCTCTTGATGCCGAACTTGATCGGGAGCTTGTCGTTGACGAGCACGGCCGGCTGGGCCTCCAGCTCGATGAGCGCGATGTCGCGGAGGTCCTGCGGGATGCCCGCGAGAACGGTGTAGACCGGCACGTAGCGCTGGCCCATCTGCTGGGCGATCGTGTGGGGCTCCGTGCCGAAGTTGTTCTTGCCGTCGGAGAAGACGACGATCGCCACGACGAGCTGGCCCTTGTACATCGACATCGCCGTGCGGAGCGAATCGCCGATCGCCGTCTCGGTGCCGGCGAGGTTCTGCGGCTGGTAGTCCGCGAGCATCTTCTCGCGCGACTCGTGGGTGCGCGCGCCCTTCGAGAACGTGAAGTACGCGACGTTGAGCTTCGCCTCGATCTCGTCGAGGATCTTCCGGTTCGGGTCCTCCAGGACCCTCCGGATGACGTCCGCGCGCGTGAGCTTCCGCAGCGCGTCCTCCTGCTCGGAGGTCAGCGACTTCGCGTCCTCGCCGACGAGCCCGACGGCGCGGGCGAGCGTGAGGCGCACGTCCGGCCGCGTCGGCGTGTCGGCCTTCTTCATCGAGAGCGAGTCGTCGACGAGCACGAGGATGTAGCTCTTGCGCGTCTTGATGATCTCGACGGTGAGGATCGGCCCGAGGAGCATGGTGAAGACGAGCAGGACGATCGCCGCGCGGATGGCGGTCAGCAGGATCTTCGGGCCGGGGCCGACGTCCTTGCGCTCGCGGCGGTAGACGAGCCACACGAGGCTGATCGCGAGCGGCACGACCACGAGCAGGAACGCCCAGAGCGGCAGGTGGTGGTGCCAGTCGAGCCCGATGTTGCCGTCCTTCAGGCTGATGCGGTCGATCCCCAGCAGCCTGCTGAGCAGGTCTTCGGACCGGGTCTGGGCCTGCGCGAACAGGTTCATGGGCGTGAGCGAATCTCGAATCTCGGATTTCGAATTTCGGGGGAATCGTCGTCGACAGGGATGCACCCGAGATTCGAGATTCGTGATTCGAGATTCGTCCTCATTGTTTGGCCTTTCCGAACACCCACGCGAGCAGCGTCTCCAGGCCGAGCAGGATCATGAGCGCGTAGAGCAGGTGCTTCCAGAGCCCCGCGGCCGGAGCTTTGAGGTCGACGCCGCCCGTGTTGTCGGCGCGCCCGATGACCTCGAACTTGAAGTCCGGGAAGCGCTTGCGCAGCTCGTCCTCGCCGATGCGCTCGAGGTTGCCCTCCGCCCGGTGGAGCTCCTCCGGCCCTGCGACGCGCGGCGGGAGGTTGACCGCGAAGTAGGCGATCGGCCGCTCGTCGAGGCGCGCGTTCGAGCGGTCGAGCCGGTACCTGCCCGACCAGCGCAGCCCCTCGTTCTCGGTCGGCTTGGGCTCCCCCTCGCGCCGTTCGGGCGGCGGCTGGGGGTACTTGATCCAGAAGGTCTGGCTCTCGGCCGAGGGCGCGGACGGCGAGATCGTGATCTGCCCCTCGCCTCCGGGGACGGCCGGGGTGTCGAGCACGAAGTCCCTCTGGAACTTGTCGGCGGTCATCTGCATGGAGATGAAGTCGCCGACGAAGAGGTTGCGGCGGCCGACGGGGCGCGATCCGAGGATCTCGCAGGCGCGGATCATCATGACGGCGTACGGCGGGCGCCCCGGCACCTGGAGGTTCCAGGCCTCGTCCATGGTGTTGTTGAAGAAAAGCACTCGCCCCTCGCCGTAGGCCTTCTCGAGCCACAGCGGCGTCGAGAAGTTGTCGTCGAGGTCGGCGACGACGCCGGCCGCATCGTGCTTCTCGAGGCGGAAGTACTGGTAGAAGACGAGCTCGCGCGGCGCCTTGGCGAGCCCCTTGTCGAAGGCGCTGAAGATGCGGTGGCCGCGCTGGTAGTTCTGGATGCGGAAGGGCTGGCGGTTGTCCTGGTCGGCGGGGGCGCCCTGGACCTCGCCGAGCTGCGCGGGCAGGAGGCCCTTGCCCTCCTTCCAGAGGAACTCGTTGTACCAGCCGCGGTCGACGCGGCCGCCGCCCGAGAGGAGCAGGCCGCCGCCGCCTTTGACGAACTTCTCGAGCTTGTCGACCTTCTCCTGCGTGAGGCTCTGCACGTTGCAGACGGCGATGAAGTCGTACTTCTCGAGGCCCTCGGCGTCGAACATCTCCGGCGTGACCTGGCGGTCGAGCTTGAAGAGGTCCGCAAGCTCCAGCACGAAGCGGAGATAGTCGGTCTCGCTCGCCCACTTCTTGTTGCCCGGCTCGCCGTCGATGAGCATGCCCGTGAGGCCGTCCTTCACGTCCAGCGACAGCGAGCGGCGGTCGTCCACCTGGAGCGTGTCCGGCTCGATGGAGACCTCCACGAAGTGGGCGCCCGGCTCGATGAAGTCGTGCTTGAAGGGCACGTTGATCGTGGAGTTCGCCGGCAGCGGCCGGCTCTCGGTCTTGTGGAGCGCGCCGTCGACGAAGAAGTTGACCGCGATGCCCGGGAAGCTCGCGGCCGACCAGTTGTGCAGGTCGACCGTGAAGCGCGTCGAGCTCTTGACCGTGACGAGCGGGTTCTCGCAGCGCAGGTCGACGATGCCGACGTTGGCCCCCTTGTCCTTCTCCGGGTCGACCGCGTCGAAGAAGTACACCTTGATGTTCGGGTTGGCGGTGAGGCCCTTGGTCAGCTCGGCGAAGCGCTTGAACTCCGCGTCGTCGGCGGATTCCCACGCGTTGCGCTGGAAGTCGGTGAAGACGTAGACGCGCTTCTGCTGGTTGCGGGACTTGTCGACGACTTCCTTGATCTTCTGGAACGTCGTGTGGGCGTTCGTGCCGAAGTGCGAGAGCTTGATCTCGGCCATCTGCTCGCGCACGCGGTTGAGCTTGTTGGACTCCGCGATGAAGACCTCGGGGAAGCTCGACATCAGGAGGACGGAGAGCTTGTCCTGCTCGGTGAGCCGCTTGAGCTTGTCGACGTAGCCCTGGGCGTCCTTCTTGGCGCGGTCGAGGCGGGAGTCGGATCCCTCCTTGTTGCCCATCGAGTAGCTGTTGTCGATGACGAAGACGTGGTGCGTGTCGCTGTCCTGGAGCAGGGTGAGGGGCGCCTCGCGGAAGAACGGGCGCGCCAGCGCGAGCGCGAGGATGAGCATGATGAGGATGCGGATGAGCAGGAGGAGGAGGTTCTCGATCCGCAGGCGCCGCTGCGTCTTCTTGAGCGCCGCCAGGAGGAACTCCATCGCGGCCCACCGCACGCGCCGGTACTTCTGGCGGTGCAGGAGGTGGATGATGATCGGGATCGACCCCCCGATCATGAACCACAGAAGAGCCGGATTGAAGAAGCCCATAGCGTCGGATTACGAAAGCGTCGAATTACGAATTACGAATCACGAATAACGGGAGCCCTGCGGTCGACGAAGATTCCCCCGTGATTCGTGATTCGTGATTCGAGATTCGCATCGCTAGTGCTGCCTCCCCATCGCCAGGCGGGAGGCGAGGTATCGCGTCAGCTCGACGTCGAGCTGGCGGTCGGTCGAGATCTGGACGTAGTCGATCATCTGCTGCACGCAGCCGCGGCGCAGCTTCTGGACGAACTTGTCGACCTCCTCCATGTACGCCTGCCGCAGCGAGCGCGGGTCGATGAGCAGCTTCGGGTACTCCTCGAGCCCCTCGAAGAGCGTCATGCGCTGGAAGGGGAACGAGAGCTCGTACTCGTCGAGCACGTGGAAGAGGATCACGTCGTGGCGCCGGTGGCGGAAGTGCTGCAGCGCCTTGAGGATCTTCTCCGGGTCGTCGAAGAGGTCGCTGATCACGATCACGAGCCCGCGCTGCTTGATGCGCTCGGCCATGACGTGGAAGACCGTCGCGATGTCGGTCTTGTTCTTGGCGGAGGCGCCCCCGAGCGTGGCGAGGATGGCGCGCATGTGGCCCATGCTCGAGGAGCTCGGGACCATGTGCTCGACGTCCTTGTCGAACGTCACGATGCCGACGGAGTCCTGCTGGCGCAGGATGAGGTAGGCCATCGAGGCGGCGATGTAGCAGGCGAGCTCCAGCTTGGACAGATCGCCGCTCTTGTAGTCCATCGACTCGGAGGTGTCGAGCAGGATGTGCGAGCGGAGGTTCGTCTCGAGCTCGTACTGCTTGATGTAGAGGCGGTCGCTGCGGCCGAAGACCTTCCAGTCGAGGTGCTTGAGGTCGTCGCCGGCGGAATACTCGCGGTGGGCGGCGAACTCGACCGAGAACCCGCGGTAGGGGCTCTTGTGCATGCCGGCGACGAAGCCCTCCACGATGTGCCGCGCCTTCAGGTCGAGGCGCGTCACCTTGTTGAGGACCTTCGGGTCGAGGTACTTCTGCGGGTTGTCGGCCATAACGTCGAATCACGAATTACGAATCACGAATTACGGGTGCCGCGCCGCGGACCGGGATTCCCCCGTGATTCGTGATTCGCTATTCGTGATTCGTTCCTAACTCGTCACCCTGGGCAGCCCCTGCATCTTCTCGAGCTCCGCCTCCTTCGCGGGGATGACCTCGAGGAGCTTGTCGACGATCTTGTCGGTCGTGACCCCCTCGGCCTCCGCGGAGAAGTTCGCGATGACGCGGTGGCGCAGCACCGGGTGCGCGACCGCCTTGACGTCGTCGATCGTGACGTAGAAGCGCCCCTTCAGGATCGCGTTCGCCTTGGCGCCGATGATCAGGTACTGGCTGGCGCGCGGGCCGGCGCCCCACTGCACCCACTCCTTGACGAAGTCGGGCACGCCGCCCTGCGTCACGCGCGTGGCGCGCGAGAGCGCCATCGCGTACTTGATCACGTGGTCCGCGATCGGGACGCGCCGCACGATCTGCTGGAGATGCGCGATGTCCGCGCCGGTGAGGACGGGCTGGAGCTTCACGTCGAAGACGGCGGTCGTGAGCTTCATGATCTCCAGCTCCTCGTCCTCCGTCGGATAGCCGACCATGATGTTGTACATGAAGCGGTCGAGCTGCGCCTCCGGCAGCGGGTACGTGCCCTCCTGTTCGATCGGGTTCTGCGTGGCGAGCACGAAGAACGGCGACTCCAGGCCGTGGCGCTTGCCGCCCACCGTCACCTGCAGCTCCTGCATGGCCTCCAGCAGCGCCGCCTGCGTCTTGGGCGGCGTGCGGTTGATCTCGTCCGCCAGGATGATGTGCGCGAAGACCGGGCCGCGGATGAACCGCAGCGCGCGGTCGCCGGAGGCCTTGTCGACATCGATGACCTCCGTGCCGGTGATGTCGCTCGGCATGAGGTCCGGCGTGAACTGGATGCGGTTGAACGAGAGCGACAGGCACTGCGAGAGCGTGCGGATCATGAGCGTCTTGGCGAGGCCCGGCACGCCGATCAGGAGCGCGTGGCCGCGCGCGAAGATGCACGTCAGCAGCTCGTCCAGCACCCGCTCCTGGCCGACGATCACGCGGTGCATCTCGGCCTTGAGCTTGTCGTAGGCGCTCTTGAGGCGGGTGATCGCCTCCATGTCGCCGCCGGCCATGGCCCCGCCGCCGTCCCCCAGGGCCTTGTCCAGGGCGTTGTCGATGTCGCTCATTCGCTCCTCCACGAAGATGTGCGCGCCAATCTATCACCTCGCGGGACGCGCGACTAGAATATGACGGGGCAGGGTTTCGACGGTGCGCAGGATTCGACATCACCCGGTCTACGCGTACTGGCGGTTCGCGCAGCACCTGCTGCGCGAGTTCCGCTGGCCGCTCGGCGTCTTCACGACGCTCGTGCTCGGCGGCGGGCTGCTCATCATGCTCACGTACCACAAGCGGGAGCTCCCGTACGGCGAGGCGTGCTACACGATCTTCATGCTGGTCTTCGTGCAGCCCACGATCGACTTCCCCAGGGAGTGGTACCTGCAGCCGCTCTGGTTCATCATCCCGATCGTCGGGCTCGGCGCGATCGCCGACTCGGTCGTCAAGCTCGGCTACTTCGTCTTCGCCAAGAAGCAGAAACTGAAGGAGTGGCACGCCATGCACGCAGCGATGATGAAGGACCACATCGTGGTCGTCGGCGCCGGCAAGGTCGGCTACAAGATCATCAAGGACCTGCTCGCGCTCAAGGAGGAGGTCGTCGCGATCGAGCGGAAGATGGACAGCCCGCTCGTGACCGAGCTCCTCGATCTGGGCGTGCCGATCATCGAGGGGGAGGGGCGCCTGCGCAAGACCCTCGAGGAGGCGAACGTCGCCCGGGCGAAGGCGGTCATCCTCGCCACCGACGACGACCTGGCGAACCTCGACGCGGCGCTGACGGCGCGGGAGATCAAGGCGGACGTGCGCGTGGTCCTGCGCCTCTTCGACGAGACGCTCGCCACGAAGGTCGCCACCGCGTTCAAGATGCCGGCGATCTCGACGTCGGCGACGAGCGCCCCCGCGTTCATCGCGGCGGCGACCGGGCGGAGCGTGCTGGCGGCCTTCACGCTCGACGGCACCCATACGCTCCACGTGGCGGACGTGTGCGTCGAGCCGGGCTCGCCGCTGGCGGAGCGCAGCGTCGGCGACATCCAGGACAGGTTCGGCGTCAACGTCATCATGCACAAGCGCGACGGGACGACCCGCGTGAACCCCGAGCACGGCCTCCTGGTGCAGGCGAACGACCGCATGCTCGTGATCGCGACGATCGAGAAGATCGCCGGGCTGGAGGGGAAGGAGAGGGGATGACACGAAGCCCCTCGTGTGCGGCATCCCCGGAGGGTTCAGCACGGAAGCACGGAAGCCACGGAAGGACACGGAAGAGGACTTGATGGAGCCGACTTGTCCGCCCGGGTCTCAGCGAGCTCTGCGCGAGCCCTTTCGAGTCATGGCGTCCTGGCGCCTTGGCGGTTTGTTCGAGAAGGCCGCGTCTGCTTGCGGCTCTGCCGCCCCGGGCCTTCCACGGCATCTGCGCCTCGCGTTCCTGGCGGCCGTGCTCGCCCTGGCCGGCTGCAAGTCCTTCCGCAGTTCGAACGACCCGATCGTCCGCGACCAGGAAATCGTCCGCGACATCAAGTGGCAGCTCCAGAAGGAGCCGCGCTTCGCCGAGGTGCTCGTCGCGTGCGAGGGCCGCGTGGTCACGCTCACGGGCCGCGTGACGAGCGCGCCCGCCTCCGCCGACGCGGAGAAGCTCGCCGCCGGCACCCGAGACGTGGGCCGGGTGGTGAACAAGGTCGAGGTGAAGCCGAAGTGACGGCATCGTTGGAGTACGACGTCCCCGGAGGGTTCACCACGGAACAGCCCATGAGACGGCGGTCTCTCCGCGGTGCATGAGAATGGCGGCGAAGCCCTGACACCCCGGAGCTCCAGAAGAACACCACGGAGGACACGGGGGACACGGAGTACCGGAAGGCGCTACGAAGGATCTTCGCCAAGGCAGAAAGCTAGGCAGCCGCGTGCCGCCGCTGGGCACGCTTAGGGGTAGATTATTGCGTCGGCACTTGAGAGCGATCCCCGTATAGGCGCGTGCGCCGTGAAACTGGATGGCCCCCGTGGTGCATTCTCCGAGGAAACACGGAACCACGGAATGACACGGAAAGGCACTGAAGAGTTGGCGGGCATGCTTGCTGAGTTCGCGGAGAAGGGGTTGGATCTCGAACATGCTGCCGATACTCCAACTCCTTTCCGTGGCTTCCGTGATTCCGTGTTTCCGTGGTGAACCCTCCGGGGACGTCGCACACCAACGATGTCGCGGCTTGCCGGGCCGTGCTTCCGTGGTGAACCCACCGGGGATTCCGTTCACAACGACGTCGCTCATCGTGCAGTGACGCGCCCGTAATCCGTGATGCGCGATGCGTGATGCGCTACTATGCCCGCATGAGCCCCTTCTGCCCCGTCGAGGAGGCCCTCGAGGAGATCCGCGCGGGCCGCATGATCGTCCTCGTCGACGACGAGAGCCGCGAGAACGAGGGGGACCTCGTCATGGCCGCCGAGAAGGCCTCGCCCGAGGCGGTCAACTTCATGACCAAGTTCGGCCGCGGCATCATCTGCCTGGCCATGACCGGCGAGCGCTGCGAACGGCTCGGCCTCCACCTCCAGGCGCGCGACAAGGACCGCAAGTTCGGCACCGCCTTCACCGTGTCCGTCGACGCCGCCCACGGCATCACCACCGGCACCTCCGCGCAGGACCGCGCGCGCACCATCCTCGTCGCCGTCGACGACCGCTGCACGCCGGCCGACCTCGTCGTCGGCGGCCACGTCTTCCCCCTGCGCGGGCGCGACGGCGGCACGCTCGTCCGCGCGGGCCACACCGAGGGCTCGATCGACCTGGCGCGCCTGGCGGGACTCAAGCCCGCGGGCGTCATCTGCGAGATCATGGCCGAGGACGGCTCGATGATGCGCGTCGCCGAGCTCGTCGAGTTCGCCGGCCGGCACCGCCTCAAGATCGCCTCGATCGCCGACCTCATCGAGCACCGCCGCCGGAAGGAGCGCCTCGTCGAGAAGGCCGCGCACTGCGCCATGCCCACGCGCTTCGGCCAGTTCAAGGTCCACTGCTACCGGTCGCTCGTCGACGAGTACCTTCACCTCGCGCTCTGTGCGGGCGACGTCGGCGAGTCGCGCGACGGGAAGACGATCGTCCAGGAACAGCCCATTCTCGTCCGCGTCCACTCCGAGTGCCTGACGGGCGACATCTTCCACTCGCTGCGGTGCGACTGCGGGTCGCAGCTCGAGGGCGCGCTCCTGCAGATCGCTGCGGCCGGCAGGGGCGTCCTCCTCTACATCCGGCAGGAGGGACGCGGCATCGGGCTCGTCAACAAGCTGCGGACATACGAGCTGCAGGAGCAGGGACTCGACACCGTCGAGGCGAACGTGCGCCTCGGCTTCGCGCCCGACCTGCGCGAGTACGGGACCGGCGCGCAGATCCTCCTCGATCTCGGCGTGCGACGGATGAGGCTCATGACCAACAATCCCAAAAAGATCCACTCCATCGGCGGCTACGGGCTCGAGGTCGTCGAGCAGGTCCCGATCGAGGTGCCGTACACCCAGTACAACCACGACTACCTGCGCACGAAGCGCGACCTCATGGGGCACCGGCTGAAGGGCCTGGCCGACCAGGTCGAGGGGACCTAGTGCCGACGGTCACCATCGGTTCGCTCGAGGCGGGCCGCGGCCGCCCGCTCTTCTTCATCGGCGGCCCCGACGTCATCGAGAGCGAGCGCCACGCGCTGCGCCACGCATGCGCGATCCGCGACATCTGCGCGCAGGCGGGCCTTCCCTTCATCTACAAGAGCTCGTACGACAAGGCGAACCGCACGTCGGGCCGCTCGTTCCGCGGGCCGGGACTCGCGAAGGGGCTCGCGATTCTCAAGCGCGTGCGCGCCGCGGCGAAGGTGCCGGTGCTCACCGACGTGCACTCGCCGGAGGAGGCGCGCGCGGCGGCGAGAGTCGTCGACGTCCTGCAGATCCCCGCCTTCCTCTGCCGCCAGACCGACCTCGTCGTCGCCGCCGCGAAGACGGGGCGCGCGCTGCACGTCAAGAAGGGCCAGTTCATGGCGCCGTGGGACATGAAGAACGTGCTCGAGAAGGCGACGGGCGCCGGCAACCGGCGCGTGATGCTCGCCGAGCGCGGCGCCACGTTCGGCTACAACAACCTTGTCGTCGACATGCGCTCGATCGAGATCATGCGGCGCTTCGGGTATCCGGTCGTCTTCGACGCCGGCCACAGCGTGCAGGCCCCGGGCGGCGGCGAGGGCGGCACCGCCAGCGGCGGCGACGCGTCGATGATCCCGGTGCTCGCGCGCGCGGGCGTCGCGGCGGGCGCCGACGGCGTCTTCATGGAGGTCCACGAGGACCCGGCGAGCGCGCCGTGCGACGGGCCGAATTCGGTGAAGCTCGACGAGCTGCCCGCCATCCTCAAGACGCTCGCCGCCATCCGGCGGGCGGTGGAATAGGCGCGGAGGATGCGGTAGGATCCTGTCGTGAGAGCGCTCGTGCTCCTGGCGTCGCTCGCGGCGGGAGGCTGCAGCAGGAACGCCCTCCTGTTCCAGGAGCACACGGAGCGGAGCAACGTCGACAAGGGCATGTGCGCGGGCTTCTACACGGGCGTGCAGTCCTACGGCTGGGGCGAGTACAAACCCTGCAACGTGGCTCCCGGCACGGCGCAGTACCCGTGCGCCGACCGGGCCCTCAAGGACCGTTTCTTCGCGGAGAAAGGCCGCCGGTTCCGCTGCAACTGTCCGGACAAGTGCCCCTGCTGGAAAGCGCACGAGTAGGGCGATTTCCAGGCCAATTCCCCCCTCCCGCGCGAATACTCTAGTGGATGCCCGACCATGCGCGCTTCCTGCAGCTGTACCTGAAGGCGCAGCCGCAGCTCTGGTCCTACCTGATGGCGCTCCTGCGGAGCACGCAGGACGCCGACGATGTCTGCCAGCAGGTGTCGCTCATCCTCTGGGAGCGCTTCGGCGACTACGACGCGCGCCTGCCGTTCCTGCCGTGGGCGCTCGGCGTCGCGCGCAACCACGCGGCGAGGTGGCGGCGCGACCGCCGGCGCGACGCGTGGATCCCGACGGAGGTGGAGGAGAAGCTCGCGCAGGCGTCGGCCGAGCTGGAGGATGAACTGGCCGGACGGCGGGCCGCGCTCAGGACATGCATCGAGCGGCTCGGCGCGCGCGCCCGCGACATGCTCGCGCTGCGGTATTCGAGCGGCCTGCCGCTCGACCGGATCGCGCGCCGGATGGGCATGTCCCTGAACGCGGTCAACAAGGCGCTCGGCAAGATCCGCCGGTTCCTGTCGGACTGCACCGGCGCGGCCCGGCGCGAGGGGGCCGGCGCATGAACGACCGCGCGTGGGAACTCATCGACGCGCTCGTCGACGACCGCCTGTCCGACGGCGAGGCGCGCGAGCTCGCCGGCCTGCTGGCGGCTGACGACGAGGTGCGGCGCGGCCTCATCCGCGGCGTCCACCAGCATCAGGCGCTGCGCGCGATGCTCGCGCCTGCGCTCGCGATCCGCCCGCGCCGGAGCGCCTGGCCCGCGGCGGCCGCCGTCGCGGCGATCGTCGCGATCGTGGCCGCCGCGTGGCTTCTTCTCCCGCAGCCGACGCCGGCCCCGCAGCCGGTCGCGCAGGAGCCGCGCGTGCCGCTTCCGCCGCCCCCCGTGCCCGCGCCGCCTCCTGTCCCCGAGCCGGTGCCGGCGCCGGCGCCGCAACCCGAGCCGCAGCCGCCGATGCCCGAGCCGCCCGCGCCGGAGCCGCCGCCCGAGCCCCAGCCTCCTCTGCCCGAGCCGCCTCCCCCGCCGCCGTCGCCTCCGCGCGAAACGCGGACGGTCGTGGCGACGGTGCTCGATGGCGATGGGACCGTCAAGGCGGGCGATCAACTGGCCGCCGGCGACGTCGTGCGGACGCGCTCGCGCGTCGTTCTGCAGCTCGCTTCGGGAGCGCGCGCGGAGCTGGACGGCGACTGCGCGCTCGAGATGACGCCGCTCCGGCTCGCGCACGGCGTCCTGGCCGTCTCCGCGCCGCAGCCGCTCACGGTCGCGACGCCGCACGCCGAAGCGGTCCTCAAGGGGGAGAAGCTCCGGCTGACGTGCGCTGCCGCGACGCGCCTCGACGTCATCAAGGGCTCCGCGCAGCTGCGCCGACCGGGCGACAGGCGCGCGCTGGACGTCGAGGCCGGCTTCACGGCCGCCGCGGGCAAGGGCATTCCGTGGGGCGCGCGCCGCACCGGGCGCGAGCCTGCGACCGTCATCGTGGTGGCAGACGACTTCGAGGACGCCGACGCTTGGACGCTCACGCGCGGCAGCTTCCCGATCGCCGCGAACGGTCAGCTCGACATCGACCTCGCGCCGCAGTCCGAGCAGCGGCACAGCACCGCCACCGCCAGGGCGGGAGCGGCGGCGCCCCTGCGCGTCGCGGTCGACGTCGAGTTCACGAAGGCGCCGCGCGGCTCGCTCGGCGCCGTCCGCCTGCACGCGTACCGCGAGGGCCGGACCGTGGGTCTCGTCCACGCCGACCTCATGGACGACGACTACTGGCTCACGGTCGGCGCGGAGACCGTGCGGGTCGCCGCCCCGCGGAAGTACCCCCGCCGCGAGCGCTGGACGCTGGAGGTGGACGAGACCGTCCGCTGGCTCGTCGGCGGCGAGGAGGTCCTCAAGCTCCGCGGCGTCCCGGCGCCCGAGCCGTACCGCGTCAGCCTCGCCGGCAAGAGCGGGAGCGGCGCGGCGGGCACCCGCGCGCGGTTCGACAACATTGTGGTCGAGGAGGTGCGCCGATGATCGCCTTGCTTGCGCTGGCCGCGGTCCTTCAGCAGCCGCCCGTCTCGCAGGCCGAGTTCGTCCAGCTCCATGCGACGGTGCGCAAGCGCGAGCCGTGGCAGGAGGTGCCGTGGCGGACCGACTTGCTCGACGCGCGCGCGGTCGCGGCGCGGGACGCCAAGCCGCTCTTCATCTGGGCGATGGACGGCCAGACGCTCGGCTGCACGTGAAACAACGGCGTGGTGGACCGGGCGTCCGCCTTCGACGACCGGGAGGTCGTCGAGCTGCTGAAGACGCGCTACGTGCCCGTCGCCCCGAGCCTCACTGAGCTCATCAAGTCGAAGGACCCCGCGGGCGACTTCTTCCGGAAGGTCGTCGGCCAGCGCGCCGAGCCGAAGCACACGAAGCAGGGCTACTACATCGCGTCGCCCGACGGCACGCTCGTGGTCGGGTGGATGTATCCGCGGCCGGACGACGGCACCATGAAGAAGAACCTCGCCGAGGCGCTCAAGACGTACCGCCCGCCGAAGCAGATCGACCGGATCGACGCGTCGAAGGTCGACCGCCAGTGCAACCCCGTGCCGCCCGACGGCGCGGCGGTCATCGAGGTCTGCTCGAAGGTGCTCGACGCGAAGTGGGGGCCGTCCCCCGCGAAGCGCGTCGACATGATCCGGGACGCGGTCGGCCGCGACCGCCTGTGGATCCTCAGGGCCGAGCGCGAGGCGCTGCTGCGCGGCGAACTCGCCGACAGCCTGCTCGAACGCGTCATCCGGTTCCATCTCGTCGACAACACGCGGGGCGTGCCGCGCCGGTGGAAGCAGGAGGAGATGAAGGCGGTCGAGCTCAAGCTCGCGAAAGGAACGCTGCAGGGGCGCGTGCAGCTCGACGGCTTCGACGTGCAGCTCTACGGCCGGATCGAGGCGAAGGGCGGCGCGCTTTCGCGGTTCGACGTCGTCGCGCGGGGCGTGCACGACCCGAAGAAGACGGAGGTCGGCGAGGTGCCGCTGGCGCCGTACACGGTCGCGATCGCGTTCGCGCTGTCGGAGTCAGGCGAGCCGGCGCGCGTGCCGCCGCTGTTCTCGTGGGACCTGCCGGACTACCTGAGGACGGCGGCCCTGCGGGTCACCGAGCTCCGGCGCAAATGAGGTCCGGCGCTTCGGGGCGCACGCTCGCGGGCCACTCGCGCGACGGATCGTACCAGCGGTCGATCGCCGCACGCACCGCGGCCGCGTCGGGCGCGTCGATGAACGCGCGGCGCACGTCGTTCCGCATCGGGTGCAGCTCCGCGTAGCGTATGCCGACCGCGCGCATGCTCATCGCGTTCCCCTCCTCGGCCGCCAGCGCCCAGTGCTCGTCGAGCGCCGCGCGCTGCTCGGCCACGGTCGGGGGCGGCGGGAGCGGCCGGCCGGCCAGCAGCTCCGCGCACTCGCGGAAGATGAACGGGTTGCCAATCGCGCCGCGCGCGACGGACGCGCCGTCGACGCCGGTTTCGTCGAGTATGCGCTTCACGGCGGTCGCGGTGAAGAGGTCGCCGCTCCCGAGGATCGTGCGCGCGCCCGCGTGCCGCTTGACGCGCGCCAGGAAGCTCCAGTCGGACGGCCCGACGTAGCGCTGCTCCACGGTGCGGCCGTGCACCGTGATCGCGGCGACGCCCGCCGCGAACGCGCCGTCGAGGATCGTCCAGAAGGAGCGCTCGCTGTCGGGCGAGCCGTCGAACCCGCGCCGCATCTTGAGCGTCACCGGGCGGCGCCCTCCGACGGTGTCGAGCACGGCGCGGACGATCGCCAGCGCGCCCTGCGGCTCCGAGAGCAGGTATCCGCCGCGGCAGCGCCCGAGGACCTTCCTCACCGGGCAGCCGAAGTTGATGTCGACAACGTCGTAGCCGGCGTCGACGAGCTCCGCGGCCGCCTGTGCGAACTGCCGCGGCTCGCTCCCCATGAGCTGGCCGCCGATCGGGTGGTCGTCCGCGCCCACGCGCCGGTAGTCGTCGTCCACGAGCCGGTCAAGGACGACCTCGTTGAGCGCGTAGGCGCAGCCGCGGCGCCGCGCGACGACGCGCATCGCGCGGTCGGAATAGCCGGAGAGCGCCGCCTGGACGGCGGGCATCGAAATCGCCAGGGGGCCGATGCGGAGCACCGCGCCATCATATAATCGGGGCGCATGGAAGGGCAGGCCCCGCCGCGGGACTTTACGCCGGGGTTCATCGTCTTCGGCGTGATCGAATTCCTCATCGCGCTCCTCGCTCTCGGCGCGGTCCCGCTGATGTTCCTGGGGGCCGCGATGGGGGGCGGACGCGTGCCCGGTCCGCCGCTCGGGGTCATGGCGATGTCGGCGGCGCTCTACGCCGGCGTCGGCGCCTTCTTCGGAACCGTGGGAGTCGGGTCGCTCCTGGTGCGCCGGTGGGCGTGGAAGCTGATGCTGGTCGCTTCGTGGACGTGGCTCGCCGTCGGCGCGCTCTCGATGGTCAGCTGGCTCATCATGCTGCCGCGGCTCGGCGACATGATGGCGGCCGGAGGGCAGAAGGTCCCGGAGACCGCGGTCGTCGTCATGCAGGTTCTCGTGACCGCGGTGATGGTCGTCATCTACGTCCTGGTGCCGGTCGTTTTCATCCTGTTCTACGGCAGCCGCGCCGTCCGGCTGACGGCCGAGTGGAAGGACCCGCAGCCGCGGTGGACCGACCGCGTGCCGGGGCCGGTGCTTGCGGGCGCCCTGCTCCTGGCGGCGGGCGCCGCGTTCATGCCGCTCACGGGAATCGCCGGCGTCCTGCCGGTCTTCGGCGTGACGCTCACGGGCGCGCCGGCGGCGCTCGTCGGGCTCGCGGTCGGCGCCGGGCTCGGGTGGACCGCGTGGGGCTTCTGCCGGCTCATGCCTGCCGCATGGTGGACGGCGCTGGGGCTCCTCCTCGCGGCCATGGTCTCGTCGATCCTGACCCTCCCCGGGCTGGACATGGCGGAGATGTACCGGAAGATGGGCTACTCGGAGGAGCTCGTCGAGATGATGTTGAAGGCCAGCCCCCTGACGCCGATGGGCCTCATGATCGTCACGGGATGCAGCATGGTCGCGTATCTGGGATTCGTGCTGTTCCTGCGCCGGTACTTCGCCGGCGGCGTCGGGGAAACGGAGAGGCCGGCACAAGCCGGTCTGTGAGACGTGGACTTCAAGTTCGAGTTCGATCTCTTCGGCGAGGGGAAGAAGGACCGGTCGCTCCAGGGGCAGATCAAGGAATGGGTGCGCGCGCACTACGCGCTGCCGGAGGACGCAACCGTGCTCGTCACGGAGATCTACTGCGACCAGCCGGGGTGCGCGCCGATCGAGACGCTCGTGGCGATCCTGCACAAGGACGGCCGGCGCGAGCAGTTCAAGTCCATGCGCCCGATGCGCGAGGTGAAGAAGGAGGACGTCCGGCACTTCCTCCCCAATCCCGAGGGGCACGGGCCGCGGATCGACGTGGAGAAGCTGACGGACAGGAGGTGGACCTAGGGCGGAGAGACCCAAGATCACAGATCAAAGATCAGAGGTCGTCCCCCCGCTCGCGGCGCGCCCCTTTGATCTTTGGTCTTCGATCTTTGATCTTTCCGAAGGCTCCCAGCTAGTACTCCGTCTTCGCCGGTCGCGACACGCCCTCGCACTTCTCGACTTTCCCCTCCAGGTCGGCGACCCCGCCGCCCCAGTCCCACGTCCCGCTCGCCTTGGCCTTGTCGAGCTTGAGCGTGAGCTTGCCGCCGTCGAGTTTGCCCTTGACCTCCGCGGCGATCGTGCGCGTGCCGGGCCCCTCCTTGCGGACGAGCTGGAACGAGCCGGCGATGCCGTCCTTCGTGACCTCGAACTTGACGTCGGAGAGCGCGTCGATCGTCTTCGGATCGGCCTCCCGCTTCTTGTCCTTCTGCGGCTCCGGCTGCGCGAACGCGCGCGCGAGGCGCTTCGCGAGGTCCTCGCCGACCTTCCCCTCGGAGGCGAGCGCCTTGAGGTCGCCGGCGGACAGCATCGACCAGCCCTCGTACGTGAACGGGTAGTCGCCGCTGTATTCCGACGTGAGCTTGCCGCTCACGGACGTCTCGAGCACGGCCTGGGCGATGAGCGCCAGAAGCATGGGTCACCTCCTGATTGCGATGAAGTCCACTTCGAACGTCACAGGGAAGTCCGACTCGGCGAAGCCGATGCCGACGATGCGCGACGCGTCGGGCCCCGCGCTGCGGCGGTGGCCCCAGATGTAGTGCGTGAGCTGCGCGACCGGCACGACGTGCTCGCGCCATTCGGCCGTCAGCTCGAGGGTGCGGCCCCACATCTCCAGGTCGTCGTGCTCCGGGCCGAGATTGACCTTGAGGAACACGCGGCACGCGCGCGGAGCCCGGACACGCACCGCGATCGCGGTCGCGCCCTCGGGCCAGCGATCGACGGGCCAGGTGAGGTCGGTCCAGCCGGTGGCGCCGCCGCCGAACGTGATGCGCGCGGCGCCCGCGCGGAGGTCGACTTCGGTGCGCTTCGCTCCGCTGCCGGCGTCCCTCCAGCGGGCGCGGCCCGACTCGAAGTCGTCGACGATGACGCCCGGCTCGGGTGCCGCGGCGGCGGCGCAGCCGGCCAGGAGCAGCGGCAGCAGCCTCAGTACCGCGCCCCGGAGGAAGGTCACCCGTGTGGGGTGGGGCGCGGAAAGATCAGAGATGAAAGATGAAAGACGAGAGTTGATCCTCCCCCCAGCCCCCTCCGGGAGGGGGTGCGGGGGTGGGCCACCTCTCATCTTTTTTCTTTGATCTTCCATCTTTCGGCGCCAACCGATGGGTGACCCATCAGTGGGGCGCCGTGCTCAATACCATCTCAGCGGCCCCACTTCCCCGGCGCGCTTCGGCGCCTCGGTCCGCCACGCGCCCGCCCACTGCCGGTAGGCCTCGGCCTGCGCGCGGTCGAGGTACGTGCGCACGCGCTCGTCGACGAGGGCGCGCGCGGCGTCGGACAGCTTCGTCTTCTCGTCGTAGGTCAGCGCGCGCTCGTGGCCGTCCTCGACGACGGTGCCGGGCCACCAGACCTTCTGGATCGCGGCGAGGTGCTCCTCGACGATCGGGGTGATGAGCTCCTCCTGGACGCGCGTGAGCGCGAGCTCCTTCGAGAGGACGGCCACGCCCGCCTTCTTCACGCGCTCCTGCCAGCGGGCGTCCTCCTCGCGGCGCAGCTCCTCGACGACGCGGACGACCGCCTCGCGGAATTCCGGCGCGGGCGCGGCCCCTGTCGTCGGAGGAGACGCCGGAAGGGGCGGCGCCGGCACGGCGGCCGGCAGGGTCGGTTCGGGATGCTCCGGCGGGACGGCGGGTGCCGGGCGGGGGCGCGCGGAGGGCGCCGCGAGCCTGGCTTCGAGCGAGCCGATGCGGGCGTTCGTGACGGCGAGCCCTCCGATGAGGATCGCGTAGCCGAGGACGATGGCCGTGGCCTTCATGACCGCCTCCTTTCGAGCCTCTTCCGCGCGTGCCGGCACCAGGCGAGCTCCGCGCGGAGGAAGAGGATGTGCCGCTGGAAGATGAGCCGGGGCGCCAGCGCGTACGGGCCCGACGGGACGGTCCGCATCGCCGCGCGCGTCTCCGCGATCCGTGCGGCGGCCGCCCGCTCATAGGCGGCGAGGGCGTGCGCGAAGCGCGGCGTGCGGAAGAGGTTCATGAGCGCGAGGTCGGGCTCCGCGGCCGGGCCGCGCACGGCCGACAGCGCTTCGGCGACCGCGCGCCGGAGCGCCGCCCGGCCGCGCTTCGTGATGCCGCAGACGTGCCGCTCGGGGCCGCCGAGCCCCGGCCGCGTGCGGGCGCTCGCCAGCCCGCGGCGGCAGAGGGATTCCAGGACGAAGTAGACGCTCGAGGTGCCGAGAGGCGTCCAGCTGCGGAGCCGCCGCTGGCGGGCCGCGCGGTCGACGTCGTAGCCGGAGCGCGGCTCCTCGGCCAGGAGCGTCAGGATCAGGAGCTCGTTCGCGGTCATCCTCTGTATTCCAGCACTGGAATAGTAGCCTGCGGGCGGGGCGGCGTCAAGCCTTTCTGCTACAATGCGCCCGTGGATGCTTGCGCTGAGCGAGCCTCGGCAGGAGGCGAGTCGAAGTGATCCCCGTCACCGTCCTCACCGGCTTCCTCGGCGCCGGCAAGACCACGCTCCTCAATCACATCCTGACGAACCGCCGCGGCCTGCGCGTCGCGGTCATCGAGAACGAGTTCGGCTCCGTCGGCGTCGACAACGAGCTCGTGGTCGGCACGGAGGAGGACCTCATCCTCCTCAACAACGGGTGCGTCTGCTGCGGCATCCGCGGCGACCTCATCCGGACGCTCAACGACCTCCTGCGTCGGCCGCGGCCCCTGGACGCGGTCATGATCGAGACGACCGGCCTGGCCGATCCCGCGCCGGTCGTCCAGTCGTTCTTCATCGACGAGGACCTCAAGGCGCGCCTGGGGCTGGACGCCGTCGTGACCGTGGTCGACGCGAAGCACGTCGGGATCCACTTCGACGGCCGCCGCGAGGTGCGCGAGCAGATCGCCTTCGCGGACGTCGTCCTGCTCAACAAGCAGGACCTCGCGACGCCCGCCGAGCTCGACGGCCTCGAGGCGCGCGTCCGCGGGATGAACGCCATCGCGAAGATCTACCGCACGACCTGCTGCGCGATCGACGTGGAGCGGGTCGTCGGGCTCGGGGCGTTCGACCTGGCGAAGAAGCCGGAGATCCACGAGCACGGGCACGGCCACACGGGGGACATCGGGAGCGTGGCGCTGCGGGAGCCCGGCGCGCTCGACGGCGCGAAGCTCAACGGGTGGCTGGGCGGGTTGCTCAAGTCGCGGGGCGGGGACATCTTCCGCATGAAGGGCATCGTCGAGGTGGCGGGGGAGAAGCGCCGCGTCGTCTTCCAGGGCGTGCACATGATGTTCGACGGGCGCGCCGACCGCGAGTGGAGGGAAGGCGAGGATCGCACGGGCGTGCTCGTCTTCATCGGGCGCAATCTGGACGAGCGCGCGCTGCGGGAGGGATTGCTGGGGTGCCGCGCGTAAGCGACCCTCGGACTCCCCCACTCTAGATATGCAGATTGGAAGATCGGCCGATGGCCCCCGGATTCTCTTGCGGGGTTCCGGGTTCCGGGTTCTTCAACGCAGCCACCGCTTCAGCCAGCCGAGCACCTCGCCGTACCAGTGGCGGCTGTTGCGCGGCTTGAGGATCCAGTGGTTCTCGTCGGGATAGCACACCAGCCGCGCGGGCCGGCGCATCGCCTTGTAGATGTTGTAGATCTGCAGCCCCTGGTCGTACGGCACCCGGTAGTCGCGCTCGCCGTGGATCACCAGCATCGGCGAGCGGAACCCGCGCGCCTGCCGCATCGGGCTCCAGCGGTCCATTCCCGCCAGGTCGCCCCAGGGCGTGCCGCCGAGCGCCTTGTGCCACCCCTGCGTCACGTCGCTCGCCCACTCCATCTGCAGGTCCCCCACCCCCGCGTGGTTGACCACGCACGCGAACCGGTCGGTCTGCGACGCGATCCACGCCGCCATGTAGCCGCCGTACGATCCGCCCGTCGCGGCCATCCGCTTGCGGTCCGCCAGGCCGCGCTCGATCAGACGGTCGGTCGCCTTCATGATGTCCACGAACGGCTGGTCTCCCCACCGCCCCTGGATGCACTCGGCGAAGCGCTGTCCCCACGACGTCGACCCGTGGAAATTCACCTGCGCGACCACGTACCCCGGGGCCGCGAACGCCTGGGCATTCCAGCGCCAGTGCCAGTTGTCGCCGAACACCCCCTGCGGCCCCCCGTGGATCATGTGGACCAGCGGCAACCGCTTGCGCGAGCGCTTGCCGGGGGGATGAACGATCCACATCTGCACCCGATCCCCCTCCGCCCCGACGAAAAAGTCCTCCTCCACTTTCCCGAACTCCAGATCCCGCACTGCTTGCGAAGTGAAGCACGTCTGCTTGCGCATCCCCCGGCCATCCAGGCCGACCGTCACGACCTCGGGCGGCTCGGAAAGCGAGTCGCGCGTCATGAAGAGGCGGTCGCCCGCCGCCTGCAAGCCCCCGAACGTCCCTCCGCGGACCACCCGGCGCGGCGACAACCGCTTGCGGGGGTCGAGGACGAAGATCGCCGTGCGCCCTTCGTCCTCCGCAAGCACGTAGAGGCGATCGCCCGCGAACAGCCACGCCTCCGCCGACCTGTCCCAGTCCTCCGTCAGAACCGTGGACTGCTTGCGTTTGCGGTCGTACGCGACCAGCCGCACGCGGTCCGCATAGAAATCGGGGTCGCGCTGCTGCCCGTAGACGATCCATCGCCCGTCGGGCGAGTAGACGGGGCGTAACGCGTCGGCGGTCGCCTCGGCGGTGATGTGCAGGCACTTGCGCCCCGCCACCGAGACCGTGAAAACGCCCCAAAAGACGGGGTCGTGCGGCGGGCGAGTCCGGCAGGCGGAAAACGCGACCTCGCGGCCGTCCGGCGAGATCTGGTACTGGTTCGACGGGTCCATGAGGTCGAACCAGCGGCGGCTGCCTGGCGTCAGGTCGGTCAGCTCGCGCGTCGCCAGATCGAGCATATATAGATGATGCACTCTGCCGTCGGTGAGCCACTTGTCCCAGTAGCGGTAGACCCGATCCTCGGTCACGCGCGCCTTGACTGGATCCTCGTCGCATTCCTTCTGCCGCTTTCCCGTCCCCTCGACGCTCAACGCGTCCGCAAGCAGTGGGACGAGGAAGGCGATGCGCTTTCCATCGGGGAACCAGCGGGGGTCGGCCGCCCCGAGCGGGAGGTCGGTGAGGCACTCCGGCTCACCCCCGTCGAGCGGCATGACGTGCAGCTGCGGCTGCTCCGGGTACGACCGCTTGCCGCCGGGCTTGCGGACGAACGCCAGGCGCTTTCCGTCCGGGCTGATCGCCGGCTGCCCGCTGTCCTTCTCCGCCGTCGTCAGCGCCCGGTGGTCCGGCTCCAGCCAGAGCTGCGTCGTTCCCTCGTTCGTCTTCATCGAGAACGTGGTGACCGGGACGACGAACCGCTTGCCGTCCGGCGAGGGCACCGGCCCCCCCACGCGGGGGATGGCCCACATGTCGTCGACAGTGAACCGGCGCATGCCTACTTCTGGTCGATCCGGATGATCAGCCACCGGCCCTTCCGGTCCCCCTCGGTCGCCAGGTAGAGCTTCCAGACCTCGCGACCGAACACGTCGATCGTGGCGACGCCGTCCTTCTCGGTCGTCTTGAGCGCGGCGGCGAGCGCCTCCTCGAGCATCTTCTCCTCGGGAAAGCTCGGGCCCCGCTTGGCGAAGCCGCCCGCGATCTGCTTGCGCAGCTCCTCAGCCGCCTCCTTCTTCTTCTCGGCGGTCATGTCCGCATAGCCTGGCGCCATCTCGGCCGCCATGCGGTCGAAGTCGAAGCAGTCGAGGACCGCCTTGCTGTCGTCGCGCTTGACTGCCAGAAAGGCATCGACCAGTGCGCGCTCGCAGGGCTTGAGTTCGAGGGGTTCGTCGAGATCCTTGCCCAGGTCGGCTTCCATGATCGGCCGCAGGCGGGTGGGCGAACCGCCGGGGACGATCTCCGCCATGCGCCCATCGTCCGTGTAGAAGCCCAGATCCGGCTTGTCACCGGCCTGCCGGCTCTCCAGCACGCGGTACTCCCCCTTCTTGCGGCCGATGGTGCGAGTCTGCTTGTCCGCCGCCTTCGTGATTTCATGGGGGCCCTTCTTCGCGTCTATTCCCAGCACCACGACCTTGTCGTCGTCGGGGACCGCGAAGAGGGTGAGGATGTTGACGGCCCAAGTCGTGCCCGGCTTGAGGTCGCCCTCGGACTCCCGGACCTTCCCGTTCTCCTCGACCTTGAGCTTCCAGCGGCCTTTCTCGGTCGTGAGCCACTTCTTCTCGTTCTTGTCGGGGTCGGTGGTGACCGACTCGCCCCAGACGGGGCTCAGGTTCCTGGCCAGCAGGACGTGCGCGTTGCCGCCGCGCGTCTGGTCCTTGAGTTTCATCTCTCCCGTCATCGTCATGTCGAACGCGGCCCCGCTCGCCTCCTGCGCCGCCTTGATCGTCACGCGCAGATGTCCAATCCACTTGCGCCCTATGTAGAAGCCCATCAGACGCTCCGTCGGCAGCTTCTCCGACCAGCCCTTCGCCACTTTGTCGAGGAAGCGCTGTCCGGCCTCGTCCGGCTCCTGCGCCAGGAAAAGTGACGCGGCGACCGCGAAACTCAGGCCCATGCTCTTCACCCCCAATGGTTTGCGCGATCTTACCGCCCATCGGATTTTTCTCGATGAATTTTTCCGCTGACGAGAACAGCAGGGCGAGGCGGACGAAAGGAGCGGGCGATGAGAACGATGGCGGCGGCGGTTGCGGTGATGTGCGCGGCGCTGGGCTGCGGGAAGAACGAGCAAGCGGCGGAGCAGGCGGAGGCGCTGCGCGGCGTGCGGTCGAACATGATCGTGAGCGACGGGCGGATGCATGTGGTCGTCGAGGAGGGGCTCGCCGGCCTGGTCGACGGCCAGTGGCAGCCCGAAGCGGAGCTGCCTCCAGGCGACTTCGTGATCGGCAGGTCGGGGAACGTGATCGTCGCGATCCCGATCCGCCGGCGCGGGAAGGTGCTCATGATCGACCTGGCGGCGCGGGCGGTGAGCGTGGTGGCCACGCTGGAGGAGCCGCTGGCGGCGGCGGTCGTGACGCACGACGGGGTGTACCTGCATCCGGAAGGCACGAAGGTCCTGCGGAAGCTGGACCTGGCGAGCGGCCAATCGGCGTTCGCGATGGAGATCCCGTCCTCGGACGAGGTCGTCGACGCCGGGCCGGGCCGGGCGGCGGGTGCAGCGGTCGACGTGATCTGGCAGCTCGCGGACGGCGTGACGCGCTGGTACGCGCACGGCGTCCCGCCGGAGGCGTTGGCGTTCGCCCAGATACGCGTCTTCGCGGCCGCGGAGGGGCACGTCACGGTGCTGTCGTGGCAGACAGGGGAGCTGCGCGCCGAGCGCAGGATCCCGCTGGCGTACGGCGAGGCGGTGCAGGCGATGGCGGTGGACGGCAGCTCGGTGTTCGTGCTGCAGGCGGGCCGGCTGGGAGTCTATGCGTGGAGGAGCGACGAGTAGAACGCGGCGACATCCTTCGCCTGGCGGCGGATGTCGTACGACGCGAGCGCCTTCTCGCGGCCGCGGCGCCCCATCTCGGCGCAGAGCGCGCGGTCGCGGGCGAGCCGCTCGATGGCGGCGGCGAGGTTCTCGGGCGTGTCGTCGACGACGAAGCCGTTCCAGCCGTCGTCGACGATCTCGGGGATCATGCCGCGGCGGGCGCCGATGGCGGCCTTGCCCATCGCCATCGCCTCGCGCAGCGCGCGGCACGTGCCGTCCGACCCGGGCACGAGGAAAAGGAGCGCGTCGAACGCGGCGACGGTGTCGACGTACTTGTCCGCGAGGTAGCCCGTGAAGGTCACGGTCTGCTCCAGGCCGAGCTTGCGTGCGGGCTCGACGGCGACCTCCTTCATGTTCGTCCCGCGTCCGACCACGAGGACGCGGAGATCGGGAACGCGCTTGCGCGCAAGCGCCACGCCCTGGAGGAGGACGTCGAAGCGGCGGTGGCGCTGCATACGCGCGACGACGCCGAGGACGAACGCGTCGGGCGCGATGCCGAACTGCTTGCGCGTGTCGCCGCGCGGCCGCGACGGGTCGAAGCGGTCGAGGCGCATGCCGGGGGAGATGAGGTGGGCGGGGGCGGCGAGCTTCGCGCGTTCGAGCTCGGCGCGCGAGAAGGTGAGGTAGCCGTCGATGCGCTTGCGCAGAAGCCACGGCAGGGCGGCGCCCTTGTGGTTGGTGCGGACGAGCTTGGCCCGGCCGTGTGCGCCCATGGCGCCGATGATGTGGTCGTGGGTGAAGTGGACGTGGACGATGTCGAGGCCCTCCTCGCACCGCTTGCGCAGGCGGCCGATGTCGGCGAGGTTGTCGCGGAGGTTGAATTTCCTGTTGAGCGCAAAGGAGAAGTCGGGCTCGAGTCCGCGCTCGCGGGCGCGGTCGGGGAGGGTGCCGGTCCCCTCGGGCGGGGCGGCCTGGCAGGCGAACGCGGCGTCGATGCCGAGGGCGCGCAGCTCCAGGCACAGGTCGAGCGTCGGTTCGGCGGGGCCGGTCCATTTCCAGTCGCCGAAGAGGTGGAGGACGCGCATGCCGCGAGAATAACCTTGATCGGCAAAAATGCGAGGACTAGAGTAGTCGCCGTCATGCCGCGTCGATGTAACTAGCTCAGGCCGTCCGTCGCATCGCGCTCATCATTCCGGGTGGCGTAGCCAAGTGGCCTAAGGCGGGAGTCTGCAAAACTCCTATTTCGCCGGTTCAAATCCGGCCGCCACCTCCACCCTCCGCCGTCCTCCGGTGACCAAGGGGTTGGAAAGGCTACGGGTGGCAAGCCACGTCTCGTCCGGGAGTTGGACGGACGGCGGAGGGTGCCCCCCGTAGCCTTGCCAGTGACCTTTGTGCCTGATGCGACGGCGAAGGGGGGCAAGCCACCCTCCGCCGTCCCTCTCACAGATTCTTGCCAACACCGCCGTTGGAAGTCCGAATAGCCGACTGTGATCACCCGCCGGTACGCCTGGTACGTCCTCGCCGTATTGACGTCGCTCAACTTCGTCAACTACGTCGATCGCATGCTCATCGTCGGCATGTACGACCAGTTCCGCGAGCAGTTTCATCTCTCGAACACGCAGATCGGCGCGCTCCAGGCCTCGTTCTTCATCGTGCACGCGCTCCTCATCCTGCCGTTCGGCTGGCTGGGCGACCGAGTCGACCGGCGCACCGTCATCGCCGTCGGCGCCATCGTCTGGTCCCTGGCCACCCTCGGCACCGCTTACGCGCTGGGCTTCGCCACGCTGATCCTCCTGCGCAGCCTGGTCGGCGTCGGAGAAGCCGCCTACCTCCCGGTCTCCAACGCCATCCTCTGCGAGAGCTTCCGGCCGGACGAGAAGGCGCGGACCATCGCCTGCTTCAACATCGGCATGTTCGCGGGCGCGTGCGTCGGGCTCCTCATCGGCGTCCAGCTCGGCTTCCCGCTGGCCTTCCAGGTGGTCGCCGCGCCCGGCATCGCCCTCGGCGTGCTCGCGCTCTGCCTCCGCGTTCCGGCGCGCCGTGAGGGCGCGCAGCCCGTCTCCGGGATCCGCGTCGGCCGCTTCCTTGCCGACTCATGGCGCGCCCTCCGCTACCCCAGCGTCCGCTGGATGCTGGGCGCCGGCATCCTCATCAGCTTCACGGCCGGCGGCTTCGTCGCCTGGGTGCCCGACTTCATGGATCACTCGAAGGGCCTCACGACGCGCGAGGCGACAAGGACGCTCTTCCTGCTGATCGTGACCTCGGGACCGCTGGGCGTGTTCGTAGGGGGCCGCGTCGCCGACGCCCTCTACCGCCGCTTCCGCTTCGGCCGCCCGATCACGATCGCGATCAGCTTCCTGCTCGCCACGCCGTGCGCGTTCGGCGTCATCTACCTGCCGATGGGCGCATCCTGGTACGTCTGCGCCTGGCTTCTGAACTTCTTCCTTCCCTGGTACAACGGCCCCATGGCCGCCTCCGTGGACGACGTGGTCGACGACGAAGAGTCCTCGACGGCGCAGGGGGGCTTCTCGGCGCTGATTCACCTCGTCGGCACGGGGCCCGGGAGCATTGTCGTCGGCGCGGCCATCACGCGGTGGAGCTATGAAACGGCTCTGCTCTTCCCGACCTTCGCCTGCCTGCTCGCCGTCCCCTTCTGTCTGATCGCGTGCGCCCGAATCGGCCGCGACATGGACGCGCGGGAGGAGCGCGCCGGGCGGCGCGCGGCCTCCTCTCCGTGATTCGTGCTTCGAGCTTCGAGATTCGATACCCTAGGCGCGCATGCGCGAGACGGAGGCGCGGGGGCTCTTCGGACAGATCGCCCTCTCCCTCAAGCTGGTCACCCGCGAGCAGCTCCTCGAGGCGCTCGACGAGCAGGCGCGAGCCCGGGCCCGCGGCGAGCCGGTCGAGCTCGGCCAGATCTTCATCCGCAACAACTGGGTGACGACCGACCAGTTCGTCGAAATCCTGCGGATGCAGAACCGCTGCATCCTCAAGTGCGTCAAGTGCGGCCGCGGGTTCAACGTCCTCGGCCTCCCCGCCGACAAGGCCGTCAAGTGCATCGCCTGCGGCGCCGACCTGCAGATCCCCTCCACCATCCACGACCTGCAGTCCAGCATGGACAACCAGCTCGTCGTGTCGGTCGAGCCCGCCGGGCCCGCGGTGCCGGTGCGCTTCCGCATCGGCCGCTACGAGCTCGTCCAGGAGATCGCCCGCGGGGGCATGGCGGTGGTCTTCGAGGCGCGGGATCCGGCGCTCCACCGCAAGATCGCCCTCAAGGTGATCAAGGAGACGCCGCGCACGCGCGACCTCGTCAAGCGCCTCTACCGCGAGGCCGAGATCGCCGCCAACCTCAAGCACCCGAACATCGTGAGCATCTTCGAGGTCGGCACGGAGTCGAGCACCCACTACATCGCCATGGAATTCGTGGAGGGGGAGACGCTCCAGGCGCGCCTCGCGAGGGGGCCCCTCCCGCCGCGCGAGGCCTCCCGCATCCTCTCCGACGTCGCCGCCGCCGTCCATCACGCGCACGCGCACGGCGTGATCCACCGCGACATCAAGCCCGGCAACATCCTGCTGGAAACCGGCGGGCGCGTGGTCGTCGCCGACTTCGGGCTGGCCCGGGCGGACACGCACAGCGCGCGCCTCACGCAGGCGAGCGCGCCGCTCGGCACGCCGCACTACATGGCTCCCGAGCAGGTCAAGGGCAGCCTCGGCGAGATCGACGCGCAGAGCGACGTTTTCTCGTGCGGCGTCGTGCTTTTCGAGTCGGTCGCGGGCCGCCGGCCGTTCGAGGGCGGCACGCCGATCGAGGTGTACGCCAAGATCACGCGCGAAGCGGCCCCCGCGCTTCCGATGGACGGCCCGCTGCGCGAAATATGCGCGCGCGCCATGGAGCGAGACAAGGCGAAGCGCTACGCGACGGCGCAGGCGATGGCGGACGACCTGCGCGCCTGCATGGCCGGGACCTTCCGGCGCGATGCGCCCGCGCCCCCGCCGACCGCCGCCGCCGCCCCGGCCGCGATCCCCGCCTCCGCCGACCGCCGCTTCGCCGTGCGCGCCGCCGCCCTGGTCGCCGTCGCGCTCGTCCTCATCGCCGCGGCCGCCCTCGGCCTCGGCCACCTGCGGCGTTCGCGGGACATCGGGAAGATCCAGGCCCGGATCGCGGAGGCGCAGAAGCAGGGCCGCCGCGAGGACGCCGCCCGCGGCTACGAGGAGCTCGCGGCCCTCGACCCGTCGCAAGGGTCCGCGTCGACGGCCCGCGCGCACCAGCTCCGCGAGGAGGCGCAGCACGAGGAGATCCGACGCCGCGCGTTCAGCGCCGTCGAGTCCGCGCGCGCCGCCGTCGAGCGCGGCGAGGCCGACGCCGCTCTGCGCCAGTACCTGATCGCGCTCCGGTTCGATCCCGGGCATCCGCTGGCGCGGGCCGAGCTGGGCGCCTTCGCGTGGCAGCAGATGGTGCAGGCAGAGCGCGAGGACCGCGACCCGACCCTGTGGCGGACGCTCGTCTCGCAGTTCGCCGATCCCGCGCGCGCCGCGGAGCTCAAAGGCGACGGCTCGATCGAGGTGGCGGCGGCCCCGCCGGAGGCGCGCGTCTGGCTCGACGGTCGCGAGCTGCGCGGCCGGACGCCGCTGGCGATGGGCACGTACGTGGTCACCGCCCGCTGCGACGGGCGCCGCGAAACGCGCGCCGTCGTCCGCATCGGCCGGCAGCAGGCGCTGACGCTGAGCCTGCGGCTCCACACCGACGCGGAGGTCGGCGCCGACTTCCTCCACGTTCCGTCGAGCGAGGCGCTGCTCGGCGATCGGCCGCAGGTCGTCTGGGTCGGCGACTTCTTCATCAGCCGCCGCCCGCTTGCCGCCCGCACGTGGGAGGAGGCGAAGGCGCACGCCGAGCAGCTCACGAAAGAGGCCCAGGAGCGCGGCGAGAAGGCGAGCTACCGGCTTCCGACGGAGCTCGAGTGGGAGAAGGCGGCGCGCGGCGCGATGGTGTACGGACTCGCAGACCTGGGCCCCGAGTGGAGCGGCGATCCCTTCGCGCCCGACTCGCCGCTGCCGGCCCTGCGGGGGATCGGCATGAAGCCGACCGACCGCCGCGCCGGCGCCACGGACGAAAAGGCCGCCTACCGTCTGGTGCGCGTGCTCGAAGAGTAGCGGAAAGACCAGAGATCAAAGATCGAAGATCAGAGGGGCATTACCGCACGCTGTAGATTCCCCTTTGATCTTCGGTCTTTGATCTTCGATCTTTTGCGGGCGGTGTCTCATCCCTGAATGGGAAGGATCCTCCTCGCGCTCTTCACGTTCTCGTCGCTGGCGATCGCTCAGGACAAGCAGGACGGGCTCACCGCGAAGGAGCTCGCCGACGCGAAGGAGCTGATGAAGCAGTACTTCGCCGCCCGCGCGTGGGACGAGCGCGAGACGATCGCCGCGAAGCTCCAGGAGATCGACCACCCGTCGAAGGGGGACATCGCCGCGCTGGCCCGCCACGGCTTCGCGCTCGCGCGCCGCGGCCCGCTCATCGACAGCAAGTCTCCGCAGAAGTGCACCGACCCCGCCTTTCCCGGCAGCTACATCCTCCAGGTCCCCGGCTCGGCGCGCGCGCGCCCGACGGGGCTTTTCATCAGCCTGCACGGCGGCGGCGCGGGCGTCGGCGACGGCAGCGCGATCCAGGGGCTCTTCGGCATGCCCGCGCCCGGCATGATCAACGTGTTCCCCACCGTCACGCAGAAGACGGACGGCGCGTGGAACAGCGAGCGCGAGGAGCAGTACGTGCTCGCCATCATCGACGAGATCAAGCGCTCGTTCCTCGTCGACACGAACCGCGTCTACCTCGCCGGCCACTCGATGGGCGGATTCGGCACCTGGTCGATCGGGGGCCGCCATGCCGACCTCTTCGCGGCGCTGGCGCCGATGGCGGGCGGCACGTACGGCTCGGGCGTCCTTCCGAACCTCAAGAACACGCCGATCTGGATCTTCCACTCGACCGACGACCCCCAGGTCTCAGCGGACAGCGACATCCGCGCCGCCGAGCAGCTCGCGAAGCTCAAGGCGAAGCACGGGCCGTTCGATTACGTCTGGAAGCTCTACAACGACATCGGCCACGGCATCCCCAAGGACGGCGTGAAGCCGATCTTCGACTGGATGCTCAAGCACGCGCGCGATCCGAACCCGAAGCACGTCCTCTGGGAGGGGAGCCGCTCCTACAAGCAGTTCTTCTACTGGCTGAAGCGCGAACGGCCGGGCGGGCTGGTCGAGGCGAAGATCGACGGCAACACGATCGAGCTGACGGGCTCGACCACGGGACTGGAAATCCTCCTCAACGACAAGCTCGTGAAGCTCGGCGAGCCGGTGGTCGTGAAGGTCGACGGCCAGGAGCGGCACAACGCGAAGGTGAAGTACTCGATGGTCGCGCTCGCGGAGTCGATCGCCGCGAAGAACGACCCCGAGATGGTCTACGTCGCGAGGATCAAGCCGTGATCGCGCTCGCGCTCGCCGCCTTCCTCGCGCAGGAGAGCCTCTCGTCGAAGGAGCTGGCCGAGGCGAAGGACCTGGCGACGCGGTACTTCGCGGCGAAGACGTGGGACGAGAAGGCGGCGATCGCCGCGAAGCTGGAGGCGATCGACCATCCGTCGAAAGGCGACATCGGCTCGCTTACGCGGCACTGCCTCGCGCTCATCCGCCGCGGGCCGACCGTCGACCCCCGGGGGGCGGTGCAGAAGTGCACGCACCCCGACTTCCCCGGGACGTTCGCGCTGAGCGCGCCGGCGTCGGCGAAGTCGCGGCCGACCGGCGTCTTCATCGGGCTGCACGGCCGCGGCGGCGACGGCCCGGGGGCGCAGCGCGCGTGGGGCGGCGCGTCGCCCGATCTCATCGGCGTCTTCCCCACCGTGCCTGACACGGCCGAGGCGGCGGGCTGGAACACGGAGCGCGCCGAGCAGTTCGTGCTCGCGGTGCTCGAGGACGTGAAGCGCTCGTTCGTCGTCGACACGAACCGCGTGTACCTGGCGGGCCACTCGATGGGCGGCTTCGGGACGTGGTCGGCCGGCACGCACCACGCGGACCTCTTCGCGGCGCTCTCGTCCGGCGCGGGCGGCAACCTCGTCCAGAACGCGCTGCCGAATCTCAAGAACACGCCGATCTGGTTCTACCACTCGAAGGACGACAACGTCGTCAAGGCCGACTGGGACATCGAAACGGCGGAGCAGCTGGCGAAGCTGAAGGCGAAGCACGGGCCGTTCGACTACGTGTGGAAGCTCTACGACGACATCGGGCACGGGATGCCGCGCGACGGCGTGAAGCCGATCGTCGACTGGATGGCGAAGAAGACGCGCAGCCCCCATCCGAAGCACGTCCTCTGGGAGGGCACACGCGCGACCAAGCGGTTCTTCTTCTGGCTCAAGCGAGAGAAGCCCGGAGGATCGGTCGAAGCGAAGCTCGACGGCAACACGATCGAGCTCGCGGGCTCGACGACGGGGCTCGAGATCCTGCTCAACGACCGCGTCGTGAAGCTCGGCGAGCCGGTCGTCGTGAAGGTCGACGGGCAGGAAAAGCACAACGCGAAGGTGAAGCACTCGATTGTCGCGCTCGTCGAGTCGGCCGCGGCGCGGACCGACGAGCAGATGATCTACGTCGCGCGGATCAAGGTTCCCTAGGCCGTTGCACCGTTCATCGTTCACCGTTGGACCGTTCGAACGGTGGAACGGTCCCTCCTTCGCCGTCGGCCCACGACGATGCCGTTAGTAAGGCTACGGAGGGCGGGCGAACGATCGAACGGAGAACGCGCGTCAGCCTCTACTCCGACGCGCTCCCAAGCGCGCTACCGCGGCCGGACCGCCCAGAACGTGCAGTTGAACGCCGGGTCGAGCGGCTGGGCGGCCGCGGTCACGCGCTTGATGTCGAACTGGCAGGCGTCGGCCACGAGGGCCGCGCGCTCCCTCCAGTCGCCCTTCGGCCCGGCGCTCGTCAGCACGAACGCCGCGCGCCCGGGCTTCGAGGCGTCGACGTACTTGAGCGTGCCTCCGTCGAATGCGTCGGCGGGGGACGCGACCTCGGAGAGCGCCCGCGGGTAGGCGCCCCTGGCGCCGCGGTGGAGTTCGAGGAGGCACCAGGTCCGCATTCCCTCGATCGACATGCGTCCGATCGCCAGGGTCGGCTTCGCCCGGTCGGCCGCCGGAGCCAGCAGCTGGAAGAAGACGTCGGCCATCAGCCGCAGGCCGCGGTCGCGGTCGATCGGCTTCGCCGCCTTGAGCGCCTCGAGCTCCTTCGCTGCCTCCGCCTTGATCTTCTCCAGGTCCGTGTGGCGCACGCTGGAGTGGAGGGGCTCGCGGGCGTCGCGGAGCAAGAGATCCCAGTGCTCGCTCAGGCGCTTCCCGATCACCGCGCGGACGAGCGCGCGGTCGCCCTTCAGCAGCTCGTCCAGAACCGTCGTGTCGCCCGGGTTGAACTGCCTGGCCATCCTGGTCAGCCCCTCGGCGATCATCATGTCGACGCTCGCCGTCATCATGTCGCGCTCGCATTCCATGGAGCGCTCGAACGGCGGCCAGCGGTCGGCGAGCCGTTTGAGGTGCGCCTCGAAACGACGCAGCAGCGCGGGGTCGAGGTCGCGGACCGCAAGCGACGACCGGAACGCTTCGGTCGCGACGCCGATGACGACGACGCCGACGAGGTGCGTGATGAGCATGCGATCGAGCAGGTAGTCCGACCCGATCCGGCAGGCGACGAGCACGTCGTCGAGCGCTTCCTCGACCTTCCCCTCCTCCGCGCGGATGCGGATGCGGGCGGAGAGGGCCTTGGCAGTCTTGATCGCGGGCGCGACGTGCGGGAGCTCCGTGCCGAACGTGAGTTCCTTGTATGTCCACTCGCAGCGGCGGGCGCGGGACGCGCGCGCGGCCTCCCGCAGCAGCGGCTCGGCGCGCTGGAGCCACGCCTTCACCTGCGCCGGATCCGCCGTCGCGAGCGTCTCAACGTCGGGCGAGAGCTGCGGCAGCTTGATCATCCGGGCGCGGTAGAAGACGGCTGCGTCGGCGTCCTCCGTCTCGTACATCAGCGCGGGCGGCGCCGGCGGCGGCCGGGGTGGAAGCGGACCGGAGAACGGATCGCCCTTGGCGGGCGCGGGCGCCGGGGCCGGGGCTCCGCCGCCGAAGACGAGCAGGGCGGCCACGACGACGACCAGTCCGCCGGCGGCCGCGGCCGCGACCGGCCACACCGGGCGCCTGACGGGCGGAGGGAGGGGGGTCCCTTCGATGCGCACGGTCGCGCCGCAGTGAGGGCACCCGCAGAGCCTGCCCGCCAGTTCGTCCTTCGCGGTCAGCCGGGCTCCGCACGCGCATCCGAATCGAATCGCCACCGATGCCTCTTCGATACGACTTCTTTCGTCGCCGCCCGTTCCCGGCCATCGTATCATAGCCGTGATGCGGGTGATCGCGCTCGGGCTGCTCGCCCTCCTGCCCGTGCAGGACGAGGTCAAGGTCAAGCT
>Ga0187892_10002331_pt1 | contig 38653 bp, 30 predicted proteins | sample MA1701073metaG_FD_139345 | JGI IMG/M metagenome (GOLD analysis project Ga0187892, IMG submission 139345) | Bio-ooze microbial communities from a basaltic lava cave in the Kipuka Kanohina Cave System on the Island of Hawaii, USA - MA170107-3 metaG ... | reverse complement strand
ATGCTGAGAGCGAAATTCCAAGGGGCGAGCCGTATTGGGGAAAACCCGACGTACGGTTCGGTCTATGAGGCGAAGTCAGCATGGGAGCAATCCCGTCGAGGCTTCACTTTAATAGAACTTCTCATCGTAGTCGCCATCATCGCGGTCCTCGCCGCGATGCTTCTGCCCGTATTGCAGAACGCCAAGGAATCCTCTCGCGCCGCCGTCTGCATGAATAACCTCAGGACCTTGTACTTGGCCGCCAGTCTGTATGCGGACGATTACAACGACCGGTTTCCGGACGCTTTCAACCCGAGCGCCGGCCACGTCTATTACCAAAACGGGTTTGCCTACATCCGGCACTACCTGCCGGGAATCAAAGGAACCATCGAGCAATATTCGTTGGGCGATACCACCTTGAATCCCATCGATATGTCCATGGAAATTCGGAACGCCGGGCAAACGGCGGTTCAGGGTATGAACCGCACAAAGGCGATTTTCAACAATCCGTTTTGCTGCCCTTCCACTCAAGGACCGTACGATGGAGGCAACCTGTACGGCGCCGCCGCGCAATGGGGCACGTGGACGGATTATGGGCTCAATGCCGCCGCCGTGGGCGCTCCTAATTGGGGATCACCACCCAACTTCCCGAAGAAAAAGCGATCCGATATACGGGTTCCGACGCTCACCCTTTTCATAGCCGATAGCGCCTGGGCGAACCAACCACTCAACCCCTTTTACTTGCCCGGGCAAACAATCTCGGCCCGGCACGGAGGGGGAAAGAGAGCCAATGTCATGTTGATGGATGGTCACGTCGAGTCGTGCCGGTGGGCTTCCACCTGGCCCGACTCTCCCGACTCGGACATCGCGTACGATTGGGTGTCATCCCCTCCGCACAACGCGAGCGTCGCCGGAGGTGGTTACAAGGCGTACGTGTGGCCTTGAGTGGGATGGCGCGCCTAAAGCGCCATACGGCAACGGCACCTGTTAAGTGATGAACGCCCAAATCCGCTACGAACAAATCAACCACGCCATCTGGCATCGTTACACCGACGCGGCCACGCAGCAGCAAGTCCCCGCCATTGGCCTGCGCCAATACTACCGCTTTTACGGGGCGCCGCGACTCGATGAGATGACGATCACGCCGACGCTTGTCCGCTGGGGCAGCGATGATAACCGGGCTTTGCCGGCCGCGTTGATCGTCCATGCATGGAGCGACACAGCGCGCTCGTGGGAACATTTGTTGACGAAGGAATTGCCGCGCCCGGCACCGGGCAAGGATCTTCGCATCAAACTCGGCGGCGTGCGCACGCGCTTCCTCCGCGTGGATTGCATCAAGCAACACACCGTCGGCCCGTGCGGCGGCGAGCAATGGGCCAATCCGCATTACGTTCCGTTCGACACGCTCAAGCACGTGGACTTCCTCGGCGAGCCGGTAAAGCGTCATAAGTGCGACCTGCCGATGCAGCCGCCGCTTCGCATCCTGCGCAATCGTCCGCGCGGCGGCGGGAGATTGAAGGTGTTTTCGGAGAACGACGCGGTGCGGTTTTCCTCGCCTTCGTTTGCGGTGGGCTTCTCGTTGCGACGACCGATCACGACGCATCTTGGGTGGGACAGCGCGCACGCCGGCAAGTCGGCGGACAACCTCATCTTTCATCGCACGCTCCAGTTGAACTTCTACAATCCGCACCCGCTGGTCGGCCCCGGCGACCTGCGTGTGCTTTCCGGCCCGGCTTGGAACACTCTCGATTGGGACGCGCATTCGCGTCTCTGGGGCGGCGAGGTCTCCGTCGAGGGCAACCTCGTCTCGTACAAGAACCTGCACGTTGAGAAAGGCGTGTCCATTGATGCCGAGTTCGAAGTGCGACCGGACGGGATGAACCTGCATCTCGTTCAGCGTTCAGCGACGCAACGCGAGACGCTCGAACTCGACGCCTGGCGGTTCGTCTGGAAGGCACAAACCTCGATCGTCGCCACGCTCGGCATGCCGCATCAGAAGCCGGGAAGGACCGGCGCGGTGGACCTACCGGCTACCTGGGCTGCGCCCGGCTACGGCAATCTCTCCTGTCGGCAAACCGATGGCGAAACCGCCCGGTTGCAGGTCGAAAGCTGGCGCAAGCATGACATCAGTTGGGCGGGAATCGTAACGGACGGTGAGGCTTCGTTTGAATTTCGCGTGTGCCAATTGTTGCCTGTTCGTAGTAGAGCGCTTCAGCGCGGTCGTGAGTCACAAGCCCGCGCTGAAGCGCTCTACTACAAACGCGTCCATCCCGAGCTGCGTCGCAATTGGGGACCGGGTCTGATGTTCCGCGCCGAGCTGGCCGGCTTTTCCAACAACGCGCTCTCCACCAACTGTCATCTCTCGCAGACCGGCGTGACCGATCTCGCTGCTTACACCGCACCGCCGAAATACGGGCCGGCACCCGTCGAACTGGCGCGATACACCATCACGCTCGCGCTGAAGGACGGACGCGGCTACGGCGATTCGCGCGAGCATTACCAGGACTCCGATCCCTCTGTGCTCAATGCCACGGGAAGAATTCACCAGGCCGCGCCGAACACTGAGTGGCTCGCCGATGTCTGGCCGTTCATTCGTCGCACCACCGAGCGCATCCTCTCCAAAGTGGACCGTCGCGGTTTGGTGGTCGCGCCGCTGGCCACGGGCAATTATGGCAACAAAGGCCACGTCACCAACGCCTGGGACTGCGTCAACTTTGGCCACTACGACGGGTACAGCATGGTCGAAACGTACCGGGCATTTCGTAATATCATCGCTGTCGCGCGCGCCGCCGGAGACAAGCCTTTCTCAGCACGCGTTCAACACGCCGCCAATACGATGCGGCGCGCGTTCGAGCCATGTTTCTACAATCCCAAAACCGGCTGGCTTGGTTCCTGGCGGAGCAAGGATGGCGAGCTTCATGATTATGGTCACCTCTGCGTGAACGCGCCGGCCTGTTTGTACGGACTCGTTTCTCCATCCAAGGCTCAAAAGATTCTCCAGCGCATGGAAGCGCGTCGCCTCGAACTCGGTCTCAACAATTTTCGCTGGGGCTTGCCGTCCGCGTTGATCCCGATCCGTCCCGGGGATTATCAGGGCGGCTACATGGACAACCCGATCTGGGGCAAAGGCGTGCGCGATGATGGCGCGGATGGATTCGGGATTTATTGCAACGGGACATTGACGCTCTGCAACGCGCACTACTACATCCGCGCGATGTCGGTGTTTGGCTTCCAGAAAGTCGCCGATCAGATGTGCGACGAAATTCTGGAGGGCCATGCGCTCGGCCGGATGATCGGCGGCGTGCGCAGCGGGACGGAGTTCTACACCTTCGAAGGCGTCGCCTGCGGCTACGAAGGCCCGATTGTTCTTCAGTTCCCCGTCCTCCTCGCAATCGCACAGCATCGCGGACTGGTGAAAGCGCTCAAACCAGAGTTTTGGGCCGAATAGCCATCGCTTCGCGCGAGTATTTTTTTGCTTGCAATCTGCGTACGGATCGTAGTATTAAGCACGCGCTTACAAAGGATAAGCACGCGCTTATGAAATCAGCGGTCAATCAAGCTCAAATCGCTCGCGCCAGCGGGCTTTCGCGAACGGCTGTTTCGTTTGCGTTGAACGAGAAATTGCGGGCGCGCCTCCGTCCAGAAACCTGTCGTCGGGTACTCGATACCGCAAAGCGACTGGGCTATGTGCCGCACCATGCAGCGCGTCGCTTGGCGCGTGCTCGCGCTCGTACCATGGCCACAAGTTTCGATCAGGTAGGACTGGTTTATCGGCCGCTGCCGGGCGAGCCGAACGCCTACGTGGACACCGTATGCCTCGCCATGATGCAGGGCACGGAACACGAGCTTTCCAAACTCCATGCCTCGCTCACTTTCATCCGAGTGGCTCAAGCGGAGGATTGGGGAAAGGTGGAACGATTGGCGCGCGCGGGCGGTGTGGATGGCTGGTTGCTCTACGGCGTTGTGGATGACGCTGTCCTGGATCGGCTGCATCCCACCAAGCTTCCGCAGGTTGTCTTGGGCGATCACCACTGCACGAGGAGAATTGCTTCGTCGAACGTGGATTGCCGGGAGGTGGGTCGTCTCGCGGTTGAACATCTAGCCTCCCTCGGCCACCGGCGGATTGGATATGTCGGTGTCAGTAATTATTTCGTGTATCAACGAGAAACGCTCGCCGGGTTCCGTTCGGCGCTGAAGGAATTCGGTCTGGATGAAGACCAGCGACTGATTCTGGATGGCTCGGGATGGAGCCATGACGCAGCGTTTCTAGGTGGAACCAACGAAGAGAGGTTTCACGAATGGCTCCGAGCGTCCGATCCGATGCCGACCGCGCTGTTTGCGCCCGAGCCTTCAACCGCGGCCAATCTGCAGCGCACCCTGAGGCTGGCCAGCTTGGAAGTGCCCGCTCACGTGAGCGTGTTGACCTGTGAACTGGAATCGTCCACCGCGATAAAAGAAGGCTTTTCACGCATCATTTTGCCGATGTCCGCCGTTGGTCGCGAGGGCGCGTTGTTGCTTCATCGGATTGTTTCGGGCTTGGAGCGAAAGGCAGTCGAAACGAAGATCGCTCCTACACTCACCGAGGGATGGAGCACTTGTCTTCGGTGTGATCAAAAGACAATTGAGAAACCAGCCACGTAGTAGCAAAAAGGAGAACTAAAATGAACCATACACAAACGAAACTTCTTGGCATCACCACACTCTGTGTGTGTGCATTCGCCGTCATGGTCCAGTCGGCGCCTTTGACAAACAATCTTGTTTTCTGGGCCGACGCCGCTGACCTTGACGGCGACGGCGTTTCCGAGGGCGCGCTGGAATCCGGGTTGTCGGGCGGCTTGGTCACAACCTGGGTGGACAAAGCGCCCGATCGCGGCGTCAACACCGCCACTCAGGGGACGCTGGCGAATCAGCCGTTGTTGGTCCTTGGCGCGCTCAACAGTCTCCCCGTGGTGCGCTTCGATGGCGTGGACGATTTCGTGCAAGGCACGGCGTTCACCAGCGCGCTGCATCAGCCGACTGAGATGTTCATCGTGTGGAAGGCCGACTCGGTCGGCGGCGCTGGAGCCATTGCGGTGGACGGGCTAACGTCTCCCGGTCGGCAGGGGATCAGCTATGAAAATGTAAGTGGCCTCGGGAACAGCATCGGTGTCTTCTCCGGCTTGCCAGTTCCGGCCAACTACTACCCATACCCGTTCACCAATGCCGTGTACATGACGGCCCTCTTCAATGATCTCAACAACGGTCCGGGCGCGCCGGACAGCAGCTTTCGGATCAATGGCGTGGACGTCAAGACCAACGCCCCGTCAGGAGACTTGGTCATGGACGGTGTCACCCTGGGCGGGCGGTTCGACACGTTCAGCGGCGACCGCTTCAGTCTTGACGGCTACATCGGCGAACTGCTGATCTACAGTTCGCCCCTGAGTGCAACAGACCGTCAAGCGACAGAAGAATATCTGATCGCCAAGTGGGCGTTGCCGGAACCTTCGACAACCGCATTTCTCGCTCTGGGTGGGCTTCTCTTGTGGCTGCGGCGAAGCCGGTGATGGAAGGTTGGAAGGTTGGAATGACGGAAACAAAAGCTCAAGCGTCTGCGAGGCGCTATTCATTCTTCCATCCTTCCATCCTTCCACCTTTCCAACGCCGCTGTGCCTTCACGCTCATCGAGCTTCTCGTCGTGGTGGCCATCATCGCTGTACTGGCAGCGATGCTGTTACCGGCCCTCAAGAAGGCACGCGATTCCGCGAAGCGGACGATCGGCATGAACAACCTTCGCCAGGCAGGGCTCGCCTGGAAGATGTATTCCAACGATTATAACGGGCGCATGCCGGACAATGGTTGGTGGACGGACGGGAGCACGGAACTGGTCGTGCCATACGTTGGCAGCAACACGCTCTACACCACCCGGGGCAACCAGCCGTGCCCGGGTTTTTTTTTCGCCACCTCCCTACGACACCACGCCTTACCCATGCATCATGGGGAATGCCAATCTGACCGGAGGTCACAGCGCGGCCAATCCCGGCAAGCTGCTGAGCGATGTGAAGTATCCGGCGACCTGTTTCCTGATCGCGCACGGGCCGGGGGTCACGACCACGTGGGCGCCTGCGCATTTTGACTTCGTGTTCGATGGAGGGGTTGGGGTTTATCCTCCGCATGGAGGCAAGGGCACTCATTTCTATTTCGTGGACGATCATGTCGAGTGGGTGGCCTGGAAGGGATATTTCCAGTCGCGGTGGTGGGAGGATCATCCGGACTGGCCGCCCGATCCGACCTGGTTTTGGTGGGCGAAATTCTACGGGCCGTAGCCGGTAACTCCGCTTCACTTCAACTGGAGGAAAATCCGTGGATCGAGTTCTGGCATTTGGTTGTCATCCCGACGATGTGGAATGGGCGGTGGCGGGCACCCTCGCGCTGCTGGCGCAAAAGGGATACGAGATTCACATCGCGGACCTGGCCGGCGGTGAAGTCGGTCATCCCACGATGAAACCGCAGGAATTGCGCGAGCGGCGACTGGCTGAGAATGCCCGAGCCGCAGCGCTCATCGGCGCGAAGTTTCACTTCGGTGGCGGTCACGATTTGGAAGTGCAGTTCGACGCCGAGTATCGTCGGCGCGCGACGCGGATCGTTCGCGAAGTCGATCCGCTGATCGTGTTCACCCTGCCGCCGATGGATTATCTCGCCGACCACGAGGAAACCTCGAAGTTGGTGCGCAACGCCTGCTACATCGCCTCGGTGCCCAACTACGACTGCGGCGTGCCAACGAAGCCCACGCAACGGTTTCCCTATCTCTACTACTGGAACGCGGCGCGGTTGCGGGACATCTTCGGGCGTCCGCTGCCGCTCCATATGGCCGTGGACGTAACCTCTGCCATCGAGACGAAGAAGAAAATGCTAGCGTGCCACGAGTCGCAGTTCGAGTGGGTCCGTCACCACAACAAGTGGGAGGATTTCGGCGAGGCCATGCTGCGCGACACACGCCGGCAGGGGGCTCTGATCCAAAAGCCGTACGCCGAAGGATTCATCCAGCATCTCGGCAGCGGACATCCCGTTGACAACATCCTGAAGAAAATCCTCGGCGATCTGTGTGTCGAGTTTCCCGATCGTCCGCAGTTGTCGGACTAAGAGCCATTGAGCCGAAGCATCGCCATCGAATGGAGGGACACCTGTCCCAAGGGCTGTCTCGAGGTTTCCGGCGGCAAACTCACCGGCATCAGTATCGATCGAGGCCGCGGACGGGTAGCCGGTCATCGGTTCCATCTCGCAAGCTCCGGCCGGTTGGGGTTCACCGTGTCAGCCGCGCGGCTGAAGCCGGGCTCGAATGCCACGATCATCTCGGTTCGTACCGAGAAAAATCCGTTCAGCTTCTTCTTGCGAGACGTGCGACGCGAAAGCCCGATCTTCATCCCTTCGTTCGGCGTGGCCGTCACGGACGCGAATGATGCTCGTTCGTACGCCGAGATCGAGCTGGCAATTCGGAATCGCGGGCTGACGACTCGATTGCAACGAATCGAGAACGAGCCGGAGGAAAATTACGAAGCCGCCGCCGCGCACACCCGTGATCTCGTGTGCGAGACATGGCTCGGATTGAGTCGCGATATGCGCATCTTCGCTTTCAATTTCCGCAGCCATGCGTATCCGTGGGACTGGATCCAGCCGCGCTTTCATGGGTACGAGGTGAAAGCGCCCGAGAACGATGGCAAGCCGCTCAAGTATCACTTCCTGATCGGACGCGGGATGGCCTGCGCGCAGAACCTGACTCGTCGGCTCGAAGATGGCGTGCTGCCGATCCTGCACGCAACGCTTCATGAGGAGGAAATTCAGTACAACATCATCGCCTTCGCCACTCTGGAGTCTCACCCTCTCACCGCAAAGGCGGTACGAGGCACACATTTTCTCGTCGCGGATGGTCACGGCAACGGTCACATGTTCACACCCAGGCAGCAGAAACAGTTCGACGAACTGCTGCCGAAGGAGTTGGCTCAGCAGGAAGAAACCGTCCTGTTCCTTCAGGTTAAGGCCATCAACACCAGCAACGTGCCCCGGTATGCGTGGTACCTGGCGCCGGGATTGCCGGGCAAGCAATACGGCAATCCAGACCAGCCGATCGATGAGAACGGTTTCTCAATCCAGCCTTCAGGCCCCGTCTTCGGCGTGAACAAGCTTGATGGGAGACCTCTTTGCCAACGTGAGATCGCCGTGTTGCTGTGGCCGGGCGAGACTGCCCTGTTCGAAGCCTACGTTCCACATCGGCCGATCTCGAAACAGCGAGCAGTGCGCCTGGCGAAGGTGGAGTTTGAAACCAAACACGCCGAGTGCCGTGAGTTCTGGCGCGCCAAACTCCAGGCGGGTGGACACGTGAGCCTGCCGGAGACGCAGGTGAACGAAAGAGTGCGAGCTGGTTTGCTGCATCTCGACCTCGTGGCGTACGGCTTCGAGCCGCAGGGAACGCTCGCACCGACCATCGGGTGGTACAATCCAATCGGCTCGGAGAGCGCGCCCATCATTCAATTCTTCGACTCGATGGGCTGGCATGACGTGGCCCGGCGGTCGCTGCAATACTTCCTCGACAAGCAGCACGACGACGGATTCATCCAGAATTTCAGCGGTTACATGCTCGAAACCGGTCCCGCGCTCTGGAGTATGGGCGAACACTGGCGTTACACGCGCGACGACGCGTGGGTGAAAAAGATCATGCCGCAATTGCTTCGGGCCTGCGATTACATAATTCGCTGGCGCGACCGCAACAAGCGACCCGACCTGCGCGGCAAAGGGTACGGCATGATGGATGGCAAGGTCGGCGACCCCGAAGATCCGTACCATTTCTTCATGCTCAACGGTTACGCGTATCTGGGGTTGAGCCGCGTCGCCGAGATGCTCGCGGGCGTGAACCCGGTCGAGTCGAAGCGGCTCGCGAGAGAAGCAAGCGCCTTGAAGCAGGACATTCGCGACTCCCTTTTCGCGAACATCGCCAACTCCCCGGTCGTGCCATTGGGTGACGGATCCTGGTGCCCGACCTCCTCCCCGTGGGCCGACGAAGATCGCGGTCCGATCTCGCTGTACGCTCGGAAATGCCAGAACTACACACACGGATCTTTCTTTTGCCGGGACTCTCTCGTCAATGCGCTCTATCTCGCGTTCCAGGAAGTGCTCGATCCCGAGGAGCGAGCGGTGGAGTGGATGTTGAACTATCACGCCGAGTTGATGACCGCTCGCAACGTCGCATTGAGCCAGCCCTACTACTGCCGGAACGATTGGACGCATCTGCGCCGTGGCGAGGTGAAGGCGTTCCTCAAGACCTACTATAATGGATTTGCCGGACTTGCTGATCGTCAGACCTACACCTTCTGGGAACATTACCACGGCGTCAGTCCCCACAAGACGCACGAGGAGGCGTGGTTTCTGATGCAAACCCGCTGGATGCTCTACATGGAAGTCGGCGACACGCTCCACCTGCTGTCAGGAATTCCAAGATCGTGGCTGGAACACGGCAAGCGAATCGAGTTGGCAGACGTGGCCAGCTACTTCGGGCCGATTTTTCTTCACGTGGAATCCAAACTGGATCAAGGCCTGCTCGAAGCCCACATCGAGTGTCGATCCAATCGTCAACCGAGATCGGTGAGACTACGCCTGCCACATCCGCAGGGCGCGAAGCCTCGGAGTGTGGACGGCGGCCAGTACATTCCCAGCCGGGAAGGAGTTTTGATCGAGCCTTTCCGAAGTGCCGCAATCGTCTCGCTCAAATTCTAGTCGCCCCGAGCGTTTGATCGATGGGCAGCCTGCATTCGACTCTGCGTGCCGCTTGCGAAAATACCCCAAAATAGTTCTTGCAATCTGCAGATAAATTGTGGTAACACGCGTTACTAGTTAAGTAACACGTATGGAATATGGCTTACCTAACACAGCTTGATGTGGCTAAACGCGTAGGAGTTTCCCGGGAGGCAGTAGCCTTTGCCATTAGCAGCAATCCACGGCTCAATCGAAAACTTCGTCCGGAAACACGGCAGGTAATTTTGAAGACCGTGCATCAGTTGGGTTACGTCCCGCACCACGCGGCGCGGCGACTGGCTCGCTCCCAGTCGGACAGCCGGGCGACGAGCTTCGACCAGGTCGGGCTGATCTACTTCGCCAGCCGTGACGAGCCTGATGCTTTCGTGGACCCGGTATGCCTCGCTATGATGCAGGGCGCGGAACACGAGCTTTCCGAATGCGATGCCTCTCTCACTTTTGTTCGCGTGCGGGAATCGAAGGACTGGAAAAAGGTCGAGAGGTTGACGCGTGCGGGTGGCGTCGATGCATGGTTGCTGTACGGAACGGTCAATGACGAAGTCGTCAGTCGACTCAAGACCGGAAAGCTCCCGTATCTCATCGCGGGTGATCACCGTTGCACGCAGCCTGTTCACTGCGTCACTGTGGACTACAAGGCGTTGGGACGGCTGGCCGTGCAACATCTTGCCTCGTTAGGTCATCGCCGCATCGCGTTTTTTGCCGGCGGCACGTGGTACGTGTACCAGGAACAGACGCTGGCTGGATTTCGCGCGGCGCTGAAGGAGTTCGGGCTGGATGAAGATGATCGGTTGATCGGAGAAATCTCAGCCTGGCGCGATCCCGCCGGGGGAAACATCGTCCAATGGGACCTTGCGGTTGAGTGGTTGAAAAATGCCGACCCGATGCCCACGGCGGTGTTTTCACCGGAGCTGAGTTGGGCTGCTGAATTGTGCCGTTCGCTCAAACAGGCCGACTTGGAGGTGCCGAACGACTTCAGCCTTCTCGCTTGCGAGTCCGCATTCCACGAAGTCAGCACTCAGAATTTCACCCGCATCGCATTGCCGATGACGGAAGTGGGACGCCAGGGAGCGTTGCTGCTTCACAAGCTCGTCGAAGATCCCGGCGTGAAACCGACGGAGGTAAAGATCGCGCCGGTTTTGCGGGAAGGATGGAGCACGTGTCCGCCCGGTGACGGACGATCAAGGACAACAAATCACTAAGAACAAAAAGCAGAAACATAGCAGGGGGAGGACAGATCGTTTATGAGCATATTCAAACCAACCCAATGGAAACAGTGGACGGTGATCTTGATGGCGGTAGGCTTGGGCGCGGGCACGCTTCAGGCGCAACTTACGTACAGCAACGGCTTGCGGCTCTGGCTGAAGGCCGACGCGGGCGTGACGACGAATGCATCCGGGCAGGTCAGTTCCTGGGCCGATCAATCGACCAACGGGTTCATCGTCAGCCAGGGCACGGATTCGCTGAAGCCGCTGTGGGTCGATGATCAAATGGGCGGCCAGCCCGTGCTGCGGTTCGACGGCGTGGACGATCTGCTCAACAACACAACGCTCAATCTCCTCAGCGGCGTCAGTCCGCGCACCATCTTCATCGTCGCGGAGCAGAATTCAGGCGACGACGGTGGGGCGCTGTTTACGTTTCGGCGCAGCGTTCGCGTGCAGTCGTGGCAGGAACGGGTGTTGAACGCGACCACCAGCCGAATTGTGGACGATGGAAACACGCGGTTTCACAACACCACCAACACGTCCGCGATTGTCACCAACGCCTTCGCGACGATTTACGCCTGGTCGGGCGGGTTGAGCAACTGGTTGAACGGCGTCCAGTTGACCGTCACCGGCACCGGTCTGTTTGATGAAAATGGGGCGACGGGATTCACCATCGGCAACCGGGAAGACGCCGCGGGGCTCGGTTGGCCGGGTGACCTTTCCGAGATTCTGGTGTATAACCACGTGCTGGCCGCAAGCGACCGGCAGGGCGTGTACGAGTACCTGGTGGAAAAGTACGCGTTGCCGGAGCCGAGCGCGGCGTTGTTGCTCGCGGTGGGCGGATTGCTATTATTCCGGCGGCGATGAGGCGCAGGAAACAGATACTCGATACTGGATACTGGATTCTGGATATCCAGCATCCAGCATCCAGCATCCAGCATCGGCGTTCGTTCGCCTTCACCCTCATAGAACTTCTCGTCGTCGTCGCGATCATTTCCGTTCTCGCGGCGATGCTTCTGCCCGCGTTGAAGAATGCGAGGGAGGCAGCCAAACGAAGCGCTTGCATGAACAATCTGCGACAGGTGGGGCAGGCGCTCCACCTCCTTGCGAGTGACAACGATGGCTGGATCAATGACACGCAAAAACCCAACGTCCCGCCTGTGATCGGCAGCAACTACTGGCATGACGTCATCTCCGCGTATCTCAGCAAGTCGACTGTTTTGCATCCGCCCTCGTCATACGTTCAACGATCACCGCTGATTTACCCGCCCCAGACCTTCGGCGGAGTTGGTTGCCCCGGCATGATTGGCTACAAATATGGTTCATCCTTCATCTGGCCGTACGGCGCAAACTCGATGTTCGCCGGCCCCGCCACGGGCCACACGATGCACTCCCTGAACGAAGTCAAGAACGCCAGCCGAATTTACCTGGTCGCGGACTGCCACAGCATCAATCCCCAGGGCAACGGCGGCATCTACGCGTTTGATATCACCGCCACCACGCGTCATCAGGGGAAGGGTCTCAACTTTTACTTCGTGGATGGCCATTCCGAATGGTATTACGCCAAGCCCGTCTTCTGGCCCACGCCCACTCACCAGAGTCAGTGGTTTCGACTGAACGGCGGCGCTTCCACGCTATGGACGCCTTTCAACAGTTATGGCTACGCGGGGGGATTGTGGGCGGAGTGATCAGTTCGTAGTACCGACTTCAGTCGGAACACACCAGCAACAGAACCATCGCCGTGACGACAGCCGAACGCACTTGGAGATGGACCGCCCCGCCTTGGAAATGCCAGGTTGGGAAAGTATGAACAACGACATCTATCAAGCCGGCGTGGCGCGCGCAGACATCACGCCGCCGGTCGGCATTCGCCTGATCGGCTATACCGTCCGCGAAGGCGTGTCGCATGGCGTGGACGAACCGCTCACGGCGACCGTGCTGGTGTTGCGCGGCGGCGGGACGACGGTGGCGATCATCGCTCATGATTGGTGCGTCGCCTTCATGGATTTTGCGAACAAGCTGCGCCAGCGTTGTGCCCATGTGCTCGGCATTCCCGTCGCAAACGTGCTCATCAATTTCAACCACACGCATTCGGCGCCGGTCGTGCCCGACTACATGCCGTACGACACGCCCGAACAGTTGGCGATGCAAGCGCAGCACGCCGAAGAGATGTCGATTCGCTTGGAGAAGGCGTGTCGGGAAGCGGTGGGGAACATGCAACCGGCACGGTTCGCCGTCGGCTGGGGCGAATGTCGCGGCAACATCAATCGCCGTCAGAAGATGCCGGACGGTACGGTCCTGCTCGGCGAAGACCCGAACGGCGCGTGCGACCGCAGCGTCGGCATATTGCGCGTGGACAAACTCGACGGCACACCGCTGGCCGTGGCGTTCCGCTATTCCTGCCACACCGTCACGCTCGGTCCGAAGACGAATCTGATCTCGCCCGATTACGCCGGCGCGGCGCGTGCAGTTATCGAACATACGCTCGGCTGCCCGTCGTTGTTCCTGCAAGGCTGCGCAGGCAACGTGAATCCCGCGACCGGCATCGGTCAGGACCCGGACGGCTCGCCACGATTGCGCGAAGACAAAAACCGTCTCGGCCACATGCTCGGCGGCGAAGTGCTCAAGGTGTGCGGCACGTTGCGGACGCATCGCAGGCGTAAAGAGCCGGAGTTGGTTCACTCGGTCGCGGTTTATTGGCTGTTCGATTACGAAGACATCAAGCCTGGCAAGGAGGGTGTGATCCTCGCAACGGAGACGACGTTGAAGCTGCCGCTCGTGCCGTTCCCGCCGCTGGCCGAAGTCCAGAAGGAGCGCGATGAATGGGCCGCGAAGTTGGCGAAAGCGGAGAAGAGCGGCGCACGCGAATGGGATTGGCGCGTCGCGAAACGATTCGACGTCTGGGCGCAACGACGCCTCGACGCGGCGAAGCGAGGCCCGAACCCGATGATGGTGGACGTGCCGTTGCAAGTGTTCGAGATCGGCGACATCGCGTTCGTGGCCGTGCCGATGGAGTTGATGTCGGAGACGGGCTTCGCCTTGCGCGCTGCGCTGCCCAGGCGCGAGTTGTTCGTGCTCGGTTACAGCAATGGCATGATCAGCTACCTGCCGACGCCCGAGGTCAGCCGCGAAGGCGGGATGGAATCGAAGTTGGCCTACAAGGCCTACCTTGTGCCCTCCGAGATTCCCGGCGATTGGGAGCCGGTGATCAAACAGAAGACGCTGGAGATGTTGACGCAATGATGAAGCGGCTCGCACTGGAATCCCCGGCCCTGCGCGTCGAGTTCGACCCGGCGACCGTCACGATTGTCGCGCTGCACAACAAGCTTACCGGCGAGACGTACGCGGTCAGCGGGGATCGGTTTGCGATTCAGATCGATGATCAGGTTTGCCGGCAAGCTGACCTGCCGGTTTCCGAGTTGCACGCCGACGACTGCGCAGTGCGCGTCCGGTACGACCACGTCATCGTGGAATACACGCTTGGCGGCGCCGGCCATTTCCTGGAAAAGCGAGTCAGCTTCACCGGCAAGAAAGCGGGCGCGTTGCGCCGCGTGGTGTTGTCCGAGCCGCGCTTCGCCGCAGAGGATCTGCGGCTCGTTTGCTACCGGCATCCGAATTTCGAACGCATTGAAGCCCAACACGCCGGCGCGACCCGACGCGAGCCGGGGACGGAGCCGGTAAAGACTTACTTTGGCCGCACACCGCGCGGCGGATTTTTTACCGGGGTCGAGATGCCGTTCGACGCCTCGCATCTCGACGGCAACCAGGTTCATCTCTCGTTCGTGCCCAGCCTCAAGTTCCAACCCGGCCAGACGCTGGCGTGCGACGCAGTTTTTTTCGGCGTGTATGCGCGGCACAGGTTGGATGAATCTGCCGATGAATGGCGTCCGCACGACGTGCCGGCACAGGCAGTCACGCCGTTGCCATCCGAGTCGCAGGCGATGACGGCGATGGTGCGATCCAGTTTCGGTCCGCCGCGGTTCGGTTTCGTACCGATGGCGTGCGGCTGGCATTGCCAGATGGAACAATCCACCTACACGCCTGAGTCGGTGGAAGGCGATCTGAGGTCGCTCGACTTCCTTGCCAGTTGTGGCGTGGACTGGGTGAGCGACTCCCATCCATGGGCGGGCGAGACGGCGAAGATGAACGCGCTGACCGCCAACGACCGCTACGAACCTGGCGAACTGCCACGCCGCTTCCTCGATCATGCGAAGCGGCTCGGGATCAAAGTCGTGCAGTGGCCCTCCATGAACCATACGCATCCGTGGTCGGGTCTGATTGCCGGCACGCCCGGCCAGCCGTTTCGCCCCGACCGGCCAGATTGGGAGCGCATCCAGACTGTACCGGCCGAGTCGCGCGCCTGCGTGGGCGATTTTCATGCGTCCCGCGGGAATTGCTTTGCGAACCGTCCGTTTCGCGAATGGATCACATCGGTGATGTTCCAGGCGCTCGATACCGGCCGCTACGGCGCGTGGTGCATGGACGGCGATTTCTGGGGATGGGGTGGTTACTTTCACAGCACCGTGCCGGTCGAATGCGCGTCGGACCAGCACGACCATCTTGCCGGCGACGCGAACTTCGCCTGTCAGCGGGCGCTGGATGAATTGATCGCCGAGGTGCATCGGCGTTACCCGCAGTTGTTCATCGGGCTGTGCCGGCCGCCGATGGACCTCGGCGTGTGGTCGAACCGCCATGCAGACGGGTGTTTCACCCTGATCGAAACCGGCTCCGGCAACTCGAACATCGCCGCGGGCGACGAAATCCGGTTATGCAGCCGCATCCGCGTCCATCATCACTTTTTCCCGCACACGCTGGATTGGCCGCTGCTGTTTCCGAGTTACTGGCAAGCGGACAAAACTCCGCTGTGGCCAAGCGCGAAGCTCGATTACATCTTGTTGAGCGCGATGTCGTGCGCGCCGAACCTGCTGATGTATTTCCCGACCAAGACCGGCATTCCCGAGGCCGACAAAGCGGAGATTCGCCGCTGGCTCGATTGGGGTCGGAAGAATGAAAAATATCTACTCGTGCGTCACGATCTGCCCGACTGGCCCGCGCCCGGGCGAGTGGACGGTTCGGCGCATGTCGTCGGCGACCGCGGCCTGATTTTTCTTTTCAACCCGAACAAGCAGGCGATGCGCGCGAAGTTTGTCGTCAACACGGAGTGTCTGGGCGTCGAAGAAAGAAAGCGTTTCGTCCTATCGCAGTCGCATCCTCGGCCGAAGGAAACGAAGGCGTGCGCGTGGAACGAGACCGTCGAATGGGAAATCGCACCGGAGACGTCGGTTGTCCTGGAACTGACGTCGGCTGATTAACGAATCACCAAGCACGAATTACGAAACAAATTTCTGTCGCCCTGTTCAAACGCGGAAGCGTGGCGATTGCCACCAGCCCCGAACGCTTTCGGGGCTGGTCGTCACGCGAACGAAATCGCGGGACTCTGAAAGGGCGACAGAACACGGCGGAGAGAGTCGCAACACTCTCTCCGCCGTTTGAGTTTGAACTGCGATCGTTCCCAGCTTACTTCGGCTGGCCGTTCGAGCCGTTGCCGTTCATGCGAACGGGCGACTTCGCCGTGCCGACGACCACTTCGAAGCCGTACTCCTCAAGCTTCTCGTCGTTGCCTCGGTGGGCGATCAACAACCGGTTGCGAGCGTGAGCTTGCAGTACGGGTGCTGGCTGGCTACAGTCTCGCGGCATGGGGAAGTATGAAAGACTCCTCGATCAGATTCTGCGCGGAACATCGGACGCGAACATTCGCTACGATGAGTTGTGCAACATGCTGCGTCGCCTCGGATTCGAGGAGCGGAGTCGCGGCAGCCATCATATCTTTGTGATGAAAGGCGTCGAGGAATTGATCAATTTGCAGCGGGAAGGAAACAAGGCGAAGGTCTATCAGGTGCGCCAGGTCCGCGCGATCCTGTCGAAATACAAGTTCGGAGGCTGAACATGGATAAGTACGAAATCATTCTCTACTGGAGCGGCGAAGACAAAGTTTTCGTGGCAGAAGTTCCGGAACTGCCCGGCTGCGCCGCCCATGGCAAAACGCAGGAGGCGGCGCTGAAGAATGCGAAGGACGCGATCCAGCTTTGGGTCAAGACCGCGAAAGAATTTGGCCGGGACATACCGGAGCCGAAAGGCCGGCGGCTGATGCTGGCATGAGCGAGAAAACTTTCTGCGATTTTGGCGCAGGAAATTGTGCGAAAGGCTATGCGTCGGTGAAAGACAGGCAGAGAGTGAATGCTGGATTTTTGAGGCCACATGGGCCGCACTCTCCACGTCGCGGCAATTCGTTCCAAGATCATTTTCCGGTCAAGGCTCTTGAGTGGCATCCGACGAAGAACAAGCCGTACACACCTTCAGATGTTTCGCGTGGCTCTGGCTTCTTGGCCTGGTGGATTTGCCCCAAATGCGGTCACGAGTACCGAATGCACGTTTATGACGCTGGGGCAGGTGGGCAAGGCTGTCCGAAGTGCGCTAACAAGAAGAGAGCCGAAGCAACGCGACAGCCAACAAAAGGAAAGTCCTTCGGCGACAAGCATCCAGAACTGATTCCGTATTGGGATAAGGCTCGCAACGGATCTCGGACGCCTTTCGATGTTCGACCAAAATCGACGTACGTGGCTCATTGGATATGCCCCACATGTGGCAAACCACATAGATGCAGGGTCTATTCGCGTCCGACGCTTAGTGGATGTTACGCGTGTGGTCGAAAGATCACCGCGGAAAAGAACTCTGCGACAGGGCGATCTGAATCATTTGGGTATCTCTACCCCGATAAGGTGAAGTTCTGGGATTATGAGGCGAATGCACCGCTAACGCCTTTTTTAACGTGAAGCCGCAAAGCCATAGAAAATTCCACTGGAAGTGTCCGAGGGGACACAAGTGGCGGGCGACAGTTGGCGATGTCGTCAGGTACAGAGGATGCGCCCGATGTTCCGGCAAAATCTCAGCACCGCAGAAGAGGCTGTACGCGGAATTGTCATTAGTTTTCCCGGATGCAGTTTTGAGACATCGCCTCGATGGAATCGAATGTGATGTCTTTCTCCCGTCAATCGAGACAGTGATCGAATATGACGGTTGGTACTATCATAGAAACCGCCGCCCTTTCGATGTCCGCAACACGAGGCAACTGACACGCAAGGGCATTCGAGTCATCCGTGTGCGCGAACGTCCTCTGCGCAGGGTTACCGCCTCAGATGTTTTCGTGCAACCGGTGACGAGACGAAGTGACTGGGATTTGTGCCGGCCCGTTTGTCTGCGGTTGCGCGCCTTGCTAAAGATGAGTAACCCCCACGTTTACAGGAAACTTCACAAATATCTGCACGAGGAAAAGCTTCAAAATGAATCCCTATATTCCGTACTTCTCGCGCACAAAACCGCGCCCCCTCCGGGTAAATCTTTGGCCGATCTGTTTCCCGCCATAGCTCGCGAATTCGATGAAGAAAGAAACGGAGGTCTTACAGCGAAGGATGTTGGAATCAGTTCGCATTGGAAGTACAACTGGAAATGCCTCAAGAATCCGGAACATCGCTGGTCAGCTACTATTGGCCACCGAGTTCGCCCTCAGGGGTGTCCCTTTTGCTCCGGTCGTCGAGCAAGTCCGGACTATTGCCTGGCAGTCATTGCTCCGGAGATTGCGAGACAGTGGCATCCGACTAAGAACGGGAATCTGACTCCCTATGACGTCTCGCCGAATTCCGGCAAGCGCCAATGGTTCTTGTGCGACGTTTGCGGATGGGAATGGGAGGCGGCGATTAACAACCGGCGGAAAACGGGGTGTCCGTGTTGCGCAGGTAAGGTGCTGACAGATGCCAACCGACTTTCAAAGGTGAAGCCTGAATTGGTAGCGGAGTGGCATCCAACAAAGAATAAGCTCAGGCCAGATCAAGTCTTTGCGTACTCGCACGATCGCGCTTGGTGGCGATGCCGGAGGCACAGGACTGTATTCAGGCAACCAATTTACCTGCGAACAGAGGGTCACACCGGATGCAAGAAATGTGCATCGGAAAAGATGAGCATTGCGCGGCTGAATGCCGTCAAGAAGAAGGCTCGCTTCGCTGCCTCAGGTCTGCAATCAGAGCGCGTAGGTTCGGGTTCTCCTCATGAGAGAACACGAACCTACGAGCGGCCAAGATCACCCCGTTGTTGAACCCCTCTCGGTCGATCAAAGGATAGACCCCGTATTCACACTGCCAGTCGTCGTCGATGAAGAGCATCAACCGAGGCGAAATCGCAAAACTAATCTGAGTGCCGGGTGTATCGAAGAATCCAGATCCATCGGGTAGATGTCCCTGAGTGAGTACCACCGCCGAATCACCGGTCACGAAATAGGGCTCGTCCGTACACAGAATGCCCCATCGCCGCCGCGCCAAAATATCAGCCAGCCACTCGGTGTTAGCTTTCATAGTGAAAAGGAACGTGTCTTGTATCGCGCTTCCGTCCGTCGAAACTCCAAGAGGGCCGTATACGCGCTGATGTGCAGCGGCGGCGATGGGGCGTCTGCTAGGGTTTCTGAGCCACAAAGTAGCCAGAAATCGAGCGAGATTCTTTCGTGTTTCAAAATCCGCAGCTTCTTTGAACTTGTTGGGCCACACTCTTGCAAACGTTGCCTCGATCTCCGCGAGTTGTCGCTCGGTGTCGCGGCGGTTCAGCACGGTGGTTGGCGTCGGATCGTACAATCCCTTTTCCGCAGCGACGGATCTCGGTGAAGTCTTAAAGGGCTTTCCTCCATCAACGGGATATACCCAGATTTTATCGTCTTCGTCGGATGCCCACTGGCGCAGGTAAAACTGCGGAAGCCAATGACTACTTGCTCCAAAGGCCGGGCTATTCTGCGGCATGGGAAGGAGATTAGTGAGACAAGCAGTCTTCGACAAGGCACGAAAGAAAATGGGCAGCTAACGGATTCAACTCTTGAAATTTGAAGCGGCAAGCCCCGAATCCGCGTCAATCCGACAATAGGTGGAAATAGCCTTGATTTTGTGTTCGAGTTCGATTTCCTCCGCTTCGATCCCGAGGCCCTTCCGCAGGAAATTGATGAAGAGATGGCGGCGCTGGTCGTGATGTTTCTTCCCGTTGATCGCTGCTTTCATTTGTTCGCAGTACGACTCGAAAGCAGCCGGCAAGTCCCCGGGGTATGGAAGCACCTGTTTATGCATGAGGAGCGCTTTCTATGGATGGAGGTGTAACGCATGGGCGAGACAAAGACAAGCCGGTAGGGTGCGACCGCCGGGCGCGCCGTGGTGTTTGTTGTTTTGATGATCGAAGATTCGGTGGCCCGGCGGTCGAGCCCTACCGTGCCCATTCGCGTAATTCGTGGCTGACTCAGATTTCCATTGCACTTTCGAATCTCTTCCGCTTGAATCCCGATCATCTCAAGGCATCGCCTCGGGTTCAGAGTCCCGCGAAATCGTTCGCACGGCGTTGGCAAGCGTCGGAGCGAACAGTGAACCAAATTACAGAAGGATTGTGTCGCGATGGATCGCTTTGGACCTGGCTATCAACGTGAAGATCGTTTTGACCGGCCGCTCGATGATTGTTGGGAGATGATCCCCGAGAAGGGCTGGACGTTCGATATGACGCCGGGCTGTGCGCGCTTTGTCAATCGGTCGCAAGCCAAGGCGGAGATTTTCGTGCGTCCCTGCAGCATTCCCGGCGACACGGTCGAGTTTCGGCTGAAGCCCGGTGATTTGCGTAACGGCGTGTTCCTGTTCGGCTTCCTAGCCGGGTTCGAGTTCGTCACGTTCGAGTTGGACCTGACGACCGGCGCGCTTCGCATCCTGACACACGAGTTTCATAAGGAGCAGCCCCGATTCAGCGCCAAAGTCGCGACGGATTTTTCCAGGATCACAGTGGTTCGCGAGCGGGACGAGTTGCCGGGCTTGCCCTACGAAGGTTGCCGGGTCGAACTGCGGCTCGACGACCGCTTGGTCGCACAGGTTGGACAGATCGATTTCCTGCCGGAGAGCCTGTTCATGTTCGGGCTGAAAGGCCCGGGCGAGTTGTCGCTGGCGGCATTCTCGATCACCGGCCCGCAGCGTCCGCGACCCGAGTACGTCCGCGTCGGTCTCTGGCAACAGGGCAACAAACCCACCACAGCGGAGAACGTCAACGCCTTGATTCCGGGCGTGCGCCAGGCGGCGGAAGCAGGCGTAGAGATTCTCCTGACACCGGAAACTTCGCTCACCGGCCTGCGTCCCGACGATCCCGAGTTGTCGAACCGCGATCTCATTCAATCCGAACTGCGCCGTTTTCAGGACGCGGTGCGGCGAATCAAGAGCGCGCCGTACACGTTGATCGGCTATCCCGATTGGATTCCCGGCAGCGAGGTGGACGGCGCGACGCTCGATTCGGTGAAAGTCAACTCGCATCGCTTCGTGCGGCCCGACGGCTCGCTCGGCCCGCGGATGGCGAAAGTTCATTCCTGTGATGAAGGTCTGTGGCATGGACGCCATTACAACTTGCAGCGAGTCGCCGGCGTCGAGGTCGCGCTCGGCGTTTGCCACGACGGACATTATCAGGATGTCTGGTCGGTAGGCGTGATGGGCGGCGCGCGATTGTGCATGCATCCCGCCGGCTCGGGCGGGCCGGTCGGCCAACCAATCGCCAACATTCTGGCCGGGTATCGAGGGTTGGGCACGGGGCTGGATTCGTACTGGGTTCGCGTCAACTCCGGCGGCGGCTCAGCGATCATCTATCCCGCCTCGAACCGCAAGCAACCGAATACCATCCTCGCCGTGCCCGACGACCTCACGGAGAAAAATCCGACGTACCCCAACTATTCCTCGATGGGCGATTTGCTGGCGCACGCGCGTCTGCGGCTCTGGGACGCGAGTGGAACGTTCCCGATGCGCACGCTTCGCGGCGGTCGCAAAGCCTACGAGACCTGGTCGAAGCTCGTACCGGAAATTCAAGATGTTTGAGCGTGTGTCCAAGAAGTACATGGCGGCGCAAGCGTCTCGCTTGTGGATTCTGAGGCAAATCCAACGACCGCAAGCGGGACGCTTGCGCCACCATGGTGCGACAACTTTTTCCACTCACCCTGAGCGATGAACACCGAGCAGTTCCAACCACTCGACGAGATCGTCTGGCAGGGCAAGGACGACCGGATCGTTTTCTCCCCGCGGGACGGCGGCCGGATTGTCTCTTGGAAACACGGGGAGCGCGGCGAGTTGGTGAAGCCCCTCGGCGTCACCGACGGCGCGTCGCTGCGTGTATTGTTCGGCGAGGAAAAATATCCCGGCACGAGCTATGTCACGCCCCATCTCGCGCGCGTGCTGCGCAACGACGAGAGCGGCTTTTCAGTTCATCTGCGTCACCATTGGAACGCCTCCAACGCCATCGCGCGGTTGATCGGCTGGGAGGACAAGGTGAACCCGTCTTATCTCGACGGCCTGTTGCTGGACAAGATCGTGACGTTCGATGCCGGCGCGTCGGCGTTGCAAGTCGAGATCACGATTACGAATCTGACCGGCGAGGCGCGCTACATCACGCCGTGGTTGCAGAACCAGTTTTACGGGTGGGTGCAGGATGCGTTCGTCGTGATCGGCGGAAAGAAGCAGCCGTATCTCTGTCACGATGCGTTTTGGGACGGACACCGCCCCACGCCCGGCAAACCGATGCGGCTGGTTCACAGCAACCGGGAGGGTTCGTTTTCCATCGTGCTCGGCGCGGAGACGGAGTGGCTGGCCGGCATGGCGTCGCTCACGCATGAGCAATTCGGCGAGGGATCGAAGGAAGGTTGCATGGAGTTGCGTGGCCGGACGATCACGCTCGCACCAAGTCAGTGTTGGCGTGCGAATGCGTTTCTGGCGCCGGGCGATGGCGTGGACGCGTGGCAGCGTTGGGCGACGGACGCTCCTCAACCGCTCTCCAGCCGGATCGAAGACACCCCTCACCCTGCCCTCCCCAAGGGGAGAGGAGAACAACCCCGCGACACCCGCAGCAAGGATTTCCTCACCCCTCCGGGGGAGAGGACAAAGGTGAGGGGGAATCCGCGGACCGAAGCGGAAGTGAGGCGAGAGTCGAATTGGGACGCCGCCTCTCTCCTCCCGCTCCTGCAACACTGGGCCTTGCCGGACGAAAAGAGCCGGGGATTGATGGTGCTCTCGCATCTCGACAAAGTTCCGTTCACATCAGCAAAGCGCTACAGCGCTGCGAACAGTTTCTCCGACTTCCATCTCGACGCGATTGGCCAAAGCGCCCGAGCGTCGATCTTTTTGTTTCCGTTGCGGGAGCTCGAGTCCATCAAGACTAATTTGCGCGGAGCAAAGGGTTGGCGCGTTGTAGCCGAGCGCGGCCTCAGCATTGCACTCCGTCAGCACGAGCCGGCCAACTTGACGCTCGAAGGCCCGGCCGATCTCGCCGGCAAGGGCAGTGTCGAAGTGCAGCTTTCCGTTGGCGTAACTTTGCGCGTCGAACCCGATGCCCGCGTCGCACCGCGCTACCCGTACCAGGTCAAGCAGGTCACAACCTATCTCGACGAACGCTGGCAGGCGGAAAAGAGCGGCTTCCACGGGTCGACGCCCGAAGAATTCAAAGAGTGGCAGACGCGAACGCGGCGGCGTTACTTGAAATGGGTCAACGACTCGGTCACCGGCCCGGCGCCGCTCGAGCCGCGTCTCATGGAGCGGCAAATCGGCCCGCGTTGTTTACGGGAAAAAATCCTGATCCAAACCGAGCCGGGCGTCTGGGTGCCAGCGTATCTCATTCGCCCGAAGAACGCACCGACCAACGCCCGGCTGCCCGCGATCCTGTTCCTGCACGGCAGTTGTCCGGGCAAACTCAGTTTCGCACCGGATGAAACACTCGACATGTACGACACCGGAGATCGCTGGCCGTCGGCCTATCAACTGGCGCACGAACTCGGCTGCGTCGTCCTCATTCCCGATCTGCGCGGCTTCGGCGAATGGTGGGAAGCCAATCACGGTCATCGTTGGCAGCGCGCCTGGCGCGCCGGCTATGACGTCACCGCCATGATGGTCTGGGATCAGATGCGCGCCGTGGATTACCTGCTGCAACGGGCCGACGTGGACGCCAGCCGCATCCTTTCGATGGGCAGCTCGGGTGGCGGACGGATGACGTTGTTCCTGATGGCCGCCGATGAACGCGTGGCCGGCGGCATCGTCAGCAGTTGGACGCCGACCTCGCCGACGCTGCCGGACCAGTATTTCTATCAATCATATCCCGAGCGGAAGCACTTGAATCATCTGCCGGCTGAACTCGCTTTCCTCCCGCACACCGAAGACGAGCGCGAGAGCCGCGTAGCGATCAACCCGCCCCCGCAACTGTCGCTTGCTCCCGCCACGATGCTGTCGCTCGCCGCGCCGCGCGTGGTGTGGGTGATGGACGGCACGCGCGATGAATGCGTGTTGCCTTCGCTGCCGACGACGGCTGAGGAAAAGCAAACGATCTTTGCCCGCTGGCGCGCCGCCGGTGAGGTGGGTCGCGAGGAAATTGCGAACGCGTACCGGGTGCTCGGCGCGGAGAAAAACTACTGCTCGTCATGGTTCGACGGCGGTCACCTGGCCGGGTTCACCTTCAACAACATTGCCGGCTGGCTGAAGCAGCACTTTCAAATCGGAAAGAAATGCTTTGACTCGCCAAGAACGTGAAAGGTTTTTCGCGACTATCGGGTCGCGAATCCCCCACGCTTGCCGTGGGGATCGTTCGGCTCTTCGGCTACTCCGCGCACGCCGACCGGCGACCGAATCCCACGGGAGCGCCAGCGAGTGGATAGCTACCAATCCTAATCGACCCCACGGCAAGCGTGGGGGATTTCACCCCTTCTTGAACCGGAATTTCCCATGAATCTGCTGAACGTCCTCGATCAGCCGTGCGCGTTCAAGCTGGTGTATGATCCGTCCGATCATTTCGTCAACGATCATTGCTTGATCCGCGACGCCGCGGGGGAGTGGCATCTGTTCTACATCTACTTCCCGCGCGACAACCGCCGCACGAAAGCGGGCCGCTACGAATATGGCATCGGTCGCGCCGTGAGCCGCGATCTGCTCGCATGGCGGTTTGTGGACATCGTGTTGCGCGAAGTTCCCGGCACGTGGGAAGGCGGTGCGATCTACGCGCCGTACGTAGCGCAAGCGCCGAACGGCCGGTATGTGATGCTCTACTGCGGATCGAGCGAGACCGAGTCGCAGCAAATCGGGGCGGCGCTGAGCGACGATCTGTACACGTGGACAAAGCATCTCGGCAATCCGATCCTCCGACCGTCCGACGCGTGGGCGAACTGGACGCCGAAGACTTACTATTCGTGTCGGGACGCCCATGTCCTGCGGCTCGATTCGGCTGAATACCTTTGCTATTACACCGCCCAGACCAAGGATCCGGAAGTGAGCTGCGTCGCCGCCGCGTCCTCCACAGACTTGCTGCATTGGCGTGACCGCGGCCCGGTGTTCACCGCGCCGGTCAACCGACGCGGGCCCGGTCAGGCGCGGATGGAATCGCCGGGCGTCTGCCGCATTCCGGGCACGAACACGTTTCTGCTGCACGTCACCCATCGCTGGGGCGTCGTGTTCGTGCGCAGCGCCGACCCGCTACGGTTTGCCGGCGAGCCGCAACGTCTCGGGCCGTACCATGCCTCGGAGATTTTCCACGACGAGGCGACCGGCAAATGGTTTATCACCTCGTGCTGTCACAACCTCGGCGCATTGGTCCGTCCCGGCGATCCACACGCAGGCCTGATCGGCGCGGCGGGGCGCGGCTTGTTTCTGGCCGGGCTGACCTGGATTGACGACGAACCCGTCGTGGTGGACTTGCAACGGCATTTGACGATCTCATGAATTCAAACCGAACCAAACCGATCGTGATCCGCGTGGTGCAGGAAGATTGGTCGCCCCTGCGCAACCTTTACCGCAACGCGGGACGATTCAGTCAGCAAACCGGCATCGAAGTGCAGGTCGCGTTCAGCAATTTCGAGTTCTGGTGGCCCGACCTCGAACAGGCCTTCCACAGCAAGCAACCCTCGTTCGACCTGCTGGGCTGCGACGAGATGATCCTCTGGCATTTCGCCGCGAAGGGATTGGTCGAGCCGTTGGATGGCTACATCCGCGCCGATGGGTATTCGCTGGAGGATTATCAGGAACGGGCGCTTCAGGCCGCGACTGTGAATGGCACGATCTACGGCCTGCCGCATGTCTTCGATCCGAACATGCTGCTCTATCGCGAGGATCTCTTGGCACAGCATGGCATCGAAGTGCCGCAGACGTTCACGGCGCTGGGCGACGCGGCGCGGACGCTGACGCGCGAGAACGGTTGCGGAATCGTGTTACGCGGTTCGCCCTTCGAGTCATTCATGGAATGCGGCATGTCCATCGCCGCCAGTTGGGGAGTGGAATGGTTCGACGCGAATGGCAAACCGATTTTCGACACGCCCGCCCATGTCGAGGCGCTGAGTTTTTGGGTCGATCTGTTGAAGAAGACCGGGCCGTCCGATGTGGCGAAATTCGGCTACGAACAAAGCATGTCGTTCTTCCGCAGCGGACGCGCCGCGATGTCGATCATGCAGATCAGCGAAGCGGCCATCGGCATGCGTCGCGGCGGCATCGTGGCGGATCACACGCGCGTCGCGCTCGTGCCGTCGAGTCCAATCGGTCGGCGTTGCGCTGGGTTCTACGGACCGGTGTACGCCATCCCGATGCACGCGCCGGTGCCGGTCAAGCGTGCCGCCTGGCAGCTAGCGAAGTTCCTGAACGAGCCCGAACAACTGATTCACGACGCCGCACAAAACGCGTTCATTCCGACCGCCCGCAAATCGCTCTTGAAAGACAAGCGGTTTTGCCAACACTTTCGTCCCGATTTGATCGAGACTTTCAAGCAATCGCTGTCATGCGCCGAACCGGAGCGTCCCCGTTCGCCGTTCGGCGCGACCGTCGCGATGGTGTTGAGCCGCGCTTACCACGCCGCGCTGATCGGCGCAAAGCCACCGGCCCAGGCAATCCGCGAAGCCCAAGCGGAACTGACGAACCTCTCGCCGACCACCTCGCGGGCTTTTTGAGACGCGGGAGCCATAACTTCAGCGTGCGATTACGGGATCTCATTAACATCCCGCTTCGTATGTGTTTAGCGTTCGAAATCCCCCACGCTTGCCGTGGGGTTGATTAGGACCGGCCGCTACCCAACTTGCCATCACCGAAGTTTGGAATCCCACGGGCTTGTCCCGTGGATCGTTAGGTTTGACGATTGCGTCCGCGCGGCCAAGAATCCCAGCCTAACCATCCACGGGGCAAGCCCGTGGGATTCCGCTTGGTCGAAGGCATGCGGTGTAGCTTGGAACCCAACGATCCCCACGGCAAGCGTGGGGGATTCTTCCAAGAGGTGACGCTAATCACGTACGAAGCGGGGGTGTTGAAAGGCCGCGGTCTGCCACATATACGGGCGGTGTTTTCGCTCCAGCAAATTCTCAAAAATAGTGCTTGCATTCAAAACCGTGCCCGTGGTAAATAGCTCGCGCTATTCAAATAATAGCATGCTCTATCTATGTCACACATGACACAGGCGAAGCTGGCAAGGAGACTCGGCGTATCACGCCAGGCCGTCGGCTGCGCGCTCGGCAACTACCCGCCATGCAGCATCAAGCTTTCGCCTCAAACCCGCCGGCGCATTTTGGAAACCGCGCGGCGCATGCGTTACGTGCCGAACCACGCGGCACGGCGCATGGCCCGCATCCGGCCCGACCGTCGCTCCACAAGTTTCGATCAGGTCGGGCTGGTATATCTGCCGCTGCCGGGCGAGCCGTCCGCCTACGTGGACACCGTATGCCTCGCCATGATGCAGGGCGCTGAGCATGAGCTCTCCAAACTCCATGCGTCCCTCACTTTCGTTCGGGTGAGCGAACCTGACGACTGGGAGAAAGTGGAAAGGCTGACGCGGGCGGGGAGCCTGGACGGCTGGCTGCTGTATGGCGCGGTGAACGACGAAGTGCTGAATCGGCTCACGCTTCCGTTCGTGATCGTGGGTGATCATCGATGCGCACAACCGGTTCATTGCGTTACCGTGGATTGCGCGGCCACAGGTCGGCTCGCTGCCGAACACCTCGCCAAGCTGGGACATCGACGGATCGGATACATCGGTGGCAGCATGCGGTTCGTGTATCAGGAACAGATGTTGGCTGGGTATCGCGCGGGGGTGCGAGAGTTTCGTCTCGACGAGGACGAAAGGCTGGTTGTGGGTGTGAACTACCGCACCGACCCCACGCTCAACGGTTTGAAAGTGTGGTTGCGGAACCTGAAACAACAGCCGACAGCGCTTTTCTCCACGGAACCCGGCGTGAGTGACCGGTTGCTGCGGGCACTCCGAGAGTTGGAGATCGAGGTGCCGCGCGACCTGAGTCTCCTGGCGTGCGAGGTCGCCGACTCCGGTGCGATCAATTCTGATCTGACTCGGATTGAGTGGCCGATTACGGAACTCGGTCGCCAGGGGGCGTTGTTGTTGCACCGGTGTGTCGTCGAACGCCCGCCGGCGCGCAGAGAGATCAAACTTTCCCCAACCCTAATCGAGGGGCACAGCACCTGTGCCCCGAGCAACGGCACGGGTCAAATGACCAAGCCGTTTCCAACAAAATAGGAGGAGTATTGAATGAACAGTTACGTCAAGTTCATCGGCGCCACGGGTTATTGTGGCTGGTTCAATCTCAAAGCACTGGCCGTCGCGCGTGCACCATTCTCCGGCGGGTCCAAGCTCGAAATAACTCAAAACAAGAAGCAAGGAGCGTCCATGAATAAAAACCACATTTCACTGCTGATCACCTGTTTCATTACACTTTTGGCATGGGTCGCATCGTCGTCCGCCCAGATCGTCGTCTTCAAGGATGATTTTGAAACCCCGATATCGGACGCCACATATTGGGCGGGGGGCGGCGACAATGATCCAGACATGCCGGTGGTGGGCACGGCGAGTTGGGTCGTCAGCGAATCAGCCCCTCTCTTCGTGCAACAAGTCCGGCATCCGCAGTTCCTGCCGGGGGATCCCTATCCGAAGCCCGGTGGTCCTCCGAGCTCTCCTTCGTTCGCCCCGGCGGCCGATGGCGACGAGCAGTATCTGCACATGGCCATCGGCGGTTCTGTGTGGGCACCCATTGATGGCACAGGCCAGGCGTTGATGCAAAGCGCCACCGCACTCGATCTGACGACGAAAATCTTCGGTCTGTCCGGCCACGATACGTGGCGCGGTTTTTTATCACTGACAGGAGTCGACAACCCAGCCGGAGCCATCACGACTCGCGCATTTGATTTGTATTTCACCGACGGCGGCTATGGAGTCGATGGAACCGTCTCTTATTATGACGGCACGTTCCACACGATTCCGGGCATGACCTTCAAAGTCAACACTTGGCAAGACCTGACGATCCAGGTTGACTTTCTAACCGACACCTTCTCCGTTGCCCTGAATGGCGAGCGAGCGACTGGCTTGACCTGGGCCGGCGGCGACCTGTCGAAGATCCAGAGCATCTTGCTCACCCCGTACGCCAACCCCGGCCGCGGCGGGTTCGATAATTTCACGATCATTGTTCCCGAGCCGGCGGTCGCGTCACTGGTGGCACTCGGCGCGATGGCACTGCTTGTCCGCCGTCGGCGATGAAGAATCCGTTACCCATTCTTCGTTCTTCGTTCTTCGTTACTCGCAAGCGATCACGAATAACCAATAACGAATCACGAATTCCGGCGTTTACGCTCATCGAACTTCTCGTCGTCGTCGCCATCATCTCGGTGCTTGCTGCGATGCTGTTACCCGCGCTGAAAAATGCACGCCAGTCGGCTCGGCGAGTTTGGGGAATGAACAACCTGCGGCAGGTGGGCATGGCGATCAATTTGTATCGTGGCGACAACAATGGCTGCACGCCTGATAATGGGGTCTGGGCCGTCCCCGGTGCCGAACTTCTGCTTCCATACGTTCGCAGCAACGTGCTGTACACGGCCAAAAGCAGTTCTCCATGCCCGGAGTATTACTATCCGCCAGACCCCACAGTCCCCTTGGGGGTTTTCGCTTCCAACCTGAACATCATGGGAGGACGGCTTTCCGGCGGCCTCCCCGTACCCGTCCGCCGCATGGAGGAGGTCAAGAATGTATCCACCACCTTCCTCATCGCCCATGGTGGGGACGGATGGGCAAGCTGGTCGCCGACACATTTTGAGAATTCCTTTAATGGAGTATCGACCATCAACCCACCGTACTGGCGCACGGGGACCTTCTTCTATTTCGTAGACGACCACTTGGAGTGGGTGCCCTACGCGGGGCTAACTCTTTCAAAATGGTGGAGTTTGCATCCGAGTCCTGATGCGAATTGGATAGGTTACCAATTTCTGTTTTACGGTCCCTAGCGGACGCATCTCAGGCCAAATTCGCTCCGTCGATCATTCACCCACTCATGCACACTCACACCCAATCTTACTCTGGCTGGCAACAACGCGGCTCAGATTACTGGTTCTACGACTTCACGAAACTCTCCGATCCCAGCGGGCTTCATTCCCGGGCGCTACCGGGCTATTGGCAAACTGCGACGTATAAAACCAAGGGGTTCGGGGGAACAATGATCATCTCGAACCCGAGTCAGAACGCACCGGAAATCCGCATTCCTTTGCCGGTGAAAGGACGCTGGGCAATTACAATTGGTGTGATCCAAAACTACTGTGATCGTCTGCTCCTCAAGCTCGACCGCGATCGCTGTTTCCTCAAACTGACGCACAGCGCCTGTCTTCCCGGCTCCATGTCGCTCGAGGAATGCTGGTGGCGGGACGTCGATCTGGCCGAAGGCGACGTTCTCGTACTAAAGCAGGACACGGATATGAAACGCCGCTGCGCCATCGCCTTCATTCGTCTCCATTCTGCACTTGCCCTCACCAAGCCAGAGCTTCCCATTCTTATCTGTGCGGACGGATTGCCAGGCAATCACGGCCCGGTGAGTCTGGACCAGATGCTCGTCGAAGAGCTGATGTTCGCCGACACCCACGTCTCAGACATTCTCCACGGTACGGACATCAATGGAGCCGCCCAGTACATCACCAAGTTGCCCGACCATCGTTATCCCGTGGAGAAGATTGCGGAAGAGAAGTATCCGGACGATGAATATTACCTGTGGACCGTCCGACAGTATCAAAAGTACCAAGATGAGGGACGTTGTCCGTTGCGGGATTCAATCGACGCAGCACACAGCATCGGGCGAAGGATTTTCGCATACTATCGCATGGCCATCACACGACTTTATCCTCCTTTCAAGAGCATATTTCACTGTCCCTTCTTTGACGCGCATCCCGAGTGGCGTTCGGTGGACTTTGACGGCACGCCCATCTGCCGGCTTTCGATTGCATTCCCAGAAGTTCGCCAGTATTTCCTCGAACACTTTCGAGAGACGGTGGAGTTGGGCGCAGACGGCGTTTGTCTTGTCTTCACCAAGGGCTGGCCGCTCTTGCTTTTCGAGAAGCCGGTCGCCGATGAGTTCAAGCAACAAACCGGAAAGGACATACGCTCCGTTAAACCCGATGATCCCGACCTGCTTCGCGTTCGCACCGACATCCTGACCCAGTTCGTGCGCGACATCCGCCGCACCGTGACGGAAGCAGGTGGAGGGCGGAAAGTTGAGATCGTGGCGCTCGTATTGGCAACGACGGCGATCAATCGTCACTATGCAATGGATTGCGAAGCGTGGTGCTCCGAAGGATTGGTTGAGACACTCGTACCGTTCCCATTCGGCATGACCGCCGTGCCGACACCGATCGGGGATATCAAAGAGTGGCTGTCCGTCGTGAAGGGAACGCAAACGCGCCTATGTCCCACCCTCAATCGCATGACCTACGAACCTGCCGGCGTCTTCGAGACACCCAAAAGCATGCTAGACCGCGCTGAGCAATGGCTTGCTGCCGGCGTTCACGGCTTCACGTTTTGGGACATGGATTGGTATCTGGCAGTGCCCTCCTTCCGTCAGTTCGGCTTTCAGCTCGCCTCGAAGGAAGGCCGGCAGCGGTTGCGTCAGTTTATCGAGCGTGGGCCGATCCTTTACCCGCTCGAAGACATGGACGGGCTCGCGGTGGATCGCTATCCACCGGGCTGGAATATCTGAGCTTTCGTCCCCGCGCAGTCACAAGGAAACCTCATGAAACTGACTTCAGAACAGAAATCATCTTGGAAGAACGACGGCCATCTTGCCGTTGAGAACGTAATCCCAGCCGAACTGGTCGCGACCGAGCGGGAACGATTCGACTGGTGGTGTCAGCACTGGGACTGTCCCGAAGCCACACCACTCAGTGTGGAACACGAAACGAGCCTGCGGCGCGAGAAGTGGACGGCCAAGACAGTTCGGAAAATCCATAGGCTGGAGCAATTCGACCCTGTTTTTCACGCGCACGCGTTCCATGCGAACCTGCTTGATCTCGTTAGCGAACTCATCGGCACGCCGTTCAGTTTGTACGAGACACAGGCGTTTCTCAAACCACCTTCCTTCGGTTCGCCCAAGCCACCGCATCAAGACAACGCTTACTTCAAGGTGAAGCCCGCCGATGCCGTCATCACCTGCTGGGGTGCGGTGGACGATGCCACCATCGAGAACGGCTGCATGCAATACTATCCAAGGTCGCACAAGGCGGGAATGATCGAACACAAGTGGATCGAGGGCACTCCTCATCAGATACCCGTGGGGTTCGACACGAGCAAGCCAGTGCCGGTACCAATCAAGGCCGGCGGCATTATCTTTCACCATGGCCTGGCGCTGCACATGTCGTTGGAAAACCGGAGCCAGAACTGGCGACGCGCATTCGCCTGCCACTACATCCGCACCGATGCCGACATGACCGAGTCGCCGGTGACCCGTGACAAACTCACCCACGCCCGCTCGTGAAAGTCCTCGATTTCCAAAGGTCGTTCGTTGTCTTCGAGATCGACTTCGATAGGAAGCCGACGCAAACGGTGTCGGACACTCGCCAGAATCGTCACAATCGCGCGCGTATTCAAATTGATTGCCGTTGCCAGGTCACCGATCCCACAGGCAAGTCCACGGACTACTTTCTTGGTGAGTCCTGCAAGACCGAGTTGGTAGCTGTCGCTCGCGAGGTGGGGATCTTCGTCAAGCCGAATGCGGATTTTCGGCCAGTTATGTCCGACGAACACACGCTGTTTTTCAAGAGTTGGGAACGAAATCGCAACGGCTCGACCGCGACTGGTTCGCACTCCGAAAGGCAAGTGGTCAGAACCCGCGAGGCGTTTACGCATCACGCTCTCCAACTCGCGTACCGCGAAGGCACGCGGCTGACAAGCGCGACCGACATCGTGAAGGCGACCGATGAGGGTAGGCCGCTGATCGCGCGGACGGAGTTCTCGCTGGCCGCGTATTGCATCCGATTGGATTACCCGGTTCTCACTTTCGACGTGAGCGAAAAACTTCTGGCCTTCCAGACCGACACCGGCCCGGTGATATTCCCCGAACTGAGCGAGCCACACACGCACGCGCTCGACACTTTCCGACTGGCGTTCTGTGCGTTCAATGCGCCCGATTGGATCGAATTCATCGTCCAGAAACCGACGCCGGTCGGCAGCGGCATCTCGGTGAATCACTACTCGGAGTCGGTCCAGATCACAGGCTGTCAAAATTCCATCTTACGGGTGGATTAACTGGCGGTCTTCAATCACGAAGGCTCTTACAAACACTGATTCTCGCCAAAGTCGCCAGGAGATTCTATGAACCGAAAACAATCGTTGCTCCATATCAGTTTCACCTTCGCACTAACCATGGCAGCCGCGCTCGCGTCCGAACGGTGGACGACGTCGGTCCTGCCCTACCTCGGCAACACAAACTCATCCCAGTTGATCACGGTTCTCACGCAAGGTCGCGCGGTTGGTTGCCCCGCACTGCGATCGCCCAATGTCGGCGCCAACTGCTTTGGAGTGAACGACCGGCTTTGCTACGACCGCAACCCCGATTCGCTGCCGTACCGTGCCCGGGCGTTGCGGGAAGTGAGGCACCCGGAGATCACGTTCCTCGTTGCCGACTGCTACACCTCCGTGCCCACGACGCCGACGATGCTCGATTGGACCGGCTTCACGGATTTCTGGTGGATTCAGCCTTACGGTGCCCGCCATGCCGGGATGGGTCTCAATTTCGTCTTCGTGGATGGCCACGGGGAATTCATCCCGAGCGCGCAACCCAACAACACCGGCAAAGGCTGGTATCTCAGCACGCCTCCGGGCGTGAACACCGTTTGGAGCGACACCGTCGCGTCGGGGATTTTTACATACTGGTGTCTGTCAGGTGGGTTCGCCTTCTGGGGCTGGGAGCCATAGAGGTTTTGCGCCTTCGAATTCCCGAGCCACGGTCCTGCTTGCTCGACACTGAAACGAATACGAACTAGAAGCAAGCTATATGAATCGAAAACTGCCTGTCGGTCTGATGATCCTCGTTCTCGCTGCGGCGGCGATGGCGTCGAACCCCAAATCCTGGTGGACGCCGAGCACCAACGCGCCGCCCCTGCCCGAAGCTGTTTTCCCCGGCAACGGCGTCTCATGGAAGATCGCCGGTGGCGAATTCGCAGTCGCGCGCGACGCGAAGTTGGGCGCGGACGTGTTGACCGTGACGGGCACGCAGTATCTCGTGCTCGACGGCCAGACGCACTACGGCGGCGGACAGGAGATTCTCGCGCGCGTGCGGATGCAAACAGGGATCGGGGCAAGCTCCACGGCGTATTTCACCTTCGGCAGGACCAACGCGAGCGATGCGGCGTACTATGTCACGCTGGGAGCGAACAAGGGTTACGAACTGATCACCGCCAGTGTCCACCAACGCGGCACGCCGCTGCACCACAACGCCGAGTTGGTCAAGACGATGGACTGGATGCCTCCATGGTCGAGCTCGTTCGATTTCTATCTGAAGGCGTACCGGCAAATCCTGCCCGGCTGGGAGGAAAGCTATCGCGCGCAGATCGAGGAGGCGATGTCGAGGTTGCCGGGTTTGCAGGAGAAATGGGTGGACCTGCGCATCCAGTTTCGCAAGGGACTCGTCCGCTCCTGGCTCGACGACCGCCTCGTCGCCACGAAGGAAGATGCCGCGCTCGATCCGCAGGGTACGCTCAAGATTCAACTTGTGCCCGGCGTGCAACTCGCGTCGTTCCGCGTCGAGCCGTTCGTCGAGACGAAAGGCTTTCATCCAATCGCGCTTGCTGGCTACTTCAATGGGCGCGCTTTCGTGGACGCGAAGTCTTTGCCTCCTGCGGACAAGCTCGTGCAAGTCGAAGGCGTTCCGTTCATCTTCCCCGGCGCGAACGCCGAGGGCAACGACCACATTGACGTCGGCCAGAGCTTTCTCCGTCAGGCGAACCAGCAAGGTTACCTGCCATCGGGGCCCGGTCAGGGTGGGCGCTGGTACGGCGCCGCTCAACGTGACCCCGCGCGCATCCAGCTTCGCCTCCCGAATGGCTACTATGACAGCCTTTATCTGATCGCCGCATCGGACGACCAGCCGAACAGCGTCCCGTTGCTATCGGCAATGTTCTATCGGCCCGCCGCTGGTTTCGCCGAGACGTTCGAGGCGCGCGTGCCCTTCGCGACGGCAAACAGCAGTGATGCCAAAGCATTGCCTGTTCGCCTCGCGAACGGAAAGAAGGCAAACCTCTGGCTCGTGAACATTCCGCTCGACCCCGCGCGGTTGACGGCGTTCGCGGACCTCGACATCGTCGAGATCGAACTGACCAAGAAGGTTCATCGGTACCGCACCTATCCCGACCCGATTAACTATGGCTGGCATCAAGGCGGACCGCCATCGAGCGTGCGCATCTACGCGGCGACGCTGTCGGAATCACCGCTCGTGTTCTCATGGAACCCAGACCGCTTCGGCCATGTGTGGACTTCACCCGAAATGGCTGGCTACACCGGCACGATCACGAATCGGTCGAAGATCGAGTTGAGCGGCAAACTTACCGTCACAACCCGCAGCTATGACGGCAGCGAGGAGACGAAGCAGGAGCAGGGAATCAAGCTCCCGGCCGGCGGTGCGGCACAGGCGAAGTTTTCGTTGCCGGTAAAACTCAATGGCTACCACGACCTCGTTGCCACGCTCCAACTCGGCGACATGACTTGGACGGAGAAGCGCTCGCTCGTGCGGCTCGCACCCGACACGCGTTCGGCGCGTTGGACCGAGGGCAAGGGCGCGATGTTCGGCTATTGGAGTTATCACGGTTGGCATCACACGCCCAAAGCCGATCACCATGTGCGTCTGATGACGATGGCGGGCGCTCGTCAGTCAGAGCATTTGCTCACGACGACCGTATCCGAAGAAACCAAAGCAATCATGCTCAAGCATTGGGGCAAAGGGCAGTCCACGGCATATTATGTCGCCGGGCAACCATGGGCTGCGGAGACGCCGAATGATCCCGCGAAGATCGAGGGACTCCGCAAAGAGTTGCTCAAGGCGGTCGAGACATGGGAGAAGGACACGCCCGAGCCGTTGAAGCCCGCGTGCGTCAATTTCTTCTGCGAGTCGCACATCAGCGCGCGACTGACGGCAGGCAACTTCCCCGAATACTGGAACGGCGAACCGTTCCAGTACACCGACGAAGAAAAGCAGCGGCTGAAGATGTTCTTTGAGACAGCGCGTCTCGCCGCCGGCATGGTGCAGAAGGAATTGCCGGGCCGCAAGGTCATGATCGAGTGGGGCGACCCTGGTTTCGTGATTCCGCTCTTGCGCGCTGGGTTTCCGACGAATCTGGTCGATGGTTCGAGCCTTGATGCGCCCGGTTTCGAACGCCTGCCGGAAATGCAACTCTACGATAATGTCGTCCACCGCATGTACGAGCTGGTGACGGAATATAAGAAAGTGGGTATCACAAAGCCCGAACTCTGGTATTGCGAAGGTGCATTCGTGCCGACCGAGCCGGGCGCGGTCTCCTGGCGCGAGCAGATGGACATCTACAATCGCTGGGCGCTGATCAACCTCGCGTATGGCGTGACGCGATTTTACTCGGGCTGGTTTGCATTCGATTGCGGCAACTACTACGGCGCGGAACATTACGGCGGCTGCGGCATCCAGCGACGCATTCCGTACTGCGACCCGAAGCCCGCTTACGCCGCCTTCGCCACGATGACGGACAAGTTGAACGAGGCGAACTTCGACGGCTGGCTCAAGACCGGCTCGTTGACGACTTTCTGTTTGCGATTCAAGCACGAGACGCGCGGCAACATCTACGCGTTGTGGACGGTGCGCGGCACGCGGCCGGTAACATTGACGCTCAAGGCCGACGCGAAGGCGAAAGTCACGGACGCGATGAACAACGCGAAGGAATTTGCGAGCAAAGACAAGAAGATCACGGTGACGACGGACCAATCCGTGATCTACATCACCGATGCCGGCGAGGTCGTCTCTGCCGAAGTGGGCACGCCCGATTACTCCGACGCGAAGCCGGACGTGTCGGCGAAGCTCGTCGCCGATCTCGGCGATGGATCATGGAGCTACACGTCGCGGCGGGACACGATCTACGAGAATAATCATTGGGGTTTCTATCCGTACGCGGGGAAGTTCAGCACGTCGTCCGATAATGACTCGCAGCAGGGTAAAGTGCTGGTCTCGAAGCTGGAGAAGCAGGACGTCGAGCGGCAACTGATGCCATGGTACAACGTGCTCAAACCGAAGAAGCCCATCGCGCTGCCGTTTGCGCCGTCGCACATCGGACTATGGGTGAAGGGCGCCAGCGATTGGGGGCGCATGATCTACATTCTCCGCGACGCGAAAGGTGAACGTTGGATCAGCATCGGCGACAAGGACGACTACAACTGCAACGACGTGCATTCATGGTCGGCCTTCAACTTCGACGGCTGGCGTTACGTGCGTTTCGAGTTGCCCGGCCACACCGGCTGGGACAACTTCCGCAAGCACGGCACGACTTGGTGGCGCAGCGACTACGGCGATACCATCGTCGATCTGCCGTTGAGCATCGAAGAGATTATCGTCGAGCAACGGAGCCATATCCTCTATGTAAATGACGTGCAACGGGTCGCATCCGACAAAGTCGCGTTCGGGAAAATCTACGTCGAGTACGCCACGCCCGAAGACGCCACCCCCAACGCCGTTCGCGAGAGCAAACTGCGTATGCCAGTGCCGAAGGAAGCGCCCGACCTGCCCAATCCCATCGCCGAGTTGCAACGCGACGGCGTCGGCGCGCCTACGAAGCTCATCAAACTCACCGCGCCCGAGCATTACTACGACGGCACGCGCATGCACGTCCATTTCAGCGAGGTCCCGGGCGCGAAATCGCATCATCTCTGGGTGAGCGCCCACGCCGACGGTCGCGGCGCGGTGAACATGGTGCCCGCCGGCATCAAGCCCGGCCAACTCGTCACCGGCCTCCGTCCCGGCATCAAGCTCTACTATTGGATCACCTACGTGGACGCAAACGACAAGCCTTCAAAGCCCTCGCCGCGTCACGAGGAAGTTACGGTGGACAACTTCAAAGAAAAATGAAAGTGCCGGGCGATTGTTCGATCACCGGCCACTGGATGGGACGGAAGTAGTTCCGACGGGTCCGCTGCAAGGCGCGGGAACTTCGATATCAGGCGAAATCGCAACTGTTGGAGTGACGAAGCTCCCAAACACTGCGATTCAGACAGTAGGAACCGACCTCCGATTTCGCCGTAAAACGCCGCTGGCGTAGCTTCCCGCCACCGGCTTGTCCCTTTCCATCCTCCCGCCTCTCTTGGCCCTTGAT
>Ga0187892_10002330_pt1 | contig 38669 bp, 35 predicted proteins | sample MA1701073metaG_FD_139345 | JGI IMG/M metagenome (GOLD analysis project Ga0187892, IMG submission 139345) | Bio-ooze microbial communities from a basaltic lava cave in the Kipuka Kanohina Cave System on the Island of Hawaii, USA - MA170107-3 metaG ... | reverse complement strand
TTCGAGCGCGCGATCGCGCGGTCGCGGTAGCTGGCCGGACCGACGATGAAGCCGGCGGTCTCCTGCTCGAGATTCGTGGCCGACAGCCGCAGCGTCAATGCGCCGTCGGGGAGCGAGGCCGACCAGACACCGGAGAGCTTCTGTTCGCCGAAACCCGACTGCTCGCGCCAGCCGCCGTCCTCCGTGGCATGGAGCGCCAGACCGAAGCCGCGCGTGTCCGAGTTCGTCGCAGCCGCCAGCCGCAGCCGGAAATAGTCGTCGCTGCCGCCTTCCACCGCGACGCCGAATGCAGGCAGATCGGAAGGCAACGGCGGAATCGCGTTCAGGATCCCGTGCACGGCGCTCGAGCCGTACAGCGCGCTGCCGGGCCCGCGCAGCACCTCGATCGCGGCTGCCTGCTCGAGGTTGAGCTCGAACAGCTCGTTGACGTTGCAACTGCCGACCGGCCGGATCGGGATGCCGTCCTCGAGCACGAGCACGGCGCCGCAGGCGCCGGCGCCCGTCAGCACGGGGGAGCGCAGCGCAGTCAGGGATTCCTGGCCGCTGCCGCGCTGGATCATGGCACCCGGCGCGCGGTTCAGAAGCTCCGCCGAATGCGTGGCGCCCGTGAGCAGGATCTCGTCGCCGCTGACGCGCGTGGCACTGCCCGGATGGTCCAGGAGCGGCACGCGGCTGCGCGTCGCCGTGACGACGATCGCCTCGAGCTCGGCAGCGGCAGCGGCCGGCACGGCAAGCAGTAGCGCGACCAGCGGCAGTAATACGGCAGCGTGCATCTCGAATCGCGTCAGCAGAGATCCGCCAGCCGGAATCCCGCGATGCGGAACACCTGCCGCAGTGCCTCATCGAACTCCGCTTCCGGACTGGCACCGACCCGGCTGCGGCAGCTGGCGAGGATTTCCCTCAAGCTTGCATTCCTCACGGCCAGGATGAAGGGGAAGCCGAAACTGCATTCATAGGCCTGATTGAGAGCCGCGAGTTCCGCGCGCTCGGCGGGCGACGCCGACCGGATCCCGGCGCCCGCCTGCTCCGACTGCGAAAGGACCGTGAGCGCCAGACGTGCCCCGAGTTTCGGGTGCGAGCGCAGGAGCTCGAGCTGGCGCGAGCGGCCGGCGCGCAGCACCGTCTGCTGCATCGCCTGCGCGAGCGCGTCGCAGTCCGCGAAGGGCCGCGAATCGCAGGCTTCCCCGGCGACCCAGGGCGAATGCTCGTACACCGCCCCGAAGCGCGCGATGAAGTCCTCCCGCGACAGGGCGTTCACACGGGCGATCGAAAGCCTGGCCGGCTTCATCGCCTTTCGGCACGCGCCGGATGCTCGGCGATCCAGTGGCGCGCGATGTCCGCGCGCCGGCAGATCCAGACGCGGTCGTGCCGTTCGACATGGTCCAGGAAGCGTTCGAGTGCCGCGGCCCTTGCCGGGCGGCCGGCCAGGCGGCAGTGCAGGCCCACCGACATCATCTTCGGCGCGCGCTCGCCCTCGCGGTAGAGCAGGTCAAAGGCGTCGTGCAGGTGCGCGAAGAAATCCTCACCGGTCGCGAAGCCCGCGCTGGTCGCGAAGCGCATGTCGTTGCAGTCGAGCGTGTAAGGCACGATCAGGTGATCGCGGCCCTCCACCCGGACCCAGTAAGGCAGGTCATCCGCGTAGGAGTCCGCGTCGTAGAGGAAGCCGCCGTGCTCGACCACGAGGCGGCGTGTATTCGGGCTGTCGCGCCCCGTGTACCAGCCCTGCGGACGTGCGCCGGTCAGGCGCTCGATCGAGGCCACCGCGCGCGCGAGATGCTCGCGCTCGGTTGCTTCGTCCACGGACTGGTAGTCGATCCAGCGCCATCCGTGCGCGGCGATCTCGTGGCCGGCGGACACGAATGCGGCCGCGGCCTCGGGATTGCGTTCGAGCGCCATCGCCACCGCGAACACCGTGAGCGGCAACTGCCGCCGCCCGAAAATCCTGAGCAGCCGCCAGACGCCCGCGCGGCTGCCGTACTCGTACAGCGATTCCATGCTCAGGTGGCGCGCGCCGGCATAAGGCCGCGCCCCCGGAATGTCGGAGAGGAAGATTTCGGAGGCGGCGTCGCCGTGCAGGATGCACTGCTCGGCGCCTTCCTCGTAGTTGAGCACGAACTGCAGCGCGATGCGCGCGCCGCCCGGCCAGCGCGGGTCCGGGGGATTCGCACCGTAGCCGCGGAGGTCGCGCGGATAGCCGGGGGTCATGAGCAGGCGTGCCGATTAGTCAGGAGAATCGCGGCAGTTTATATTCAATCCGTGGACCAGGACATCCCGCCCGGCCTGATCAACCTCGCGGACGGATCGCTCGGAGCCGCCGCGCTCTGGGCCAATGACGAATTCTTCGCCGCCAAGGAGCGGATGCTGAATCCGGCGCCGCCGGTCTCGAAACCAGGCAGCTACGACGCGCATGGCCAGTGGATGGACGGCTGGGAAACCCGGCGCCGGCGCGAGCCGGGCCACGACAGCTGCGTGCTCAGGCTGGCCTTGCGCGGCGCGGTCCGCGTGCTCGACCTCGACACCCATCATTTCACCGGCAACTACCCGCCGCAGGCCTCGGTGGATGCGAGCGATGCTGCGGATCCGCTGGCGGCCGATGCGCCGTGGACCACGATCCTGCCGAAGAGCGCGCTCGGCGGCGACCGCCGTAACCGCTTCAGCATTGCCGATCCGCGTCCCTGGCGGGCATTGCGGCTCAATATCTATCCGGACGGCGGCATCGCGCGGCTGCGCGCCTGGGGCGCGGTGCAGGCCGACTGGTCAGCGGTGAAGGATGGCGAGCTCGTGGACCTGTTCGCGGTCGAGCGCGGCGGCGCCTCGCTGCTCGCCAACGACCAGCATTACGGCGACATCCGCAATCTCAACCGGCCCGGCCGCGGGATCAACATGGGCGACGGCTGGGAGACCCGCCGGCGGCGCGAGCCCGGCCATGACTGGGTCGTGGTGCGGCTCGGGCATCCCGGCACGATCCGCGCGGTCGAGGTCGATACCGCGCACTTCCGCGGCAACTACCCGGACCGCGTCTCCTTGCAGGCGGCGCGGCTCTCCGCGGAGGACGGGCTTGCGGCGGCGAGCGAACGCTGGGCCCTGCTGCTGCCGGAGCAGAAGTTGCGCGCCGATGCGGTGCACCGCTTCGAGGCGCTCGCTGCCCTCGGCCCGGTGTCGCACGTGCGCTTGAACATCCACCCGGACGGCGGCGTGTCGCGCCTGCGGCTGTTCGGCGCGGTCGCGCGCCCGTGACCGGCCGCGCTCTCACGGTAGATCCTCTGACGGCGGCCGCCTTCGCGCCGTTCGGCGAGGTCGTGGAAGCGGGCGGCGGCGCGCAGCTGATCAACGAGGGCACCGCGCGGCGGTATGGCGATCTCGCCGAGGTCGACGTCGCAGCCGAGGACGGGCGCCCGAGGGTCAGCCTCTATCGCAGCGAGGCCCGGCGCTGGCCGCTCGCGATCCGGATGCTCGAGCGGCATCCAATCGGCAGCCAGCTCTTCATGCCGCTTTCCGGCCATCCCTATCTGGTCGTGGTCGCGCCGCCCGGGGCCTTGCCCGAACGCGCGGCGGTGCGCGCCTTTCTGGCCGGCGGCCGGCAGGGGGTCAACTACCGCCGCGGCACCTGGCATCACCCGCTGATCGCATTGGAAGAAGCCCGCGATTTTCTGGTGATCGACCGCGGCGGCCCCGGCGCCAACTGCGAGGAGTTTCATTTCGCAGACGAGGGATTCGAGCTGGCGCGGCCCTAGTCCAGCGGCGCCCCGGCCGCGTACCAGCGGCCGAGCAGAGCGCGCTCCGCGTCGCTCATCCCGGTCAGGTTTGCGAGCGGCATGGTGCGCGTCAGGACGGCGCGCTCGTGGATGCGCGCGGCCCAGGCGCCGATCTCCCGCGGCGTGTCGAGCATCACGCCGGCGGCGGCCACGGGCGCGGTCGGATGCGTGGGTGCAGCCGAGTGGCAGGCGACGCAGCGCGCCTGGATCACGCGGTTGGCCTCTGCGAAGCTCGCGCTGCCGGAAGCCGGGCGGGGCACGACCGCGACGGCGATCGCGGCGCCGATCGCGAGCCCGGCCAGGGGCCAGGCGAGCCCGCTCCGGCCCTGGTTGCGCAGATTGAACCAGTGCCGCACGAAGGCCCCCGCGAGAAACAGCAGGAACAGGACCAGCCAGTTGTAGCGGTTCGCGTACAGCAAGGCGAAGTGCGGGCTGATCATCGTGAACACGACCGGGAGCGTCAGGTAGTTGTTGTGCACCGAACGCTGCTTGGCGCGCAGCCCGAAGGCGGCATCCGGCGGGTCGCCGCGTTCCTTCGCGCGGACCAGCGCCTTCTGCGCGGGGATGATCACGCGCCAGACGTTGGCCGCCATGATCGTGCCGAGCATCACCCCCGCCTGCAGGAAAGCGCCGCGGCCGGTGTAGAGCTGCGTCAGCCCGAAGCAGAGCGCGAGCAGGAGCGCGAGACCCACGGCGAGGAACAGGCTTTCGCCGAGCCCGACGCGGCACAAGCCGTCGTACAGGAACCAGCCAGCGGGCAGCAGCAACAGGCTCGCGGCGATCGCTGCAGCTTCGCTCTGCGGCAGCACAGCGGGATCGACCAGCAGGGCACCGGCGTTCAGGTAGTAGACGACGCCGAACAGCAGGAAGCCCGTGATCCAGGTGAAGTAGGCCTCCCACTTGAACCAGTGCAGGGGCTCGGGCAGCCGCTCCGGCGCGACCTGGTATTTCTGCGCGTGATAGAAGCCGCCGCCGTGCACGGCCCAGAGATCCCCGGCGACGCCCGGGCTCTCGGGATCGCGCGGCGGCACGTTGAGCCGCTGGTCCAGCCAGATGAAATAGAAGGAAGAGCCGATCCAGGCGATCCCCGTGATCACATGCGCCCAGCGCAGGGCGAGGTTGAGCCAGTCGAGCAGGTAGGCGGCCGTCATCGCCGTTCAGGCCGCGTGGCCGGAGCCGAGGCGCAGGCGCAGCTCCTCGATGGCGGCGAGGATGCGCTCGGGCGTCGCGGGCGCGTCGAGTCGCGGCACGCCGCCGCCCGCGGCGCCGGCGATCGCGTCGCGGATCGCATGGAACACGGAGATCGCGAGCATCAGCGGCGGCTCGCCGATGGCCTTCGAGCGGAAAATCGTGTCTTCGCGGTTGCGGCTCCAGGGCGCCAGCTCGACGTTGAACACGGGCGGCCAGTCGGAGACCGCCGGAATCTTGTAGGTCGAGGGCGCATGCGTCATGAGCCGGCCGTGCGCATCCCAGACCAGCTCCTCGCTGGTCAGCCAGCCGACGCCCTGCAGGAAGCCGCCCTCGAGCTGGCCCAGATCGATGGCCGGGTTCAGCGAGGCGCCGACGTCATGCAGGATGTCCACGCGCAGGAGCTTGGATTCGCCGGTCAGCGTGTCCACCGCTACCTCGGCGATCGCAGCGCCGTAGCAGAAATAGAAGAACGGCCGGCCCGTGAGCGTCTTCGGGTCGTAGCCGATCTTCGGCGTCGCGTAATAGCCCGTGGCCGAGAGCGGCACGCGGGCGTGATAGGCCTGCAGCACCAGCTCGTCGAAGGACAAGTCGAGCTTGTCACCGGCCCGCACGCGCCCGGCGCGGAACAGCACCGCCTCGGCGGCGACGCCGTGCTTCGCCGCCGCAAACTCGGCGAGGCGCCGCCGGATGGTCTGCGCGGCGGCCTGGGCCGCCTTGCCGTTCAGATCGCTGCTCGCGGAGGCCGCGGTCGCCGAGGTATTCGGCACCTTGCTGGTGTCCGTGGCGGTGCAGCGGATGCGGCGGATGTCCACCTGCAGCTCCTCGGCCACCACCTGCGCGACCTTGGTGTGCAGGCCCTGGCCCATCTCGGTGCCGCCGTGGTTCAAGAGGATCGAGCCGTCGGTGTAGACGTGCAGGAGCGCGCCGGCCTGGTTCAGGTGGGTGGTGGTGAAGGAGATCCCGAACTTCACGGGCGTGAGCGCGAGACCGCGCTTGACCAGGGCGCTCGCCGCATTGAAGCGCGTCACCGCCTGGCGCCTGCCCGCGTAGTCGGCGCGCGCGGCGAGCTCGTCCACGACGCGCGCGATCACATTGTCCTCGACGGTCATGCCGTAGGGCGTGAGGTTCCTGGACTCCACGCCGTAGAAATTCCGGCGGCGCACCTCGAGCGGATCGAGAGCCAGCGTGCGGGCGATGTCGTCCACCGCGCATTCGATCAGCATCATGCCCTGGGGCCCGCCGAAACCGCGGAAGGCCGTGTGCGAGGGCTGATGGGTCTTGCAGCGGTGCGAGACGATCTCGACCGAGGGCAGGTAGTAGGCGTTGTCCGCGTGGAAGATCGCGCGGCCGTTGACCGCCTCCGACAGGTCCGCCGAGCGTCCGCAGCTGGAGGCGAGCGTCATGCGGATGCCGCGGATCAGGCCTTCGTCGTCGAAACCGACCTCGTAGCCGAGATCGAAGGGATGGCGCTTGCCGGTCACCAGGAAATCGACGTCGCGATCGAGCCGCAGCTTGACCGCCCGTCCGGTCTGGACGGCGCCGAGCGCCGCGATGCAGGCGAGCAGCGCCGGCTGCGTTTCCTTGCCGCCGAAGCCGCCGCCCATCCGGCGGCATTGCACCACCACATCCTTGGAACTCCAGCCGAGGCAGTGGGCGACCAGGCGCTGCACCTCGCTCGGGTGCTGCGTCGAGCTCCAGACCAGCACGGTACGGTCCTCGCCGGGCAGCGCGGCTGCGACCTGGCCCTCCAGATAGAAGTGCTCCTGGCCGCCGGTCGCGAGCGAGCCCGCAAGCCGTCGCGGGGAGGCCGCGATTGCGGCGGCCGGATCGCCCCGGGCCAGCCGGCGCGTGGGCAGGACGAAGGATTCCCGCGCGAGCGCCGACTTCGCGTCGAGCAGGGGCGGGAGGTCCTCGTAATCCACGCGGGCGAGCCGCACCGCGCGGCGCGCCGCATTCACCGAGGTCGCGAGCACCGCGAACAGGGTCTGGCCGGCGTATTCGACCGTGCCGGTCGCGAAGATCGGGTCGTCATGCACCACCGGGCCGTGATTGTTCTCGCCCGGAATGTCGGCAGCGGTCAGTACCGCGACCACGCCCGGCGCGCTCCGCACGGCGTCCAGGTCGAGCCGGCGGATACGCGCGTGCGCGTGCTCCGAGAGGCCGATGGCGGCGTGCAACGCGCCTTCGGGCAGCGGAATGTCGTCGACATAGAGCGCCTCGCCGGAAACGTGCAGGTGTGCGCTCTCGTGCGCCAGCGCCTCGCCGACGCCGCCCTGCATCTGCTCCGCGCGCTCGGGACGGTCAGCCGGCATGGCTCCACACGCTCGCGGCGGCGCCGCGATCCGTCGTTTCCGCGAGCATTCGCGAGAGGAGGTTGGCGGCAACCTTTGCGCGGTACTCGCGCGTGGCACGGAAGTCGGTGATCGGCGTGAAGTCCGAGGCGAGCGCCGCGGCCGCCGGTGCAATGCCGGCGGCGCTCCAGGCGGCGCCCGCGAGCGCGCGCTCGCAGCCCGGCGCGCGGCGCGGGACCGCCGCCATGCCGCCGAAAGCCACGCGCGCGGAGCGGACGCGGCCGGCCGCGAGCTCGAGCGCGAACGCGGCGCAGAGCGCCGAGATGTCCTGGTCGTAGCGCTTCGAGATCTTGTAGGAGCGCAGCAGCAGCCCGCTCTGCGAGCGCGGGATGCGCAGGGCGCGCAGGAACTCGCCGGGGCGCAGGTCCTTCTTCATGTAGTCGAGATAGAAGTCCTCGAGCGGCAGCTCGCGCGTGCCGCCGGCCGACTGCAGCAGCACGCTCGCGCCGAGGCAGATGAGCGCCGGCATCGTGTCCCCGATCGGCGAGCCGTTCGCCACGTTGCCGCAGAGCGTGCCGGCGTTGCAGATCGGCGGCGAGGCGAAGCGGCGCGCGATTTCGGCGAGATCGGGGAACTCGCCGACCAGCGCCGCAAAGGCGTCGCTCAGCGAGACCGCCGCGCCGATCTCGAGCATGCCGTCATGGCGCGCGACGGTGGCGAGCTCCGCGACATTTCCGAGGTAAACGACATGCGGCAGCTCGGCCTGCTGCTTGGTGACCCAGAGGCCGACGTCCGTGCCGCCGGCCAGGATGGTGGAGTCGGGCCGCGCGGCGAGTTCCGCCGCGAGGCCGGCGGCCGTGACCGGTGCGGCATAGCTTCCGTCCGGGCCGCCGAGGCGCTTCTCCCGCGTGACACGGATCGACGCGAGGCGCCCGGGGAGCGCGCGCTCGTGCGCGGACTCGGCGGACGGGTACGCGTACATGCGCCGGGCCGCGGCCAGGATCGGCCGATACCCGGTGCAGCGGCAGAGGTTTCCGCAGATCGCATGGCGCAATTCATCCTCGCCGGGGTCGCGCTCGCTCCGGTAGAGCGCGTACAGCGACATCACGAAGCCCGGCGTGCAGAACCCGCATTGCGAGCCGTGACATTCGACCATCGCGCGCTGAGCGGGGTGCAGCGCGCCGTCGGCCGTGCGCAGGCTCTCGACCGTGAACAAGGCCTTGCCGTCCAGCGTCGGCAGAAAGCGGATGCAGGCATTCACGGCCTGGTAGCGGACGCGCCCGTCCTCGAGGCTTGCGAGCACCACGGTGCAGGCCCCGCAATCGCCCTCGGCGCAGCCTTCCTTGGTGCCGGTGCGTGCCAGCCGCTCGCGCAGGAATTCGAGGACAGTCGTAGTCGGGATGCAATCCGCGACCTCGTGAACCTCGCCGTCGAGCAGGAAGCGGATCTTGCCGGCGCCGTCCGCGGACATCCTAGCTTCCCCGGTAGGTGGAGTAGCTCCAGGGCGTGACCAGGAGCGGCACGTGGTAGTGGGCCCCCGCGTCCGCCACGCCGAAGCGGATCGTCACGACGTCGAGGAACGGCGGATCGGGCAGTGCCACGCCGCGGTCGCGGTAGTACCGGGCGACATGAAACTCCAGCTGCCACAGACCCGCGCCGAAGCTCGCGCCTTCGAGCAGTGCGCCCTCGCAGCGTCCGTCGCGGTTCGTCGCGGTCTTCAGGAGCGGCCGCCGCTCGCCGCCTTCGATTGCGGCGACTTCGACCGTCATACCGGCGGCCGGCAGTCCGCCCGCGAGGTCGAGCACGTGCGTCGTCAGGCGACCCATGTCCCGCCGATTGTACACAGTCGCAATGCGGTTAAGCTTGCAGCCATGCTGCAGGCATTCCGGGGCTCGGTCCTGCATTTTCTCGACGATCCGGGCGCGGAAGCGCGCGCGGACACTTACGAGTATTTCGCCGACGGTCTGCTGCTGGTGGAGGACGGCCACGTGACGGGCCTCGGTCACGCGCGCGAACTGCTGCCGCGGCTGCCCGTCGGCGCCAGGGTCGCGGACTACGCGGGCCGGCTGCTCCTGCCCGGTTTCGTGGACGCGCACCTGCATTGCGTGCAGACCGACGTGATCGGATCGCACGGCGCGCGGCTGCTCGAATGGCTCGAGCGCTACACCTTCCCGGCCGAGCGCGCCTTCGCCGATCCCGCGCACGCGCGCCAGGTCGCCGGCGTGTTCGTGAACGAGCTCTTGCGCAACGGCACCACGACCGCACTGGTCATGGGCAGCGTCCATGCCGCTTCGGTGGAAGCGGTGTTCGAAGCGGCGGAAGCCCGGGGCATGCGCCTGGTCGCCGGCAAGGCGATGATGGACCGCAACTGCCCGGAATATTTGCGTGACAGCGCGGAGTCGGGCTACGCCGAGTCGAAGGCACTGATCGCACGCTGGCATGGCCGCGGGCGGCTCGGCTACGCGATCTCGCCGCGCTTTGCGATCAGCTCCACGCCGGCGCAGCTCGAGGCCGCCGGCCGGCTCGCGCGCGAGCATCCGGATGCCTGGATCCACACGCACCTGGCGGAAAACGAGGAGGAAGTGGCCTGGGTGCGCAAGCTGTTCCCGCAGCAGCGCAGCTACGCGGAGGTCTACGGCCACTACGGGCTGCTGCGCCGGCGCACGCTGCTCGCGCACGGCATCTGGCTCGACGATTCGGACCGCGCGCGAATTGCGGCCGCCGGCGCCGCGCTGGTGCACTGCCCGTGCTGCAACCTGTTCATGGGCAGCGGCCTGTTCGACCTCCGGCGCGCGCGCGAAGCGGGCGTCGCGGTCGCGCTTGGCACCGACGTCGGCGGCGGCACCAGCTTCGGTCTGCTGGCCGTGATGCAGGACGCCTACAAGGTCGCGCAGCTGCGCGGCGATGGCCTGTCGCCGCTCTCCGCTTTCTACCTCGCGACGCATGGCGGCGCGCGGGCGCTCGGGCTCGAGGACCGGATCGGCAGCTTCCAGAAAGGGCGCGAGGCGGACCTGGTCGTGATCGACCCGGCTGCCACGCCGCTGCTCCGGCGCCGCACGGAATCGGTGAAGGGAATCGCGGAGACGCTGGCGCTCCTGATGACGCTCGCGGACGATCGTGCCGTCGAGGCCACCTGGATCATGGGGTGCGAGCGCCACGCGCGCCCGCAGGTTTCACGCGGCAGCGAATGATTCGGCGAGCGCGTCGCGCCAGCGGCGCTTGCTGCCTTCCCCGGCGAAGCTCGCCTCAAAGCTGTTGAGAGCGAGTTGCCAGGCATCGCGCGCGCCGAGCGCGGGCAGCGACTCGAAGCAGTCCCGGAAGTTCCGGTTGACGTAGCCGCCGAAGTAGGCCGGATCGTCGGAATTGACCGTGGCGCAGAGGCCCGCGCGCAGCAGCGCCGGCAGGTTGTGGTCCGCAAGCCGGCGGAACACGCAGAGCCTGATGTTCGAGAGCGGGCAGACCGTGAGCGGCACCCGCTCGCGCGCGAGGCGCGCGACCAGCTCCGGATCCTCGAGGCAGCGCACGCCGTGATCGATGCGCTCGACGCCGAGCACGTCGAGCGCGCTCCGGATGTAGGCCGGCGGTCCTTCCTCGCCCGCGTGCGCGACCCGGCGCAGGCCGAGGTCCCGGCAGCGCGCAAAGACGCGCGCGAACTTCTCGGGCGGGTGACCGCGCTCGCTGCTGTCGAGCCCGACTCCGACCAGGCGCTCGCGGAAGGGCAGTGCCTCCTCGAGCATCGCGAATGCGGCTTCCTCGCTCAGGTGGCGCAGGAAGCACATGATGAGGGCGGTATCCACGCCGAGCTCGGTGCGGGCGCGCAGGCAGGCGCGCGTGAGCCCGTCGATCACCGTACGGAAGGACACGCCCCGCGTGGTGTGCGTCTGCGGGTCGAAGAACACTTCCGCGCGCACCACGTGCTCCGCCGCGGCGCGGCGGAAGTAGGCCATCGCCATCTCCTCGAAGTCCTGCTCCTTCCTCAGCACGGCGGCGCCCGCGTAGTAGATGTCGAGAAAGCTCTGCAGGTCCTTGAAGGCGTACGCGGCGGAAAGCGCGTCGACCGAGGCGTAGTCGAGCGCGACGCCGTTGCGCGCGGCCAGCGCGAAGATCATCTCCGGCTCCAGCGATCCTTCGATGTGGACGTGAAGCTCGGCCTTCGGCATGGCTTCGAGCAGTGCGGGCAGTCGTTCGCGCGGGATGGCGTCCGGTTCCATGACGGGGGCATGCTACGATGCCGCCTGCCGCATGGTCCACCGAATGCCGCGCCTTCCCGCACTGGCCTGCCTGCTGCTGCTCATGGCACCGGCCGCCGCGTCGCAGGAAGCAGGTGCTCAGCCGGAATCGAGACCGCGCATCGGGCTCGTGCTCTCCGGCGGCGGCGCGCGCGGTCTTGCGCACGTCGGCGTGCTCAAAGTGCTCGAGGAGGAGCGCGTCCCCGTGGACGCCATCGCGGGCACCAGCATGGGCGCCGTGATCGGCGGTCTCTATGCCGCGGGCCAGTCACCCGCACAGATCGAGGCGCTCGTCAGCACGCTGGACTGGAACGAAGCCTTCCGCGATCGCTCGCCGCGGCGCGACATGAATTTCCGCCGCAAGCAGGACGACCGTGAGTACCTGGTGCGCTTTCCGCTCGGCGTGAAGGGCGGAGAGTTCCGCGTGCCGCGCGGCCTGATCCAGGGACAGAAGCTCGCCCAGATCCTGCGGCGCGAGACCATCGCGGTCGCGGGCGTGGAAGACTTCGACCAGCTGCCGACGCCGTTTCGTGCGATTGCGACCGATCTCGAGACCGGCGAACGCCGGGTGCTGGCCGGCGGCGACCTGACCCAGTCGCTCCGCGCCAGCATGTCGGCGCCCGGCGTGTTCTCGCCGGTCGAGCTCGACGACCGCCTGCTGGTCGATGGCGGCCTGGTCGAGAATCTGCCGGTCGACGTCGCCCAGGCCATGGGCGTCGATGTGGTCATCGCGGTCGACGTCGGCTTTCCGCCCGTCGGTCGGCGCGAGCTCACCTCCGCGCTCGCCGTCTCGAACCAGATGCTCACGATCATGATGCAACGCGAGACCACGAGACAGAAAGCGCTGCTCGGTCCAGCCGACCTGCTGATCGAGCCGGCGCTCGGCACGGCGCCGTCGACCGACTTCGCCGAGGTTCAGCACAAGATCGCGCTGGGTGCCGAGGCCACGCGCACGCAGTCCGCGCGCCTGGCCGCGCTCGCGCTGCCCGAAAACGATTGGCGAAGCCACCTCGCCGCACGCCGCGTATCCGCGAGTCTGCCGGAGATCCAGTTCGTGCGCGTGGATGAGCGCTCGGCTCGCTACCGCGGGCGCATCGAGGCGGAGCTCAAGCCGGTCGTGGGCGCGCTGCTCGACCCGGCGGCGATGGAGCTGCGCCTGTCGCGGCTGTACGGCGACGACAACCTCGAATCGCTCGATTACCGGCTCGTGCGCGAGAACGGGCGCTCAGGTATCGAAGTCTCGGCGCGGCGTAAAAGCTGGGGCCCGAACTACCTGCGGTTCGGCCTGGAGCTGCAGGACGACTTCGAAGGCAGCAACAGCTTCAACGCCGGCGTGCGCGTGCTCGTGACCGATGCCAACCGCTTCGGGGCGGAGGTGCAGACCGACCTGGGTGTCGGCGCCCACCCGCGATTCCGCACCGAGTTCCATCAGCCGCTCGGACTCGGCGCGCGCTGGTTCGTGGCGCCGAGAGTTCTGGTTGAGCGCAGGCTGTTCGACGTCCTGGCGGGCGACGACCGTCTCGCGACCTTCCGGGTACGCAATGCCGAGCTCGGTCTGGACCTGGGCCGCGATTTCGGCAGCTGGGGCGAGTGGCGGGCCGGCATCATGCGCGGCCAGGGCCGGCGGCGCCTGCTGATCGGAGACCCGACCGATCCCACGCTGCCGCCGGCCGCCGACTTCGATCGGGGCGAGGTCTCTTCGCGCTTCTCGGTGGATCGGCTCGACGACGTCTACTTCCCGCGTCACGGCGAGCTGTTCTCGTTGCAGTGGAACGGTCCGCGCCAGGGTCTGGGCGCCGATGCCAAATCGGACCGCGTCTCCTTCGATTTCCAGCTCGCGCGCTCGCATGGCCGCAGCACCTGGGTGCTGTCCGCCTCGGGCGGCGCGGTCGTGTCCGGCCCGGACGACCAGGTCCAGGATTTCTACTCGCTGGGCGGCCTGTTCAACCTCTCGGGCCTGTCGCCGGACGCGATCAGCGGCCCGCATTTTGCCGTCGCCCGCGCGATCTACTACCGCCGCATCGGCAGCGGACAGGAGGGCTTCCTGAACGTCCCGATCTACCTCGGCGGTTCGCTCGAGCGTGGCAATGCCTGGGACGACCGCAGTGACATGAGCTTCGGTTCCGCGCGCACGAACGGCGCGCTGTTCCTGGGCTTCGACACCTTCCTGGGTCCGGTGTACCTTGCCGCGGGCTTCGACGAGGAAGGCGGCCGCAGCTTCTACCTGCTGCTTGGCCGCATCCGCTGAGCGCCAGGGAAGCGCTGCAGGGATTCCCTAGGGATCGATCTTCTCGTACCGCACCGAGGGTTCGTCGCCCTGCCGGGAGTAGAGGTGGCGGCTCGCCATGTCGGCGAGCACCTCATCGCGCTCGCGTTCGCTCGCGAACCAGTGCTCCTTGCGCCAGTCCGCGCTGACCAGCCGGCTGAAAGGATCGCGCTGGTCGAGCGTCGCGCGAATGCCCCAGGGCTTCTCGGCGGGCGGCGGCGCCCGCAGGTTGTGCTCGTGGCAGATCGCCATGGGGCAAGGATAGCAGCCTGCGAACCTCAGAAACGGCGGTCGCCGGCGCCCTCGCGATCCGCCCAGCCGAACAGGCGGCGCGTGACGAAGCGGTAGAGCGGCTTGCCGGTCGCCGCCCAGATGCGCGAGATCGATCCTGGGCGCGCCAGGATCCGGCGCTCACGCGCGCTCAGGCGCTCCGGGCAGTAAGTCCGCTTGTGCTTGAGCAGGTGGCGCAGGTCTTCGCGCCCAAGCGCCCGGAACAGCCGTCCGCGCCGCGGCGCGACCAGCGCCAGCTGGAAGTCGACCAGCGCGGGCAGGCCTTCGGGTGTCACCAGCCAGTTCGGCTCTTTGGCGAGATCGCAGTGGGCGACGCCGCGACGATGCAGCGCCATGACCAGCCGGCGGGCGGCGCGGAAGTACGCGTGCTCGCGCGGCTGGGCCTGCTGCATCGGTCTGCCTTCGATCCAGCCGCGGCGCAGGCCACCGGGACCGGTGCCGAGCAGCGCCGGCACGCCGGGCAGGCCCTCGAGCCGCAGGAGCGCGGCAGCCTCGCGGCGGCATAGCCAGCGCGCGAGCGGGGCGAGCCAGCGGCGCGCGGAGTGCACGTCGCGAAACACGAAGGGACGGCCGTAAGCCTCGCCCAACCAGACCGCGCCGAACAGGTCCGATTTCAGGAGCCTCATGCGCGCTCAGGGCAGGCGCAGCATCGGCTGCCAGGCGCCACCGGCGCGCAGCGTCTCCGCGAGGAGCACGAGGAGCCACAGCAGCAGGAACGATGCAGCATCCAGGAAAGCCTTGCGATAGATCGCCGGCGGCACATTGACGGTCTCCGGCAAGCCCATGCGCCGCCAGGCCGGCCGGAACGCGGGCGTCGCGTCCCGGTAGGCGCGCCACGCGGCGCCATGCGCCGCCGCGAGTGCGGCATCCTCGCGCCGCGCAGCGACGGCGGCGAAAGCGCCGATCGCGAGCGGCAGCGCGAGGCAGAGCGTCAGCGAACGCGTGGTCAATCCGATGCCTGCCGCCGCGACCACCGAACCGAGGTAGAGCGGGTGACGGCAGGCGGCGTAGGGCCCCTCGCGCACCAGTTCGGTGTCCTTGCGCCCGGTGATGAACAGCGTCGTCCACAGGCGCCAGAGCACTGCAGCGGCGACCAGCAGAAATCCCGCTGCCTGCGCCGCGAGTCCTGCACCGCCTTCGAAACACCGGCCGGTGGTCACCACCGTCGTGGCGATCGCGAGCGCGTAGCAGGCGAAGTGCAGCCGCACGCGCGGCGTCCTGGCGTTCCCGGGCATGCCCGCATTGTAAGATACCGCCCGCATGGACTTTGCGGCCGATTTCCTGAGCTACGTCGGGCTCACGGTGCTCACGCTGCTCCCGATCATCAATCCGGTGGGCACCGCCGTGCTCCTGCTCGGCATCGGCGCGCACCTCGATCCCGTCGCGCGCGAGCGGCAGATCCGCAAGGCCTGCATCTACGCGAGCGTCATCCTGGTCGCCTTTCTGCTGGCGGGCACGCTGGTCATGCAGCTCTTCGGCATCTCGATTCCGGGGCTGCGCATTGCGGGCGGACTCGTGATCGCCTTCCTCGGTTTCCGGCTGCTGTTCCCGGACCCGCAGCCGCCGATGTCTCCGGAGGCCATGCGCGAGGCGTCGGCGAAGGCCGACATCTCGTTCTCACCGCTCGCGATGCCGTCGCTCTCCGGGCCGGGCTCGATTGCGACCGTGATCTCGATGTCCTCGACCATCCGTCACGAGGAGCAGGGCGCGCGCATCGTCATCGAGCATGTGGGCGTCGTGATCGGCATCGGCGTGGCGGCCCTGGTCTGCTACTTCGTGCTGCGCGCCGCGGAACCGCTATCGCGCAAGCTCGGCAGCGCCGGGATCGGCGCGATCGCACGCATCATGGGATTCCTGATGATCTGCATCGGCGTGCAGTTCGTCATCAAGGGCGTGGGCGAACTGGTCGGGCAGTAGCAGGGAGCTGGCCTGGCGAAGAATCCGGTCGCCTATTGCGGCACCGGCGGCTTGGCCGTTTCCTGCCCCGCCGATCTGGGCGCGCGCGCTGCTTCCTGAGTCGCGATGTGCGCCGCCAGCGGCGCGGCGACCGCGCTCGCGGCTGCAGTCGCGGCCGACTGCTCCGCCCCCTTCAGGAAGGGATTGGTGAGTGGCGTGCCGCCCTGCAGCTCGCGCGCTGCCAGCATGCCGCCCAGGTACTGGTAGACCGGCGTCGGGAACAGCGACTGGGTGACGACGCCCGCGAACTCGCGCGGGTCGACGCCGGCCGCATGCACGATGTGCATCGCGTCCCGCAGGCTTTCGACCACGGCCGCCATCAGGAAATTGCCGGCCGACTTGACCACGTTCGCGGCCGCCGCGTCCTCGCCGATGTGCTGCACGCGACCGAGCACCTCGAGCACCGGCCGGATGCGCTCGACCGCGGCACGCGGGCCGCCGGCGACCAGGAGCAGCCGGCCTGCCGCCGCGGCGTCCGGCGGGCCGAACAGCGGCGCCGATACGTAGCTCTGGCCCGCCGCCTCATGCGCCGCGCCCAGGCGCCGCGCCAGCCGGTCGCTGATCGTGCTCAGGCAGGCGTGCACCAGCCCGGGCATGCCGGCGCTGATCAGGCGGCCGCCCTCGAACATGACGCTCTCGATTGCGGCATCGTCGGAGAGGAGGGTGAGCACCAGCTCCGCCTGGCAGGCTTCGGCCGCGCTGCGCACCACCACGGCGGACTCGCGCGGCAGCGCTTCGGCACGGCCCGGCGTGCGGTTCCAGGCCAGGATCTCGTGGCCCGCGCGCGCGATGCGCCGCGCGATGGGCTGGCCCATGGTCCCGAGGCCGATCACCCCGATTTTCAAGCCGGCATCCCCCGAGGTTGCGGCTCAGCGCGGCTCGGCGCGCGGCGCTTCCTGGTCGGGAACCGGATAGGTGCGCGGCTCCACCGGCCGTTCCGAGCGGCCCTGCGCCGGCTCGGCCGCGGCGGCGCTGACGCGCTCGCCGGCGCCGGAGGTCAGGTGCGCGATCTCCGCGACCAGCTCGCCGGCCGGCGCGGGCGGCGGCCCCTGCCGCCCGATGATCGCCGCGGCGCTGTCCTCGCCACCGTAGAAGCGCCGGTTCGCCTTGCGCCCGATGAAGATGCCGTTGCCCTCGAGCGACACGCCCGCGAACAGGCCCTGGGTGCGCGAATACGCATAAACCTCCGAGTCGAAGGTCAGGCTGGTCGAGGCGATCGCGGTGCGGCCCACGGGACCCGCGGCGACCGAGGCGTCGGCGCCGAGCGTCAGCTTGCCGTCGGTGATGCCTTCGATGCTGCGCCGCGTGGTCAGCACCAGCACGATGTCGGCGACCTGCCCGCCGGCCTGGAAGCCCCAGCTGCCGCCGGTCGTCGTGACGAACACCGGGTGGCTCCAGCTGCGGTCGTCATTGCGCACCAGCAGGACGCCGTTGCCCCAGCGTGCGCCGAAGATCAGGCCCATCTTGACGTTGGAGGGGAGGATCACGATTCCCTCGGCCCGGGCCAGAAGCTGGTCCGGGATCCGGAGATCGCGCATCTGCTGCAGCTCCTGCAGCACGACCAGCGAGTTCTGGAGGGTCGCTTCCTCGCGCGTGGCGGCGCCCGCGGGCGACGCGGCGAGTACGGCCGTGAGTGCGGCAAGGGTCAAGCAGGCGGAGAACTTCATGTCATTGCTTCCTGTTCCGGGCGGATCGACAGCGACCCGCGCGATCGCCAAACTGGCAGGCCGATGATGCGCCCAATCGCCGCTACGGTCACGCTGTTCCTGCTGCTGCCGGCGCCCGCCCGCGCGGACTGGCATCACCGCGAGGCCGCCATCATGGGCACGCGCATCGCGGTCGAGCTCTGGCACGACGACCCCGCGGGTGCCGAGGCGGCGCTCGCGGCGGTCATCGCCGAGATGCACCGCATCGACGAGCTGATGTCCCACTACAAGCCCGGGAGCCAGCTGTCGCGCATCAACCAGGAGGCCGGCGCGGGCGCGGTGCGCGTCGACCCGGAGCTCGCCCTGCTGATCGCTCGCTCGCTCGAATACTCGCGAATGACCGAGGGCGCCTTCGACATCAGCTACGCGAGCGTCGGCTACCTGTACGACTACCGCGCGCACCGCCGGCCCACCGATGCCCAGATCCGCGCCGCGCTGCCCGGGGTCGACTACCGCTCGATCGAGGTGAACCTGGCTGAATCCACGGTGCGCTTCCTCCGCCCCGGGATGCGCATCGACCTCGGCGGCATCGCCAAGGGCCATGCGGTGGATCGCTGCGTCCGCATCCTGCAGAACCGTGGCATCGCGCATGCCGCCGTGACCGCGGGCGGCGATACCCGCCTGCTGGGTGACCGGCGCGGCCGGCCCTGGGTGATCGGCATCCGCCACCCGGACGATGCGGCGCGCGTGATCGCGCGCATCCCGCTCGCGGACGCCGCGGTCTCGACTTCCGGCGACTACGAGCGCTATTTCGACGAGGCCGGTGTGCGCCACCACCACATCATCAACCCGAAGACCGGCAGGAGCGCGACCGGCGTGCGCAGTGTCACGGTGATCGCGCCGAGCTCCACCCTGGCGGAGGGGCTGACCAAGGGCATCTTCATCCTGGGGCCGGAGCGCGGCATCGCGCTCGCGGAGTCGCAGCCGGAGGTGGACGCGGTGATCGTCCGGGACGACGGCCGGGTGTTCTACTCGAAGGGCCTAGAACCACCCGGAGACGAATAGGCGCACGACGTCGGCGTTGAACTGGTAGCGCGGCTCGCTGCCCGGCGCGAGGCCCGTGACCCGCAGGTCGCGGAAATCGTCGTACCGGAACAGGATGCGGTCGTACTTCAGGTTGAGCGCGGCCTTGCCGAAGAAATCGAAGCGCGGCGGCTTGAATTCCCAGGCCACGCCGAATCCGACCGTGTGGCTCTTGAGCGAGGCGAGCTCCTTGTCGCGTGCCAGGAAGTTCTGGAAATTCGCCGTGGGGAACAGGTCGGAATAGAACTCCGCGGCGCTCTGCTGGTAGTAGCGATAATGAACGTCGAAGGTCAGCCGCTCGTCGAGCGGATGCGTGTAGGCGACCTCGCCCGTGTGCGAGCGGATCTCCCAGGTGTCGGTGTAGAAACGGTAATCGCCCTGGAGCGCCGCCCGGTACGGCAGGTACCAGCGCGCGCGCACCGCGAGGGCGTTGCCGGTGCGGGTGCGCGGATAGCGTTCGAACTCGTACCCATAGCCGCGCGGGTCGCCGGCGTCCGCAAACCGGACCTGGCGGTACGGATTGTTCAGGAATCCCTCCTCGGCGATGGTCTCGAACGAGAACCCGAGGACCAGATTCTTGGTCGCAATCTGCGTGACGTCGACGCCGTAGATGCGCCGGTCGATCTGGTCCGCAAACGCGGGATCGCCGCGACGCGTGACGTCGTCCTTGCCGAGCGAAAACAGGAGCGCGACCGTGGTCAGGTCGCCGAACATGTCCTGGCTGATGGAGAAGTTCGCGGTGTCGGCATCATAGTCCTTCTCGCTCGAGCGGCTGAATGACGCCGCGTAGGTGACCTTGCCGCGCAGGTACTCGAAGCCGACGCCGTACTGCGTGCGCTCTTCCTCATAACGACTCGCGGTCGTCACCACGTCGATCGACGCGGAGGACACCATGTCCACGTAGTAGCTGGCGCTGACCGCGTACTTCTCCGCAAACTTCTTGCGCACCAGGAGCGAGGGCCCGTCGATCGTGACGCCGCCGCCGTCGTAGTAATGCCACATCAGGTCGGCGCGGTCCTCGGGCAGGACGCCCGCGCCGGCGGCACCCGGCAGGAAGGCGAGCAGGAGGGCGGCCGCCCGGATCAGTTGCATCCGCAGCCGCCGCCAGCCGCACCACCGCCGCCGCGCGCACCTTCGCGGGCCTCGTAGACGTGGCGCATGTAGGACGACGACACCGGGTCGCGGTCCCAGGCCATGATCGGGTCCGCCAGGTTTTCGCGCTCGTAGGGCTTGACCCAGGGCTCGATGCGCGAGCAGCCGGCGGCGCCGGCGAGGAGCGCGAACACCAGGGCCGTGCGCGCCGCCTTCACGGCCTCTCCCGCAGCGCGGCGCGCACCTGCTCGACGTACTTGGCCTCGTCGCCCGGCTTGAAGGCCATGTGCACCCAGCGCAGCCGGCCCTGGCGGTCCACCAGCACGGTGGTCGGCATCGCGCGCACGCCGTACTCGCCGCTGACGCGGTTGTCCGGGTCGAACAGGATCGGGAAGCTGACCGGCCGCTGGCCGAGGAAACGCTCGGCGTCCGACTTTTCGCTCTCGACGTTGATGCCGACCAGCGTGAAACCCATCGGCTTGTACTTGCGGTAGATCTCGTCGAGCGCCGGGAACTCCTGGCGGCAGGGTCCGCACCAGCTGGCCCAGAAGTTGATCATCACGACCTGGCCGCGCAGCTGCGACAGCGTCAGCTCGCCGCCCGCGCGGGCCGCGAGCCGGAACTCCGGCGCGGCCGTGGGCGCGCCGGCCGAGGTCGCCCCCGACAGCGACGCGCAGGCAATCAGCGCGGCAAGTGCGGTGGCGGGAAGGTTCCGGATCGTGCTCACATTGCCTCCTCAGAAGAACGCCGTCAGCGACAGCGTCGCCTCGTAATTGTGGGAAGTCTTGTTGCTTCCCAGCACGTCGATCTCGTGCACGTGGTCGCGCATGTCCAGGTGCACGGCGAGCCAGTCCTTGACCAGGACGCGCAGTCCTGCGCCCCCGGTCACCGTGAAACGGTCGCCGCCGCCGAAGCGCGTGCTGCCGGCGCTGAGCGTCAGGTAGACGGTGCTGTTCAGCGCGCGCCGCCCCCCGAGGAAAATCTCGCCCGGAAGCGCATTCCAGCCGAATCCGACGCTGTAGTAAGTGAAACGCCTCTCATTGTCCGTCAATAAGGGCGCGCCACCCGACAGACGCTCGAAACTGGACAATCCGGCGTCGCTGGAGCCCACCGTGCCCTCGGCGAAGAAGTCCTCGTTGATGTGGTAGGCGACCCGGGCCCCGTAGAGGATGTTGACCTCGAAGTCCTCGACCGAGAGTGAGCCGACGGTCGCGCCGATCTCCCAGTTCTCGGTGTCGACCTTTGCCGGCTTGACCTTGCGCCGCTCCACCTGCGGCTCGATCACGGCCGGCGTTTCGTCGGCCTCGGCGGCGGCGGGCTCGGGCGCGGGCTCGGGATCCTGGTCGCGCCAGGGCAGCGACGAGCAGCCCGCCATCACCAGGGCGGCGCTCAGAAGAAGAACGCGAATCCGATTTTCCATTCGTTGGCTTCCTCGTTCTCGTCGCGGTCCGTGAAGACTACGTACTCTTTGTATTCCGCGCGAATGATGAAACGCCGCGCCAGGTAGGCGCGCACGCCGCCGCCGACGTAGGCGAGCTGGTCGCTGCGCTCAGGCGTCTGCACCTGCGAGCCCTTGGGCTGGATGCGGATCGCGCCGGTGCCATCGACAGGAACGGCTGGCCCCGCCACTCGGGCACCGGCACATGGGTCACGCCAATCGTGGCGTACTGGCCGTCGGAAAAATTGCCGAGGATGTGGGCCAGGGCGATCTCGCCGGACAGGTGCGCATTGAAGGCGTAGGCCCCGTAGGCCGTGATGACGTTCGCGCCGCCGAAGTCTCCGAGCATCAGGCCCGCCTCGCGCCGGTGCGCCACGAAGTCTTCGCGCGCCGGGTCGTCGACCTCCAGGCGCGAGCCGGTCGGCACCAGGGTTTCCAGCATCTGGCTGCGGTGCACCCAGCCCTCGCGGCCGTCCGCGTCCCGCAGGTGAAACCAGTCGGTGCGTCGCTTCAGCACGCGCACGCGCTCGCCGCGCTCGACCACGTGCACGATCGGGAAGCCGCGGCCCGGTCCGGTGCGCAGCTCGATGTAGGGTTCGACGACGATGACCTCGAGCCCCTCCGCGGCCGCCGGCGCCGCCGTCAGCACCAGGCACAGCAGCAGGGCGCGGGCGCAGAGCCGCGCCATCGACTCAGTTGACCGGGGCCATGAACGGGTCGTTGTAATACTGCCCACCGATGTCCAGCCACTCGGCGATCAGCCGAAGTTCCGCCGGGGTCAACCAGCCCGCGTGCGAGCCGCCCGCGTCGAAACGGCTGAAGAACGTCGCCGAGGCCCTGGCGCCTGCCGCGCTCATCGAGGGACTGACGGGCACGGGCACCAGGGTCGGCAAGCCGGTCACCGGGTCCGGCGGACCCGGCACCAGCCTGTCCTGCAGCGCGCCCATGTTAACTTCCTGCTCGTTGTCCGTGAACAGGAGTTCGCGGTACGAGACCAGGTGATCGGCCTCGTCGGGCGAGGGGCCGCCCGAAAGATCGAGCTGGCCGGCGGGCACGCGCACCGCGCCCGCGGCGTCCGCGGGACTGTGACAGGAGATGCAGGTGTTGTCGGCGACCACGTTGCCGCCGGCGTCCAGCACCAGGCGCGGCACCGACCACAGCGGATGGAGGTGGTTCGGGTAGTGGATCGTGATGCGGCAGAGTCCCGACCAGGCCGACTGGCAGCTCGCGCTGGTCGGCGCCGGCGTCGAGAGTTGCGCGTAGCGATAGGCGAAGGACGCATCCGGTGCCCGTCCCGACGCGACCGGGTCGGTCCAGACGTCGTCGTAAAGCACGTCCACCGAAGGTCTCTGCGCCGCGCAATCGGTCTGGCAGGAGACGCGCGCGCGCGCTTCGGCCATGGACTCGCCCTGCAGCGCGAAGATGGCCGGGCTGGTATTGGGGAACGGCAGACCCGTGCTGGGCGCGCCGGCATTGGCCGAGGCCGTGAGCGCGCGGCGTCCGTGCGAAATGGCCGGCGGCGCGCCCGGCTGTGCGCCCGCCGGGACGTGGCAGCCGTTGCAGGACCGCACCTCGCCGGCGCGCAACTGCATCCAGTTGAGATGACGAGGCGTGATGCGCCGGCCGTCCGCATCCAGCACGCCGATCGCGAACGGCACGCCGGCCGGCACCTTGATCTGCACCGAGCCGTCCGGCTCGATCGGCGCGTAGGCCAGGATTTCGCGCATGCCGAGACCGCCGGCGGCGCCGAAGGCGGTCGCACGGAAGTCGCGCACCTCGTCGTCCGGCAGCCCGACCGCTTTCTCGATGCGCAGGAAACGGGCCGGGCGCTCGGCGGCCGTGGTCTGCGCCGGATCGCGCAGTGCGACGACCCCTCCCGGGGCGACGTCGACGCCGTCCAGGTCGTAGACGCTCCGGATATTGAGGATGCCGACGTTTTCCGACGCCAGCAGCGGGTCGTAGTCGATGCCCGGCACCGCATCGAGGATGACGGCCGGCGGCGGGCGCGGCGCCATCGACACGACGTCCGAGTAGCGCACCCCTTCCACGGGCTGCAGCACCGGGCGCTGCGTCCCGTCGCGCGGGTCGTAGACCCACACACCATATAAAGGCGGCGCCGGCGTCAGCGCCGGGTTGGCCAGGTTCGCGGGCGTGCAGGGCAGGGTGCGGCCGGCGTTGTCGTTCAGCCGGCACAGGGTCCAGTTGGCCAGCAGCCGGCCGGTGCCGTCGCGCAGCGGAAAGACGTGCGAGTAGCGGCCGCCCGGCGACAGGCCCGGGTCGGTGCGCACGTCGACGGTCGTCAGACGCGTTTGCGCCGGTCCCGGCAGGCCCGCGTTCGCGAGCGTCGGCTGCGTGATCTCGACGAAGGCCGCGGCGTCGATCGCGATCGCGTCGCCGCCGAGGTCGCTGTCCTGGAACACGCGCGCGAGTGCGACCACTCGGCCGGCCTCGGCCGGGCGCGGCGCCAGGAACTGCACCGGCGTGGCGCCCAGGCCGCCCACGCCGGTGCCGGACTGGTGGCTGTTGGCGCCGTACAGGAGCTCAAGCCCGCTGCCGTCCGGGTTCACCGTGTAGAGGTGGATCGAGCTGCCGCTGGCGTTCTCCCAGCGGCTGAACACGATGCGCCCGTCGTCGAGCACCGACGGATCCAGGTCGTGGCTCTGGTTGAAGGAGATCTGCCGGATGCCGGAGCCGTCGGGATTCATGACGTGCAGCACGTAGGCGTGCTCGTTGCGGTCCTCGTCCTGCGCTGCGAACTGCGGCTTGCCTTCGTCGATCAGCACCGCCTTCGCCTGGCGCTGGCGCGTGGACGAGAACACGATGCGGCCATCCGGCAGGTAATGCGGCGCGACGTCGCTGCCTTCCTCGGCGATCAGGTCGGAGGCGATCACGCGGCGCAGCACGTCGGTCGTGCGGTCGTACTCCCAGATGTTCCAGGTCGGCTGCTCGCTCTCCTCGGCGCCCGGGATCAGGGGCATGCGCATCGCGAACACGAGGCGGTTGCCGTCGTAGGAGGCGTCTACGTCGCGCACGCTCCAGGTCCCGCCGGTCACGCTACCTGTGATGTTGCGCTCGGGGACGTCGGGCGCCGCCCGGGCGCGCAGGAACAGGTCCGCGCCCTCGTTGACGGTTCCGAGCTCGCGTACGTCGATGTCGTCGAGGTCCGCGGGCAGCGGCACCGGGCCGCGCACGTACGCGACCGGGATGTCGAGCACGACCGGGTCCGGGTCCTGGCCGTCGCCGATGTTCACGTCCCCGTCGTGCCCAGTGGCGCAGGCCGCGAGCAGCGCGGCCGAGATCGGCACCATCCATGATTTCGGATTCGTGACAAGCATCTCAATTCACTCCGGTCTCGCAGGCGCTCCCTGCACGACAGAATCTGGCGTTGCGGCCGCGTGACGACCGTCTCTCATCGCACGCGACCCCTTGGATACGCGGGAATTGCGGCATTTGACACGGGCTTATCCGTCACGGTTGCAGCCTAACGCGCTCCGCGGCGCCGGTGAATGTCGCCTTTCAGAGACATTACGGGCCCTTCGGACCGCCGATATATTCGGCCGCAGCCTCGGAATCAGCGAGCGAGTGGAGCACGGAAATGCCCTGGTCGCATCAGTCTGCCGGTTCGATCGTGATGCGCGTCACCGCGCTGGCCGCGGCCGCCCTGTGCGCGGTCGTCGTGCATGCCGGGCCGCGCGAGCAGGCGCGGCGCATGCACGACCGCATCGCGGGCGTGCCGCCCGCCGACGCGGTGCTGAACGCCATGGAGGCCGAGATCGTCGCCGGCCGCACGCAGCAGGCCGCGTTGATGGCGATGGACCACCCCGCGTTCTACTCCGTCACGCTCAAGAACCTGGCCACGCCGTGGACCAACCGCGACCAGACCGTGTTCGCGCCGCTCAACGACTACACCGCGACCGTGATCGGCATGGTGCGCGACGACCTGTCACTCGGCGGGCTGTTGTCGGACGACGTGCTCTACGTCGGGGCCAACGGGCTCGGACTGCCGGGCGTGTCGGCCGCGAGCAACACCCATTACGAGCAGATCGAGGCGCGCAACCTCGACCTGCGCACCGCGCTCGTGCGCACGACGCAGTCGGGCGTGTACGGCACGCCGCCGGCCGCGACCGCGGGGGTGATGACGACCCGCGCCGCCGCTCAGGCGTTCTTCGTCGCCGGCACCAACCGCGCGATGTTCCGCTTCACGCTCCTGAACCACATGTGCCGCGACCTGGAGGAGATCCAGGACACCACGCGGCCGCCGGACCGTATCCGCCAGGACGTGAGCCGGAGCCCGGGTGGCGACGCGCGCCTGTTCCTGAACAACTGCGTCGGCTGCCACTCCGGCATGGACCCGATGGCGCAGGCCTTCGCCTTCTACACCTATGACGAGGCGCAGGGCCGCATGCTCTATACCGGCGCCCAGGTGCAGCCGAAGTACTTCAACAACGATTCCACCTTCGCCTTCGGCTTCCGCACGCCGGACGACCAATGGGAGAACCGCTGGCGCCGCGGCCCCAACGCGCTGCTCGGCTGGGATCCGTCGCTGCCCGGATCGGGCAGCGGCGCCAAGTCGCTGGGCGCGGAGTTCGGCGCGAGCGACGCGTTCGCCAGCTGCCAGGTCGAGAAGGTGTTCCGCACGGTGTGCCTGCGCACGCCGGAGAACGCCGCCGACCGCAACCGCATCGCGACGATGACCGGTTCCTTCCGCGCGAGCGGCTACCGGCTGAAGCAGGCCTTCGCCGATGCCGCCGCGTACTGCATGGGCGATTGAGGTGCCGCAGATGAATCGCAGCGCAAGTCCACGGATGCGGATCCTCCCGGCGTTGGCGCCGGTGCTGCTCGCGCTCGCGGTCGCCGGCTGCGGCGGCGGCGCGTCCACGACCCAGAACCCGCCGGTCGGGCAGCCGCCGCCGGCCGTGTACAACGGACCGCCGCCGGCGAGCCAGGACGTGCAGGCATTCAAGCTGAACGTGTGGGACAACCTGCAGGCGTCCAATCGCTGCGGCCAGTGCCACGGCACCGGCGGGCAGGTCCCGAATTTCGTGCGCAGCGACGACATCAACCTGGCCTACCAGCAGGCCAACGGCGTGGTCGACCTCGGTAATCCGTCGGCCTCGATGATGGTCACCAAAGTCGGCGGCGGCCACAACTGCTGGCTGGCGGCCAACTCGGCCTGCGCCGACCAGCTGACCGTCTGGATCCGCAACTGGGCCGGACAGACGCTCGGCGGCTCGCGCAACATCGTGCTGCAGCCGCCGCCGCTGCGCGACGTCGGCGCCTCCAAGTCGTTCCCGGCGAGCTCGTCCCTGTTCGGCTCGACCGTGTACCCGCTGCTCACGCAGTACTGCGCGCGCTGCCATTCCTCGGGCGCGACGATCCCGCAGTCGCCGTTCTTCGCCGAGGGCGACGTGGACGTCGCCTATGCGGCGGTGCGCGCCAAGATCAACCTCGACACGCCGGCGGATTCGCGCCTGGTCGTGCGTCTGCGCGAGGAATTCCACAATTGCTGGACCGACTGCGGCACCGCCGCCAACGCGATGCAGGCCGCGGTGCAGGCATTCTCCAACGGCGTGCCGCTCACCCAGGTCGACCCGACGCTGGTGCTGTCCAAGGCGCTCACGCTCTATGACGGCACGGTCGCCTCCGGCGGCAACCGCTTCGACAATGCCCTGATCGCGCTGTACGAGTTCAAGACCGGCACCGGCACGGTGACCTATGACACCTCGGGCGTCGAGCCCGCGCTCAACCTGACGCTGTCCGGACCGGTCACCTGGGTCGGCGGCTGGGGCATCGACCTGCGCGGCGGCAAGGCGCAGGGCACGACCGCCGCCTCGCGCAAGCTGCACGACCTGATCCGCGCCACCGGCGAGTATTCGATCGAGGCCTGGGTGGCGCCGGCGAACGTGGTGCAGGAGGACGCCTACATCGTCAGCTACTCCGGCGGTCCGACCGCGCGCAACTTCACGCTCGCTCAGACGATGTACAACTACGACTACTTCAACCGCAGCACGACCACGAACGGCAATGGCGCGCCCGCGCTGTCGACGCCGGCCGCGGCCGAGGTGCTGCAGGCGACGCTGCAGCACGTGGTCGCGACCTACAGCGCGGTCAACGGCCGGCGCATCTACGTCAACGGCGCACTCGTGACGGGACCGGACCCGGTCTCGGCGGGCCTCCTGACCGACTGGAACGACACCTTCGCGCTGGTGCTCGGCAACGAGGTCTCGAATGACCGCACCTTCCAGGGCGTCCTGCGCCTGGTCGCGATCCACAACCGCGTGCTGTCGCAGGCGCAGATCCAGCAGAACTTCGACGCCGGCGTCGGCGAGCGCTTCTACCTGCTGTTCTCGGTCGCGCACCTGATCAACGTGCCGCAGAGCTACCTGCTGTTCGAGGCCAGCCAGTTCGACAGCTACTCGTACCTGTTCAACAAGCCGGCCTTCATCAGCCTGGACGCCAACCAGGACCCGGACCAGATCGCGATTCGCGGCGTGCGCATCGGCGTCAATGGCGCCGAGGCCCGCGTCGGCCAGGCCTACATCCCGCTGAGCCGCACCGTGACGGCCGCCGGGTACGAGCCTGCGACGGGGTTCCCGCTGTCCGGCATCGGCACCGTGGTCGCACTCGACAAGGGCCCGGCCGCCGACGAGTTCTTCCTGACCTTCGAGCAGATCGGCGGCACCACGCGCGCCTACGTCGAGCCGACGCCCGACCCGCTGCCGCCGCCGCCGGACAGCGGCCCGTCCTCCGAGATCGGCCTGCGCACCTTCGCGGAGATCTCGGCCTCGATGTCGGCCATGACCGGCGTGCCGGCGACCAACGCCGCGGTGCTCGCAACCTACGACCGTGTGCGCGAGCAGCTGCCGACGGTCGAGAACATCGAGGGCTTCCTGTCCTCGCATCAGATCGGGGTGGCCCAGATGGCGATCGAATACTGCAACGAGCTCGTGGACGACGCCGGCCTGCGCGCCGGGTTCTTCCCGGGCTTCAACTTCGCGCAGCCCGCGGCCGCCGCGTTCGACACGCCGGCCGAGCGCGCGCAGATCACCGGCCCGCTGATCGCGCGCGCGGTCGGCACCGGCATTGCGACCCAGCCGACCGCGGGCGAGGTCGCCACCGAGGTCGATGCGCTGATCGGCCGGCTCGCCGCCTGCGGCGCCGGCTGCGCGGCGGACCGGACCTTCGTGATCGTCAAGTCGGCCTGCTCGGCCGTGGTCGGCAGCGCCAGCACGCTGCTGCAATGAGGGACTGGCACCGATGAAGAAAAAATCGCGCCGCGGACCGCTGCACCCGGACGCCCCGCTGTACCAGGCGGACCACCCGCGCCCGGTCACGCGCCGCCAGTTCGTGGCCCAGGGATTCGTGAGCGGCGCGGCGACCGTGCTCGCGCCGTCCATCTTCGGCATGTTCGCGAACCCGCGCGCGGCGCACGCCGCGCTGTCGCCCGACCTCGAGGCGCTCAAGCAGGCCTGCGGCATCGCGGTCCAGGGCGCGGGCAAGATCCCGTTCATCTGCATCGACCTGGCCGGCGGCGCCAACATGGTCGGCTCGAACGTGCTGGTCGGCGCGCAGGGCGGCCAGCGCGACTTCCTGTCCGTGGCCGGCTACGGCCGCCTCGGCCTGCCCGGCGACATGGTGCCGAACGCGCCCAATCCGCAGAGCCAGACCAACGATTTCATCGAGAGCCGCCTCGGCCTGCTGTTCCACCTCGACAGCGCCTTTGCGCGCGGCATCCTGGAGCGCGTGAGCGTCACGACCGCGGCGAATGTCAACGGCGCGGTGATCCCAGCGCGCTCCGAGAACGACACCGGCAACAATCCTCACAACCCGATGTACGGCATCTACCGCGCCGGGGCGGACGGGGAGCTCCTGACCCTGATCGGCTCGCAGAGCTCCGATTCCGGGGGCAACTCCATGGCGCCCGCCGCGCTGATCGATCCGTCGGTGCGGCCGACCAAGGTCGATCGCACCAGCGACGTCACCGGACTGGTGGACACCGGCAAGCTGGTCGGTCTGCTGGCGCAGGACGACGCGGTGCGCGTGATGGAATCGATCCAGCGTCTGTCGGACCGCAAGCTCGCGCGCGTGGACACCGGCGTCACGCGCGACGCCATCATCAAGGACATGGTGCGCTGCAACTACGTGAAGTCGGCGGACCTCGCCGACCGCTACGGCGACCCTTCCGCACTGAATCCCGAGCTCGACCCGGACATCGTGGGCCCGGCGGGCATCTTCAGCCAGGCGGAGTTCAACGGCGACGGCGAGTTCCGCAAGACCGCCGCGGTCATGAAGCTCGTGATCAACGGCTATGCCGGTGCCGGAACCATCACGATGGGCGGCTACGACTACCACGGCCAGGGCCGGGCGACGGGCGAGATCCGCGACCTGCGCGCCGGGCGCTGCATGGGCGCCTGCCTCGAATACGCCGCGCGCCGCGGCGTGCCGCTGATGCTCTACATGTTCAGCGACGGCTCCCTGTCGGCAGACGGCGTGGTGGACAACACCGTGGACGGTCGCGGCAAGTTCATGTGGAGCAGCGACAACCAGCAGACCGCGGCGTCTTTCTTCCTGGTCTACAACCCGGCGGGGAGGGCCCAGCTGTATACCGGCGACAGCCGCCCGCCCGAACAGCACCAACAGATCGGCTGGTTCCGGCGCGACGCCTCGGTCGAGACCGCCTCGACGCCGGCCGCCAACAACGTCAACCTGCTGGTCGAGACCCTGCTGCTCAATTACATGGCGCTGCACGGCGAACAGAACCTGTTCGCCAACCGCTTCCCCGGCCACGGTCTCGGGTCGGTCGCCCTGCGCGACAGTCTCATCGCCTTCAACCCGATCGTGAACGGCACCATTTCGTGACGTGCGCCGAGACCCGCGAAACCGGCTAAGTAAACATATACCCAGCCGGTGACGCCGGCGTTATGTTACATAGCCTTCGCGAGGAGTGCCGTCCAGCGCCGGCCGCCCAGGCGCTGCCGAAAGGGACGAGATGGAACACCCCATGACACGCCGCCGGCCGGCCCTGCGCCGGTTCCTGACGATGGCGCTGACCGGCTGCGCGCTCCTGGCCGCGGCCGCGGACGGCCCGACCGCGCCCGATTTCGCGCTGCGCGCGACCGGCGGCGGCAATCACCGCCTGTCCGAGCATCGCGGCGAAGTGGTGGCGCTCGTGTTCTGGGCGAGCTGGTGCGGGGGATGCCGCCCGGAGCTCGCGCGCTTCGAGCGGCTGCGCCGCACCTATGCCGAAGCCGGGCTGGTCGTCTACGGCGTCAACCTGGACAAGGATCCGGCGCAGGCGCGTGAGCATGCCGCCGCCGCCGGCATCGCCTATCCGGTGCTGTTCGATGCGGACAAGGAGGTCAGCAAGGCCTACCGGGCGGACGAGTTGCCGCTGGTGGTGCTGATTGACCGTCATGGCGTCGTCCGCTCGCGACATGACGCGCTGGACGTGCGCGAGGAGCGCGCGCTAATGGTCACGCTTCGCGATCTGATCGACGAATGAACGGGATGCAGTCCATGAGAATCACGATGCAGGCGTTGCTGGTGAAGGCCCTTGCGATCGCGGCGCTCGTGCCGGCCCTCGCGCAGGAACCCGCGCCGCCCGCCGCGGACCGCTCGGCGCTCGACGCCGAAGTGCAGGATCTGCGCCGCCAGGTGGTGGATCTCAACCGCGACCTGTTCATGCTCGAGGAGGACCTGCTGTTCCCGGCAAGCACGCAGGTCGCGGTGTTCGTTTCGATGGACGTCGGCACCTTCTTCCAGCTCGACACGGTACAGATCAAGCTGGACGACAAGGAGGTCGCGAACTATCTCTACACGGCGCGCGAGCTCGAGGCGCTCAAGCGCGGCGGCGTGCACCGCATCTGGCTCGGCAACCTCAAGGCCGGCGAGCATGAGATCGTCGCGCTCTTCACCGGGCAAGGCACGCACGAGCGCGACTACAAGCGCGGCGCGACGCTCACGATCAACAAGGGCGTCGGCGCCCAGTACGTCGAGCTCAAGATCAGCGATCGCCTGCGCAAGCTGCAACCCGAGTTCGTGGTCCGCGTCTGGGAGTGATCCCGGTGTTGGCGCCCTGGCTGGTGTCCGCGCTGCTGGCTGCCGTCGAGGTGCCGGCGCCCGGTTCCGCTGCTGTGGGGTTGGCTCCGGTCAAGGTGCAGGACCTGCACTACGGCGACGTGCTATTCCAGTTCTACAAGCACGATCACTTCGACGCGCTCGTGCGGCTCGCCGCTTACCGCGACCAGGGGCGTCTCAAGGCGCATGCGCGTGACGCGGAGCTTCTGCGCGGCGGGCTGTACCTCTCGCTGGGCCAGCATCGCGAAGCGCGGCGGATCTTCGAGGAGCTGCTCGCGGAACGGACCACGCCGCCGGCCGTGCGGGACCAGGCCTGGTTCTGGCTCGGCAAGGTGCTGTACGCCTCTGGGCTGTACGCGGATTCCGAGCGCGCGCTGCGCGCCGTGGCCAGCACGCTGCCGGGGAAGCTCGAGCCCGAGCGGCGGATGCTGCTGGCGCAGGGGCTCATGTATCGCGAGCGCTACGACGAGGCGATCGCGGCTCTCGAGGGCTGGACCGGCGCGCCCGAATGGACCGCCTACGCGCAGTTCAACCTCGGGGTGGCGCTGGTGCGCGCGGGCCGCGAGCAGCAGGGTCTGCAGCTGCTTGATGCCGTCGGGCAGCTGGTCACCGAGAACGCGGAACTGATCGCGCTGCGCGACAAAGCCAACGTTGCGATCGGCTATGCGCATCTTCAGGGAGGGCGGCCGGCCGCCGCCCGGCTCGCGCTCGACCGCGTGCAGCTCGCGGGCTCGCAGTCCAGCAAGGCGCTGCTGGGCGCCGGCTGGGCGGATGCCGCAGAAGGCGGCTTCCAGCAGGCGCTCGTACCCTGGCTGGAACTGCACGGCCGCGGCGTGCAAGACGGCGCGGTGCAGGAGTCCTTCCTCGCGGTGCCATACGCCTACGCCGAGCTCGGCGCGATCGGCCAGGCCGTGGAGTACTACGAACAGGCGATTGCTTCCTACGACGCGGAGCGCGTGCGCATCGATGAATCGATCGCCGCAATCCGCGCGGGCCGCCTGCTGCAGGCCGCGCTGGCGACCCAGGGCGACGGCCGCCAAGGCTGGTTCGCACAGCTCGTGGACGTGCCGGACGCGCCCGAGTCGCGCTACCTCTATCACCTGATGGCGGGCCACGAATTCCAGGAAGGACTCAAGAGCTACCGCGCGCTGGATGCGATGGCGAAGAACCTTTCGCGCTGGCGGGACAGCCTCGGCGCGTTCGACGACATGGTCGCCACGCGCGAACGGGCGCTCACGGCCCGGCTGCCGGCGGCCGAATCGCGGCTCGCCGCGGTGGACGTCGGCGCGCTCAACCGGCGCCGCGACGGCCTGCGCGCGACGCTCGAGGCCGCCGTCGCCGCGCGCGACGTGACCGCGCTCGCGACCGAACACGAGCGCGAATGGCTCGCGCTGCTCGACGCCGTGGACGCGGAGCTCGCGGCCCACCCGGGCGACACGGCGCTCGACGACGCACGCGAAAAGGCCCGGCTCGCGCGCGGCGTGCTGATGTGGCGTCTGGACGAGGCCTGGAAGGTCCGGCGCTGGCAGGCGGAGCGCTCGATGCGCGAGCTGGACGCCGCCGTGTACGAGGCGCGCACGCGCCAGAGCGGATCCTCGCGCGCGCGCCAGGGCGCGCCGGAGCGGAACGCCGCGCTGCGGCAGCGGGTCGTGGTGGTAGCCCCGCGCGTGGCCGCGCTCTCCGCGCGCGTCGAGTCCGCGAAAGCCGCGCACGAGAGTTACCTCGCCGACATCGCGGTCGGGGAGCTCGAATCGCAACGGCGCCGCCTCGACGAGTATTCGGTCCAGGCGCGGTACGCGATCGCGACCATCTACGACCGCGCCAGCGCGCAGGTGCCGTCGCCATGACCCGGAGCGTCGTCGCCGCCGTGCTGCTGCTCGCTTCGGCCGCTGCCGCGGCCCAGACCGTGGGAGACCTGCGCAAGCGCGAGGCGCAGGTTCAAACCGGGCCGGCCGCGCCGGTCGATGCCGCGCGCGTGCGCGCCGCCTATCGCCACTTTCTGGACCTCAAGGCCGGCGACCCGATGTTGCGCGCCGAGGCGCTGCGCCGCCTCGCCGACCTCGAGCTCGAGGCCGCCGATGCCCTGCGCGGCGACGGCACGGCGCCGTCCGCGGGCGTGCTGGAGACGCGCGCGGCGATCGCGCTCTACGAGGAGCTGCTGACGATGCAGCCGGACCACCCGCGCATCGATTCGGTGCTGTACCAGCTCGGCCGGGCCTGGGAAGCCGAGGGCGATCCCGTGAAAGCGCTCGGCTACCTCGAGCGCCTGATCGGCCGGTTCCCGAACAGCCGCCATATCGACGAGGCGCAGTTCCGCCGCGGTGAGATCCTGTTCAGCGCGCAGCGCTGGTCCGATTCGGAGCGCGCCTACGAGGCCGTGATCGCGATGCGGCCGGAGTCGCCGTTCCACGAGCAGGCGCTCTACAAGCACGGCTGGGCGCACTTCAAGCTGTCGAATGTGCGCGAAAGCGCCTCTTCACTGCTTTCCGTGCTGGACCGCAAGCTGCAGACGGCCGCCGGAGTCGAAGTCGCGGACTTCAACGCATTGCCGCGCGCGGACCGCGAGCTGGTGCTGGATACGGAGCGCGCGCTCGGAATCCAGTTCGCCGCGGACGAGCCGGCCGAGCTGCTCGCAGGCGCGCTCGAGCGCCACGGCTGGCCGGTCTACTCCTGGCGACTGCATGCCTCGCTCGGCAACCTGCTGGTCGACAAGGAGCGCTACACGGACGCGGCCGACACCTACCGCGCGTTCGCGGCCCGGCGCCCGGAGCACCTGCGCTCGCCGGACCTGCAATCGCTGGCGATCGAGGCCTACCGCAAGGGCGGCTTCGCGGAGCTCGCGATGCAGGGCAAGCGCGAGTACGTCGAGCTGTACCGCTTCAGCGGCCCGTTCTGGGCCGCGCGCACGCGTGCCGACGCGCCCGAGGTGGTAAAGCAGCTCAAGGCGCACCTGCGCGACGTCGCGCAGCACCAGCACGCGATCGCACAGGCGAGCAAGAAACCCTCCGAGTACCAGCAGGCGGCACGCTGGTACCGCGATCTGCTCGAGTCCTTCCCCGACGAGCCGGATGCCGCCGAGACCAATTACCTGCTGGCCGACGTGCTGTTCGAGAGCGGCCAGTTCGGCCAGGCGGCGCTCGAGTACGAGCGCACCGCGTACGTGCAGCCGCCGGGGCCGCGCAGCTCCGCGGCCGGCTACGCGGCGCTCGTTGCGCGCGAGTGCCACGAGGCGACGCTTGCCGGCGGCGAACGCGCGGCCTGGCACCGTCAGAGCATCGACAGCGCCATGCGCTTCGCGACCGCCTGGCCGCAGCATGAGCAGGCCGGGCCCATGTGGCTCCGGAGCGCGAAGCAGCTGTTCGCGCTCGCCGAGTACGACGAGGCCGCGAAAGCCGCCGGCCAGGTCGTGACCCGCATGCCGCCGATGGGGCGCGAGGAGGAGCGCGCGGCCTGGAGCGTCATCGCGGACTCGAGCTTCGAGCTCGGCCGCTTCGGCGAGTCCGAGGGTGCCTACACCGAGGTGCTCGCGCGCCTCGACGCCAGCGCCAGGGAGCGCGGCGCGGTGACCGAGCGGCTCGGGGCCGCGATCTACAAGCAGGGCGAGGCGCGCCAGCGCGCGGGCGATACGCAGGGCGCGGTCGCCGACTTCCTGCGCGTGGCCTCGGCGGCGCCCGGCTCGAAGCTGGTGTCCAACGCGCAATTCGACGCCGCGACGCTGCTCCTGCGGGCGCGCGACTGGAATGCGGCCATTCCGATCCTCGAAGCCTTCCGGCGCGACTACCCGGAGCACGAGCTCGCGCGCACGGTGCCGCGCAACCTCGCGGTCGCCTATACCGAGTCCGGTCGCCATCACGAAGCCGCGGTCGAGTTGGAGCGTGTCGCGGACGATGCGGCGGAGGAGGGGGCGCTGCGCCGCAGCGCGCTGCTGCAATCCGCGGAGCTCTACGAGAAGACCGGCGACCGCCCGGCCATGGCGCGCATCTGGGCACGCTTCGTCGAGCGCTACCCCGAGCCGCATGACGAGGCGATGGCGGCGCGGCTGAAGCTGGCGGACCTGGCGCGCGACATGGGCGACGCCGGAGCTCGCACGCGCTGGCTGCGCGCGATCGTGGATGCAGACCGCGCAGCGGGGGCCGGCCGCGGCGACCAGAGCCGCGCGCTCGCAGCGCGCGCTTCGCTCGAGCTGGCGGCGCCGCTGCGCGCGGCCTTCGAGGCGGTGCCGCTCACGGCGCCGCTTGCGGACTCGCTCAAGGCCAAGCGCGACGCCATGGAAGCGGCGCTCGCGGCCTACCGCGCCGCCGCCGACTACGCCATCGCCGAAGTCGCGACGGCAGCGACCTTTGCGACGGCCGAGATGTACCGGCGCCTGGCCGCGGACCTGCTCGCATCCGAGCGGCCGCGCAACCTGAGCGCCGAGGAGCAGGAGCAGTACGCCCTGCTGCTCGAGGAGCAGGCCTACCCGTTCGAGGAGGAGGCGATCGAGCTGCACGAAGCGAACGCCGCGCGCGTCCAGGACGGCATCTTCGACGAAGGCGTGCGCGGCAGCTACGCCGCGCTCGCCGAGCTCAAGCCGGCGCGCTACCGCAAGCCTGAGCGCCTGCCGGACGCCGCGTCGCACCCGGAAATTGCCGCGGCGCTCGCTGCACTCGCGGCCGGACGGTTCGCGGAAGCGGAGGCGACCCTGGCGCAGGCGGAGCCGGCGCCCGCGGCATGGACGGCGATCGGCGTCGCTCGCCGCCAACAGGGGCGCATGGCCGAGGCGCGCGAGGCCTACGAAGGCGCCGCGATGCTTGCGCCGGAGGATCCGCTGCCGGTGCTCAACCTCGGCGTATTGCTCGACCTGTATCTGGGCCGGCCGGAGGCCGCGCTCGCCGAGTACGAGCGCTACCAGATTCTGGCCGGCACGCCCGATGTCCAGGTCACCGCGTGGATCACGGAAGTGAGACGGCGGGCGGGTCTCGAGGAGAAGAGCGCGGAGGTCATTCCATGAAACGCATGCTGGCGCCGATCCTGTTCGCCTTTGCCGCCGCGGCCCTGGGGCAGGACCAGGAACCGCCGGCGGCCCCGGCGGCCGCCGAGGCCGCGCCACCCGCCGCTCCGGCGGCCGCGCGCGACACCCGGTTCAAGACCGTGGACCGGCTCGAGCTCGGCACCACGTCGATCACCGGCAACCAGGAGTTGCCGAAGGTCATGTACGTGGTGCCCTGGAAGAAGGCGGAGCTCGGGGACCTGTCGGGCAAGCCCGCGCGGTCCCTGATCGACGAGATCCTGGCACCCGTGGACCGCGACGTGTTCCGGCGCGAGGTCGGCTATTTCGAGACGCTCTCGGAGGGAATCCAGGGCGTAGCCTCTCAGGGCGAGAATCCGGTCACGCCGGAAACGGCGCAGCCATAGCATCTTGGGCAACCCCCAGGGAGACACCAGGAGTCACCCCATGGATACATACGGAACGATTGTCAGATTCTTCCAGGAGGGCGGGGTATTCATGTACCCGATCGCCCTGGTCGCGGCACTCGGGGTCGCGGTCGCGCTCGAGCGCTGGTTCTACCTGTGGCGCACCGAGGGCGCCAACCGCCGCATGTGGGACGAGGTATCGCCGTTCCTCAAGACCGGCGACTTCAAGCGCGCAATCTCCGCGACCTCCAGCTCGGTCTCGGCCATCGGCCAGATCCTGAGCTACGGGCTGGCGCGCGTGCAGACCGCCAAGCGCCGCGATGACGTCGAGAAGGCGATGGAGGAGAGCCTGATGGAAGTGGTGCCGAAGCTCGAGCGGCGCACGCACTACCTGGCGAGCTTCGCCAACATCGCGACGCTCCTCGGCCTGCTCGGCACCATCATCGGACTGATTCAGGCCTTCCAGGCGGTCGCCAACGCGAGCCCGGCGGAGCGTGCGGACCTGCTGTCGGCGTCGATCTCGGTCGCGATGAACACGACCGCCTTCGGCCTGATCGTCGCGATCCCGCTCCTGCTCATGCACTCGGTACTGCAGTCGAAGACCACGAACATCGTGGACAGCCTCGAGATGGCCTCGGTCAAGTTCCTGAACACGGTCGTCGAGCGGCGGCCGGAGGCGGCGTGAGCCTCACATCCCGAGGCGCACGACGCCACCGTCGCCAGCAGGCGGCGGAGCTTTCCATCACCGCCTTCATGAACCTGATGGTGGTGCTGGTACCGTTCCTGCTGATCACGGCGGTGTTCTCGCGGATGACCATCCTGGAGCTGAATCTGCCGAGTTCGAGCCAGTCGCTGCCGGAGACGCCGCAGGCGATCAACCTGGAGATCGTCGTGCGGCGGTCCACCATCGAGACGGCCGACCGTGGCAGCGGACTCCTGCGCGCCTTCCCGGACAAGGACGGCAGGCGCGATTACGCCGGGCTCGAAAAGTTCCTGGTCGAGGAGATCAAGCCGCGCTTTCCGACCCTCGAGGCCGTGACCATCCTGGTCGAACCCGAAATTCCGTACGACACGGTCGTGCAGGTCATGGACCTCGCGCGCGTGCGCACCGTGACCGACGGGCCGCGCGCCTATCAGGTCGCGCTGTTCCCGGAGATCTCGATCGGCGACGCGCCCGAGGTCGAGGAGCGCAGGCGATGAGCCACTCGGCACGCGCCAAGCGCATGGCCCGCCACCACGCGCGCAAGAAGCCAGCGGCGCTGTCGCTGGTGTCGTTGATGGACATCTTCACGATCCTGGTGTTCTTCCTGCTGGTGAACTCGGCCGAGATCCAGACGCTCGAGCCGCCCGCATCGCTTTCGCTCCCGGAATCGGTGGCCCAGGACCGGCCGCGCGAGACCGTCATCGTGATGGTGACGAAGGATGCGGTGTTCGTGCAGGACGATCCGGTGGTGAGCGTCGCCGACGTGGACCGCGCCAAAGGGATGATCATCGCGCCGCTCAAACGGGCGCTCGCAAGGCAGGACGACCGGAGACTCGCGCAGGCCGCCGCGACCGACCCGAGCGCGCGCGAGATCACGATCCTGGGCGACCGCGACGTGCCCTACCGCGTGCTCAAGAAGATCATGGCGACCTGCACGGAAGCCGACTTCGGGAAGCTGTCGCTGGCGGTCATCCAGAAAGAAGAGGCCATGCACGTGACCAGCGTGGAGAGCTGAGGCACCCATGCCCGCGGTGATCATGTTCTTCTACCGCACCTACGAGCTGCCCTGGGACGTGGACCCGGAGGAGCGCGACCGTTTCCGGAACCTGTGGCGGAGCGCGCTCGGTGTCGTGCTGCTGTTTTCCATCGCCATGCCCTGGCTGCCGGTACCGGAGCGGCCGTTCGACGCGCCGCCGGCGATTCCGCCGCGCATCGCACAGCTCGTGCTCGAGCGCGCGACGGCGCCGCCGCCGCCGC
>Ga0187892_10002329_pt1 | contig 38673 bp, 38 predicted proteins | sample MA1701073metaG_FD_139345 | JGI IMG/M metagenome (GOLD analysis project Ga0187892, IMG submission 139345) | Bio-ooze microbial communities from a basaltic lava cave in the Kipuka Kanohina Cave System on the Island of Hawaii, USA - MA170107-3 metaG ... | reverse complement strand
TCGTCAAACCCCATATCGCCCTGGCCGAATTGCCGCCGGCGCTGGAAAAACGCTTTCGGGATGTAGTGGCAAGCCAGTTCAAAGGCGACATGCAGGCCGCCTTAGCGGCGTTTTTGGACTTGCACGACAAACATGGCTCTTCTGCCAAGAGCCGTAGTGCAACAAATGCCTAATATTAGGCATAACCGCCCTTGCCGAGAAATGGCTAATATTAGCCATTTCTGCACGGCAAAAAAATGCCTAATATTAGGAACATTGGCTGAAAAAGTTCCTAATAGTGGAAACAAATGGCTAATATTAGGAACATGGAAAATGGCGGCGCCAGGCGGGTGAATAAGGTGTTAGAAAATCACAACGTAACGAATTTAGAGGTGAAAAATGAAAATATCATTTCGCGAGATTGCAAATCGGATAACAGGAATTTCAATTCCCATCTTCGGAATCTCATGGGAACCTCCAAGGCTCGACATCGAAGAGGCAAGACGGTTACTAACATTCCTTGAGGATAGAAGAGTTCTATACAATCCTTTTACAGTCGAAGTGCCTGAGCATGCTATTGAATCAGTGATTCAAATCAGGCAACGACTAACTACCACATTAGAGCAAATTAACAGAACCTCACCCTTGGCAGAGTCAGCATCAGCAATGCGGGCTTCCTGCCGAAAATTTTTAGATCAAATTCAAAAACTGAATGTAAAAGGCACAGTATGGGATTCGTCTTATAGGATGGACATATTTTCGTTTTTCTGTGCATTGGGCGAGCTACGAGGAGTTTGTGGTATTCATATTGCCCAGATTGCTGTAAGGTACGGCATTGATGTTGAAGAACAACTTGCTCAGATGTTTCCTTCTCCACTAGAAAAAGAGTGAATATAAGGAGAAACACAGTCATTATGTAGAGCTCGCTCCTAAGATTAGGTTGGCAGAGCACAAAACGCGATGTAATAATGCAGCACTTGAGTTTGGAAATGATCTTTTCTAACACCAGCTCCAGCGGATGCGGCCAGCGCTGCATAAATTTCAAAGACCGTGCTCGAAATGGCCGCACCGCTGAGCTGGGTGTTAGCCCATCTCAAGATCGAAGGTTTGGTGTCTGATCATAAATATCGTGGTGCCCAGAAAGATGGCCATTGTGGCAAAAAACTATTGCGATGGATTTTAAAGAGAGCATCACGGCAAAATAGAAACTATTGAGATAGATTTGAAAGAAGACATTGTGCTGGCTGCGCAGAGGCATTGTACCAGTCCGAACGTTCTTCACCCCCATTTTAAAAGCCACAAGAAACAAAGTATCGTGCAAGAAACAAACAATAAATAACTCGTGGAAACCAGCATCCGATCATATATCAGATGAGGATTGTTGAAGATGAGAGAAGAAGTAAAAAGGAACTGTCCCGACTGTAACTTTACTCCTCTTGATTTGACAGTAGAAGATGGGGAAATGAGATTTTTTTGCGAAAACTGCGGCTGGCAAAAAATTGAGGAAAAATATTTTTATCTTACTGGATGGAATGTAGAAATACGGCAGGCTTTAACCCCAGTTGATATTTTACAGTCATTATTGACTGATGTTGATGTAGCAAAGTTTCTTCGACCGAGGCTTAAAGGTGTATCATACCTCAGTAATTTTAATGATCGTTCAGACGAGTATCTTTTTGGGGAAATTAAAATTGCATATCAAGTTTACTTGAAACAGATGATTGTTTTGGCAACAACTTATGTAGAGTTAATCTTGAAAGATTTTTTTGAATGCCTACTTACGGCACACCCGCAACGAATGAATATATACTTGTCGTCTGAAGGCACAGGCAAAGCAATGATAACTCTCAATGAAGTTATTAATGAAATCTCAAAAGAGACACTCATGTTAAGGTTAACAGAACGGGCAGCATCTATTGCTGTTGGCCCTAAATTTGATAAAGTTGTTGAAGCGATTATCAAAGAGTGTAAATTAGAACTACACAGGCCCCTTGTTGAAGATCTGCGCACATTGAATGAACTAAGAAATCGGATCGTTCACGAAAATACACGTGAGGAAATCAACATCCAGCAGGTACATAATAACTTTGGCCTACTTATATACCTTTTGTTTATTTTAGGACAAACTGCTAAGAAGTATCGGATTCCTTACTGGGATGAATTTTGTTTTTTAGAAGACTTCAAGAAACAGCTACGGGAAAGTCAAAAAGACGGAGTAGCTGGCTAACGATATAAGAATTCATGCGGCGCGGCGAAACGAGTAGGTGCCTTGAAATGCAGCAGATGCGAGCCGCCGCATAATTCTGCGTTGAACTAAGCCTACGGCGCAGGCGTTTTCCTATTTATTTGAGCTTTGAATCAAAGATGGGAGGGTACTGATGGGTTTGAAGGCTATCGGTGGGATGCACCAATAGCCCTGGTTGAAGCGGGTGGCAATGTTCTTTGACGCTTTTTTCACCTTGCCCGATGGTCTTTCATACGTCCAATTCTCTTTCTTGATGTACAGGAAATAGCGGCGCAGTTCTTCTTCGGTGATTTGATCCGGCGGTTTGTTGTAATGCTCGGCGAGCATGCGCACGGCGCGCACGTACATTCGTTGCCGCTCTTCGGACATGCCGACACGCTGCATGTCTGCGATCATGTCGCAGACGGCGCGCCAGGCGCTGCGGCGACGCAATTCGGTGGCGGGACGGAGTTCGTCTTGGGGTGGCTTGGTAGACATGATATGCCTCCTTTGGGTGATAGTGGTTCGTGAAATACAGCGTGGTTTATTCGCACTAAATTAAACGCTGTTCAAAGGAGGCAAGTTTTTTCGGTAGGAAAAATCTGGCGCGCTAGCGCCTTAGTTCAACTTTTTTTGCTGCGGACGGCGCAGCCGTGCCGTAATTTTCATGATTGGTAGATTTCAACATTGTTGTTCGCCCTGAGCGCCGTGGAAGCTGCGCCGCCGCAGAAAATTGTGTTAGGAGTCTACTTATAAATTTTGAAAGAGGCGCCTTGTGACTAAGAAGGAATTGGATTCTTTGCAAAATCGAACATTCGTGCTCGATTTTCCCATGATCCAACTCAAGCAGGAAGCAACAGACGATGCGATCGTTTATAGCGGCCCTGGATCAATCACTCAAGCTTCAAATGGTGACTTCAGGCTCAAACTCTATCATTTAGGCAAGATCAAACTCTCTGAGGCATTTCGGGGCATTGGAGTCGGTGTGGGTGAAATACTACCGGATAATCAATATTTTTCGTTAACAGGTACTGATTGTTCTGGAAGAAAATGGACATCTGAACATATAACGCTGTCAACAAGTGAGTGTTTTCCAAATGACGCGATGATAATAACGGGAAATCTGAGATCGCTTCAAAATGAACAAACTATTTCGCGTGAATTCAAATCAGCTTATTTGACTTTAAGATTTCCCAAAGGCGTAAAGATACCCTTTAATGCTCGCTCAAATTCTGTTATGACAGTTGAAGGCGAAAGAGTATTTGAGACCTATGATATAAATGTTGCAAAGTTTTCTGCGAGTGATTTTGACTTCATTTTGTGGAACGATGATTATTGGCTAATATTGGAAATTCAGTCAAATGGCAAGAAATTTCCACCAAGTTTCGATATTCGTATTTGCGAAGCATTACAATTTGTACTTTCAAAAACACTGCAATGGTGTGTTTTGGAAAGGGGTGAGCATCAAGCTATCACGACCATCGTAAAACCTCAAATCCCCGTTAGTCTTAAATCAAGGAGGCAGCCCCCACTTCAGTATGATCATATTGATGATCAAGGCACAGTTTGGAAACTATTTGAAAAGTATCTTTTTCATATTTTGTCATTCAATGAGAATAAAACTCATCAACTATCTGGACATGTCAAGTCAGCAATAGCTGCAAGTGAAGGATCATTAGAGGCTGAAGCACTTACGGTTAGTGTGGCAATTGAAGGAATACTTCGAGAAGAATTCCCTGAAGTAGGCCAACTAGATGGTAAAGATATGCAAAAAATTGATGATGCAAAGGATTTGATTGAAAAATTCGGTCTTGATTTAAGCATTAAAAAACGCATGCAAGGGGTACTTAATGCGATGAAAGGTGCACGTGCTGCCGACAAATTGAGAAAAATAGTGCAGAATGGATTGCTTGAAGAGAGTCTTTTCAGAGCTTGGGAAAAAGTACGCCACCGTTCGGCTCATTCATTCAGCCTTGATGTCAATGATATTGAAAAGTTCTATCAGCTAAATAATTCTGTGGAACTACTATTCAATATACTGGTTTTTCTTGCTATTGGCTATGCTGGACCATATACGGATTATGGCGCTAAAGGATGGCCAACGAAGATCTATAATGGTTCAAGAAAATCACTTGATAAAGAGGAGCACAAGAACCAAGCTCAAGACTCCTAACTGTGCATCAACCGGACTGCGGGGCAGTGGCATAATTTTCATGATTTGGTGAATTTGAACGTCGGATTTTTTAACAACCGTTTTCTTGCCCCGCAGCCGGTTATGCCGGCGTTAGCCACTCGCGAATATTGTAACAGACGAATTGAAGTGAGTATACAATGGAAGAGCAAGGAGTTGGTTTTATTGGCTCCAGTTCTCAGACAGAGCAGCTTCTAAAGTTAGCAAAGAAGGTTGCTTCGCTTGATGCGCCAGTATTAATTACTGGCGAAGCTGGTACTGGAAAAGATTTGATAGCCAAAATAATCCATCGCAATAGCATTCGCTCAAATCATCCATTTGTAGTGGTAAATGTTGCTGCACTTACTCCCGCAGTATTTAAATCAGAGTTGTTCGGACACGAAAAAGGCGCATTTACTGGTGCAAATCAGTCTAGAGCGGGTATAATTAGGAATGCGGATCAAGGCACTCTATGTCTCGATGAAATTGATAGTGCAACCTTTGAGATACAAGCTGCTATATCCAGCTTTATAGAAACGGGCGAAATACGCCCTCTTGGCAGTGACAATATTGTTCGAGTTGACGTTAGATTAATCACTTTAACAAATGCTGATCCAGTAAGACTTGCAGCAGATGGAAAACTACGACAAGATTTACTAACTAAGCTGTCTACGATTCGAATTCATGTTCCTCCACTTCGTGAACGAAAAGACGATATTCCAATATTATCTACATACTTTATCGATCAATGTAAGGATAGATTTAAAAAGCCAAATCTTAAAATCTCCCAAGACGCAATTTCATTATTGCTGGATTATCACTTCCCTGGCAATGTGAGAGAACTTCAAAACATAATTTATAGTGCTTCTTTATTATCTGAAGACGAGATCATTACCCAAGACAATCTAAAATCGAGGTTATTAAAGCCCAAAACACCTGATGATCAGATTTCTGTAGCCGAAGTACGAGCCTTAAAACAAGAAATAGAGTATCTGAAGAAAACGACAATACCAGCAACCCCAATCTGGGAAGGACGGCATTTCCCCAGCGAAAGCGACTATTGTTTTGTTCTCATGCCTTTTTCCGATCAAAAAGATCTTCAACCTGTATATATTGAACACGTGAAAAAGGTTATAGTAGAGCGTTTCGGACTGCGGTGCGAACGAGCAGATGACATTCACGATATTAGTGGGGTTATGCAATCGGTATGGGAGTGCATCAGTAAAGCCAGATTGATTATCGCTGAAATGACGGGTCGGAATCCAAATGTTTTTTATGAACTCGGAATTGCTCACACATTAGGAAAACCAGTAATCATGATTACGCAATCTATGGATGATGTTCCATTTGATCTAAAACATTTGCGATGTATTGTATACGAATACAAACCAGGAAAAATAGACAAATTTGAGGATGCTCTATTTCGTACGATTCAAAAGGTGCTTTCAATGTCTAATAATTTAATTCGACAGGATTTTCAAAACTGAAAAGGATTTACACGAAATAAGAAATCTGTGGCTAACAACCGCTCAACCGGACGCGGCGAGCCGCGCATGAATTTCGTTAGCGCTTTTATAGGACGTACTATCAACACAAAGCCGAAATGGGAATAACAAAAAAACCAACATCAATGCAAACAATAACCGAAAAAATCAATTACGGCGATTTCGTTACAGACAAAGTGTAGGCTCATATCGTTTAAAAATATGTCTTCAAATCTCAACACTGAAATAGTAAGAACTCTCAGTCACCAAAAAATAAGGGAGTTCTTTTCGAAACCACAGCAAGAATTGCGACCCTATCTTGCTAAGGGCCTTATGGCGACTTTAGCAGCCTGCGTGTTGGCTCCGCTTTTTGCAGAGGGTTTCGCTGTTGGTACTATTGCAAGTATTTTAGGCGGCATCGGAGGGAACTTAATTGCGGATTTCATAGCGACTTTCCACAAAACATACAAAACCAAGGGCGAGTCAAAACTGATTGACTTGTTGCAAAAAAAGATACGAAAATCACCTGTGTTGGAAAAGGAGTTTCAAAGGTTAATTTTTGAACTACAAATTAAGCGGCTTTTGGATGAACTCTTTGCCGGGCCAGAACAAGAATGGCTCAAAGACAGGATTCGTGAATTGAATTTTTCTGCAAATATTGGCGAAGATTCTTCAATCAACTTAACAAACGTGAATGCTGGCCGTGACATTTTCCTCGCAGGACGAGATGTTGTCTATACGCCGCCCCAGCCTAAAGTTAATTTTAAGAAATTTATTGCTTTCTTTGTTTTGTTCATTCTAATCGTGATTGTTATTCTGCTGGCAATAATTCAATGGCCTATACCTAAAATGATCGAGGTCACAGGTGGAACCTATCTGAGCGGAAAAGATCGGATTGTGAACTCCCTGCCAGCTTTCTGGATCGATACTACACCAGTTACAAATCAAGAATACAAAAGTTTTGTTGAAGCGACTGGATATCCGGCTCCATCATATTGGAGTAATGGCAGATATCCACCAGAATTGGGCAATCACCCAGTGGTAAAAGTTAGTTGGCATGATGCACGCACTTATGCAAAGTGGGCGAAAAAAAGATTGCCATCTATTCTGGAATGGGAAAAGGCTTGTCGGGGTCAACAAGGAAACGTTTATCCTTGGGGGAATGAGTGGAAAAATGGGGTATGCAACACTCAGGAGAGTGGACTCGGCGGCACCAGTCCGGTTGTATATTTTGCACTAAACAAAAGCCCGTATGGGTGCCTTGATATGGTAGGTAACGTTTGGGAGTGGGTGGCAACACCAGATGATTCAAATGAGAGTTTTTACTACATAATCGGCGGCGCCTTCAACCAAAGCAAGGCCGTTGCCAAATGTTACGATGCTCGATCACTTCCCGCAAGCATGCAACTAGACAACCTAGGCTTTCGATGTGTTAGTGATATTGCAACGAAAGAATAACAGGAGGATGAAATATGTCACATGTAGATGCCAAACCATCATGGCACCATACCCCTCGCCAAGATCACCTTTATCTGGATGACACACCGCCTGATTCAACATCGACTGATCCAGACAAAAGCCCTCTTTTGGGCAAAGGCCCCTTGGAACATAGTGGAACTGAGGCACCATATGCTGTTTTGCCGAATGAACCTGATGCCGATGACGCCGAGTTGATTCGCCTGTTGAAATCAGAATCCGGTCGCGATCTTGTCCATAATCTGTGTCAAACGGAGAAGTTAAAAAATCTCCTCATTGATTTCATGCACGAGGCCAAAAACCCTGAATTGCGAAATGTTCTACGAGATTCCATTGTGACCAATTCTGGGATTCGTTTTGACTCGACACTAGAACATTTATCACATACGACTTCCTCGTCCGCTGCCACTCCTATTGCCGAGCTGTTGACGACCAGACCAGATAGTGCGAAGTTTCTTTCGCATTTTTTTATTAGAATGCACAGCAACGAGTTGGTACAATATCTTCTTTTGGAATCCGAGCGTACTTCCTCACCTCCCTTCGATTCCTTTCTGAGCGATACTTTGGTTGGCATGGATCACGATCTCGTCGTACCCGAAATTCTTGAGCACCAAAACAAAGTAAATGCCAATCAGAAATTGTTGAACACGATACTGCAACGTATCAGTCAAGAACCTTCATGCCGGAAAATGATTTCCGATTGGGATGAGCAGCTTCATAATGGTCGTCTGTCAGTTGAAGCCGAGGAGCCACGTCAAACACGATATCAAGGTCGAGCTTTTAAAGAGCCGCGACTGACTTCTGGTGACAAGATTGAGCAAGTCGATTCCCCCTCCGATGATCATGATGACTCTGATTCCCATAACGAAAGCAGTGAAAACGCCAGTTTCTGGCACAAAGTGGAAGTGCAATTCGATCGTGTAGTTGATGCAGTCACCGATATCTTTGAGTCTAGTTGGGTCAAGAAAGTCTTTCGCGTTGGTTGGATAAAGGAATCGTTCAATCGTGCCCTCATCTACCTTGAACAAAAGTCCTTTGACGATGACACCCCTAATCCCGTCGATCATCTTCGTGATATGTACAATAAACTGACCCATGAAATCAAGTCACAACCATCATTACAAATTACACTCCCGGATCAAAAAACACCTTCACCGCCCTCCCTGGTCTCCTTCCTGGAAGATACAAACGATCCAAATATCTGGCGAAGATTGCAGCAATTCTTTGTTTCATTTCCAGATCAGGAAAATGTTAGAAAGCTACTCATTGAAATGCAGTATGCCTCTCCTGAGATGCAGGAGAGGTTCAAGCAACTCATCATTGAAATGGATCCCAAAGTCACGATCCCAGTTATCATTGAAAGTCAATTCCAATCTGCACACAGTAATTTTTCTCATCAGGATTGGCTCACCGCTATTCAGGATGCTCATTCCAATGATCAGCAATTGCCGGAAAATGCTCCAGATGATGTAGCGGTACTGCGTCGCCAAAGGACACTGGAAATACCGCGTGCCAAGACCTCACCAACTTTAATCGAAGATCCTCCTGGACCATTACAGTTTCTGGATTCTGATTATGAGGAGTTCCGAATTGTTTACTCAATTTATCTCGGCGACCAAAACGACCCGAGCAAACATCTTACTTTGCTTTTGCGTGATCTGGCGAACCGACTTGAAAAAGGAACACTTTCGGGAAAAAATATTGCCAACACTATTCACCTTTTTAAAGAAATTGGCCCGGAACGTGTTGTCCCGATACTTTTAGACGAACACAATCATCAGGGAACTGGCAAAATTCGGACACTTTTTTTGGCTGAATTAGCTAGGTCTAAAACAGCGTAAATTTAGGGAAGGAGTGGATAAGGATGGTGTCTGTATTGAGATATTTCCAAGCTTGGCTTGGCCTGTCGTTTTTAGTCATGCCAGGCTTTGCTTACGCCCAGGCTGACAGTTTATTCATCGATCAGAAATATCATTATAGTATCAGTATTCCTCGGGATTGGACTTGGGAGAAGATTGACAAACCCGATTCTCCTATGCGGGTGAGTGTTACCTCACCTGACGACAAAAACAATTTTGGAATCATCGTATTCGAATCCCAGAAGAGTGATGTGGCTTTAGAACGTCTGGCAATGGTTTTCGAGTCCGATCCAGAGATGAAAAAAACTTTGGGTGAGAGGATTTCTCACAATGCGATCAAAAGGTATGGTCTAGATGTGATCGAAAAACGCTATAAAAGATCGGGTTTTTTCAAAACCACGTATACCACAACCGAATACCTAGCCAAATGGAGGTACGGCTACGTATTCCTTTATTCTTCTGAAAGTGAAGACGATACCTGGCAAAATGCGTTTCGCCAGTCACTTGTTTTCAGCTTTCCTGAATCAACCGGTTCGAAAATGTTTCGCTACTCAGCCTTGATCATAACACTCCTTTTCTTGTATGGAGCGATTCGGGGGGCGGCAGAACCTTATGCTGGAAAGAAATCTTTAGCTTTCGGTCTTACTTCCATTTCTGCTTTGCGGAAACGCTCTGCCGAAATCACGCACCAAAAACAGGAGCACCAACGTTTGGATACGCATCTGAAGAATCGCCAGGAGACATTGCATAAAGCCGAGACTGATGTCAAACAACGAATTGAGCAGTATTGGAGCGCTTTGAAGACTTATATAACCGTAAAAAAACAAGGGTAAGAATATGTGGCTCTATATTGCGGGAATGGTTGTTATGGGTTTGATCTTTCAACGTATCAAAAAGCATGGACAACGGCAGAACGATATCCTGAAGAAGCTGCAAACAGATTGCGCCGATCTACAAAAACGCATTCATGAAACGGATCGTGAAATTACACGGCTGACTTCGTTCAGTCAAAACATCAAGAGATGCGCGTGCCAATTGCCTCCACGCAGTTTTCTCGGCTTGACTTCAAAAGCAGAAACTGTCGCAGAGCATACACACGAATTTGCTAACGAGATTACTGGACATCGTGTCAATATTTGGATTTATAACTTACCTCCACCGTTGAATATACCGGCGAGAATTGTGGTGGCTGGGCATGCGAACGGACCAGTTTGTCGTGAAGTCTCTTCGGCAATAAGCACTGCCTATTTTCGTAAGGACAAAATCGCGGAAGATGATTTATTTGTGACAGGTGCCGGAATTCTGGTCAACGACCAGATCCCTCGAACACAAGAAGAGTTCGACAAGTTTTATCAGACCATGACCCAAGGCGATCCTCCTCCTTTGACGGAGCTTGTCCGGCAGTTACATATTTATGAAAAAATCACCGGCCTGATACATGTTTATAGCAATTCTATTGTGAAATACAATCAAGCATTGGAAGAGATTGTTGCAAAAATTAAACAGATCCTTATTTCTGGTCGGCCAGGCGTTTTCGGTGAGTATGCGCCGGATAAGGAGGGTATTCTGCTGGCCCTCCCCTTTTTCAACGTAAAAAATGGTGAACTCAACCCGTTGCGTTTTGTTTTGGATGAATCCACTTTCGATTGCACGGAGTTCCGTAATTTGGAAGTGCGACACCGCCAGGCCAGAGTTCAAGAAATGAAGAATGATGTTAAAAATAGAAATCTTCTTTACAAAGATTGGCTGGAGAAGGATGAAGAAACCAAGCGCAGGTACCTTCGCATGACACCGTTCGAAAGACAGACAACTCAAATTACAATTTCTGGAGCCCGAGATTATGCCAAGGGCGAAACGATCCAAGCGCAAAAATCGGAGAAAATGTCGGTGCAAGAGCATCTCGACCAGCATTTGCTATTCTTAATTGAAGAAGACAAACGCTGGATTGATCGAACCGATGCTGAGCTGAAAAGATTGGAGAAATCTGACAAAGAATTTGGTTTAGCCAGTCAATTGGATTACACGTTGCTCCTAGATTCCTTTCTGCGTGGCTGGCCCTCGATATTTTTAACGAGTGAGCATGAGCGAAAGCTGTATGACAAGTGGTTGGCGTCCAAGAGGGAAAATGTGTGGAGAACTATCTGTCAAAATTTGTTGGAGCAGGGAATCGATCCCACTACGTTAATCCATACCAATATCGTATTCAAGATTGCAAAGCGCTCAGGGAAGAATATCGAAATCGAGCCACACTATTTTTTGCTTTCCAATGCCTTTCTAATTGCTGTGGACACTAAATATGGAATAGTTCGTTATATTCATTCTTGGGAATTTCGTGAGCCGCAATTTTTGCCCATGGATGATCAGCGAATTGCCGAAAGTGATTTAAAAAACCTTACTGAGCAACTTTTTCAGGCTGGAATCAATTCTCTTGATAAAGGTAACATGGAAGATGCAAAAAATTACTTTGTCTACGCCTTACGTTGTGATGCCGAACCAGCATTTTTAAAGCTGAGCTCGTTTTGGTGGCAGATATTGACCAAGGATACTAACCGACTTTATCACGCTAAGGTTTCTGATCCTTACTTAAGATCCTTGCTTGAAGGACTCTCTTTACCTAATGATCCCACTCCGAAAGCAGTGCAAGAACGTAGAGAGTCGCTCGCCTATTGCATTCAGCTTCATCCAGATGCGCTGCCGGACCCTTATATTATGTTGGCCATTCTGGAGGTTTACGCGGACCATATTAACGATTTCAGAACCAAACGACAGAACCTGGAAATAGCCACCAGACGACGTATTCAACAAATCAAGGATGATTTTTTACAAGGGAAATTGTTGCACGAAGTTTTAGATACCCCGCTGACCAAAGAAGAGTTTGATAAACTGAACAATCCCCAGTATAGTGTGCCATCTGGCGCCCAGCGTCATGAAAAAGAACAGGCTTTTGAGAAAGTTTTCATGTATGGTCTGCGCACAAGAATACAGGAATTGAACAAAGGCAAATTATCCGAAGTCAAGTCGGAAACGGTTATCAATGCGTTACAAGGTATTGAGGAGCAAGAATTCATCAAATTTGGCATTTCTGCATATGTTAATGGTGAGTTTCAGGCGTTAGTCAAGGATGGCAAAGTTCCATCGTTATTTGCCAGAGTGAAATCTAATGAAAAAGCAAAAGAATATATAAACAGCGCGCGGAAAATCGATGGCGAATTCGTGAAAAGCGTTTTGGATGAGGAGCAACTACAGCGATCATCTGCTTATTGGAGAACGGTTGGGTCGTTTAGTGAAATCGCCAAAGCCGATCAATTTGTAAAAATCAGCAATTGGATTGTGCAATTGCTTACGCTTTGGCAAAAATTTCCGGAAACACAAAAACAAATGGAAGAGTTGCTGCAGCAATATCAGGAGATCAAATTTCCGTTGAGCCAGGATGAAGAAAAAGTCTCAAATAAGTTGCATGAAACGATGGAATCATTGAAGCAAGGCGTTTTTACAAATATGGACAAAATGTCGGTAATCATGGCTGATTTTCGATCGATTGGAACAGACCTACTTAATGCTGCTGCCGCATTATACAAGAAGGTGCCCATGATCGATTTCATGGAAGGTAACAAGGCGCGTGTTCTGATTGCTTCACAAAATCATGCTGCTTACAAGGATGCTCTCCGTATAATGACTGAGTCGGGCCGTTCTCTACGTTTGCTGACGCGTGAAATCGAAGGAGAAGTTCTCGACCCAAATATTCTACAGCTGGATCAACTCAAAGAAATCGGAATTTATCAAAAGAATGGGCGAACAGTCATCACAGTCAAAAATAACGAAGGTCACATTCATGATCTGGTTTCGCTGAAAGGACTGACTGCGGAAGATTCAGAACATATCCGGAACCATTTCTGTACACAAGATGGGCACAAAAGAATCATGCCACTTGGTGATAATGTCGGAGAAATGCTCCTTAATACCCCAATGCCTCATGTACCACGAGTGCAACGATTTGCAGACCTACTGTTGGACCCAGAAGTGATGGCATTGTTGATTCATATTATGGCTTATTCCAATCAGCACCTCGTGCCTGAGCCGATGATTCAGGAGCTACGCTGGCTTATCGAAGGGCGTTTAAAGACGACTAAGGATGGATATGTAGTCGGAGGTGTGCATATTGACTTTCCAGCGATATACCAACAGACGTTGAATTCTCTACAAGCTTAATTCGAAACAATGAGCAGAAAAACGCGCTAACAAAAATTTCCACCGGACTGCGGGGCAGTGGCATGAATTTCATGAATCGGTAACTTCAACGCTCGTCGTTCGATCAAACTTTCTCTCGCCCCGCAGCCGGTGAAATTTGTCGTTAGACTTTTAATTTTCAGGAGACCATCTTATTAAAGCTCTTAAAAAAAGTATCGAATGGACCCTGGCGTTCTTATTAGTTTTGCTAATAGGCATGATGTTGATTGGCTTTTTTTTGCCAGCGGAAAGAGTAATCGCTAATCTTGCCGTGGAACTGAATGGCTCGCCTGCCGCTTATTTTGATCAGTACAGTAGTCGTCACGGCCAACAGTTAATTTGGAAACATGCATGGAAACGATTTCAATGGGAAGGTTACCCAATGAATATCGTTGATCTCGGCGGTCCGGATTCCGGAATTGGAACAAAATTAGGTTACTATACAGGCGGCAAACAATCTGGCAGCCTTGGTGCTTTTTTTAGCTCAATCGCAAGAGGCAATGGAGAGATTGTTGAATGCGAAAAAAACAAAAAAGTAGTGATCGAGATTAAATTCGGATTTGTCACAACGACACGGGAAAATTTGTTCGAAGAGAGCGGAGACAACCAAACAAGAATTACTTGGACCGAGACGGTTAAGGCATCGAATCCGCTTACTCGATGGTTATTGTTGGTATCCGACGATTCATCATCAACAGCCTTTGAACAGGTACTCCTGGCACTAGATGATGTTGTGAACGGAAAAAACAGTTAGAACTGTGTGAGTTCGTTTTGATTTCAAATAGAAAGGGTTGTCGTCTACAGTCGCTCAAGCGGACGGCTGCGCCGGTGGTACTAATTTCGATTGTGCACGAGTAGAGGGTCAGTGCTTGCTATGAGCTATGTCGCGCAGCCGCCGCTTAGCTTTGCGTTAGATGAATAAAAAACGGGTACTGCCTGTGAAACAAACCAATTGGTGAGGATTGCAATGGGCAAGAACAAAGAAGAAAAAATTAGATATATCGTCGAAGAGCTTATTGAGAAAGGCAACTTAGAAAGCATAGATGCGGCTTTTGCGGCTGATTACGTTGCCCATGCCGGAGAAAAAAAATACAGCGGGCATTCATTCATCAAACGTTTCGCGAATCAGCTTCGCGCTGCTATTCCGGATGTTCGCGTCGTCGAGGTCAAATTTCTGGCGCAGGAGGTGAACACGATCGTCTGGCAGTGCACATTAAGCGGCACGCATGAAGTCGAGATGCAGGGCATACCGGCTTCGGGAAAAAAGGTGCAATGGGTTGAGATGGTCGTGACACGCTTTAACAAAGAAAAAATAGTCGAGGAGTGGGTTGTCTCAGAGCTTATGGGCGAGCTGCTCTTAAAGGTTCCTCGGAAATAAAATGAGCCGCATTCTTTAGCAACTCCCCGCCGATGATGTCATACAACTGTAGAATAACTTCCGCAACTGAATCCCACATAAACTCTTGGATCATGATCACGTTCGATAAAGGCGAGCAGCGTTTCAACTATCGGGTCGCCGGGGTGGCAATGGATAACGGGCGAGTTCTCATTCACCGGGCCGAGGGCGATCCGTTTTGGACGTTTCCCGGCGGCCGTTGCGAGCTGGGCGAGCCGGCGGCGGAAGCGCTAAAGCGCGAGATGCGGGAAGAGCTGGGGGCCGAGGTCGAAGTCGCCCGCCTGCTCTGGCTGGTTGAAAACTTTTTCACCTACGCGGGCAAATCGTGCCACGAGCTAGCGCTCTACTTTCTCATGCGTTTTCCGGAGGCCTCGGAAATAACGAAGCGCCAACAGCCCTTTCACGGCAGCGAAGGCGATCTCGTGCTCACATTTCAGTGGTTTCCACGCCACCCGCAGACGTTGGCAAAGCTGCCTCTCCTGCCGTCGTTCTTGCCGAACGCGCTTCAGAAGCTGCCGGAATCACCACAGCATCTGGTTCATTACGATTAAATCGAATGAGGGCTAAGGCATCTTTGCGCCGCCTCCCACACCGCCTCGACCGGCAATTTTTGCATGCAATCGTGCGTCACGATTTTGCACGTCACGCCGTTGCAGCCGAGGCACGGAAGCCCGGTTTTCACGGCGATGGCGTGGCCTTCGCCCCAGGGGCCTTGCAAATCCGGCCGGGTCGGACCGTAAATGCCGGCGACCCGCGTTCCCATCGCCGCGGCGAGATGCAGCGGGCCGGAATCGTTCGAGACCAGCAGCGCCAGTCTCGCCAGCAGCGCGGCCAATTGTTTGAGATTCGTGGAGGGCGCCAACAGCGGCGGTTGCGGCATCAGGCTGGCGATGGTTTTGATGTCTTCGTATTCGCCCGGTCCCCACAGCAACAGCACGACGGCGTTCAGCTCGCGCTGCAGGCGGCCACCGAGCTGCGCAAACGCTTCCAGTGGCCAGCGCTTGGTGTACCAGCCGCCGGAGGCGTTCAGGCCGATCACCAGACGATTCTCGAAATCATTTTCCCGCCAAAAGCGCGCCGCGAAATCTTCACTCTCCGCATCGACGGCGACAAAAAGTTTCTGCGTCGCAATCGGAATTTCCAACGCCCGCAGCGCATCGAGATTGAATTCGACCTCGTGCACGCGGTCGCCGCGAGGCTCGACTTTCACGTTGTAGGCGTAGCGCCGGACGCGAAAACGAAACCCGACCCGCCGCGGCGCGCCGCTCAGCCGCGTCAACAGGGCGCTGCGCGGATTGCCGAAGAGATCGAGCACGACATCGTACCGGCGCGCGCGAACTTGCCGGATGAGTTTCCAGCCGGCGCCGGGTTCTTGGCGATCCAAAATCAAAATCTCATTGAGCGCCGGATGGCCAGCAACAATCGGCGCGCACATTTTCTCGGTGAGAAAGTCGATTTGCGCCTGGGGAAATGCAAGCCGCAAATTTTCCAGCACCGGCGTGGCCAGAATCACGTCGCCGATGGCGCGCAGCTTGATGATGAGAATTTTTTGCGGGGCTTTCATTCCAATCAACATACACGCGCCCTACCTGAAACGCAAGCAAAATTCTATTGACTTTTTCAGTCTGAAGCTTTATATTGAAATACGACAAAATTAGTCCGGTTTAGATAAAATGTGTATCGCCATTCAACAAAGCCGTCCGATCGAGCATCTCCGCATTCGGTGCGTCTGTACGATGCGGGGAGGCGCTGCCGAGCAAGCCCTCGCCGCCGACTTCGGTGTTTAAGCTAAATTTGGCGCCATCTTCCATTGTCGCCTCCTTGTGTCTTTAATAATTTTTTAAATGACAAAATGATTGAGTGACAAAATAATTTTAGGTTATTTTGTTTTCTTGTGTTTTTCTTTTTTCATTCTCGAAGTTTTCATGTTTGAACCACCTCGTCTTATCTCTCGGCCTCGAGCCGGCGGTGAACGGCGAATCGGATTGAGCACGAAACGGTTAACACCGCCGGTTGTCAAAAAAATTTTGACGCTGGTTGGCAACACGCCCTTGCTCGATCTCTCACGCTATTCGCCGAAACCGGCGGTCAAAATTTTTGCGAAAGCCGAATGGACCAACCCAGGCCGTTCGGTGAAAGATCGCGCTGCCAGCCGGATCATTCGCACCGCCATGCAGCGCGGCGAATTGAGTAGCGATCGCATTTTGCTCGACTCCACTTCCGGCAACACCGGCGTCGCGTACGCGCTGTTCGGCGCGGCGCTCGGCATTCGCGCGCGCCTGGTCATTCCGGAAAATGTCAGCCGCTTTCAAAAAAATCTTTTGCGGGCTTACGGCGCGAATGTCGTCTGGAGCAGCAGCCAGGAAGGCTCCGACGGCGCCATTCGCGTGGCGCGGGCGATGTTCGCGGAAAATCCGCGGCGCTATTTTTATGCCGATCAATACGGCAATGCAGAAAATTGGAAAGCGCATTATCACAACACTGCGTCGGAAATTTGGCGGCAAACCCGCGGCCGCGTGACGCATTTCGTTGCCGGTCTGGGAACCACCGGCACTTTTGTCGGAACCGGCCGCCGGCTGCTGCAGCTCAATTCGAAGATTCGCTTGATCTCTTTCCAGCCGGATTCACCGTTTCATGGCCTCGAAGGATTGAAACATTTGCCGACAGCCATCGTACCGGCGATTTACGACGCCGCCCTCGCCCACGAGAATTTGGAAGTCGCCACCGAAGCGGCGCAGCATTGGATTCGCGAGCTGGCGCGGCGCGAAGGTTTGCTCATCGGTCTTTCTTCCGGCGCGGCGTTCGAGGCCTGCCGCCGGATTGCGGCGCAACTCGATACGGGCGTGATCGTCACGATTTTTCCGGATGGCGGGGAGCGGTATCTTGATGATGGTTTTTGGAATTCAATCTAAAGTCTTATGCCAATCATTTTTGAAAAACCTCATCTCACTGAAATTCAGCGGCACGGCGAGGCAACCTACCCGCACGAATGCTGCGGTTTTCTGCTCGGGCGCGTCGAGACGGATCGCCGGATCGTGCAACAGATCCGGGCCGCATCGAACCAGCGCAATGATTCGCCGCAAAATCGCTATGAGATTTCGCCGAAGGATTATCTGCACGTCGATCGCGAGGCGCGCGAAAGCGGTTTGGACATTATCGGCTTTTATCACTCGCATCCCGATCATCCGGCGCGGCCATCGGCGTTTGATTTGGAAAACGCCTGGCCGGGGTTGGTGTATGTGATCGTTGCTGTGACCCACGGCAAAGCCGGCGAAATAACCGCGTGGCTTTTGTCGGATGATCGCAGCCGGTTTCTGCCGGAAGAATTTGCTACGGCAACAGATTTCAAAAATTTTCAATTTTAAATTTTCACTGGGAAATTTAAAATTAACTGGAAAGGGTAAAACCATCATGGCAAAAATTCTCATTCCCTCGGCTCTCCGCGCTTTTACAAATGGGCAGAGTGAGGCGTACATAAACGGCGCCACCATCGGCCAAGTCCTGGGCAATTTCGCCGAGCAATTTCCGCAGGTTCGTCGCCATCTGTACGATGATCAAGGGCGGCTGCGGAACTTCGTCAACGTCTTTCTGGGCGACGACGATGTGCGCTCCCTGAAAAAAGAGGCGACGCCTGTCAAAGATGGCGACGTGATCAGCATCGTGCCGGCGGTGGCGGGAGGAACGCCGGAATTGAGCAAGGAAGAAATCAGCCGCTACAGCCGGCACTTGATTTTGCCGGAGGTGGGCATGGATGGACAGAAAAAACTTAAGGCCGCCAGCGTGCTGATCATCGGCACCGGAGGATTAGGCTCTCCGCTCGCCATGTATCTTGCCGCCGCCGGGGTTGGCCGGCTCGGTTTGGTGGATTTTGATGTCGTCGATGCTTCGAACTTGCAACGCCAGGTCATTCATAACACCCGCGCTGTTGGCCGCCCGAAATTGGCCAGCGCAAAAGAATACATTCTCAGCATCAATCCGAACGTGCAAGTCGACACTTACGAAACACGCTTCACCTCGGAGAATGCGTTCGAGATTGCGGCCGGGTATGACATCGTCATCGACGGCACGGACAATTTTCCGACGCGCTATCTCGTCAACGATGTGTGCGTGCTGCTCGGCAAGCCGAATGTGTACGGAAGCATCTTTCGCTTCGACGGGCAGGCAAGCGTGTTTTGGGCGAAAAAAGGCTACGCCCGTCGGGGGCCGTGCTATCGCTGTCTCTATCCGGAACCGCCGCCGCCGGGTTTGGTGCCAAGTTGCGCCGAAGGCGGTGTGTTGGGCGTGCTGCCGGGAATCATCGGCTGCATTCAGGCGAACGAGGCGATCAAAATCATTCTCGGCAAAGGCGATTTGTTGATTGGCCGACTGCTGTTGTTCGATGCGCTCGGGATGAAGTTTCGTGAATTGAAATTGCGACGCGATCCCAAATGTCCGGTTTGCGGCGAGCAGCCGACGATTCACGAGTTGATTGATTACGAGCAGTTCTGCGGTGTGACGGTAGTTGAAGAAGACGGAAAGAGAGTCAATTCCTTCGATATCACGGCCAAGCAACTAGCGGGCAAATTAGCGGGCGAGCCAATCTTTTTGCTGGACGTCCGCGAGCCGGAAGAATATCAAATCTGTTTCATTCCCGGCGCGACGCTGATTCCGCTCAAACAATTGCCGGAGCGGTTGACGGAGATCGACGGCACAAGGGAGATTGTGGCGTACTGCCGAACCGGAAAACGCAGCGCCCAGGCCGTGGAGCTTTTGCGCCAGGCGGGCTATACCTCGGCGAAGAATTTGGCCGGCGGCATTCACGCGTGGGCGGATGAGGTTGATCCGAGCATGTCGAAGTATTGATGTTATCAACAGAAATTACTTTGTCTTTGTCAATCACACATCCAATGCCCGCCGGACAAAACCTCCGGCTTGCGCCAACTTGTGGCGCGCCTCGTCGGGATTGACGCTGGCCAGTATCATCACGAGAGCCGTTTTGACATGCCCGCCGGCCTGCTCCAACACCCGGCTCGCTTCTTCATAGCTCACGCCGGTCACCATCATCACCGTGCGCTTGGAGCGTTCCTCCAATTTCTTGGAAGTCATCTGCAAGTCAACCATCATGTTCTCGTAAACCTTGCCGAGACGAATCATCGCGGTCGTCGTGAGCATGTTGAGAACAAGCTTGGTGGCGGTGCCGGCTTTCATGCGCGTCGAGCCCATCACCACTTCGGGACCGACGACCGGGCAAATGGCGACATCAACCGGAATCGTAATTTCCGAACGGGGGTTGCAGGTGAGGTAAATCGTTTTGCCGCCCAATTCGCGGGCTTTGGTGAGTGCGCCAATGACGTATGGCGTGCGCCGGCTCGCAGCGATGCCGCATGCGATGTCTTTTGCAGAAAAGCCGTGCTCGAGCAAATCTTTCGCGCCCTGCTCAAAAATATCTTCGACGCCCTCCTGCGAGCGGACAAGCGCTTTGTAGCCGCCGGCGATGATACCTTGAATCATCTGCGGATCGGTGTCATAAGTCGGCGGGCATTCCGAAGCATCGAGCACGCCGAGCCGGCCGCTGGTGCCGGCGCCGATATAAAACAGCCGCCCGCCGTTTTTGAACGCTGCCACGAGCAACTCAACCGCTGCGGCGATATGTGGAATCTCGCTCGCAACAATGTCCGCGATGTGGCGATCTTCGTTGTTGATAAGCTGCAAAATCTCGGTCGTCGATTTCGCATCGATCTCCATCGTGGCAGGATTGCGCGACTCGGTGATCAGGTCTTTGATTTCGTCAAATACTTGGCGGCTCATTTGATTGCGGGTTTGGGATTGATGATTGCGGATTTAAGCAATCGTATGTTCAAGCACAGACTTCTTACCGGGCCTCGGCTTTTCGGAGGCTTTCAATTTTTTGCCATACTTCTCACAGAAAAATCGAATACACTCAGGCGCTAAATCAACGGCCTTTTCGTCGTAAGCGCCGGTTTCCGGATTGAGCCAGATCAAAGCATAATCACCTTCGACTAAGCGAAAGTGTTGTTTATCCCGCAATCGTAAAAATACCTCGCCGGGATCATCTTCCATGATGAGCGGATAAAAATCTAATTCATAGATCGCGACATCCAAATCGTCTTCAAACCACAGACGCAAAACGTAATCGCGAACGTACTCTGCTTTCAGCAAGCCTTTTTCTTCGTGATCTCGCCAAAGAGCCTCATTTTGGGCATGATCATGCCATTCTTTCCAATTCATAATTATCCCACTATACAATACTTTTGTTTAGCCAATCAAATTTGTTCTCTTGAAACAACAACCAATCTCCGCGACGCCTCGACCTCCCACTCTTCCCGGTAATTTAAAACGTGATACTCAACCCGCGAATCAAACTTCTTCAACGCCTGCAATTCATCATCCAACTCGCCGCCCTTCATGGCCAACAAGACGCCGCCCGAGATCAGCAACGGCCAGCTCCATTCCCACAGCGTTTTCAAATCCGCCACGGCGCGGGCGATGACAATCGAATATTTTTCCCCGGAGAGTTCCTCGGCGCGGGCGTTCACGACGCGGCAATTCTCAAGCTTCAATTCTCGAACCGCAGTATTCAAAAAAAGCGTCTTCTTCTGGCGCGACTCCAGCAGCGTCATTGCCAAATCCGGGCGGATAATTTTGAGCGGAATACCGGGAAACCCGCCGCCGCTGCCAAGGTCGAGTACCGTACTCTCGTTCGGAAAATCCCACACCGAAAGAACCGCCAAGCTTTCCAAAATATGCCGCTCGGCGATGCGGTCTTCGTCGTTGGGCGAAATCAAATTGATGCGCTGGTTCCATTCCAACAGCAACCGGATGTATTGGGCAAGCTGCTGTTTTTGCCCCAAACTCAAATCTAAAAAAGACGCGCGACCGGTTTGGCGAATTTGGGCAAAAAGCTTTAACAACTGAGCAATCTGCTCGTCCGCTCCCCTGCTGGCGTCAGCCTTACTCGTTAAGACTTCCGGCTTCCAGCGTTTCGTAGGCTTCATTTGTTTCACGTGAAACATCCCAATTTTCATTTGGCTGAGAAAATCCCCGGCGAAGGTGGATGAGCAGCACCGAAATATCCGCCGGCGAGACGCCTGAGATGCGCGCCGCCTGTCCGACTGAGGCCGGACGCAGGTTGTTCAGTTTTTCACGGGCTTCGGCGGAGAGCGCGGTCAATTTCAGATAATCAACGTCAAAGGGCAGCTTCTTTTCTTCCAGCCGCTCGAAGCGCTCAATCGACTCGCGCTCACGCTCGATGAAGCCCTCGTATTTGACTTCGATCTCGACTTGCTCGGCGATGTTCTGCCAAAGCTTGTCATGCAAATTCTCCCACAATTCGAGACGGCCAAAACCACGCAAGTCGCTCAAAGAAATTTCCGGACGGCGCAGGATTTTTTGCAGATTCTCATGCTGGGAAATTGGCTGCGTGCCTTTGGCGCGAAGCAAGTCGTTGATCTCATCAGGCCGAACAGAGGTTTCGCGCAGCGCCGCAATCGTCGCGTCGATGCCGCGCTTTTTGTTTTGCGAATTTTGGTGCGTTGCATCGTCGATCAAGCCGAGGCGATGGCCATACGGCATCAGCCGCAAATCAGCATTGTCCTGCCGGAGCAATAACCGATATTCGGCGCGAGAAGTAAACATGCGATACGGCTCAATCGTGCCTTTCGTCACCAGATCGTCGATGAGCACGCCGATATACGCTTCGCTGCGGCTCAAGACAAACGGCTCGTCACCTCTCACTTTGAGCGCGGCATTGACGCCTGCCATAAATCCCTGCACCGCGGCTTCTTCATAGCCGGTCGTGCCATTCACCTGTCCGGCAAAAAAGAGATTCGCAACGCGCTTGGTCTCCAGCCACGGTTGCAACTGTGTCGGCGGAAAATAATCGTACTCGACCGCATAACCCGTGCGCGTCACCTGCGCATTTTCCAAACCGGGGATGGTGTGAATCGCCTTGATCTGAACTTCCTCCGGCAGGCTGGTCGAAAAGCCGTTGACATAATACTCGGTGGTCTGCCGGCCTTCGGGTTCGAGAAAAATTTGGTGGCGCGCCCGCTCCGCGAAGCGTGTGATCTTGTCTTCAATGGACGGACAATAACGCGGACCGACGCCTTGAATCCGGCCGGTAAACATCGGCGAGCGATCCAGGCCGGTTCGCAGCATCGCGTGAGTTTCTTCATTTGTATAGGTCAAATGACACGGCATCTGCTCGACGGTAAGCTGGTCATGCCGAAAAGAAAATGGCGGCGGCGGCTCATTGCCGGGCTGAGGCTCAGTCTTCGAGAAATCGATGGTGCGGCCATTGAGTCGCGGCGGTGTGCCGGTTTTCAACCGGCCGGTCTCAAATCCCAACTCCAACAGCGACTCCGTCATCCCCTTCGCCGCAAATTCCCCGGCGCGCCCGGCTGAGTAATTCGTGAGGCCGACATGGATCACGCCATTGAGAAACGTGCCGGCAGTGAGAACAACCGCGCGGGCTTCGATGATGCCGCCGGTCATCGTCCTCACGCCGGTAATTTGTCCGTCGCGGATGATGAGAGCAGTCGCCATGTCTTGGCGAATTTCGAGGTTGGCCTGCTGCTCGCAAGCGTAGCGAATGCGCGTGGCATATTGCACCCGATCAGCCTGTGCGCGCGGCGACCAGACCGCCGGGCCTTTGGATTTGTTGAGCATGCGAAATTGGATGCCGGCATCGTCGATGGCCAAACCCATTTCGCCGCCGAGCGCATCCAACTCGCGCACCAACTGCCCCTTCGCCACACCGCCAATGGCCGGGTTGCAAGACATTTGGCCGATGGTGAAAATGTTCATCGTCATCAGCATCGTGCGCGCACCCATTCTCGCTGCCGCGAGGGCGGCTTCGGTTCCGGCATGGCCGGCGCCGATGACGAGGATGTCGTAGAAATTTGGCAAATTCATGACAACATCCAAATTTATTTTAATAATTGCTTTGAATTAGAAACTTGTTTATTGACTTGAAAACTTTACTCAAGTTTTTCATAATAAACTAATTCACCTTTTTCAAATTTAACTTTATAAAGCTCTACATCTTGACAGGTTGCTGCATATAGATCAAATAGCGCATAATTATGGATTGGCCCTTTTGAGCTTTTATGAATAATTCCTTTACAATTGCAAAGTTCCATAAATTCTGCAAGAATTTGTGTTGGAAAATATTCAATCTGCGAATTCATTTTGTCAATGTGTTTAGAGAAGTCTGCTCTAAGTTTTCCCAAGAAATCATATTTTTCCACAAGCTGTTTGAATTTTGTAGTTTGCTTGAAGCTATCTGGAAAATCAAAAAAATCATAATCATAGAATGGATGTGATGTCAGATCAGCCAATCTTACACCAACCTTAAGTTTAAAAGTAGCTACACTACGCAAGTTTGTTGTTATGTAATCCGTCTCAGAAATTGCTGTTTTGATATCATTTGCAAGATATAAGACCCGCTTTCCTTTAAGGTTGATTCGCCCTGGACCTGCGTAAAGAACATCGGGGGCTCCCATATCATTTCATTCGCGTTTCTTTCCATCTTTATCTGATCTAGCTCTATATAAAATAGGTTGACCATAAGGACAATAATAAGCATCATTGTCAAGTATACTCACCAAGTATTGCAAAACATTGTGGTGGTCTTGTTGTTTTATCTGATCTAAAACTTTTTTCGCGTAATCTTTTGAGTATTGTTGTGGCGCGTGCTTTGCAAGATTTTCTTGCATATACTGACATAGCTCATGCCACCAATGAGAATAAGAGAGCTTTTCATGCCATAGGGAATATGGGTTTTTAAACTGAACTCCTTCACCATTTTTACAAAGCTGCTTCCAGAAACCTCTTCTTTTGTCTTCATCTTTAAAAGTGAATATTGGAAGAAATTTCTTTTCAATAAGATTTGGAAGATTGTCTGGACAATCTTCGAGAACCTTTTTGCGGGAAGGCATCGTTGGATATTTAGCTTCCTGAAACAGATCCAACAATGGTAAAAAAAGATCGTATAAATTAAACGGTTCAATACAAGTCACATTTTTGCTACCGCAAAAATCACAATTGCCATGTATACCATGGCTATTTATATGCTTTTTTAAATAAGTGCTTGTAAAACACTTTGCACAGCAATACATTCCAAATTCTCCACATTTCGTTCACGCGATGAAAAGCGAAAATCCAAATTGCACCTTTTTAATAACCTTTTAATAATATGAATGACCAGTTGAATTTTTGAGTCCAAAATTCGGACGATTCCAATGATTTTTAAATTTTCAACATCTCTAAGCACTTCAGAAACAATAATCAATATTTTTCTACAGGTCATTCATATTTTTACTTTCTCCTAATAAATTGTAAGCTAACATATGAAGCCGTAAACAAAAAGATTATTGCCAATGATTGTAAAAATATTCTATTTTTGTCTAACCTGCATTATTCACGCGCAAGCTAAAATCCAAAACAGCCCGACAGGCAAGGCTGCCTGTCCCACGAGTTTATGAATAATGCAGGCTAAAGACACAGACCAGAATTTTTTCTCGTAGCCCTCAAAAAATTCACGCGCGGACAATTCAATACGTGAAATGCGAGAATTGAGATCATAATAATAATAGTCTTTAGATTTTTTAGTAACTGGCACACTCGGGGGTAAAAAAATGTAATAATATCCTGCAGGCCGCACTACATTCATATTTTGAGGGTGCTTACAAATATACAACCATGGTACAAATACTAAATTCAAAACCAAAAGTAAAGCACCTACACATATTAAAATCAATTTTGCAACCTTCATTTTGAACTCCTATATCAAACTAGACTTCCAGTTTTTTCTGAAATGCTTTGGCGCCATACACTGCTTTACTAATTACACAAATCTTCTTGTAAATTTATAATTTATCTAATTGTTAGCGCCGTTGTTTTAATTGAAGTCGGCAGAGGTCATTTCTTCGATTTGATCAATATTGAATATAAAATAATTTTCGAATGAATCCAATCGTTCAGTTAAAATTTTTCAAAATTTTATTCGCGTGGTTTCTTGTTTCACGTGAAACACAGACGGGCCGTCTGCGTTCCTGTTATTTCCCAATACAAAAATGCGAAAAGATCTCGCCAAGAATATCCTCAGTGGTAACTTCGCCGACCAACACGCCGATTTGATGAATGACTTCCCGCAAATCAGCGGCGACGAATTCGGCGGAGAGGTTGTTATCTAAAGAGTTTTTAGCATTGAGCAAAGCGGACAACGCTTTTTCTAAACATTGCTTGTGGCGCAGATTAGTGAGAATGATTTTACCGCTTCGATCTGAATCGTTGGCGACAGCACACAAAGCCTCTTCGAGTTCGGAAATTCCGGCGCCGGTTATGGCCGAAAGTTCTATTTCGTTTTCAACTGGAAATGGTAATCTAAAGAGGTTCGCTGATTTTGGCAGATCGCATTTATTGCGAAGATGAATGATTTTTTTTGTCTCAGTTTCATCGCTAACAAATCGAGAACACTCGCCGGCAATCGCTTCGTCAAAAGCATCCGCCGGTTGCGATTGGTCGCTGACAAAGAGAATAATATGCGCTTCTTCCGCGGCGCGGCGAGAACGCGCAATGCCTTGTGACTCGATTTCATCATGACTTGTTCTAATGCCGGCGGTATCGATGAGTCTGAAGCGTTGACCATCAAGCATAAAACTATCTTCGACTGTGTCACGGGTGGTGCCGGGTATCGAGCTGACGATGACGCGATCTTGCCGCAAAAGCATGTTCATCAAACTCGATTTGCCGACATTCGGCTTGCCGATAATCGCGACGCGCCAGCCATCTCTGATCGCCTGGCCGCGTTGAAAGCTGGCAAGTAGAAAATTGATTTCTTTTTCCAGGCCTTCCAGCTCGGCTTGCAATTGCGACCGGTCGGCGAACTCGACGTCTTCTTCACTGAAATCCAATCCCAGCTCCAACAGCGCGCAGGTATGCAACAATTTCTGCCGCAATTGCCGCATGCGTTCAGAGAATTGCCCTTCGAGATGTTGCAGCGCATTTTGCAAGCCCGCCGGCGATTCCGCGGCAATAATATCTTCAATCGCCTCGGCTTGAATCAAATCCAATTTATGATTGAAAACGGCGCGGCGGGTAAATTCGCCCGGCTCGGCGAGGCGGCATCCGGTTTCACAAAGATTTTCGACGATTTGCGTTGGCGCCCATTTGCCGCCGTGACAAAAAATTTCGATGAGATCTTCGCCGGTGTATGAATGCGGCGCGACATAACGCGCGAGCGTGACTTGGTCTAAACGTTTTCCTTCTTTGTTAGCCAACCAAACAAGATGAACCGTCCGCGGGGCAAATTCCTCGATACTTTTTGCAGATTCGAGAAGCTGCGTGACGGCGGCGTTGGCGCCCTTGCCGCTGACGCGAATGCAAACAATCGCGCCGCGGCCCGGCGGCGAGGAGATGGCGACGATGGTATCGTCTTCAAAAAAATGAGCCATAAAAAATCAGCCCCACGCAAGGTGGGGCAGAATCCTAAAATCAAACCAAAAAATTAACGCACACTCTCTACGCGTTTTGCTTGAATTTTAATGCCCCATCATTTCAACCGTTTTCGCGAAAGCAATGCATTCACACCGTGTTTGCGCCAGTCGGTCACAAATTTCTTGTACGGCTTTTTCTTCTCTTTTTTTTCCGGCGCCGCGGTCGGCATGTATTTCTGCTGCAAGATGCTCAACACATTGAACAGGGTGTAGTACAAATTCAAACCCGAGGGAAACGTGTTGAAGGCCAAGGTCATGATGATCGGCATCATATAAACCAGCATTTTTTGCTTAGGATCTTTCATCGTCATCGCCTGCTGAATCAACATCGTCGCGCCCATGACGATCGGCAGCACGCAGACCAGATCACCGTAAAGCGGAATCGAAAACGGCAAAGTAAAAATCGCATCCGGCGCGGAAAGATCGTTGATCCACCAAACAAACGGCGCCTGCCGCAGCTCGATGGTCGAGCGAAACACGATGAAAAGCGCGTACAGCAACGGCATCTGCAAAACCATCGGCAAGCAGCCGCCCATCGGATTCACCCCGTGCTCTTTATAGAGCTTCATCATCTCCGAGTTCATCTTTTGCGGATCGTTCGAATACTTTTCGCGCAGGCGAGTCATTTCCGGCTGAATTTTCTGCATCTCCTGCATCGATTGATAACTCTTCTTCGTCAAAGGATGCAACACAATTTTCACCAGCAGAGAAAAAACAATGATGACGAGGCCGTAATTCGGAATGAAGTCGTGAAGAAATTTGAAAGTCCACAGCACCAGCTTGCTGAACGGCTGAATGATTTTCCAGCCGAAGTTCATAATGCCATCCAAGCCGACGCCGAGGCCCTTGACGAGATCATAATCGAGCGGGCCGATGTAAACCAAAAATTCCTGGGCAAAGTCGCCGTCACGTTCGAGCGGCATGGCGAGATTGAGATCATAAGCTTTGTGGACGACTTCGCCGTTGACTTTGGTGGTGCGGCCTTCATACCGCACGCCCTTGGTGGGCTGGTCTTGCGGAATGATCGCAACAGTGAAATACTTGTTGCGTACCGCCGCCCATTGCGCCGGCCAATCATCACTGCCGCCTTTTTTATATGCATCGGATCCGACATCAAACTCATCCAGTTCCTTGTTGGCGAGCGAATACGCCATGGCGTAGCTCATGTCTTCCGAAGGACGCGGCTCGGTGACGGCGAGTCCGGTGTGCCAATTCAACAAATATGAATAGCCCTGCAGGACATCCCGCAAATTCACAAATTCGATTTTCAGGCGAATCGAGTATTCGTCGGCGGCTAGCGTGTAGGTTTTACGAATTAATTTATCCGGGGCGATCTGTTTGGTGAAAACGAGATTGCGCGTTTGACCGGCTTCCAGCGAAATGGACTCGCCGAATTGATAATCAACCGTAAAATTCAACTGGCCGGTGTTGAGGGTGTCGTTCATCGTCGGCAACTGAATAACGAGATTTTGCTCGCCGTTGCTGAACAAAGAAACCGGCTGGTTGTGGTGATCGGAGTATTTTTTAAACTGCCAACTTTTTACGCTGGCGCCGAAGGTCGAAAACGTGCCGCGATACAACGGCGTTTCGATATGAAATTCTTTTTCCTGCTTGCGCTCTTTCGAAAAATCGAGCGCCGCGGCCTTCGAAGCGCTGTCCGGCGTTGCTGCAAATTCAAACGTTTCGGTTTCCGGGCGTTGCCTGACATCACTCGGTTGTTTTGCAGCAGTGGAATCTGCCGGCGCCTGTTTCACGGCGTCGCCCAGCATCCAGCGTTGATAAAAATCCGAGTTGACGAGAATCAGAATCAACCCGATGAGAACAAAAGCTAAAACGGTGTTGCGGTTAAACTCCATGTGACAACCTAATTGTTAAAAGGGCAAAAAACGATAAAAAGACAAAATGAGTCGCCAGCAAAAAAATAAAAGTTTTTTTCATGGCACCGGGTCAAATCCACCTTCGTGATAAGGATGGCAGCGCAAAAGCCGTTTCGTCGCGAGCCAACTTCCCTTCGTGGCGCCGAATTTCGCAAGGGCTTGACGGGCGTATTCCGAGCAGGATGGATAAAAGCGACAGGACGGCGGCAGCAGCGGCGAGATGAATTTCTGATAAACACGAATCGCGAAAATAAAAATTGTTTTCATGGCGATTCTTTTAAATTTATTTTCACGGCCACCCGGCGCATCTGCTCGCGCAAATCATCGAGAGGCGCGCGCAGCATGTTTTCATGCCCGATCAGCACCAATTGCGCCGGGGCGCGAAAATTTTCTTTCTCCAATCGATACGCTTCGCGCAACATTCGCTTGATGCGATTGCGCGCGACGGCTTTACGAATGCGCTTAGTGGCGGCAAAAGCAACCTGGCGGCTGGTTCCGGCTGCATAGACAAGATCAAACCAACGGCCTCGATAAAATCGTCCGTTTTGAAAAATCGCAGAAATTTGCTGCGGGCGGCGGATAATTTCATTTGCGGCGAGGCCATATCTTTTGTCAACGCTCATCGCTCACGGTCAACCGCTTGCGGCCTTTGGCCCGGCGGCGCTTCAAGACGGTCCGGCCGTCCTTCGTGCGCATTCTTTCCCTAAATCCGTGGGTTGCTTTGCGTTTACGCTTATGCGGTTGAAAAGTTCGTTTCATTTTTACACTCCTGAGACGTCTAAAATTGTAAGTTAAGGCGTAAAATTATAAAATCTACACAAGCATTTAAATTACCTTATTATAATGGAAAAGTCAAGAGCTTTTTCATGAACAAAACAAATTTTCCTCTTGACAAAATTTAGCGAATTGCTAAATTCACAAAGGCCGATAATAAAAAACCGGCGTGGAAAAAATGTGGATAACTTCCAAACCCTTTTCTCGCCAAATCGCGCCCGAAAAATTTTTCCATTTGTAACAGTGTGCGCTGTTTCTGTGCGCCGAGTTCACGCAAATTTTTGCTATTTTCTATAGATTTATCGCAAGAACTCCGGTTAAGATTTTGTTGTGCCCTTTGGAATGTACGGTCAGGATGCGCCGTTAATTTTGCCGAAATTCAATATTGCCTGAACCCTTGCTGTGGATAAGCTGTTAGCAACTCAACCAAAGGACTCTCCCATGCTCAACACCGCGGAACGCGCCTGGACTGAGTGCTTGGACTTGATTCGAGATAACGTGCAAGATTCGTCGTTCTCGTTGTGGTTCCAAGCCACCAAAGCACTACGGCTAGAGAATCAAACTCTAACCGTTAGCATCCCCAATCAATTTTTTCTAGATAAAATCAAGAACGGTTACCGCGATCTGATCTACCGCGCCGTCACCCAAGTGCTCGGTGAAGATACGCACATCGACTTTCAAATTTCTCCGCAACCGCTCCCCGAAACGCCGGTTCCGATTACCCCCGAAATTCCCCAAAAATTTGATACGGCAACTCAACTCAGCCCGCATTACACGTTCAATAATTTTGTCGAAGGCGATGGCAATCAGTTTGCCAAAGCCGCTTCACTGGCCGTGGCGGAAGCGCCGGGGAAAACCTCGTTCAATCCCCTGTTTATTTATGGCGGTGTCGGTTTGGGCAAAACCCATCTCGTTCAGGCCATCGGAAATTTGTCGATGAATTTAAAGACGATCAAGTCGGCCTTGTACGTTTCCAGCGAAAAGTTCACCAACGAATTCATTGCGGCGATTCAAAACAATCGCACCGTTGAGTTCAGCTCGGCTTATCGCAATGTCGATCTGTTGCTGGTGGACGACGTGCAATTTTTCATGGATCGCGGCAAAACGCAGGAACAGTTTTTCCACACGTTCAACACGCTGCATCAAAAAGGCAAGCAGATCGTGCTGTCGTCCGACCGCTCGCCGAAAGATTTTACCGGCATTGAGGAACGCCTGCTCTCTCGCATGCAATGGGGCTTGGTTGTGGACATTCAGCCACCCGATCTCGAAACCCGGATGGCGATTCTGCAGAAGAAGGCCGAGGAAAACAAAATCGAAATGCCGGGCGAGGTGGTGCAGCTCATCGCGCAAAACATCACCAACAACATTCGTGAGCTTGAGGGGGCGCTGATCAAATTGCTGGCATTTGCTTCGATGTATCGCCTCGACATCAGCGCCAATTTGGCCAAGCATGTTTTGAAGGACATGTTCGTGCAAAAACACCGCAACTTGTCGATCGAAGACATTCAAAAGGAAGTTGGGCTGTTTTATAGCATTCCGGACGACATGCTGCGCGCCCGCACGCGGAAAAAAGAAGTGGCGCTGGCGCGGCAGATTGCGATGTTTCTGGCCAAAAAACTCACCAAACACTCGCTCAAAACCATCGGTTTGCATTTCGGCGGGCGCGATCACACCACGGTCATTCATGCCGTCGAAACCATCGATACATTGTATAAAAAAGATATCAAAGTGCGCGACGAATTGGAGGTATTGGAACGCAAGGTTTTGTGTTCGGCTCCTTAAAAATATGCCGCGATAAGGTAAGGGATATAACATGGTAACCCAAAAACTATATATTGTGGATAAAACATATCCACACACAATTGTGGATTACAGTGAATTGGTGTTTGTATACTGTTAGTTTGTTTATTTTAATTTGTTATATTGCGCCGCACTTGTAACCGCTCACAGCTTATCAACTGGGGATCCACAAACAACCCAATAAGAAAGGTTTTGTCGAACCAAATGACAAATTATTAAAAAATAAACATCTGAAGACAGCGCTCTGAAGGGATGGTTCTACTTATCAACATATCCACCGGGCTTATTATAAATAAATTTTACTTGATAAAATAACTTAAAATAACTACATTTGAAATACACTGTTCAGCAACCATCGTGATGCAACGACCCGACGGAAAGACTATTTTAAAATGCGCCACGACGGAAACCACTTTTAAATGTGACGTCCGCACGGAGGAAAAATGAAATTCGTCGTCAATAAAACGGATTTGTTTCAGTGTCTCCAACGCATCATCGGCGTGGTTCCGGTTAAAACGACAATTCCGGTGCTAACGAATATTTTGTTCGTTTTAGACGGACAGCGGCTCCGACTCACCGGCACGGATTTGGAAGTGTCAATCATCACTTTTCTAAATGTGCGCGGTGAGCGCGACGGTTCTGTCGCCATCCCGGCCAAGCGGCTTTTCGATATTATCCGAGAACTGCCGGATTTGCCGATTACTGTGGAGGCGGAAAAAAACAACCGCATCGTGATGATGACGGAAAAAGGCAACTACAAATTGGCGGGCGAATCCAGTGACGAATATCCTCATATCGCAAGCGAATCGTTTGTGTCGCAGATCAGTTATCCGACCCCGCGATTTTTGCGGATGATAGATAAAACCGTTTTTGCCGTCAGCAGCGACGAGTTGCGCACGACGTTGATGGGCGTGTTGTTGGAAGTCCGGCCTCAGGAGTTGCGTTTAGTCGCTACCGATGGCCACCGGCTCGCTAAAATTTGTGATCAGAAGTATTCAGCGCCGGCAGGTGAAGCCAAAACCGAAGCGATGTTGAGCAAACAAGATACCGGAGTTTTACAAGCAATTATGCCGACGAAATCTTTGCAATTGTTGACGCGCAACTCCGATCAATCCGAATTGCTGGAAGTGGCGATCAGCGAGAATCATATTACGTTCAAATTGGGCGCGACGACGATTTACAGCAAACTGATTAACGGCCAATTTCCAAATTATGAGCGGGTTATTCCTGGGGATAATGAACTGACGATGATCGTAGACCGGGATATGCTTTCGGCGTCGGTGCGGCGCGCCGCAATTTTTGCCAATCAAATAACGCATCAAATTCGATGGAGCATCGCGCCGAGCCAGGTAACGATCTCGGCGGAAGACGCGGAAGTCGGCGGCGAAGCGCGTGAAACGTTGGCCACACAGTACGATGGCAATGCCATGGATATTGGCTACAACGCGCAATACGTGCAAGAACTGTTGCGGCACGTGGACAGTGATGAAGCGTTGATACGCTTAAAAGATCCCGGCAGCGCCGCGATTGTCGAGCCGGTGCAACAAAATGAAGGCGAGCATCACATGATGCTGCTCATGCCGATTCGCCTCAACGAGGCAGCGGCACCAGCTTAATTTTGCCGCAAGAAAATGATGGCATGATCATTCGCAAGCTGAGGCTACGCAACTTTCGCAATTATACGCAGCTTGAGGTAAATTTTTCATCGGCGGCGAACTTTTTTTGTGGGGCAAATGCGCAGGGTAAAAGCAATTTACTGGAAGCGATTCATTGTCTTTCGCTTACCCGCAGCTTCCGAACTTCGACTGATCAAGAACTGTTGCGTTTCGGCGCGGAAAGTTTTGAGATTTCCGGTGAATTTATTGACGAGCGCGGCTCGGAGCATTTGTTGGCAATCGTATATCAACGAGAGTCGGGAAAGCAAATCAGCCTTGATCGCAAGCGTTTAACCAGCCATGCGGCGCTGATTGGCAAATTTCCCAGCGTGACGTTTACGCCGGAAAGCCATCGTCTCACCGCCGGTCCGCCGGCAGAGCGCCGCCGGTTTTTAGATATGCTGTTGAGTCAAGGATCGCCGGTTTACCTGGCGGACTTGCAGGAATATAATCGCGTTTTGCGTCAGCGTAATGCGCTTCTCGCTCAGTTTTTTGGCAGCAGCACACACAATGCAGATAGGACGTTGGCAGCGTGGGATGAATCGCTGGCTTTATATGGGTGTAAAATTATTCAAGCCCGTCATCAATTTGTGCAGGATAATCGTTCTATTCTGCAGCAAGCCTACGCGCAGATTTCCGCTTCTTCCCAAATTCTGCAGCTCGCCTATCGCAGTCAATTCGATACGTTACGAATCGACGAGATTACACCGCAGCGCTTTTTGGAGCGGCTGGGCGAGTCTCGCGTGCGTGAGAAGCAGCGCGGCCAAACCTTGATAGGCCCGCATCGCGACGATATGGAACTAAGCATCGACGGCATAGATTTGCGGCGCTACGGCTCGCGCGGCGAGCATAAATCGGCGATCATGGCGCTGAAAATGATGGAGACGGAATATTTGAAGCAACGATTGAACACGGCGCCGATTATTTTGTTGGATGACTTGATTTCCGAGCTTGATGAAACTCGCGCCCGGCAATGCGTGCAATTTTTTAGCGGCCGCGGGCAGTTACTTATTTCGGCGGTGTCGTTTATTTCTGATGTCTCACTGCAAGAGGCGGCGAAGTTTCGGATTCAGGCCGGAAAGGCGGCGAGTATTTGAAAAAATCAAAGTTACAGCCACGGAATCTGAATGATGGCTAAACGCCCTCGCGCAGTCGGTGAAGTCCTAGGAGAATTGCTGCAGCAATTCGGCCTGACGGACCGGCTGAAAGAATTTGACGCCGTCAATTGTTGGGCGGAAGTCGCCGGCGAGCAAATCGCCAGCCACACCAAAGCAAAAGATGTTCGCGACGGCGCGCTGATCGTCGAAGTTTCCAGCAGCGCCTGGCGCAATCAACTGTTTTATCTTAAAGCGGAGCTAATTGAGCAAATCAACAAGAAAATAGGAAAAAAGTTGATTCACGATATTATGTTGGTTTAAAAAACGCAGGCATAAAAATGGCAACGAAAACCAAATCAAAACCGGCTGCAAAATCCCCAAAAGTTAAATTGCCGGCCAAAAAGACCAACGGCAAGTTATCCGTCAAAAAAGACGGCAAGAAAACGGCAGCAGTCGATAAAATTGCTCGGCGCGGAGAGCAAAACAAAGCGGCATCACCCAAAGCGGATGCCAAGGAGAAAAAATCTGTGGTAGAAGTCAAAGACGAAATTCGCAACAAGGCTGTGATTTCCGATAATGGCAAGGAACAGAAGGTTCCGACGAATGGGAGCGCCACGACGACAAAAGAAGAAGCCGTCGAGCAATACAAGGCGGATTCGATCACCGTTCTCGAAGGCCTCGATCCGGTGCGCAAGCGCCCGGCGATGTACATCGGCGACATTTCCACGCGCGGTTTTCATCATCTCGTCAACGAAGTGGTTGACAATTCCATCGACGAGGCGCTTGGCGGTTATTGCGATAAAATCGAAGTGACCATCAACAAGGAAGGCAGCGTGACGGTCGAAGACAACGGCCGCGGCATTCCGGTTGATCTTCACCCGGTCGCCAAGCGTCCGGCGCTCGAAGTCGTTATGACCAAGCTGCATGCCGGCGGCAAATTCGACAAGAAATCCTACAAAGTCTCCGGCGGTTTGCACGGCGTCGGTGTTTCCGTTGTGAATGCGCTTTCTGAGTGGCTCGTTGTCGAAGTGGCGCGCGATGGAAATGTTTACATGCAGAAATATGAACGCGGCGCGCCGCTGCACGACGTGAAAATCATCGGCAAGCGCAAGGGCACCGGAACAAAAGTCACCTTCGTGCCCGATCCTCAAATCTTCGGCAAGCAAAAATATAATTTCGACGTTCTGTGCGAACGCTTGCGCGAGCTGGCATTTTTGAATAAAGATTTGAAGATCAACATCACCGACGAGCGCACCGGCAAGGCGGAAAAATTTCAATACAAGGGCGGCATCATCGAGTTTGTGCAGTACATCGACGAAGCGCGCGAAGCGGTCATGAAAAAACCGATTTATGTATCCGGCGAACGCGACAACGTGCCGGTCGAATTGGCGTTGCAATATAATGACGGGTATAATGAAAATATTTTTACCTATGTCAACGACATTCACACGATCGAGGGCGGCTCGCATCTCGTGGGTTTAAAAGCCGCGTTGACGAAGACGATTAACACCTATGCGACCAAAAACAATCTGATCAAAGAAAAAGACGGCATTCAGCTCACCGGCGACGACGTGCGCGAAGGCTTGACGGCGGTGCTGAGCATCAAGGTCGCTGAGCCGCAGTTTGAGGGGCAAACCAAAACCAAGCTCGGCAACAGCGAAGTGCGCGGCATTGTCGAATCGATTTGCAATGACGGCCTGAGCGTTTTTTTTGAAGAGAACCCCCCGGTGGCGCGCAAGGTCATCGAGAAATGTTTGCTGGCGGCGCGCTCGCGCGAGGCGGCGCGCAAAGCCAAGGAATTGACGCGGCGCAAATCCGGCTTGGATGGCGCCGGTCTGCCCGGCAAGCTGGCGGATTGCAGCATCACCGACCCGGAGCATTGCGAGGTTTACATCGTTGAGGGCGATTCCGCCGGCGGCTCCGCGAAACAAGGCCGCGATCGCCGCTTTCAAGCGATCTTGCCGATCAAAGGCAAAATACTCAACGTCGAAAAAGCGCGGCTGGATAAGATTCTCTCCAATGAGGAAATTCGAAATATCGTCACCGCGCTGGGCACCGGCATCGGCGGCGAAGATTTTGATGCAACCAAAATTCGTTACGGCAAGGTAATCATCATGTCCGACGCCGATGTCGACGGGTCACATATTCGCACGCTGCTGCTCACCTTTTTTTTCCGCTATATGAAGCCGCTGGTCGAGCTGGGCCGCATCTATATCGCGCAGCCGCCGCTCTATCGTATTGCCAAAGGCAAGGAAGAGTATTACGCCTACGACGATGACGAAAAAGAATCGATTCTGCAGCGCTTCGAGAAACCCGAAGGCGTAAACGTCCAGCGCTACAAAGGCCTCGGCGAAATGAACCCCGAACAGCTCTGGCGCACGACGATGGATCCGGAGCAGCGCACGATGCGGCTTATTACGATTGAAGAAGCCTATCAAGCCGATTTGGTGTTCTCGACGCTGATGGGCGACAAAGTCGAGCCGCGCCGGAAGTTTATCGAGGAGAATGCGAAATATGTGAGGAATTTGGATGTGTGAGAAGACTTAGACACAACGATTGAATTTTACGAAATTTTGAATAGGTTGACTATGACCGGCATTGCAATGCGCCATTATGTGCGTCTCGAAGACGCGGTCAATTCGCTCTCAGCTTTAATTCAAAAGGTTATGAATGGCGAGGAAGTGTTTATCACCCAGAACCAAAAGCCGATTGCAAAGTTAATATCCATTTCTGGCGCGCCAGTGAAACCCAAGAAACTGATTAAAGCGGGAAGCGCAAAAGGCCTAATTAAAATCGCTGATGACTTTGATGAACCTTTGGAAGACTTTCGAGAATACATGCAATGAGAATTTTGTTGGATACACAGGCTTTCCTTTGGTTCATCACTGATGACCCCAAGCTCAGTGCCGTCGCGAGCAGTTTGATTGAAAATCCGGATAATGAGCGGCTGCTCAGCATCGCCAGTTTGTGGGAAATCGCCATAAAAATGAGCTTGGGTAAACTCGAATTGGAAAAGCCTTTTGAAGAATTGATTCCGCACCAACTCGATCTTAACGACATTGACGTATTGGCGATTGAGATTGCACATCTCAAAAAAGTTGCCGTCATGCCCTTTCATCATCGTGATCCTTTTGATCGGTTGATTATCGTACAAAGTTTGATGATTATGGTGTTGAGCGCTTGTGGTGATATAAATGGAAAGTAAAATAGCCGTATAGTAACGATGAAATTTAGAAAATTATCTACAATAATGCGGAGTGGCTTCCATTAGTTAACAAAACTAATGGAGGTCGGTCGCATTACACGGGTTTTATGGTCTCGGCTGGAATGCGCTTGTTGTCGAAAATGTGCCCATCATTGTATGCCCGCATTGTGGAGCAAGTTATCTGGAAGCCAAAACGTTACATGAGATAGCACGCATTAAGCTCCATCGCAAGAATTTTGCAACGCCGAGGCCGTTTGATGTCGCTGTTTTTGCTGCCGCTTGATATATATGTTTCACGAAATCTATGCCGTATCGGATTTCGAAGTGATTGCTCCTTACACGCTTCGCATTCGCTTCAATGACGATAGCGTGAGGACGATCAATTTTTTGCTCATGTTGCGCGGTGAATTATATGGCCCGCTGCGCGATCTCGATTTCTTCAATCAAATTCGTCTTGATGCCGAAGCGGGCACATTGGTATGGCCGAATGAAGCCGATTTCGATCCGGCGAGGCGATGATCATGATGACCTGTTCTTGACCGGAGCCGGTGTTTAACAGCAAAGCAAAATGAGCCGGAAAAGGGTGAATGCAATCCAAGCATCTCAGAACTTTGCAAGCAATCTTCGATGATCCTGTTTGCGCCAATATTCTTTGGACGGATATAGAAAAAATGCTTGAAGCGTTGGGCGCTGAAATTAGCGAAGGTCGGGGATCAAGGGTTCGTTTGGTTTTAAACGGTGTTCGCGCCTTTTTTCATCGCCCGCATACAAGAAAAGAAGCTGATAAAGGCGCTATAAAATCGATGCGGCGATTTTTAATAAAAGCTGGAGTACAATAGACTTTATCCGAAATAATTTTTGCTCTCATAATTTTAATCGTCGCTTACGGTATTCTACTCGAAAATTGTGTGAAGCACATGCAACAACCATAGCCAAGTCAGAAAATTTGTCTT
>Ga0187892_10002328_pt1 | contig 38682 bp, 27 predicted proteins | sample MA1701073metaG_FD_139345 | JGI IMG/M metagenome (GOLD analysis project Ga0187892, IMG submission 139345) | Bio-ooze microbial communities from a basaltic lava cave in the Kipuka Kanohina Cave System on the Island of Hawaii, USA - MA170107-3 metaG ... | reverse complement strand
GGTTCTCGACCAGCTTCTTGAGCGTGGGGGAGACGCCGAAGAAGTGCTCGCGGATGTAGGCGCCGGACTCGACCGTGTACTTCTGGTACTGGCCGTCCACGACCTCGTTCATCCGGCGGACCAGCTCGCCGGTCGTGTCGCGGGCGAGGAGCGCATCCCAGTCGCTCCCCCAGATCACCTTGATCACGTTCCAGCCGGCGCCGCGGAAGGCGGCCTCCAGCTCCTGGATGATCTTGCCGTTCCCGCGCACCGGCCCGTCGAGCCGCTGGAGGTTGCAGTTCACGACGAAGATCAGGTTGTCCAGCCGCTCGCGGGAGGCCAGCGTGAGCGCGCCGAGGGCCTCGGGCTCGTCGGTCTCGCCGTCGCCGACGAAGCACCACACCTTGGTCTGGGAGGTGTCCTTGAGGCCGCGGTCGTGCAGGTAGCGGTTGAAGCGCGCCGCGTAGATGGCCGAGATCGGGCCGAGACCCATGCTCACCGTGGGGTATTCCCAGAAGGCCGGCATGAGCCAGGGATGCGGATAGGAGGAGAGCCCGCCGCCCGGGCGCAGCTCGCGCCGGAAGTTCTCGAGCTGCTCGATCGTGAGGCGTCCCTCGAGGAAGGCGCGCGCGTAGATGCCGGGCGCCGAGTGTCCCTGGAAATAGACCTGGTCCCCCTCGCGCTCCACGGTGGTCCCGCGGAAGAAGTGGTTGAAGGCCACCTCGTAGAGGGTCGCGGCGGAGGCGTAGGTCGAGATGTGCCCGCCGATCCCCGGGCTGGCCTTGTTGGCGCGGACCACCATGGCCATGGCGTTCCAGCGGACGATGCTCTTGATCCGGCGCTCGATCTCGCGGCTCCCCGGATAGCGGGGCTGCTGCCCGACCGGGATCGTGTTCACGTAGGGGGTGTTGGCCGAGAACGGGATGGTCACGCCCCGGCGATAGGCCCATTCCTCGAGCTGCTCGAGCAGGAACTGGGCGCGGGGGGCGCCGTGCCGCTGGATCACGGCCTCGAGCGAGTCGAGCCACTCCCGGGTCTCGTCGGGATCGGGATCGAAGCGCGGCGGGATGGTCGGGACCTGCTCGGCCCCCGGCTTGGCCATGGCCGTCTCCTCGACGATGGGGGGAGGTGCCGGCGCGGGTTCGGGCGCGGCCGCCGGCTCCCGCGTCTCGCGGACCACGGTGTCGCTCGGGGACCGACCGCCGTTCTCACTGGTGTTCATGACTCTTGCGGGTGGACCCCGCCCTGCACTCCCTTGGAGGGTCGGACGTTCTCACAGGGGCGACTCGATTCCGGGCCGCCCGCCCGGTCTCTTATCGACCCCTGCGGCGGATGGAACCGAGGATGGTAACGTCGGTTCGGGAGGGCCGGAAGGGGGGGAGCCATTGTGCACGTCTGGCCACAGGCCCGGCTGCTCCAGGTAGGGGTCCATCCCCGGGAAGGGACTCAACATGCCAGCAGGATGCGGCCGGCGATGCCCCCTGACGTGTTGCCCGGCTTGCCCCGTCGTGTTCGGGCGGCCCGCGGGCGGAGACGGCGCAGCGCGCGGCCCGGCGCCTGCACGCGCCCGGCCAGCCGATCATGCCCTGCAACGTCTGGTTCGGGGGGAGGCGGTGATCGTCCGGCTCCTGAGGGCGACCTGCGGATCCACCCTACGCCACGATCGTGAGGGGGATGGGGAGCGAGATCGAGCCGATGCCCGAGGGCGCGGCCGGGCGGAGCGTCAGGAAGGCCGTGTAGAACACGAACCCCACGAGCGACGGCTCGTTCGGGAGCGCGATCCGCACGGTGGCCGTGCCGGTCCCGTCCAGGACGCCCACGAAGTTCTGGAAGATCGCCGGCACGGACAACGAGAGCACGAACAGCAGATCCGGGTTGAGCGGGATGATCCGCGTGTCCACCAGGATGCCCGGACTCGACCCCAGCGAGCTGGCCGCCACGTAGCCCGCGCCGGCCTCCTCCGGAGACTGGAACGTCAGCGTGACCGTGGTTCCGATCCGCGCCGTGTCCCCGGTCGTGATCGACGGATGGCGGTCGTGGACGAAGACGTCCGCGAACCCGTTGGTGTCCAGTCGCACCAGGTCCCGGGCGGGGCTGTAGAAGGCCACGCTGTTTCCGTTCCCCGAGAGGGAGGCGAAGGAGCTGAAGTCGAACCCTCCCACCCCCTGCGCGTTGACGCTCACGAGCTCCGTCCGCCGCGCCGCGAGGTCCCGCACGTAGACCTGGTTGAACGAGAAGGAACCCGGCGCCAGCGCGGCGTTGCTGGTGAACGCGACCTTGGTCCCGTCGGCCGAGATCGACGGGACGAAGCTGTCGCCGAAGCCCTGCCCTCCGTCGTTCCGCACGCTCGCGATCTCCATCGCGTTGGCCCCGCGGTCGCGGACGAAGACGTCCTTGGCCGGCCCGTTCAGGTCCATCGGCACCAGGTTGGCCGCCGCGCTGTGGAAGGTCACGAAGTTCCCGTTCCGGGAGAGGGCGGGCGACGAGCTCTCCCCGTCCCCCTCGACCCCGGTCACGCTCTGGCTGACCCGCGTCGTGAGCCCGCCCGCATGGACGAAGACGTCCGCAACCCCATTCGTGTCGTTCGGGACCAGGTTCGTGGCGTAGCTGGCGAAGGCCACGGTCTGGCCGTCCCCGGAGATCGCGACGCCGAGGAGACCGCTGATGCCGTTCCCCTCGCCGCCGCCCGACGTGACGCTTACGCGGCGGGTCGCCCGCGACAGACGGTCATGGACGAAGACGTCCGCGACCCCGTTGCCGTCCCCCGCCACGAGGTTGCTCGCGTGGCTCCAGAAGGCCACGAACCGTCCGTCGGCGGAGATGTCCGGGAAGCCGAAGGAGTGGTCGTTGCCCTGCGTCCCGTCGGAGGCGACGCTCACCCGCGTGGTCCGCTGGAGCTGGAGATCGCGGACGAAGATGTCGTTCTTCCCGTTGGTGTCGTCGGCCACCAGGGCGGCGGAGCTGTCGAAGGCCACGAAGCGGCCGTCGGCCGAGATGCGACATTTCTCGCCGATGAACTTCTGACCGTTCGGGTCGAGGGAGACGGTCCGGGTCTCGCGCGTGTGCCGGTCGTGGACGTACACGAAATAGAAGAAGCTCGGCGGGCCGACGGGCGGCCCGAGGTTTCCGGCTCCGCTCTGGAAGGCCACGAAGCGGCCGTCCGCCGAGATCGAGGGGAAGACGCTCGCCTGATCCCCCTGCACGCCGGTCGCGGTGACGCTCACGAGGCTGGTGCGCCCGGTCCACTGAGCCCGGGGCCCGGCGTCGGCCGAGTAGACGCCGCGCCCATGGGTCACCGCGTAGAGCGTGCGGTTGCCCTGCCAGATCAGCTCGTCCACGGGGACGTTGGACGGCCCGTCGTTGGACGTGGACCAGGTCGCGCCGTCGTCCTCGGACGCGTAGAGCCCGAGGTCGGTCCCGACGTAGACGAAGCCGGGCTCGGTCCGGTGGAGCGCGATCGACGTGACCGGGATCGACGGGATCGCGCCCGGCGCCACGCCCGTGCGCCGCGTCCAGGTGGCGCCGCCGTCGGTCGTCCGATGGACGTTGTCCGCCACATACCCCTGGAAGGTGACCCAGACCCGGTTGCTGTCGTTGCGGTCGATCGCGATCCGGGAGACCCAGCGGTCGGGCAGCGCGGTCGCGTTGTTGTCCATCCGGTCCCACACCGGGTTCATGTCGGTCCCGTTCACCGTGCGATAGACCTCCCCGTCGTTGTGGCCGACCCAGATGACGTCCGAGTTGCCTTCGGCGACGGCGATCGCGGAGATGAAGGCGGTCGCCGCGCCCTTGATGCTGTTCCACGTCGGAACGCCGGCGCGGGCGTCGTTGCTCCGCCACAGGTCCCTCCCTCCCGCGAGGAGCCGGTCGGCGTTGTTGGGGTCGAGCACGAAGGGCGCGATGAAGTTGGCCGTCATCGGATTGCCGGAGTCGAGGATGCCGGCGTTGATCGGTGCCGCCTGGACCCCTCCATCCGTGCTCCGGTGCACGACGAGCCAGGGGTACTCGCCGAACGCGGTTCCGGGGCTGCCGGCGTCGAAGGCGCAGAAGCCGCCGTCCCCCGTGTAGACCAGCGGGGGGGCGGGCGGAGGGAGCATGACTCCGGTCGCGGTCCAGTTCGTGCCGGTTCCCCCCCAGCGGAGCGTGGCGTTGTCCTGGGTCCCCCCGACGAGGACCCCGGTGGTCCGGTTCACGGCGGCTCCGTAGAACTGGGTGATCCCGAGCCCGTTGTTGAGCGAGGTCCATCCGGACGACGTGGTCACGGTGGTCACGTCGTTCGCGCGGTAGAGCCCCCCGTCGTTCCCGAAGAACACGGTCCGGTTCGTGGTGCCGTTGTAGGCGGGATGGCTCACGATCACGTGCTGGTCCGCGTGCGCCGAGTCGCCGGGCTGCGGGATGCGCCTCCAGTCGCTGATCGCGGTCAGCGTGGTCCCCGAGTCGGCGCTCCGCCAGAGATCGATCCCGCCCACGACGACCTGCAGCGCGCCGGGGGTGGTGCCGACCGGGTCCACCCAGATCGCGTTGTCGTACCAGCCCTGGCTGCCGAGGTAGTTGACGGTCGTGTTCCGCGCCGCGTAGTTCTGGCCGCCGTCGAGCGAACGGAAGAGGCCCGCGGTCGAATGGACGTTCCCCACGCGCCGCGTCACGGACGCGAACACGACGTTGGGGGCCGCGGCCGCGTAGGCCAGCTCGATGCGCTCGCCGTTGGCAGGAAGGCCGGCTGCCGCGGCCCAGTTCGCGCCCCCGTCGGTGGTGTAGAGCGCGTTCCCGTCGTCGCGTCCGGCGACGGCCCGCGTCCCGTCCGTGGGATGGAACTTCACGTCCAGCGCGCGCTGCGCGGTGCGCCGGGTCCAGGCGGTCATGCTCCCGTCCAGCGTCTGGTAGATGCCCTCGTTGGTTGCGGCGAGGAGGACCAGGGAGTTCGCGGGGTGGATCGCGATGCGGTTCACGTACTGCCACTGGGTCGCGCCCGGGCCGGGCGCCGTGTTGGGGAGCTGCACCCAGGTGTTGCCCCCGTCGGAGGAGCGGAAGATGCCGGCCCCCCGGACCGCGTGGTTGTTGAAGAACCCCTCTCCCGTCCCCGCGTAGAGCACGTTCCGGTCGATCGGGTCGATGGCCAGGCAGGAGACCGCGAGGCTCGCCAGGAAGTCGCTCACGGGCTGCCAGGTCTGGCCGGAGTCGTTCGACCGCCAGATGCCCCCGCTCACAGAGCCGATCCACATCAGGTTCGGGCTCGTCGGATGGATCAGGAGTCCCCGGATGCGGCCCCCGACGTTCCCCGGGCCGTGCCACCGCCAGGACGCGGGGACTACGCCGGCGCGGTCCTCGGCCCGCTGCATCTCGAGCCATCGGTCGCGCTGGAGCTTCGCGAGCCAGAGAGCGTTGTCCGGCATGGTGCCGTCCGCGGAGAGGCGCTGCTCGTACCGGAACCGGGCCGCTTCACCCGGAGAGTCGGGGCGCTTCCCTTCGTCCGAGGCGAGCCTCCCCTCGCGGGGGGGGTCGGAGGCGCAGGAGGCGAGCACGAGGAGAGCGAGGAGCGGAGGCAGGAAACGGGACATGGCGCGACCTCCCAGGCTGACGGTACTCGCGGATCCGGGGCCGGTCCCCAGGCCCAGCAGGCGGTCATGTTAGTTAGTGGGGGTGGCGGCGGGAAGTGACCGCTCCTTCACCGCCGCGGCGGGATCAGGGGCCGGAGGTGCACCTGCGAGATGAGCGCGCCGGGTGGCGCTGTGAGCACGTGGAGGACGCTCTCTGCCACGTCCTCGGCCGTGAGCGCTCCTTCCCGCCCGGAGGGCGCGCGCCCGCCGAAATGGGTGTCGGTGGAGCCGGGGCAGATCGCGCTCACGTGGATCCGGTCGTGCCGCAGCTCGAGCATCAGGGCCTCGGTGAACCCCATCAGCCCGAACTTCGTGGCGTTGTAGGCGGAGAGACCCGGGTTCGCGACCAGCCCGGCCACCGAGGAGAGGTTTACGACGTGGCCGCCGCCCGCGCGCCGGAGCTCGGGCACCGCAGCGCGCGTCATCAGGAATACGCCGCGCAGGTTCACGGCGAAGGCCTCGTCCCAGGCCTCCAGCGTCACCTCCTCCAGGCGTCCCGAGCAGGCGATGCCTGCGTTGTTCACCAGGACGTGGAGCGCGCCGAAGCGCGCCACGGCGGCGCGCACCGCGGCCGCGGCGTCCTCGTTCCGGCGGACGTCGCACGGGATCTCGAGCGCGCGTGGTCCGATCTCGCCCGCGAGGGCGCGCAGGTCGTCCGCGCTCCTCGCGGCGAGCCCCACGGAGGCGCCTTCACGCGCGAGCGCCCGCGCGATCGCGCGGCCGATCCCGCGCGAGGCGCCGGTCACGAGCGCGGCCCGGCCTTCCAATCGTCCCGGCATGATGGCGGGAGGATAGCAGGAAGACCGGGCCGGACCCGCGCGCGTCGCTCAGCTCTGACGGATTCCGGAGTGGGAGGACCAGACCTCCTCGTCCTTCTCGTTCGCGATGCTCGAGAGCTCGTCTCCGTCCACCACGGCCAGGTATCCGACCGGGAGGCCGAGCAGCGGGATCAGCGAGGGCCGGAGCCGGAAGAGGTCGTAGATCGGGACCGCGGTGAAGTCGCCTGCCGTGGGCTCCGGACCGTCCAGGGTCCCGACGCTCCACCCCGAATCCAGCTCGGCGGGCGGGCCGTCGTTCCGGACGTAGAGACGGCGTTCCCGCATCCGGTCCTTGGGAATCACGATCTTCTGCCGGAAATCGAGGCCCTTCCCGAGCGCTCCGACGGTGCGGCCGACCTGCATCTGAGCCGCGATCGCCCAGAGCGAGGACGAGACGTCGTCGGTCAGGTCGTTCGCGGGGTCCTTCTGGACGTCGGGCTGGTGGACGACCAGCTCGGTCCCGACCTGCCGGAGCACGAAGAACGCGGGGCCGAACCGGAGCGAGACGCCGCCGGCCACCCCCTTGCCCTTCCCTTCCAGGCCGGCCCAGACCTCGAGCAGCGAATCGGCCTGGGGCGCGAAACGCTCGTCGCAGTGGACCACCACGGTGTTCCCCCCGATCACCCGGCTCTTGCGGATCTTCATCGCGGCCTCCAACTGCGCCCTCGACCCCGCGCCGCGTCCCCATCGCGCCGGGCGGCCGGGCGGACGTCACCCCATCGGCCGGGAGGGGAACCGTGCTGGAGTCGCAAGATGAGAGGGACGCGGGGCGGGTCAGCGGACGTCGAACGTCCCCTCGGCTCGCACCTCCGAGGAGGAACCGCCCAGCACGCGGAGCGCCCCAGCTCGACGACCGGCTTCAGGGCGGAGCACGCGCCTTGGTCCTCTTGGGTCTTTGCTCGTGCCCCGATGCGCCCATAGAATCCGCGACCCGGGGAATCAGAGTGCATTGACGGGAGGTCTGAAGCCCAATGCCGGTCTTTCCCATCGTTCCCGTCGCAGGGGTCGTTCGCAGACAGAACCGGATCGTGGCGCTGTTCCGGGCGGACGGCGCCTCAGGATCTGCCTCGACGAACCGGGCTGGGAAGCCCTCGAGGCGTTTCGTCGGCGCATCGCCTTCACGATCCTGGGGATCGTCCTGCTGGTCGGGATCGTGGCAGTCTTCTGGGCGATGGGTCGGTGAGATGCCCCTCAGCCAGGCCGGGAAAGGCGCGTGCTTCCGAGCCCTCCATGCCCCTGCCTCATGACCACATCGAAACCAGGTGGCACGCAATCACCGGCTTCAACCAATGAGGTCTGTCGCAAGTTACCAAGAAGCATCTGGGCGCTTGGGTTCGTCTCGATGTTCATGGACGTCTCGTCGGAACTCGTCCACAGCCTCCTGCCGGTATTCATGGTCACGGCGCTCGGCGCATCCATGGTCACGATCGGGATCATCGAGGGCGTTGCGGAAGGGACGGCTGCGGTCACGAAGGTGTTCTCGGGCGCGATCAGCGACTACTTCAGGAAGCGCAAGCTCCTGGCCGTCGTCGGGTACGCGCTGGCTGCCCTGACCAAGCCCGTATTCCCGCTTGCCACGTCGATCGAGTGGGTGTTCGGGGCGCGTTTCGTCGATCGCATCGGCAAGGGGATTCGCGGCGCGCCGCGGGACGCGCTGGTCGCTGATATCGCTCCGGCCGGGCACCGGGGCGCGGCCTACGGCCTGCGCCAGGCGCTCGATTCGGTCGGGGCCCTCGTCGGACCAGGGCTTGCGGTCGCGCTGATGGTCTGGCTCGCGAACGACATCAGAGCAGTGCTGTGGACAGCGGTCGTACCGGCGTTCCTCGCGGTGTTCGTGCTGGTCGTTGCGGTGCACGAGCCCGATTCCTCGGGTCCTGCCGCCGGTGCGGGCCGTCGCCTGAGGCTGACCGATGCGGGTCGCCTGCCTCGGCGCTATTGGCTGGTCGTCGGGCTGGGAGCGGTCTTCACGCTCGCTCGATTCAGTGAGGCGTTCCTGATCCTCCGTGCCCGGGACGTCGGGCTCGCCGTCGGCTACGTGCCCGCGATCATGATCGTCATGAACATCGCCTATTCGGTCTTTGCGTACCCCGCAGGCGCAGCGGCGGACCGGGTCTCGGCGCGAACGCTCCTGCTGATCGGACTGGCGATGCTCGCAGCAGCCGATGTCCTGTTGGCGACGGCGGCGTCGCCCCCGATCGTGTTCCTTGGATCGGCCTTGTGGGGTCTGCACATGGCCTTCACCCAGGGATTGCTCTCGAAGCTTGTCGCCGATACCGCTCCCGCTGACCTTCGCGGTTCGGCCTTCGGAGTGTTCAATCTGGCAGGTGGCGGAGTCCTTCTGCTGGCGAGCGTCATTGCCGGCTCTCTGTGGAGTGCCTTCGGCGGGTCGGCAGCGTTCATTGCTGGAGCCGTGTTTGCGGCTCTCGCGGCACTGGGCCTGCTCCTCTTCCGTCCCAACGCGCGAGCTGCAGGGCGCCAGGCGAGTCCGTGACCGGGCCGGAGGGCGGCCTTTCTTGTCCAACTCCCGCGGCGCCTGCAGTACCTCCTCCGTCCGGAAGCACCAGCTCCCCAATGGAGGACGACTCCCATGCGACGCACCACGATGCTCCTCGCGCTCGCGTCCCCGGCCCTCGCCACCGGCGACCCGATGCTCCCCCGCGGCCGGTTCCTCTGGCAGGAGACGGCGCTGCTCGCGCCCGCCGATCCGGGCTGGGCCGCCCTCCACGCCCAGGTCGGCCCTGGATGGCGCGTCGGATTCGATCCGTCCGGCCACGGGACCCGTTGGCTCCTCCCGGCCGGCGACGCGCCCGTCGGCGCCACCGAGGCGCACGCGCGCCACCTCCTCGAGCGCTTCGCGCCCGCCCTCGGCGTCCGCGACCCCTCCGATTTCACGCTCAGCCGGTCGACCCGGAGCTGGAGCGGCGGCGGCGAGCTCATCGGCATCGATTTCCGGCAGACCCACGACGGGCTCCCCGTCCGCACGGAGAACGGGGACGCCCGGGTGCGGTTCCGGTTCGACGGCACGACCCAGCGCCTCATGGCCGTCGGGACCGACGCCGCGTCGCCGGCGCGGTGGCCGGGCCGCGGCTTCGCGACGCTCGAGAGCGCCGTCGCGGGCGCGGCCACCCACATGGGAGCGGGCGCGCGGTTCCACGGCGGGGAGACCTTCTTCCTTGCCTCCCCCAGAGCGGTCTGGCGCGTCCACGAGGTGCGGTTCTCCAGCGACGCAGGCGCCTGGACCTTCCGCATCGACGCCGAAAGCGGCGGGCTCCTCGAGCGCGAGGACGCGATCCGACACGTGGACGTGATCGGCAACGTGACCGGCGGGACGCGGAATCACCCGGGCGCGGCCTTCTCGATGCGGCCGCTCCCCGACCTCAAGGTCACGGTGACCGAGACGGGGCACTTCGCGAACACCGATACCGCGGGCAACTTCCTGGTGCCCAACCCGGGAGCGGGCGGCGTCACCGTGACCGGCCGGCTGCTCGGGTCCTGGGCCGACGTGTCGGATGCCTCCGGGAGCAACCTCTCCTTCAACGAGGCGGCCACGCCCGGCGTCAACGAGGTCGTCCAGCTCAACACGATCTCGGACGAGTTCACCGACGCCGAGGTCGCCGGCTATCTCTTCATCACGGAGGTCCATCGCTACCTTCAGAGGCTTCTCCCCTCGTTCACCGGAGGCACGCCCGGGAACCAGATCGCGAATCAACCGGTCATCGTGAACCAGAACCTCCCTGGGTGCATCGGAGGACAGTTCAACTGGTTCAACAACCAGATCACGATCCCACGCGCCGCCGCCGGTGCGTGCAACAACGGCGCGACCCAGGACATCCTCGCTCACGAGTACGGCCACGCCTTCCACGACTGGTTCCACGGGAACAACAGCCCGGCGAGCCTCAGCGAGGGGATCGGGGACCACGTGGCCCTCTACTACACGGACCAGCGGGTGATGGGCCGGAGCTACTACACGCCGCTCCGGGACATCCGCGATTACCGCGTGGGAGGCCCCTACAACGAGATCCTCCATCCGCAGGCGGACCCGTACCTCGAGGGCGCCGCCTGGGCCGGCTTCTGCCTGGACTTCAAGGACAACCTGATCGCGCGGCTCGGCGCGGCCGCCGGCCGGGCGCGGGCGGAGCTGGTGACCATCGGGCAGTACGAGCGGGACCCCAGCGACGTCTGCGACGCGGTGATGGAGAGCTTCCTCCAGGACGACAACAACGGCACGCTCCTCGACGGCACGCCTTGGTTCGCCGAGCTCGCCGCGGCCGCCGACCGGCATACGCTCACGTGCCGGCCGCCCGATCCGGCCCCGGTCCTCCGCGCGGAGGGAGACCTGGTCCTCTCCAACGGCTTCGGGTTCTATGGCGCCGGCCTCCTGCGCGTGAAGGCCACCCCGCTCCCCGCCCGGCTCGCGCGGATCACCCCCGTCTCCGGCGGCGTCTGCAACACCGTGATCATGGACACGAACAACTGGGACTACCTGACCAACGGGGGGAACTACCTCTACTCCGTGAACATGGGCGTGAGCCCGCCCGTGACGGTCGCGATCGCGACGGCCGGCTCCACCATCAGCGGGATCGACCTGGACCAGGACGGCTCGGTGGTGGCGACCGTGAGCGGCGCGCTGCTCCGCATGTGGCGCACCGGCGTCGTGGAGACCATCGCCGTGCTCCCAGGGACGCCCAACTGCGTGACCGTGGACCTGGACCGGGGGGACTACATCGTCGGGATGTACGACACCTCGCCGACCGACGTGCTCCGCGTCTCCCCGGGCGGCCTCGTGGTGCCGCTCGGCCCGACGCTCTCCCAGGTCTCGGGGATCGACCAGGACACCTCGACCGGGGACTTCTACCTCACGCGCTTCGGCTCGCTCGAACGCATCCGGCGCGACGGGGTCCGCTTCCCGATCTCGAACGCCCCGGAGCTCGCGACCGCCAACAGCCTCGAGTTCCTCGGCCCCGAAAGCGGGGGGAGCACGAGCCAGGTGCCGGTCGTGGAGGCGGGCTCGGGGAGTACCGGCATCTACGCGGTGGAGAAGGTGCTCGGCTCGATCTCGACGATCATGCTCTGCCCGCGCGGCTCTCTCGACGGGATCGGCCCGACCGACCTCTGCCCCGACCTGGGGCGGCCGCTCGTGGATCTCGGGGACGCCCGCCCGGGCGGGTCCCATGACCTGCGGGTCCAGGACCGCGGGAACGCGGGACGGACCTACGTGCTGTTCGCCTCGCTGGGCCTCCGGCCGGGGCTCCGGCTTCCCGACGGACGGACGCTGCAGCTCCTGCCCGACGCGCTCTTCTTCGCGACCGCCCAGCTCCCGACGATCTTCCAGGGCTTCGCCGGCACGATCGGGAGCGGTGGTGTGGCCAACGCCCGGGTCCATCTCCCGCAGTACGTCCCGACCGGGCTCCGGCTCTTCGTTTCGGGGGTCGTCCTGAACGCCTCCGCGCCCGGCGGCGTCGGTCGCGTCCTGAACACCGTGGGCTTCACGGTCCGTTGAGGAGGGGCGCCTTCGAAGGGCGCCCTCCTCACTCCTTCCGGAGCGACAGCGTGCGGTCCTCGACCCGGCCCGGCTCGATCCGGACCGGTTCCTCGACGTCGCGGTATCCCGAGCAGCGCACCGTGAGGTCGTAGGCGCCCGGCTCGACCACGAACAGCGCGGCCTCGGGTCCGCGGGGATCGGAGGTGGCGATGCCTCCCGGATCCACGTAGGCGCGGACCAGGAGCTGCTTGGTGAAGGAACTGAGCACGTGGTTGTCCCGGCTGCCCGGATGGAGCAGCAGCACGACGATCTCGTAGTTGTGGCCCTCGGGCGTTTCCGTCCCGTGCCGGAACCTCACCCGAAGACCTCCGCCCTTCCGGCCGGTCCGGATGGTCACGGGGGTCTCCTGTCTCTCGCTCACCAGGGCGGCCTGCTCGACCGGCAGCCAGAGCGCGGGCCGGATCGGCCGGCTGGACCGACCCGGGCCGGTCCGGCCGGGAGGAACCCGAGGAGACCTCCCGCCTGCGGACGCGCCTCGCGGAGCACCGGTCCCGACGCCGTCTCCAGGCTCACCGTGTAGTCCGTCTCCGGGTTCCCTTCGGGGGTCTCGACCCGGAGGCGGAGCGCGCCTCTCGGGCCCTGCGTCACGATCACCAGCTCCACCGGCGTCTCGCGCCGCCCCTCGGGCACCGATCGTCGTCCCCGACGGCGCACACGCGGTCAGGACCGCATCCACCTGCCAGCGGCCCGGGCCCGCCCGGAAGCGGACCCGACCGTCGGGGTCCTCGACCGGCTTCATCCCGTGCCCGAGCGGACCGCGGTACCGCACGACCGCGCCGGCGAGCGGATGCCCGTGCTCGTCGCGCACCGAGACGACCACCCCGTGGTAGTCGAGCACGAGCGGCCCAGGGGACGAGGTAGTCCCTGCGGGTGAGGTCCTGGACGGACCGGTCCGGGACCGCCAGCACCTCCAGATGATCAGGAGAAGCCCGCTGCGGAGCTGGGCGGCCTTCTCCTCGATGGTCATGCGCCGGATGAGGTCGTCAAGCCGTTCCCTACCGCGGGTTCCTGCAGCGCGGACTGCTGCTGCGCTGGGGGCCGGCGGCGTCGATCCTCACGAGCAGCCTGCTCTTCGCCGTCGCCCACGGCGAGCTGGTGTCGGCGGCGGCCATCTTCCCCCTCGGCGTGTGGCTCGGGGTGGTCGCGTGGCGCACCGGCTCGGTGGTGATGACCTTCGCCATGCACGCGGGCGCGAACGGCCTGTGGACGGCAGGCGTGATGATGCTGCACCGCGACCCGGCGAGCGAGCCGGTGCTGAACGGGATCGCCATCGCGGCGCTTGCGCCGGGCGTAATCGCGTTCCCGTGGGCGATCGCCATCCTGCGGCGGCAGCCGGCGGTCGCGACAGGCGTGGTCGTGCGGCGGCAGTTGTCGCTGGTTCCGCGCGTCGCCGGCGCGGCGTTGGTGGCGGGGGCGCTCTTCTTCGTGCTCGTGCCGCCCGGCGCCGGGCCGACAGCGCTCGAGCAGTCGGCCGGGCGGCCCGTGCCCACGCTCGGCGAACTCGAGACGAGCGCCGTCGAAACCGTCACGTGCACGAACTTGGGCGACGAGGGCGCCGTCGAGTTCTCTCTCATGCCCGGGGTCGGCGCCCGCGTCGCGCTGCCCAAGAACCGCGTCGGCATCGACGGGGTGATCGTCACGCTCGATGCCGGAGGCGAGACCGTGTGGCTTGCCTACGCCGGCGAGTGCAGCGGCAAGGGGGTGAAAGGCCGCCCTGTGGGTGTCGTCGAGCAACTCGCCTCGGGCGACCCGACGGTGCTCTGCATGACGCTCACGCAGGGGCCGCCGCCGGTAACAGTGCGCTTGACGCTCGAGGAGGATGAGGCGATGCAGACCGCAGCGTTCGAACGGGCTAGAGCCGAAGGCTGGGCCATGCGCGGACGGAAGTGGTCCGTCGGAAGTGGTTGACCTCTGGACTCAGGCATGATCGCGGTCGGTTCTGAGTCCGCTGAAGCAAGGGGCGTCAGGACCCGCCGCGGGTCCTGACCCCTTTGCGCAACAGCCCGGCGGCCTCGGCCAGCGCTCGCATCTTCCTCGAGGCGACCTCCGCGGTCGCGACCGCGCGCTCGGAGAACGTCGCAAAACCGCAGTCGGGGTTCAGGAACAGCCGGTCCGCGCCCACGTGCCGCTCCGCCTCCCGGACGCGCGCCACGATCGCCGCGGGCTCCTCGACCTCGCTCGTGCGCGGGTTCACCACGCCGAGCCCGACCTGCGCGTCCGCCGGCAGCGCCCGCAGCGCCTCGAGCGAGCCCGCCCGCGGGGTCGCGTACTCGAGCACGAATTGGCGGACCCGGATGCGCCGGAGATGGGGGACCAGCGCGTCATAGGGCCCCTCGAGGAGCACCCCCTCGTTCCGGCTCCAGTTCCCCCGACAGACGTGGAGCGCCGTCACCGGGCCGCTCACCCCCTCGACCACGCGGTTCAGGAGGCTCACCGCCAGCTCCAGCTCCTCCTCCGGGCTCGAGCGCGCCGCCAGCGCGGCGCACATGAAGGTCCGCGTGGCCGACTTCCCCGCGAACACCAGCTCGGTGAGCACCGGCTCGTCGAACTGCACCAGCTCCACCCCCTCGGTTGCGAGCGCGCGCAGCTCGTCCCGGAGCAGGCGCACGATGTCGTCGGCGAGCGACTCGCGCGTCGGGTAGGCGCCCTCGGAGAGGCCCTTCACCCAGGTGGAGCGGCCGAGGAGATAAGGGCCGGGAAGCGTGACCTTCGCCGCGCGCTTCGTGTGCTGACGGAGGAAGCGGAGGTCCTCCAGGACCAGCGGCCGGCGCGCGCGCAGCGGGCCCACCACCGTCGGGTTCTTGATGGCCCAGGCCGGGACGTCGAGCGCCTGGAGCATCGCCTCGAACCCCGCCTTGTCCTCCACGTGGTCGAGGAGGTCGGCCATCGTCATCAGCCGCATCCCCTCGAGCCGGTCACAGAGGAACGAGTAGAAGTTGTCCCGCCGCTGCTCGCCGTCGGAGACGATGTCCACCCCCGCCTCCTCCTGCGCCCGGATCGCCTCCCGCGTGGCCCGGTCCTCGAGCGTCGCGAGCTCCGGGTCGTGGCGCTTCCGCGCCTGGAGCAGCCACGCCGGCCGCGGCCAGCTCCCGACCACGGTCACCGGATAGACCGGCCAGCGCGCCATCAGGCCGGCCTCGCCTCGATACGGACCGGGACCTCGCGCGCGAGCGACTGCGCCACCGGCGAGCGACGCACGGTCTCGTCCCAGAGCGCGCGGAGCGCCGCTTCGTCCAGGTCGGCGTCCACGAAGAGGCGCCCCTCGATCGAATGGAGACCGGGATGCCCCTCCTCCGCGAGGCCGAGGAACACCAGGATGTTCTCGGAGCGCGCCTGGAGCGTGACCTCGAGCTGGCGCACGGCGATGCCGCGGCGCGACGCGCGCCACTGGAAGCCCACCGCGAGGCAGGCGCCGAGCGCCGCGAGGAGCTGCTCGACCGCGCCCGGGTGCGGATCGGCGGTGTCGAAGCTCGCCGGCTGGCCCACCTCGAACGCGTGGTTCCGGACGTAGGCCTTCGCCTTCATCCCGCCGGTCCAGCGGACCCGCACCTTCCAGGCGAACGCGCGCGCCCGCTCCAGGTCGCCCTGGAGTTTCGCGTCCGCGCCCCCCTTGCGGACCAGGTGGCGGTCGGCGCCCGCGTCGCCGGGCCGGCTCCCCAGGTACTCGTGCCCGACCAGGCGGCACCAGGCCGGGAGGTCCTCGCGGACGCTCCCCTCGCGGCTCCGCACCTCGAGCACGCCGCCGCCGGCCACCGGCGCCATCGCCTCCCGGATGATCAGGAGGAGCCCGCTGCCGCAGTCGAGGTCGCCGCCGTCGCAGACGCCGTCCGGCTCGGGCAGGTCGGCCATCTCAGTAGGTCACGCAGGGGCTCCCGCCGCTCAGGAACTCGACGAGCTTGGCGCCCCCGACGATGGTGGCGCCGTCCACGAGCTTGTTCTCGTCCAGCTTCCGGCGCTTGAAACAGGGGGAGCAGACCCAGATCTTGCCGCCGGCCTTCACGAAGTTCGCCATCAGCTCGCGGAGCGGGGAGAAGCCCTCCTCGTGGATGTCGTCGGCGTAGCCCTTCTGGCCCAGGCGGACGCCCTCCGTGCTCAGGAACACCATCGTCTCCTGATCGGAGGCCACCGCGGCGTTGGCCACCACGAAGCCCACGGTCGCCTTGTCGGGGTCGCTCTTCGAGTTCGTGACGTTGACGCAGAACTTGCCCATCAGTGGTTCCTCCTTCGGATCCAGTACACGGGATGCTCGGCCTGGACCAGCGCGTGCCCCGTGAGCCGGCACCAGGCGGGCAGGTCCGAACGCGCGCCCGGGTCGAGAGCGACGAGCTCGAAGACCGTCCCGGGCGCGAGCGGGAGGAGCCGCATCCGGAGCTCGATGAGGAGCTCGCCGCAGCCCATGTCCCCCGCGTCCCAGCCCTCCGGCGGGGCCGCGCCCGGGACCTGCGCGCCTCCGGTCACGTCCGGCTCTTGTACGTCATCGTGCGCTCCCACCCGGTCTTCTCGGGGTGGACCCTGCCGTCCACCTCGACGTAGGCCTTGGGGAGCGCGTTCACGGGTCCCGCCTCCTGTTTCGGCTCCAGCGTCAGGTCGCGCCCCGAGGACCAGGTGACCCGCCGTTCGTCCAGGTTGCCGAAGTAATACTCCACCTTGGCGGGCTCGGGACCATGATAGCCGTCCGAGGTCGTGCGCCGGACCAGGACCTCGTTGTCCTTGCTGGTGCTGAAGTCCCCCTGGTAGATGTCGGCCACCGACACGTCGAGCGGCGCCCACTGCCCGCCCGGCCGCAGGAACTCCACCCAGCAGTGATAGCTGGCGTCGGTCGGCTGGCCGTCCAGCTCGGTCTTGAAGAGGGAGCCGTAGACGATGCGGCTGGGGATGCCGGCGGCGCGCGCCAGCGACATCCAGAGCGAGTGGAAATCGGTGCAGTTGCCGGTCTTGTGCTCCAGGCAGTAGGTCGTGCTCCCGACCGGCGAGGCCTTCTTGTTCTTGGGGTCCTTGACCCAGTACTCCACGTTCTGGAGCACCCAGTCGTAGATCTTCCGGGCCGCGACCTCCGGCTTCTTCTCGCCGCCGGTGATCTCGCCGCTCAGCTTCCGGATGCGGTCGTCGATCACGACGTTCGCGTTGGCCTGGAGGTACTTCTCCTTCCCCTCGAGGTCCTCGGGGGAATAGGTCTTCCCCGTCGCGGGCCCCGAGCGGACCTCCGAGCGCTTCAGCGTGAACGTGATCACCACCGGGAGCTCTCCCGCTTTGGGATCGGCGGCCTCGACGTAGAGGAGCTCGTTCCCCTCGGAGTCGTGGACCCGACGGGTCGGGACCGGGCTCTCGATCTTGAGGTCCTCGACGGACTGCATCGGATCGGCCTGGGGAAGCACGATCCAGGCGCGCACCTTCTTCGCGCCCTCCGGCACCTTGATCTTCACCTCGTTCCGGACCTGGAACCGGCCGACCTTCGCCTCGTCGCCGGCGAGAGCGGCGGTCAGGATCGTGCAGAGAATGACGTTCATGAAGTTTCACCTCAGAACTTGTAGGTCACGAAGGCCTGGATGCGGTTGTCGTCACCGTCGCCGAAGCCCACGTACTTGGTGGTCCAGTTCATGTAGTCGATCCCGAACTCGATCGGGTCGAAGTTGAAGCGATTGGCCACGTACCAGATCTTGTTCGCCGCGCGACCGCCGGCGTTGAGGTCGTTGTTGTCCGGGTCGTCCATCGAGTACCCGACGGAGAGGTTGTACCAGCCGATCGGCCGGACCCCGACCTCGGCCCACCCGCCCTTCGAGGCGATCTCCTCGCCGAGCACGGTGTTGATCCCCTGGAAGATGCCGCCCCGCACGTCGTCCAGGTTCGTGCCCACCCACGCCTCGCCTTTGACCCAGAGGACGTCCCCGACGATCGGGAGCGTCAGGTCCAGGCCCGCCGCGTAGCTGTCGAACTTGTCCCGGCCGTCGATCTGGATGTCGGGGTCCTCCCAGGCGCGGTGGCCCCACACGCCGACCTCGAGGTTCTGCTTCTTCTCCTTGTCCCCGACGGGAACGCGCAGCGCCACCCGGCCCTGAACGGTGGGGAGGCCCGAGGTCTCCCCGTCGCGGTAGCCCGTGCCCGTGCTCCCGGCGGGATCGATGTCGGAGCCGTCCTGGGCGCCGGTGAGGCCCACCTCGCCCTGGACGATCAGGCGGGAGTCGCCGATCGCGGGCGTCCACTCGGGCCGGATCTGCGGCCGGCGGTCGCCCAGGTTGCCCGCGCCCCACATCACGAGGTCCGCGTTCACGATCGGCCAGATCGGCGAGATCACGTCGCTCGTCTGGCCGGCGAGCACGTTGAAGTCCCCCCAGGCGAGCTTCGTGTAGGCGTGCCGCATGCGAATCGCCGCCCGCGACTCGAACTGCGGCTGGAGGCTGTTGTTGTAGAAGTCGATCTCGAGCTTGCCGTTCACCTTGGCGTCGCCCAGCCCGGAGATCGTCGGGCCGTCCAGGTCCAGGCCGAAGCGGGTGAGCCGTGGGTGGAAGGTCAGGTCGGCGGCATCGTCGGGCGCGCCGATGGTGGGCGGCGCGCTGTCGTCCTCGGAGCGGATCCAGCCGATGGTATGCGTGTTGTTCGGACGCGAGTCGTCGTAGATCGCGTCCATGCGGAGGAAGCCGTAGAACTTCAGCCGCGACTTCCCCACGATGAGCTCTCCGCGGGCGGCGTCGGCCGGGCCCGCCTTCTCGCTGCGCGTCTCCATCTCCTTGAGGCGCAGCTCCAGTTCGGCCATCTTCGTGTCGGGGGGGACCGGCTGTCCCGGCGCGTCGCGCAGCCGGCGCTCCAGCTCGTCGATCCGTTTCTGCTGGTCCTCCACCAGCTTCTGAGCCGCTCCTGGTTCTGCCGCAGTTCGTCCACCCCTTGCGCGCGGACCGCCGCCGCCATGGCGAGCGAGAGCAGCCCAGCGATGGTTCCCGATCGGTGCAACATCTCCTCCTGTTCTCCTTGTGGAATCCCCCAACCTGGATGGTGTCGCGACCCGCGCGAGTTGGGAGGGAGCAGGAGGAGGGACGGCCGTCAGCCGGTGGGGGGTGCCAGGTCCTCAGATGAAGAGGGTCGGACCGACCCACGTGCGAGCGATGCCGGGGTTCGCCCCCCTGCTCCGCACGTGGCGGCCTCACGTGAAGGGGATCTTGAAGAGCCCGCAGGCGACGATCACGACCGGCACGATAGTGCGCGCGATCCGTCCGTCAAGGAGTCGGGCGCTTTTCGCCTACGGTTCAGGCGCTTCAGGGGTCGGCGCGAGCCTACCGGGCGCCGGCGCCCGAGGGGGGCTCGCGGAACCGCTTCGACGGACCTCCGGGCCGGGAGACCTCCGACGCATTCCGTTCTTGAAGGGATTTCGCGTTCATCCAGTAGGCTGCGCGGCCTCTGCGTCGGGCTGGGGAGGGAGCATCCGTCCGCCCGGCCGAAGCGCGCCGCCGCCGGGGCCGGGAGCCTCATGAGGATCCGCGCATGTCCCACGGCGCCGCCGGCAGGCTGTTTTCCACGCTGGGCTTGGTCCTCCCTTCGTGCCAGTCCAGCCCTGTCCACGGGGTCGGCCTACCTCTTTGGAATCGACGCCCGCTCCGTGGCCTCCGCCAACGGCTCCGGCGTGGTAGACCCGTATGACCTCAGGTACAACGATGGAGACGCATCGACTTGAAGTCACAGTTTCAGAGGTCCGCCCCGATCGTGATTCCGAGGAGGTTCGAGACCTTGCGAATGCCGCCGCCGGGCTCGAGCGAGACGAACGTGAAGAACACGCGAGTCCCTCGCAGGGCCTCCAAGGGCGGGATGTGGAACGTGGCCGTGGCCCCGCCGGACGCGGAAAGGGCCCCGGAGAAGCCGGAGAAGACCTGAGGCGTCGTCAGCGAGGCCACGAAGAGCGGGTCGGGATTCAATGGAATCCAATGGGACCCGACGCTGAGGCCCGGTCGGATCGAGAGCGAGGCGGCGCCCAGGTAGGGCATCCCTGCGTCGTCCGGGAAGCTGATGCGGAGCTGGAAGCTCGATCCAGGGGAGTAGTTCCCCCAACCGGCCAGATGGCGCCATCGGTCGATCTCGACTCCGGAGTAGTAGGCATCCCGCGGGCACCCACCGCTGGTCACGATGAGCGCCCCGAGAACCTGGTAGCCCCACCCGCCGCCGCCCGCGCGATCGGGACTGATCTGAGTGATCCACTGATCCACCGCATAGCGGTCCCCGTCCGGAGAAATGCGGAAGGACATTGTGTCGGGCGAGAATGCGCCATCGAGCTGGTAGCCACCACCAGCCCGCGGAACCCGGCAGAACCTGCCCGGGATCAGGGGATACGGACTCCGGCACCAGGACCACCGTGGAAGGACGATGAAGTCGCCCGACGCAGGATCGTAGTCCACATCGTGCCACGAGTCAGGGTAGGCGATGCTGGCCAACGTGCTGATGGACCCACTCAGGTTGCATCGGAGGAGGGTGGGACGATAAACGAAACTCCCCGAGAGGCCGACGACATCGCCCGTGTCCTCGTCCCAGGTCATCTGGGGGAGGTACGGTGCGCTGAGAACCAGACGGTATCCCGATCCGTCGGCACGCACGTGGGCCAGCCCCTGGGTTGTCGAAAGCACGTAGCCTCCCGACGGTGCGACCAGCGCTGGGCCGACGGAGCTCGAAGAGTAGATGGTCGAGAGGCTTCCCGTTCGGGACAGGCGCACAACGGCTCCAGCGAACCCGTCGTAGGTCTGAACGACGAAGTCGTCGTTGTTCGAGTCCATGATGACGTTGTCCAGCCATGACTGCTGAGGCCACACGAAGCGCCAGCGCAGGGGATTGGGCAGGTCCATCCGCGCGATGTCCAGGCCCCAATGGGTCGGGTATTGGGGATGGGGGAAGAACCAGGTGGTCACGAGGGCGGGCTGTTGAGCACGGACGAGGGGCGTGAAGAGAAGGAACCAAAGGCAAGCGACGAGACGCGGGAGCATAGAGCGACGCTCCTGCGTCCGTTTCCGTGCATGAAGAAGCGTGAACATGGTTGATGCCCCTAGGGGGTGACCGTCAAGGAGACGACGTTCGAGGCGTAGTTCGGATTCGACACGTCCCCGATCACGAACGCGAAGTGGAAGGTCCCAGGGGTGGGGAAGGAGCCCGTGATCGTGGCCGCAGCCGATCCGGCCGGAGCGTTCAGCGTTCCCGAGAAGTTCTGGAAGGTCAGGGTCGGAAGACAGGTCTGGCAGGCGCCCGGGCAGGGCTGGTTCCAGAAGAAGGTGTTGCAGAACAGCGGGTCCGAGAACATGGAACAGCCCCCCGTCAGGGGGATGACCACGCCCAGGAGAGAGGGGAACGCCGGGGGAGGACAGCTCAGGCTGGTGCCGTCGTAGTTGATGCCGATTGCGGTCCCGGTGGACGAGCCCAGGAGATGGAACGTGCGGGCGTTGTTGGGGGATCCGGCCGCCAGGGAGAACGTGACCGTGGTCGGCATCCCGGCCTGAACGGCGGATGGGAACACGCTGAGCCCGTTCGTGTGCAGAGGGACGAAATGGATGTCGGTATCGTCGTTGCCTGGGCCCAGGATCTTCGGGTTCGCCGTATAGGAGGCGTACTTGTAGCTGTGGGAGAACCCCACGTCGTTGTCCACGTGGAGCGTGGCTGAGGCGGCACCGTTGTAGTCGCCAAAGAAGGCATACCCGGGGGTGCGAACGGGTGCCCACTCCGCATCCGAGGGAAAGAGGCTGATCCGTTGGTTCGAGGACCAGGTCTGGCCGAGGTCGCTCGACCTGGAGTAGTAGACGTGGAACTTCTGGTTGGCCGTGTCGTCGCGACGGTCGTACCAGATCAGGTGGACCACGCGGTTCGAGTCCACGGAGATCACCGGGAAGTACTGGTCGGAAACTCCGACGTCGTCGTTGACCTGCCTCGTGAAGATCTGCGCGTCGCAGCCGGAAAGAAAACGGACGCGCCCGTACGTGATGTTGGCGTTCCCGACGATGCCCGGCCCCGGGTTGGTCAGTTCGGACCAGGCGAGGTGGACCATGTCCGGGTCGAAGGGATCGGGCGCCATGGTGAGGATGGACGGGGCGTCCATGAACTGGAGCCCCGGTCCGCCAGTGCGGATCCGCAGCGCCTGGAAGGCGCGGATGTCCTTCACGACCACGTCGCAGCAACCGTTGGTGGGACCGAACGTGACGTCCGCTCCATTGCGCCAGGTCGTCCCGCCGTCCAGGGACCGGTCGATTCGGATCTGGCCGGGCCCGATCTGGAGCTCCTGTGGCATCAAAGGATCGTACTCCCCGATCCACGTCCACGCGGTGTAGAGGGTCCCGTTCCACGTCGCGGCGATCCGTGCGAAGTGGTGGAACTCCTGTTCCGGTGGGGGAGCGTTGGCGCACCCGACGGCCATCGGGGGATCGCTGACGCGGAACCCTCCCGGGCGGGAGCGGATCGGAGGCACCGCGCTAGGGTTCGGTTCGCCAGGAGGTGGAGGGTCCAGGGGATTTGGATTGGCGGCGTACCAGTTCGGGAACCGGCTGCGGTCGCTCCAGGTCACCCACACCGACTGGGAGTCGTTGGGGTCGGGGGGCACGGCGACACTGGGAATGAGGTAATGGAATGAGACCGCGATCCGGTTGTTGAACGGATGGGCTCCCCTCATCGCCACGAGGGTCGGAAAGTCCACGCGGTAGAGGTACAACCCCACGTCCTGGCCGGGAGGCGGAGGAGGTTGAGGCTGCAACGGAGGGCACAGCTGAGGACTGGCGCAGTAGAAGGACCGCGGAGGGTATGCGGCGGGAGAGTAGTGGAGGAGGGGGTTCGGCACGTTTCCCGGCCACGGGTTGGTCGGCGGCGTTCCATTGGTTGGTAGTCGGTACGTCACAAAGATCGTGTTCGCGGGCGTCCGGACGCAGGGGGGCGGGCCGTAGCAGATCGAAGCCGGGAACTGCGCCGGTTCGATGTAGCCAGCGAGGTACCCCATGAAGTGGTACCCCTCCGAGTCGAAGTCGCTCGAGGTGTCTCCGCCCGTTTCAAGCACGGTGCACCCAACTCCTCCGGGCGGAGCGCAGAGAAAAGGTGGATGGGTCAGAGTCCCGCCCAAGGGGTTGATCCACGCCACCTGGGTGAAGCTCCCGCCCCCGTCCACGGACCAGTACATCTCGGGCAGGAATGGTCTGAGCGGGAAGCGGTACGGCGGCTGCCAGCTCCACGGAGGATTCTCGGAGAAGTACTCCGAATGCCGGCCGTTGATCGAGATGCGGAGGCTGGTGGGATAGCCCGGCTCGACGGTCAGCCAGGGCTCGTTCTGGGGCTCTGGCGGGGACGGATCCGTGTTCACCTGGACGTTCGTTCCGGAGGCTCCGGCAGCCGATCCCTGGGATTGCCCGCGCGCGGGGAGAGCGGCCCATGAGATGAGGAGGAGGATCAGGAACGATCGGGCAGCGGCCTCATTCTTGCGGTGTGTGTGTCATGAATCCTCCCTGGGGGTGATCGAGGCCCGACCCGTCACCTCTTCCATGCATCGAGGGGTGATACGTGCAATGACAGGAGACTTCCAGAAGTTCCGAATGTCAAGATGCCGCTCGTCTCTGGGGAGTCGCTCGCCAAGAGGAGCACACCGGGGAAGCCCATGGACGCGCAGACGCGGGCTTTCTCGGCGGCGCCGGCCGCGGTATGTTTCCACACTTCCCAGAACCGGAGCGGACCCCGATGAAAGACAGCTTCGCCAGCCGCGCCACGCTGAAGGTCGGCAGCCGCTCGTACCGCATCGTCCGCCTCAAGGCGCTCGAGACCGGCGGCGCGCGCCTGGACCGCCTGCCGTTCGCGCTCCGCATCCTGCTCGAGAACCTGCTCCGCCGCGAGGACGGCTCGACCGTCACCGCCGAGGACGTGCAGGCGCTGCTCCGCTGGGACCCGAAGGCCGAGCCCGACCGCGAGATCGCCTTCATGCCCGCGCGCGTGCTGCTCCAGGACTTCACCGGGGTCCCCGCCATCGTGGACCTCGCCGCGATGCGCGACGCGATCCGGAGCCTGGGCGGGGACCCGAAGCGGATCAATCCGCTCCAGCCGGTCGAGCTGGTCATCGACCATTCGGTCCAGGTGGACGCGTGGGGCGGTGCGGACGCGTTCCGCGTGAACGCGGAGCGCGAGTTCGAGCGGAACCACGAGCGCTACGCCTTCCTCCGCTGGGGCCAGGCGGCCTTCCGCAATTTCAAGGTGGTCCCCCCCGACACCGGCATCGTCCACCAGGTCAACCTCGAGTACCTGGCCCGCGTGGTGATGACCGCGGAGGAGGCCGGGGACCCGCCCTGGGCGTGGCCGGACACGCTGGTCGGGACCGACTCGCACACCACCATGGTCAACGGTCTGGGCGTGCTCGGGTGGGGGGTGGGCGGGATCGAGGCCCAGGCGGCCATGCTGGGCCAGCCCATCTCGATGCTGATCCCCCAGGTCGTGGGTTTCCGCCTCAAGGGACGGCTCCGCGAGGGCGCGACCGCCACCGACCTCGTGCTCCGGGTCACCGAGATGCTCCGTAAGAAGGGCGTGGTCGGGATGCTGGTCGAGTTCTTCGGCGAGGGCCTGACCGGTCTCACGCTGGCGGACCGCGCCACGATCGCGAACATGGCGCCCGAGTACGGCGCGACCTGCGGCATCTTCCCGGTGGACGACGCGACGCTCGAGTACCTCAGGTTCACCGGCCGGAGCCCGGAGCAGGTGGAGCTGGTCGAGGCCTACATGAGGGAGCAGGGCCTCTTCCGGGGGCCGGCGACCCCGGAGGCCGAGTATACCGACACGCTCGAGCTCGACCTCTCCACCGTGGAGTCCGCGCTGGCGGGTCCCCGGCGGCCGCAGGACTTGGTCCCTCTCTCCCAGGTGAAGAAGAGCTTCCTGGAAGCGCTCCCGGGGATGAAGGAGCCTGGCGGCGCGATCGGCAACGGGGACGGCGACGTCCCGGTGACGCTGGGGGGGCGGCAGGTCTCGCTCCGCGACGGCTCGGTGGTGATCGCGGCGATCACGAGCTGCACGAACACGTCCAACCCCTCGGTGCTGGTCGCGGCCGGGCTGCTGGCGAGGAAGGCCGTCGAGCGGGGCCTGCTCTCGCGCCCGTGGGTCAAGACCAGCCTCGCCCCCGGTTCGATGGTCGTGACCGAGTACCTGCGGAAGGCCGGGCTGACGCCATACCTGGACCAGCTCGGCTTCTCGCTGGTCGGCTTCGGCTGCACCACCTGCATCGGCAACAGCGGCCCGCTCCCGCCCGCGGTCTCGCGCGCGATCTCCGAGGGGAAGCTGGTCGCGGTCTCGGTCCTCTCGGGCAACCGGAACTTCGAGGGGCGCATCCACGCGGAGGTCCGGGCCAACTACCTCGCTTCGCCTCCTCTGGTGGTCGCCTACGCGCTGGCCGGCCGGATCGACCTGGACCCGTTGACCGAGCCGCTCGGGATCGGGAGGGAGGGGCAGCCGGTCTTCCTCAAGGAGCTCTGGCCCACGCAGCGCGAGATCGAAGAGGTCATCCGGAAGTCGCTCCGGCCCGAGATGTTCCGCGAGAGCTATCGCGACCTCTACGCGGGCGACGAGCGGTGGCGCGGGCTCAAGGTTCCGACCGGCGACACCTACGCGTGGGACGAGCACTCCACCTACGTGAAGCACCCGCCCTTCTTCGAGGACCTGAAGCCGGAGCCGGGGCCGGTCGTCGACATCACGGGCGCACGGGCGCTCGCGGTGTTCGGGGACAGCATCACCACCGACCACATCTCGCCGGCCGGCGAGATCGATCCCGAGAGCCCGGCCGGGCGCTACCTCCAGGGGCTCGGGGTGACGCCGCGCGACTTCAACTCCTACGGGGCCCGCCGGGGCAACTACGAGGTGATGATGCGCGGGACGTTCGCGAACGTGCGGATCCGGAACCGCCTGGTCCCCGGCGTGGAGGGCGGGGTGACGGTGCACCTCCCGGACGGGGAGCGGATGTCGATCTTCGACGCGGCGGTGCGCTACCTGTGGGAACGGGTCCCGCTGATCGTGATCGCCGGCAAGGAGTACGGGTCGGGCTCGTCACGCGACTGGGCCGCCAAGGGGCCGCGGCTCCTCGGCGTGCGGGCGGTGATCGCGCAGAGCTTCGAGCGCATCCACCGGAGCAACCTCGTGGGGATGGGAATCGTGCCGCTCCAGTTCACGGGCGGCGACTCCGCCGAGAGGCTGAAGCTGACCGGGCGTGAGGTCTTCTCGGTCATCGGCCTCTCGGCCGCGCTGGACCCGGGTCTCCCCGGGAAGGGCCAGGTGGAGGTGCGCACCCTCGGGGCGGACGGAGTCGAGACCTGCTTCCGCGCGCTGGTCCGGATCGAGACGCCGCAGGAGGCGCAGTACTACCGGCACGGCGGCATCCTCGCCTACGTGCTGCGTCAGCTCGCCGCGCCGGTCAGCCGAAGGTGACGTTGGCCCACTGGAGCGAGTCGTAGTAGCAGACCGGCGTCTCCGACTCGCCCAGGCCGAGCGTCCCGCACGCTTTCGACAGGACGTCCCAGTCGCCCCGCTCGTAGGCGACCACGAGGTCCAGGATCTTCCGCAGCGCGCCGTTCCGGCCCGTCAGGGCGGCCCGCACCTCGGGGAGGAGCGGGAGCGTCTCGACCGCGTCGCGCATCGGGCGGTCGAAGAGCGCGTCGACCATCGAGAAGAGGCCGGTGAGGAAGGCGGCCCCCGGGTCGATCCGGGCGCCGGCGCGGCGTGCGATCGACTCCGAGAAGCGGGCCCGCACGGTGGACGAGACGACCAGCTCGAGCGGCTTGTCCCCGGCCATTGCGTTCAGCGTGGCCACCGAGGCCCACCGGCGGAAGGTCTCCTCGCCGAGGAGGAGCACGGCCTGGCGCAGGGAGCCGATCCGGTTGGGGAGGCCGATCGCGGCGGAGTTGATGTAGCGCAGCAGGCGATAGGAGAGCGAGACCTCGTGCTGGAGCACCCGCTCGATCGCGTCCAGGTCCAGCGTCGACTCGTGCACGAGGCGGAGCAGCGTCAACTGGTGGGGCCGGGAGGCGGGCGTCGCGCGGCCGGACAGGATCACGGGCCGGCAGAAGAAGAACCCCTGGAACAGCGAGCAGCCGAGCGCCAGGGCCTCCTCGAACTCCTGGCGCGACTCGACCTTCTCAGCCAGCACGCGCACCCCCCGGCCGGCCAGGTCCCGGCAGATCGTGCGGCGCGTCGCGGGGGACGTGGCGCGGAAGTCCAGCTTCACGATCTCGACGTGGTCCAGGAGCCGGTTCGCGCCGCCGACGTAGTCGTCGAGAGCGAGCTGGTAACCGGCCTGCCGGAGCCGCTCGCAGGCGGCGAGGACCTCGGGGTCGGCCGGGACGCTCTCCAGGAGCTCGATCACCGCCCATTCCCGCGGCAGCACGAGCGCGGCGTCCTGGATCAGGAGGTTGCGGGTCAGGTTGATGAAGGCCCGCCGGGTCCCGGTGACCCGGTCGATCCCCAGGATCTCGAGCGCGCTGCTGATGACCTGGCAGGACGCCTCGTCGCCGTTCTCCACGTCCACCTGGAAGAGGTTGTCGAGCCCGTCACGGAACAGGAGCTCGTACGCCTGGACGTCCAGGCGCCGGTCGAAGATCGGCTGGCGGGCGATGAAGTACTGCACGGAGGGGGCTCCGGGATCTCTTTCGACCGGAGCGGAAAAGGTGCCTGACCCCTTTTTTCCGGAGGGGCTCAGTCCGGGTAGCGGAAATGGACGGGGATGTCCACGTCCTGCCGGAGGCTCCGGTGGACCGGGCAGGTCATCGCGGTCTTCTCGAGGAGCTGGCGCTCCTCGGCGCCGAGGCCGGCGGGCATGTCGAAGGCCACCTCCAGCCTGCCGATGCGGCGCGCCGGGTCGGCGACCATGTGCTTGTCCACGCGGGCGCGCGCCCCCTCGAGCTTGATCCCCTTGCGGCGGGCCACGATCCCCATCGTGGTCAGCATGCACGTGCCGAGCGCCGCGGCCACGAGGTCGGTCGGCGAGAAGGAGGCGCCCCGCCCCTCGTTGTCCTTGGGCGCGTCGGTCTCCATGGAGGCTCCGGACGGGCCGTGCCGGGCGGTGGTGTGCAGACCTCCCTCGTAGACGGATTCGATGGTGACCATGGGCCGCATGGTAGCGCGGCGCGCGCGTCCTGCAACGAGTTCGGGGCCCGGTCGTCTACTTCGGCCGCAGGAGGTCGTCGAGGGCCTTCTTCACGCCCTCGACCGGGCTCTGCACGCGGCGGAGCACCTCGTCCTTTCGGAGCAGCGCGGCGACGTCAGCCGGGAGGCTCGCGTGGCCGAGCATCCGCGCAAGGACCTGCAGGAGCAGCTCCGCGAGCGTGACGTCCCCGCCGGCGCGCACGTCGGCGAGCTCGAAGCCGGGCAGCGCGAAGGTCTGTTCCGCCTTGAGGACGAGCGACCCCACGAGCCGGAGGCTGGGCGTGGTGACGTGGACCAGGCCGACTTGGAGGCGCCGCGCGGGGATCTTGGGGCGCGCCTGAAGGTTCTCCATCAGTCTGCCGAGGCTGGTCCCGCCGGCTCCGACCTCGATCGTGACCTCGGGCGATGTGATCCAGATCGTGCGGAGGGCCGCCGGGTCGGCGATCAGCCCCCGCCAGCCTACGGGGGAGAGGTCGATCCGCTCGACCCGGATCGCCCGGTCGGCCGAGAACCCGGCGGGCTGGGCGACCTCGAGCCCGGACAGCGTCACGCTTCCCCCCAGGAGCGAGACCGAGGCGGAGGCGACGGTCATCCGGGTCCCGAAGGCGGCCGTGCCGGCTGCCGCGACCCGGGAACGGACCACGAGCCCCAGGAGCGCGCCGCCGCCGAACACCGCCGCGGCGACGAGGACGACGACGAGAAGGAGCAGCCTCTTCATGCGGGGATTGTAGGGCGGCCCCCGGGCGGGGAGGCCGCTACAATGCCGCTGCCATGGCCCGCCTCTCCGGCGCGCTCGCCCTGCTCCCCGCGCTCACGCTCCCCCTCGCCGCCCAGGACCGGATCATCCGGAAATCCGGGAAGCCCTTTCCCGAGACCGACTCCCAGAGGCTCAAGGTCACCAAGGAGACTTGGCAGGCGGTCCACTATCAGCTCGGCGAGGTGAAGGGGCAGACCATGCCGATGGACGAGGTCCTCGCCGTGGAGTACGGGAGTCCCCCCTCCGACTACGCCGAGGCGGACGAGGCGATGAAGGCCGGGGACTTCGCGCGGGCGATCCGGCTCTTCCAGGGGATCGACTCGGGCCTCTTCCACCAGTATGCCCTCTTCCGGACCGCCCAGGCCTTCCGCGCCCAGGGGAAGCTCGCGGAGTCCCTCCAGGCCTGCCGGACGCTGATCGAGAAGGTCCCCGACACGAAGTTCCTCGGCCCGGCGCTCCTCGAGATCGGGATGTGCCGGTGGCAGGACCCCGCGCTGCGCGACGCGCGCGCCCGGGCCGCCGCGGGGCGCGAGGCCTTCCTTGCGATGAAGAAGACGGCGGCGGACCGCGGGCTCGGGGCGGAATGGGCGCTCCGGGCGGACCTGATGCTGGCCCGGATGGACCAGCTCGAGGGCAAGGCGGACGAGGCGATGGCCGTCTATCGGACGCTCGCGGAGCAGGCGGCGTCGGGCGCGCCCGGGGTCGCCGACGAGGCGCGCCTCTGGATCGGCGAGGCGCTCCTCCAGAAGAAGGAGCTCGACCGGGGTCGCGAGTACTTCGAGTCCCTGATCCGGGAGTCCTCTCCCAAGGAGAGCGTCGGCCTCTACGCGGGCGCCCGCGCGGGGCTCGGCCAGTGCGAGCTGGAACAGGAGAGGTACCAGGATGCCCGGAGGAACTTCCTCTGGGTGATCACCCTCTGGGACCGGAGCGGCGACAAGATCTCCCCCGACGTCGCGGGACGCGCCTTCTACGGGGCGGGGCTCTGCTTCCACCGCCTCGAGAAGGCGGCCCAGGAGGAGGACGCGCGCGTGAACCGCCAGCGCGCGAGGAGCATGTTCGAGGAACTGCAGCAGGACGTCTTCGCCTCGACCGAATGGCCAGCCCGAGCCCGCGAGAAGCTGGAGCAGATCCAGTAGCCACGCCGGTCCCGACGCCCGCGCAGGCCCAGGGCGAGGCGGCTGGTCGGGGGCGGGCTGCCCCGCCGGCCCGACGCGCGTCCGTTTCCTTCGTGCTTCTGCGCCTCTTCGGGCTCACGCTGGTCCGGCTCTGGTTCCGCTTCCGCGTGCGCGGCCGGGAACGGCTTCCCGTGGACGGTCCCTTCATCGTGGCGTCGAACCACTGCTCGTTCATCGATCCGGTGATCCTGCAGGCCGCCTGCCGGCGCCAGCTCACCTGGCTGATGACCGACTCGATCTTCAACGTCCGGTGGGCCCGATGGTTCTTCCGGATGATGCGCTGCATCCCCGTGCGGGAGCGGGACGGGAGCGCGCTCCGCGAAGGGCTCGCGGCCCTGGCGCGGGGGGAGGCGGTCGCCATCTTCCCGGAGGGGGGGCTCAGCCCGGACGGCACGCTCCAGCGGGGGCACGCGGGCGTCGGGACGCTCGCGATCCGGAGCGGCGTTCCGGTCATCCCCGCGTTCCTCTCGGGGACACGGCGCGCGTTCCCGCGCGGGCAGGTGGTGCCGCGGCGTGGATCGGTCGAGGTGGAGTTCGGCGAGGTCCTCCGCTTCGACGGGAGCGGCGGATCGCGCGACGACTCGCGCGCGGCCGCCGCGGCCGTGATGGCGGCGCTGGCCCGGCTCCAGGAGGCGCGGGCGGAGCGATGACCGAGCCGCGTCGAAGGCGCCTCCGGCGGGTCCTCTTGGCGCTGGGCGGCCTCGCGGTGCTCGGGTTCGCTCTGGTGTTCGCCACGCTGGCCTTCTTCGTGGTACACCCGCCGAGGAAACGGCTGGCGGCGGGGAGGCGGCCGGACGCCCGCTTCGTCGAATGGTCCGCCCGGGCCGCCGACGGCGTGACGCTCCGGGCCTGGCGGGTGCGGCCGGAGGGGCCGGCGCGCGGGCTCCTCGTGTTCCTCCACGGGATCAGCGACAACCGCGCGTTCGGGACCGGCTGGGTGGGGGAGCTGGCGCCGGACGGCTGGGCCTTCCTGCTCCCCGACCTCCGGTCGCAGGGGGAGAGCGAGGGGTCGATCCTCTCTTACGGATGGCGGGAGCGCCGCGACGTCTCGAGCCTCCTGGACGCGCTTGCCCTGGAAGGGGAGCTGCCCGGGAAGGTGGGCTTGATGGGCGCCTCGCTGGGCGGGGCGGTGGCCTTGCAGGCCGCCGCGGGCGACCCGCGCATCGGGGCCGTCGTCGCCGAGGCGGTCTTCACCGACCTGCGCACGATCCTCTACGACTACCTCGAGCGCCTGACCCCGTTCCCGCGCGGGCTGCTGCTCGCCGGGATCGTGAACCTCGCGGGGGTGATGGGCGGGTTCCCGATCGACGAGGTCTCGCCGATCCGGGCCGTGGCGGGCCTCGAAATCCCGGTCCTCTTCATCCATGGGGACCAGGACACGCACGTGCGTCCGGACCAAACGCGCGCGCTGTACGCGGCCAAGCCGGGCGCCAAGGAGCTCTTGATCGTGCCGGGGGGCACGCACCTGAACCTCGGGTCGGCCGGCGGCGTCGAGCGGATCCGGCGCATCCGCGAGTTCTTCCGCCGCTACTTGTAGCCCGCCCGGTTTTCCACAACCTCGCCCCCGTTTTCCCCACGACCAGGGGAGCCCGCCGCGGCGCCGCGCGCGCCGCAACCCCGCCCCGCCCACGCCGCTGGGCCGGGCCGCCCGCGATCCGCGCCGCCGATCGGTAACCCCGGGACCGAGGGCGTGTCTCCTCTGGTGGCGTCGCGGCCGGGCCGGCCGCGCGACCGAGAGAGAGAAACCATGCAGACCACGATCAGAGAGAGCTGCGGCATCCCGGCGGCGTCCGGCCTGCTCCCGCGCGCGCTCCGGGGCGATCGCGAGGCGTTCGACGAGGTGGCGCGCCGCTATCAGCCCGCGCTCCGCGTCTTCGTGGAGCGGCTCGTCGGCGACTTCCACGACGCGCAGGACGTCGTGCAGGAGACCTTCCTCCGGGCGCTCCGTTCGCTTCCCCGGGTGACGAACGTGGAGAGCTTTCGCCCGTGGCTCTTCCGCATCGCGCTCAACCTCTCGCGCGATTGCGTGCGCGACCGGCGGATGACCGCCCTGCGGTTCCCGGCGCGCTGGGAGGCCGGGCGGACGCTGGGCGAGCCCGAGGGGCAGGCGCTGGAGAACCACCTGCCGGCTCTCGTGCAGGCGCTGCGCCGCCTCCCCGAGACGCACGCGGTCGTGCTCCTCCTCCGCTCGATGGAGCGTCTTCCCTACCGGAACATCGCCGCGCGGCTGGGCGTGTCCACGACGCTGGTGCGGGTCCGGCTCCACCGGGGGCGGAAGCGGCTGGAGCAGCACCTGAGGCTGTCGTGCCTGGGAGATCGGGATGCCTGACGACCGCGACCGTGGGGTCGCACGGTCCCGGGAGCGAGGGTGCGGCGGTCCGCGCTCCCGGCACCGATCACCGCCGCAAGGAGGAACCACCACATGACGCGTGAACGACTGGCTCGCACCGGAGCGGCGCTCCTGGCGATCGCCCTTTGGGCCCAGGCCGGCGAAGGTCCGGAGGACGGGGCGGCGGTAGCCGCCCTCACCCGGGCCCGGGCCGAAGAGGCGGCGCTCCGCGGGCTCAAGGGGGACGAGCGGAAGCAGGGCTGGCTCAAAGTCGCCGCCGCCTACCAGGGTGTGCTGGACCGCTTCCCCACGGCGAAGAAGGAGGCCTCGGAGGCCGGGCTCCGGCTCGGCCGCATCTACGCGAAGATCAAGGACAACGACATGGCGCTGAAGTGCCTGAACCGCGTGGAGGAGTTCCCCGGCGAGACCCGGAACTGCGCGCTGGCGAGGATGGAGATCGGGCACCTCTATCGGCGGGCCCGGCAATACGACCTGGCCGTCGGGCAGTACCTCAAGGTCGCCGAGAAGTTCGCGTCGGAGGCGGACCTCTGCGCGGACGCGCTCGAGTGGGTCGGGAAGTGCCGGGAGAAGAAGAAGGACTTCGACGGGGCGCGGGAGGCCTGGCGGAAGATGATCGAGTTCTCGGCCGAGGACCCGCTGAACGTCGTGCAGGCCTTCGATCTGATCGCCTGCGCTCATGCCAAGGAGAAGCAGACGGCACGGGCGGAGGAGGTGTTGCGCGAGTGCCAGACCCGCTTTGCCCGGAGCCCGGCGGGCGGGAAGGAGGGGGAACGCATCCGCAAGGCCCTCGAGCGGATGCGGTGCCTGAAGCTCCTCGATCACCACGAGGTCCCCTCGACCGAGGGGGAGGAGGGTTCGGGGGGGGACGAGGAGGACCGCGACCGATGATTCCGGGCGCCGGGCGCCGCTCCCCGGGGGGCGGCGCCCGGCTGATTGCGCCATTTCCTTGTAGCCGTCTCCCCGTGCGCTTCCGAATACCAGACAGGAGGTTAGAATACGCACCGACACGCAATGCCCTCCCTGTCGGAGTGTCCCGCGCGTCCGATCGCGCGAGCGGTTGCGGGCGGCCGTCCGGCAGCGGGGAAGCTCGCGGGGTGCTGTTGGTTTGATCGCGGACGAGACCGACCTCGTACGTCGGGTGCTCGACGGAGACCGGGAGGCCTACGAGGAGATCGTAAGGACCCACCAGGGCTCGATCTTCGCCTTCCTGCGCAGTCTGCTGGGGGACCACCATCTCACCCAGGACCTGACTCAGGAGACCTTCTTCCGCGCCTATGCCTCCCTCTCCAGGTTCGATCCTTCGAAGAGCCTGAGGAACTGGCTCCTCGGGATCTCCTATCACCTATGGGTGGATTGGGTTCGCAAGCGCAAGGAAGTGTTGTTTCGGGAAGTTACGGAAGACGAGATGCTCGAGGAGCGGGGTCTCTTCATGCAGCGTGGCCGGCAGCGGGGCGAGAGAGAGGACCTTGCGGCCAAGGACGAGGAGAGAGAGCTTATGGGAAGGGTGGTCGCCGCCCTGCCGGAGGACTATCAGTCGGTCCTCTCCCTCAGATATGTCGAAGGCATGAAGCGACGCGACATCGCGCGCCTTCTCGGGATCTCCGAGTTCAACGTCAAGATGCGGCTCTATCGAGGCAAGAAGGAGCTGGCCCGCGCATGGAAGCGGCTGGCCACCTGAGGATGCTCCAGTGATCACCGATTGCGAGATCACCCGGATCAAGATTTCCGAGGAGGTGGACGGCGACCTCCCGGAGGTCGAGCGTCCGGCCCTCGAGGAGCACCTCCAGTCCTGTCCGGACTGTCGCGCCTTCCGGCGGGAGATGATCGACGTCACGCGGCGCTTCGTGGCGACCTTCCGCAGCGAGGCCCCGACGCCGGATCTGACGGCGCTCGTGATGGCGCGGGTGCGCGAGCTCCCGCCCCCGGCGCCGGTGCTTGTGACGGGGCTGTCGCGCCCGTTGCTGGGCCTGAAGGCCTGGGTGACGATGGCGGCGGCCGCGGTGATTCTCATCGTCCCGTTCCTGCTGCTCCGGCCCGGCAGCGCGCCCGCGGCCGTCGTAGTGAGCGGCCTGCCGAACGTCCTGCTGCGGGCGACGGCCGGGGAGTGGCTCTTCGCGGGCGCCGGCGAACTCCGCGCGGGTGAGGAGGCGCTGGTCCTCCCCGGGGGCGGATTGCGTCTCGAGCTGCCCGGGCTGGGAATCCTGGATGCGGGGCCTGGGACGCATTTCCGGGTGGAGGAGGACGGCGTCCGGCTGGAGGAGGGGGTGCTGGCCGTCTCGGTGGCGCGCTCCTCGGTCCGGGTCTCCACGGCCGGCGTGCAGACGCGCTTCCGGGAGGGACGAGGGAGCGTGGAGTTCGAGAACCGCGACGGACGGAGCCTGAGCACGGTCCGCATGGAGCAGGGGCACGCCACGGTCGCGAACGCCTCGGAGAGCGCGTCCGCGGGCCGCCGCGGGACGTCGGTCGCGGCCGGCTTCATGGTCCGCCACTATGGCGACGCATCGAAGCCAGCGCCGCTGCGCGACACGGGCGCGCCCCTGACGATCGATCTGACCGCGCGATCGCCGATCACCGGAGACGCCGAGGCGCCGGCGCTGCCGCGCCTCAAGGCGCTGCTGGTGGAGGGCGGTGGCCCGGAGCGGAGCGCCGCGGCGGAGATGCTGGGGCGGATCGGCGGGCCGATGGCGATCGCCGCGCTGCGGGGGCTGATCTTCGCGCCCGACCGGCGTGCCGACGTGATGGTGAGCGTTCTCGGAGCCCTGCGGAGGTTGGGCGAGGAGGTGCCGGTGGACCGGCTTCGGGGTCTCCTCGAGGACGAGAGCCCCGAGCTCCAGCGGGAGGCGGTGATCATGATTTCCGCCTCGAGCGACCCCAGGGCTCCGGAGATCCTGGCGAGGGTGATCGCCGCCCGGGAGCGGGATCCAACCGTGCGCCGGCAGGCAGGCGAGGCGCTCGTAGCAAAGGGGGACAAGCAAGTCGAGACGCTCTCACACACGCGCGAAGAAGAGAGTAGATCCCGGCTGGCGCTCGTGCGCACTATCGAGGCGGAAGCCGGAACCGGGGGAGCCCCCTTGATCCAACGCTTCCTGGGTGACCCGAATCCGCGCGTTCGGATCGCTGCGGTCCGGGCGCTCTCTGTGCTCGACGACCCCTCTGCCGCGGGGAGGCTCCGCGACCGCTGGGCTGAGGAAGAGGACGACGATGTCCGGAGCGAGTTGCTCTGTGCCTATGCGCTTCTGGACGGAGAACCGGACCGTGTGTTGCTCGGACGCCTGCTCGCGGATGACACCCAGGACAATCTCCGACGCCATGCTGCGGACGCGCTGGCCCTCCGGCACGGAAGTGACTGGGCGGCCGAGCAACTGCGGCGTGTGCTGCGGGATCCCAGCAGCGAAGCGTTCCAGCGGAAGGCCGCCCTGGCGTACGCGCAGGTCGTGGGCGATGCTTCGCACGAGACTCTGAGGGAGTTGTTGGTCCCGACGATGCCCGCCGACGTGCGCGCCGGCATCCTAGAGAAGCTGGGATCTCGATCCCGGTTCCCTCTCGATCTCGTCCTGGAGACCTTGAGGGACGAGGCGGATCCTACGGTCTGGAAGGCAGCGGCACGCTTGCTCACCGATGAACGCCGGAAGAGGACCTGGACGGAAGCGGATCGCCGTCTCATCTGGACCACGGTCTCCGGCCTGATCGACCGGACAGAGCTCGAACGCCGGCAGTGGTTGTTCTGGGCGCTGCCGCTCCCGGTGGATGCCGCAGACGAGGCCCGGCTCCTGGCCTGGGCCCAGGATGAGACCCAGATCAACCACCTGCTACCCCTCCTGGCCCAATGCGGGGGGGCGCCCAGGGAGTATCTGGTTGCGCGACTGAATCAGGGGAGGACTCAGGACCGCGATCCTACGTTGGGTGCATTGGCTCCTGGGGCTCGACCAGAGGAGGCTGCCGCCTTCCGTCAGTTCTTCGAGGCCGCTCAGCGGCTCGAGGGCAGGACAGCCCTGCTCGCCGCGGCTGCACTCGCGCGGAGCGGTGACCGGAGCCAGGTGCCCTTCATCAGGCTGGCTCTTCACGAGCCAGACTTCTCCATCAACCGCCATGCACTGCTGGCTGCGGGTGTGGTAGGTGGTTCTGATCTGTTTGAGGACGTTCGCGAGTTGTTGGAGAGCCCTGATTCCTCGGTGCGAAGCAAGGTCGTCCGTGCGCTCCTGGAAATCGGGGATCCTCGTGCGGTGACGGATCTTGGCCGTCTAGCAGCGGACACTCAGGACAACTACATCCTGCGACTGCGTGCAGCTCTGACCTGTGCTGCCCTGCAGCCGGAGCTGCCGCCGACTCAGCTGAAAGCTCTCTTGCAGGAAGGTCCCGATGGTCTGCCGCCAGGACAGGATCTTGAGCTGCTTGATCGGCTGGGGGAACGGACCTGGGGGCAACTGAACCGCCGACTGTCACGAGTCATGAACGGTCGAGATCCTTTGATCAGGCAGTTGGCCACCTTTGCGAATCCTCTTGAACCGAGCAACGCGCGGATCGCCGGGTGGCTTCAGCTACGCGTGTCGGAGCTCGTACGCGCCCATAGAAGCCGGGTCGAAGCACTCTACCGCGAGCGCGAAGAACGCCTGCAGGGACTGGTGTCCGATCTCAAGAAGGGGTCCCTCGCGCAACGGCTCCGTGCGGCGCGCGAGCTGGCCGAGGTATTCGATCGAGCGACCATCCGCGACCTCATGGATGCCCTGGAAGATCCCGACCCTGCTGTTCGCGCCGAGGCGAAGCAGAGTCTGGCGCAGATCCTGGGTCGTGGCGACCTCGAGTTCTCACCACATGCCGGAGCGGAAACGCGCGAACGTCAGCTTCGATCGCTTCGAGAACGGTGGGAACAAAACGAGGGGACCACGAAGCTGCGCGTCCCGGAGTACGTCGAAGTCCACCAGTTGCTCGAGTCCCGCCCGAAATAGTCCTCGCCCCTGATCCTCGGTGGCCGAACGTCAAGTCGTTGTCTGCCATTCGGTTGATTGCGGTTCCTTCGTTTCGATCCTTCGCTCCTCGTGCACTTCTCCGCCTTCCGCTGTCCGGATCGGTCAACTCCGCAGGTCCACCGGCCGATAAGAGCCTGCGGGCAGGGAGAAGGTAAGCGGGCCTTGCGGCCCCCCCGCCCATTGCGTGAGGAGACAGTGCATGAACCGAGTATGGCGATCCGTCTTCGTCGGGCTTGCGATGGCTGCCGTGGCATTCGGAACAGGGGCGGTTCTGGCGTCTTCGGTTCTCCCGATGATCTCGGTCCCGGACCATGTCCAGGGGGGAACGGAACTAGTCGGGAGCGCCTGGTCGCCGAATGGCGGTGTCTCGGTCACCGTGCGGATGGGCTCAGTGGTTCTCTACAAGGGCGGTGGCAGCGACTACGAGGTTGACTTCATGGTCTACATTCCATTCGGTTCCTCGGGTGTCGTGACCGTCGAGGCCGAGGACAGCCTGGGCAATCACAGCACGGCTGACGTCCCGATCGTTCCTTAGCTGGACCGCCGGCTTCGGCTGGCGCGGACCTCACATGAGACTTGGCAACAGGCTCCTCATCGGTGCGGCCGCCTTCGTCGTCGTCGCGGTCCTGGTGCTGCCCCTTCTCGACCTGAGCGGGCAAACCGCCGGGGAGACCGCCACGCGCGAGACCGTCGCCTCGATCCAGCCGGTCCCGCCGCCCCCGGAATCGCCGGCCCGCGCGGCGCCGGTCGTCACCATGGGACGTCCCCTGGCGGAGCGCTCCGCTCCAGCCGTGGCGCCCGCCGAGGCCCCCCCCGCACCCGCCCCGGCCGCCGAGGACGGGACCCGCCCGCTGGCCGACCTCCTCGCCCGGATGAACCAGGCCTGCGAGGCGGGCGAACAGGTGCCGGAGGAGCTGATCGGGGAGCTCGCTTCGCTGTTGAAGGCGCACCCTGAATTGGGCGGATCGGTCGTGGACGCCGTTCGTCGAGGGAAGGACCGGATGGGCGCCCTCCGCCCCGCCCTCATCGCCGCCGTGCTGCGCACCAAGAACGAGAACCTGCGCGGCGCCCTCGCCGAGGCGTTCCGTGCCACGGCCCCGCCGCCCGCCGCCCCGGTCACGAACGAGGAGGCGCACGACCTGATCACCCGCGCCACCTCGCCGGACCCGGCTCTCAGACGCGACGCCCTGACCCGGCTGGGAGCGATGGAAGGTCCAGCCGCCACCGCCCTCCTGACGCGCGCCGCGCTCGGCGATACCGACGCAGCCGCGCGCTCCGCGGCCGTCCGGTCGCTCCGCGGGCGCGATAGCCCCGAGGTCCCCGCCACCTTCCTCCGGGTGCTGGACGATCCGGTCGCCGACCTCGCTTCGCGGAGGTTCGCCGCCACGGGGCT
>Ga0187892_10002327_pt1 | contig 38689 bp, 28 predicted proteins | sample MA1701073metaG_FD_139345 | JGI IMG/M metagenome (GOLD analysis project Ga0187892, IMG submission 139345) | Bio-ooze microbial communities from a basaltic lava cave in the Kipuka Kanohina Cave System on the Island of Hawaii, USA - MA170107-3 metaG ... | reverse complement strand
CTTCACCACGCAGCCGAGCACCACGATCGCCGGGGCCACGATGGCGACGATTCGGGTGACGGCCCGGGACGCCCAGGGCAACACCGCGACCGGCTACATCGGGAACGTGACGCTGGTGATCACCGGCGGCACCGGCACGGCGGGCGCGACGCTGTCGGGCACGCAGACCGTGGCCGCGGTGGCCGGCATCGCCACGTTCACCACGCTGAGTATCGACCTGATCGGGACCGGCTACACGCTCACGGCCACGGCGAGCGGCCTCACTGGGACCGTCAGCGCGGCGTTCGACATTCAATAGGGCCGAAACGGGCCGGGGGCATGTGGTTGTGGCTCGGCGGCGACACGCGTCGCCGGCGGGCGACAATCCCCAAAGATTCCCAGAAGATCGCCGTTTTCTGAGGAAACTGCGCCACTCTAGACAGCCAAGGCCTCGCGCGTAGCTTGGGCGGGGTTCCGTCACGATTTGGAAAATCTTCGGGGGGAATGGTATGCGTTATTACTTGTCGGCGTTTCTTCGGAGCCGCCTGGCCCGGGCGGGCTCTCTGGTCGCCGCGTCGCTGTTAGTCGTGACGTGCCATTCCGATCCGACCGCCGGGTGCGTGCCTACGAAGCTGGTGATCACGTCACAGCCCGCCAGCGTCGGCGCGGGCTCAGCGGTTTCCGTGACCGTCCAGGCGCAGGACGCCGCCAACGTGTTGCAGACCTGCTTCACCAACAACGTGACCATTTCCCTCGGCACCAACCCCGGCGGCGCCACCTTGAGTGGGACCACGACGGTCGCCGCGGTTGGCGGGATCGCGAGCTTCACGGGGCTGACGATCACGAACGCGGCCGCGGGCTACACGCTCGTTGCCAACGCCTCCGGCCTCACCGCCGCCACCACGGGCGCCTTCACCATCTCGGCCGGCCCGGCCACCGTCCTCACGTTCACGACCCAGCCCGCGTCGGTTGCCGCCGGCGCCGCCATCACGGCTGTGGTCACCGCGCGGGATCAGTACGGCAACACCGCCGCCAGCTTCGCTGCCAACGTGACCATGACGATCGCCAGCAATCCGGGCGGCGGCACGCTCGGTGGCACCATGTCGGTCGCCCCGAGCGGCGGCGTGGCGAGCTTCACCGCCCTCACCATCAACAAGGTCGGCACGGGCTACACCCTCACGGCCACACCCTCTTCCGGCGCCCCGCCGGCCGCGGCGACGAGCGCCACGTTCAACATCACGCCGGGCCCGGTCGCCAAGCTGGCTTTCAGTGTCGAGCCGTCGAACGCCTCCGCCGGGGTCGCGATCGCCCCGGCGATCCGAGTGTGTGGACAGGATGCAAACAGCAACCAGACGCCGGCGTTCACGGGCAACGTCACCGTCGCGATCGCCGCGAATCCAGGGACGGGCACGCTGTCCGGCACGGCGACGGCCGCCGCCGTCGCCGGCTGCGCCACATTCTCCGACTTGAGCATCAATAAGCCCGGCGCCGGCTACACGCTCACCGCCACGTCGGGAACGCTCACGGCCGCGACCAGCAGCACGTTTACGATCGCGCTCGGTCCGCTCACGCAGCTGGTGTTCACGCAGCAGCCCAGCAACGCCACGGCCGGAGTCGCGATCGCCCCTGCGATCGTGGTGACGGCACAGGATGCGGCGGGCAACACGGTGACAGGGTTCAACGGCAATGTGGACATGTCGATCGGGACGAACCCCGGTAGCGGTACTCTGGGTGGCACCCCAACCGTCGCCGCGGTGTCCGGTGTGGCGACGTTCTCCAACCTGACCATCAACAAGGCCAGCCCGGGCTACACCCTCACGGCCACCGCCGGCGCGGTGAGCCAGGGAAGCGGCGCCTTCAGCATCATCGCGGGGGCCGCGACCCAGCTCGTGTTTACGACGCAGCCGGTGAACACCCTGGCGGGGGCGACGATGTCATCGGTCGTCGTGACCGCGCAGGATGGGTTCAACAACACCGCCCTTAGCTTCGGCAGTGGCGTGACGGTGGCGATCACCGGGGGCACGGGGACCGCGAACGCCACCCTCTCCGGGACGCGGACGCGGACCGCCACGAGCGGGGTCGCGAGCTTCGGCGACCTGAGTATCGACAGCGTCGGGGCCGGCTACACGCTCTCCGCGACAGCCGGCGGACTGGTGGGCGCGTTCGCGAGCGCCTCGTTCGCCATCACGCCCAACGTGGCGACCCAGCTCGTGTTCACGACGCAGCCGTCCAACCGGACGGCCGGCCAGTCCATCGCGCCGAGCGTCGTCGTGACGGCGCGGGACTTCAAGGGGAACACGGCCACCGGCTTCACGGGCGCGGTGTCGATCGCGATCGGCAACAACGCGGGACCGGGCGGGGTGTTGACCGGAACGACGCCGGTCAACGCGGTCGCCGGCATCGCCACGTTCGCGAACCTCAGCATCAACAAGAGCGGCATCGGGTACACGCTGACCGCCGCGGCCACCGGCCTGACGGGGGCCACGAGCGCGGCATTCACCATCATCGCGGGGCCGGCGACCAAGCTCGTGTTCACGGTGCAGCCGGTGAACACGGCGGCCGCACCGGCGGCGATCACGCCGGCCGTGCAGGTGAGCGCGCAGGATGCCTTGAACAACACCGATCTCACCTACACCGGGAACGTCACGGTGGCGATCGGAACCAACGCCGGCACGCCAACGCCGGGCGCCTTGGGCGGCACCCTGGCCGGAGCCGCGGTGGCCGGTGTGGCCACGTTCAACGACCTGACCATCGACAAGGTGGGGAACGGGTACACGCTCACCGCCAACGCCGCTCCGCTCTCCGGCGCCACGAGCGCGGCATTCAACATCTTCGCGAACACGGCGACGCACCTCGTATTCTCGGTGCAGCCCACCAACGAGGTGGCGGGGGTGTCGATCGCGCCCGCGGTCCAGGTGAGCGCGCTCGACGCCTCGAACAACGTCGTGCCGGTGTTCACGGGCGGCATCTCGGTCGCGATCACGCCGTTGACGGGCGATCCGAGCGCGGTCCTGTCGGGGACCACGACGGTGAACGCCGTAGCGGGCACGGCCACGTTTAACCTCAGCATCAACAAGACCGCGGACGGGTACCGGTTGGACGCGAGCGCCGGCGGCGTCACGGGCGTCACGAGCGCGACCTTCGACATCACGCCCGCCGCGGCGACCCATCTTGCGTTTGCGGTCGAGCCCAGTAACGCCATCGCGGGCGCGGCGGTCGCGCCGGCGGTGCAGGTGGCGGCGCTGGACGCGTTCGACAACGTCGATACGGCCTACACGGCGAACATCGCGGTGGCGATCGGGACGAACCCGGGCGGCGGCACGCTGTCCGGCACGGCGTCGGTGCCCGCGGTCAACGGGGTGGCGTCGTTCGCGACCCTGAGCATCAACAGGAGCGGCGTCGGCTACACGCTGCTCGCGACCTCCGGGTTGCTCGCCGCCTCGAACTCCGCGGCGTTCACCATCACGCACGCGGCGCTGAACCAGCTCGTGTTCACCGCGCAGCCGGTCAACACCGTGGCGGGGGCGCAGATCGCGCCGGCCGTCGCGGTCTCGGGCCAGGACCAGTTCGGCAACACGGTCACGACCTTCGCCGGCGCCGTGGACATGGCGATCGGGAACAACGCCGGTCCGGGCGGCGTGCTGTCCGGCACCACGACGCAGACGGCCGTGGGCGGGGTCGCATCCTTCGGCAACCTCAGCATCAACAAAGCCGGGAGCGGCTACACGCTGTCGGCGACGACGGCCAGCCTCGGCGGCGGGTTCCCGAGCGCGGCGTTCGACATCACCGCCGGCGCGGCGACGGTTCTGACCTATACGGTGCAGCCCGGGAACACCACCGCCGGGACCTCGATCGCCGCGATCATCGTGGCGGCGCAGGACGGGCTGGGCAACACCGTCGCCACCTTCGGCGACGACATCACGGTCGCGATCGGCACGAACGGCGGCACGCCCACGCCCGGCACCCTCTCGGGCACGACGACGATCACGGCCTCGAGCGGGCTGGCGACCTTCTCCAACCTCAGCATCAACAAGAGCGGGCCCGGCTACACGCTGTCGGCGACATCGCCCAGCCTCGTCGGCGCGTTCACCAGCGCGGCGTTCAATATCAATGCCGGCGCGGCGACGCAGCTCGTCTTCATCACGCAGCCGTCCGCGGCGACAGCGGGGCCACCGGCCGTAATCCCGTCGGTCGTGGTGCACGCCCAGGACGCGCTGTTCAACACCGATCCGACGTTCACCGGCAGCGTTTCGGTCGCGATCGGGACGAACGGCGGGACGCCGACGCCGGGAACTCTGACCGGCACGACGACCGTAGCGAACGCGACGGCCGGGGTGGCGACGTTCGCCAACCTCAGCATCGACAAGAGCGGGACCGGCTACACACTGGCGGCCTCGACCACGGCCGGCGGCGTCACCGGCGTCACGAGCACGGCGTTCGTCATCAACGCCGGCGCCGCGACCAATTTCGTGATCACGCAGCAGCCCAGTAACGCCGTGGCCGGGGCGTCGATCTTCCCCACCGTGACGGTCGAAGCGCGGGACGATCACGCCAACCGCGACCCGACGTTCGCGAGCCTCGTGACGATGGGGTTCGTGACCAACGCCGGGAGCCCGGTCCCGGGCGTCCTGGCCAGCAACACCGCCACCGCGAGCGCCGGGGTGGCGACGTTCCCCACGCTCAACGTGAACAAGGTGGGGACGGGGTACACGATTCAGGCCGTCGCCGGTGGCGGCGTGGCCGCGTCCGCCACGAGCAGCGCGTTCACCATCACGCCGGGGATCGCCAGCTCCCTGTCGTTCACGGTGAATCCGACCAACACGACCGCGAACGCCACCATCGCGCCGGCGATCAAGGTCACGGCGTTGGACGCGAACCTCAACGTGGCGACGGGCTTCAACGGCAACGTCACCGTCGCCATCCTGAACAACCCGGCCGGTGGCACGTTGTCCGGGACGCTGACGCAAGCGGCTGTTGCCGGCGTCGCCACGTTCTCCACGCTCAGGATCGACAACGTGGGCGTGGGCTACACGCTGTCCGCCGCGGCGGGGCTGCCGGCTGGGGCCGCGACGAGCGCCGGGTTCAACATCCTCACCTCCACGGCCACGCAGCTCTTCTTCTCGGTGCAGCCGAGCAATGCCATCGCGGGCGTCGACATCGTGCCGGCTATCGTGGTGCAGGCACGCGATGCATCGGGCCAGCTCGCCACGAGCTACGACGGTGGCGCCAACACGGTCACCCTCGAGATCCTCGCGGGAACGGGTGCGCCGGGGGCGCTCATCAACGGTGGGACGTCCGTCACGGTGACCGCCGCTGCCGGGGAAGCCACCTTCACCGTGATCGACATCGACAAGGCAGCATCGAGCTACAAGCTGCGGGCCACCGCCGGCATCGGCGGCGTGACCGCGGCCACGAGCGGCTTCTTCACGATCACGCATGGCACGGCCGACCATCTCGAGTTTGCGGTTCACCCCTCCAACGCGACCGCCCTGGCGCAGATCACGCCGCAGGTGGAAGTGCGGGTGGTGGACGCGCTCGGCAATAAAGTCACGAACTTCACGCAGAGCATCGACCTGGCGATCAATACCAATCCGTCCGGGGGGACCCTGTCCCCGGCCTCGCCGAGCGTGGTGCCGACTCAGGGAGTCGCTGCCTTCTCCAACCTCAGCATCGATCAGCCGGGAGTGGGCTACGACCTGATCGCGTCCACCGCTGGTGGAACGTTGACGACGGATGTCACCAGCAATGCCTTCGACATCACGCCTGCCGCCTCGAGCCGGCTGGTCTTCACGACGCAACCGAGCACCGCGACCGCGGGGCAATCGATCACGCCGGCGGTCGTGCTGACGGCACAGGACGCGGTGGGCACGACGCTCACGGGCTTCGGAGGGGCCGTGACGGTGACGATCACCGCCGGCACCGGCACCAACGGAGCCACGCTGTCCGGCACCGCGACGGTGAACGCGAGCAGCGGTGTGGCGACGTTCAACAACCTGAGCATCGACAAGAAGGGGACCGGGTACCGCCTGTCGGCCACGGCCAGCGGGCTCGCGGGCGCGACGAGCACGACGTTCACCATCAACGGCGGAGCGGCGACGCGCCTCGACTTCACCACCGATCCGGTGACGACGACGGCGGGACAGACGATCACGCCCGCGGTCGCCGTGAGCGCGCGGGACAACTTCGGCAACGTCGACGTCACCTTTACCGGCAACGTCACGCTGGCGATCTCGACGAACCCCAGCAACGGCACGCTGTCCGGCACCACGACCGTGGCCGCCGTGGCCGGGGTGGCGACGTTCAACGGCCTGAGCATCGATAAGTCCGGCACGGGGTACCGGCTCACCGCCTCGTCCGGCGCCCTGACGGCGGACATCAGCCAGGCGTTCAGTATCACCGGCGGCCCGGTGGACCATTTGACGTTTACGGTGGCGCCGTCGAGCGCGGCGGCGGGCGCGGACTTGAGCAACCCGAACATCCGCGTCACAGCGTTCGACGCCCTCGGCAACGTGGCCGCCGGCTTCACAGGGGACGTGACGCTGGCCATTACGGGAGGGACCGGCACGCCGGGAGCGATGCTCATCGAAGTGCCGGCCGGCGCCGCCACAGCCACGGCGGTCTCCGGCGTCGCCGAATTCGTGGGCGCGTTGAGCATCGACAAGGCTGGAACCAATTACACCTTGTCCGCCACGTCGCCGGGGGTGACGGGCACCACGAGCGCCACGTTCAACATCACACCCGCCGCGGCGACCAAGCTCGGCTTCCTCGTGCAGCCGAGCAACACGGTGGCGAACGCGAGCATCACCCCGGCCGTGCAGGTGGCCGCGCAGGACGCGTTCGACAATACCGTGACGAGCTTCGCGGGCACCGTGACGATCGTGATCGGCACCAACGCCGGGTCCCCGCCCGGGACGCTGTCGGGCACCACGACGAACGTGGCGCTGGTAAACGGGGTTGCGTCGTTCGCGAATCTCAGCATCAACAACCCGGGTATCGGCTATACGCTCTCGGCCACCTCGAACCCGGTGTTGACGGGCACAACGAGCACCCAGTTCAGTATCACCCCGTAGCCCGGGGCCCAGGCTCGGGCACCCGGAGACGACGCAGCCCGGCGCATCCCGCCGGGCTGCGTCGTTTTTACACCCCGTTCCCGCTCACCCGACCAGGGTGGCGCGTTTCCGGCCACCGGTGCCGCAAAAACGACCTATCCTCACTCGGCGGCGGACCCAATAGTGAAGGATTGTGGCGACCTCCCACGAGGTGGCATGGGCACACCGCTGCGCGCGCTGATCGCCGAAGATTCCGAAAACGACACCCTGCTGCTCGTGCGCGAGCTGACGCGCGCGGGATTTGATCTGACCTACGAGCGGGTTCAGAGCGCGGCGGCCATGCAGGAGGCGCTCACGCGTCAACACTGGGACGTGGTCATCGGCGACTACAGCATGCCTCAGTTCAGCGGCACGGCGGCACTCCAGATGCTGCGGGAGCGCGATCCCGACATTCCATTCATTTTTGTCTCGGGCACCATTGGCGAGGACATCGCCGTCGAGGCCCTGCGCGCCGGCGCGCAGGACTACCTGACCAAGGGCAACCTGCGGCGGCTCGTCCCGGCCATCGAGCGGCAGCTGCGCGAAGTCGAGAACCGCCGCGAGCGGCGCCGAGCCGAAGAGGAGCTGCGCCGCTCGGAGCACCGGTTCGAAACGGTGTTCCGCTCGAGCCCGGTCGGGATCACGATCAGCACGCTCGCGGAAGGCCGCTACCTGGACGTGAACGCGGCGTTCCTGCGGATGGTCGGCCGGACGCGCGATGAGGTCATCGGGCGGACGGCGTTCGATATCGCGTTCTGGCGGGACCCCGCCGACCGGGAGCGCGTCGTCCGGCAGCTCTTAAGCGGCGCGCAGCAGGAGATCGAAGTCACGGTGCAGGCGAAGGACGGCACCGTGCGGCATGCCCTGGTGGCCCTCGAGCGCATCGACATCGGCGGGGCGCCCTGTCTCCTGGCGCTGCTGCACGACGTTACCCGCGCCAAGGTGCTGGAGCAGCAGCTGCACCAGGCACAAAAGATGGAAGCCGTGGGGCGGCTCGCCGGCGGCGTGGCCCACGACTTCAACAACCTGCTCACCGTGATCACGAGTTATACCCAGCTGCTGCTCGATGAGCTGGAGCCCACCGATCGCAACCGGGAGGACCTGGAGCAGATCAGCAAGGCCGCCGCCGGCGCGGCGAGCCTGACGCGCCAGCTGTTGTCGTTCAGTCGACAGGAAGTGATCCAGCCCCGGGTCCTGGACGTCAACGCGGTGGTGGCCAGCGCGGAGAAGCTGCTCGGGCGCCTGATCGGCGAGGACATCGAGCTGGTCGCCACGCTGGCGCGCGACCTGGGGAGGGTGAAGTGCGACCCGGGGCAGCTCGAACAGATCATCATGAACCTGGTGGTCAACGCCCGCGACGCGATGCCCCACGGCGGCAAGCTCACGATCGAAACGACCAACGCCAACTTGGACGACACCTTCGTTCGCGGACACCCGCTGGCCCACGCCGGGCCGTATGTGATGCTCGCCGTCACCGATACGGGCGTCGGAATGGATGCCGCCACCCAGGCGCACATCTTCGAGCCGTTCTTCACCACCAAAGAGCAGGGCAAGGGCACCGGCCTGGGCCTGGCGACCGTGTACGGGATCGTCACGCAGGCCGGCGGGTTCATCTGGGTGTACAGCGAGCCCCACCGGGGCACCAGCGTCAAGATCTACCTGCCGCGGGTGGACGCCTCCCAAACCGCCGGCGATGCCGAGCCGGGCCTGGCCGAGATGCCGCGCGGATCGGAGACGATTCTCATCGTGGAGGACGAACCGAGCGTGCGCGTCGTCGTCCGCCAGGTGCTGGAGCGCCTGGGCTACACGGTTCTGGCTGCGAGCGACGGCGGGTTAGCGCTCGAGCTGGCGGCCCGCCATCACGGCAGGATCCACCTGCTGATCACCGACGTCGTCATGCCGGTGCTGGGCGGACGTGAGCTGACCGAGCAGCTCACCAGGCTGCGGCCGGAAACGAAAGTGCTGTATACCTCCGGGTACACCGACGACGCCGTCGTCCGACACGGCGTGCTCGAAGCCGGCATTCCCTTCCTCCAGAAGCCGTTCACGCCCGACGGCCTGGCCCGGGCGGTCCGGGACGTTCTCGATCGCGCCTAGTCCCGCTCGGCGCGCTCGGCGTACACCGCCCGCGCGCGGCGCAACAACGCCAGCACCGCGTTTCGCTCCGCCGAGCTGTTCCAGCCCTGACGCGCTTCCGTGGCGCGCTCGACCCGGTTGATCCACCGCACGAAGAACTGAGCGTCCTCGGGGGATCGGACCGGTCGGCCGGCCATCGTGAGATATACGGGGCTGGTGGAGGCGAACGGGTAGAGATCGAGCACAGGCTCGCGAGGACCGTCGCCGTAGGCGCGCAACACCAGCCAGCCGCTCCGATCGATCGGCAGCGTGAACGACGTGTCCACCGTGGTGCGGTCGCCGCTGAGCGGCATCGTGGCAACCACCTGTCCGTTCCCGACGAGCTCCAGGTGATCCACCGGGACATGGGAAGTCAGCGTGACGCGCACCGGCACGCGGCCCGGGCCCGCGAGCGGCACCTCGTCCCCGGGTTCGTGCCCGAGCACGGACAGGCTCAGGAGCGGCCCGTTCGTGACGAAGGTTCGACCCGCTTTCAGCCCGGCCAGGAAGCGGCCGTGATCGAGTCCCGGCCCGCTGCGAACGTAGACGCGCACGAGGCCCACGGGTCCGCGCAGCATCGCGAAGTTCGGGAACGCGTCGGTGCCGGCGCCGGCCGGAATGCGAAACCCGCAGTTCAGCAACCGGTACCAGACCTCCGACGTGTACAGATGGTTCGAGAACCCCATCACCTCGAGATAGTCGACTTTCCCCAGGGCCACGTCGACGGGCAACTCCGACGAGAGGGCGGCCGTCGTGTCGAGCGGATTGGGCCGGCTGTCGAAGGGGTGGACGTAGCCCATCAAGCCGCCCTGCGCGCGCGCCAGATCGGCGACCACGGCGTTCGGCGGGTACACACTCGCCACCGCCGTATTCGGATCACCGGCGTAGTCCGGCAGGAGCACATGGCTGCGCAGATTCAGGAGCCCCGTATGATCCCAGAACCCGGTGTGGAACTCCTGGCCATGAAACAGCTGGTAGTCGCGGGTCGAGGCCGGGTCCCGGCCGGGTTGGAAGTAGGCGATGTCCGGAATGCGCTGCTCTTTGTTGACGATGAGGTTCTCCACCAGGTGGACATCTTCCGCGCGCGCATGCAGCAGGAGCCGGGCCGGCGTATTGCGGTACGCGCCGCCGTAGTTCATGTGCACGTGCAGATCGCCACTCCAGTACCCCTGCTGCGGCAGGTTCGCGAGCCGGACGAGCGGCACGCGCACGGTATCACTGGCGCCGGCGGCGAGCGTCAGCTCCCGGCGGACGGGGCGGTATTCCGGACCCCGCATCACCTCGATTCGGATCGCTCCGGCCGGCACCACGAGCCGGGCGGCCCCGTCGACGTGGAAGTACTGATAGGTGGCGGGACGGACGGCGCGATCGAAGGCGAGGTCGGCGTGGCGCCAGGCGTCGTCGGGGGCGTAGTGGCGGCCGTCGGGACCGGTCACGCTCACGCGCGCCGCGAGCGGGGCGCCGCTCACCCGATCCACCACGGACAGGCGCAGCCGCGCCACCGGGCGGCGATACCGGCGCACGCGGGGTTCGACGCGGGTGCGACGCCCACCGGGAAGCTCGATCACCACGAGCGACGTATTCCCGTCTTCGTTGGAGATGTACGCGATGCGGCTGCCGTCGGGCGACCAGCGCGGGGCGGTCGCATCGAACTCCCCGTAGGTGAGCTGGATGGCGTCGCCCCCCGCCGGGGGAATCAACCACAGCTGGTTCCATTGACGGCCGAGGTAGGAGCTGTACACCACGCGTTTCCCGTCCGGCGACCAGTCCGGGCGCGCCTTCCAGGTCGTCTCCTCGTAGTGGACCTCGTGCAGCACGGCGCCGGAATCGACCGGCACACGCCAGAAGCCGCCGGTGCCATGGGAGCGGCCGCGGTTGGAGACGACCAGCAGCTCCTTGCCGTCGGGCGACCAGGTCGGCGAGAGATAATGGTCCCAGCGACTGTAGTAGCGGCGCGGCCCGCCGTCCCGGTCCACGGTGAGCCGCGTCGGCGGCCCGCCCGAGTCCGGGACCAGAAAGACGTGCCAGCGACCGGAGTCGGCGCTCGAGACGAAGGCGATGCGCCCGCCGTCGGGCGACCAGCGTGGCTCCAGGTTGACCGCGCCGTTGCCGGTCAACGGCGTCACGGCCTGGGACTCGAGATTCAGCATCTGCAGCTCGATCGTGTCCCCCGCCCAGCGGGAAAACACCACCCGCGTGCCGTCCGGCGACCAGTCGGGTTGAAAATCGTAGCCCCCCCCCGGGTCGTCGGTGAGCTGCACGGCTTGCGTATCGCCGACGGCCTGCCGCCACAGCGAGCCCTGCATCGAGTAGACGAGCTCGCGACCATCGGGAGACCACGCGACCGATGACGGGCCGCTGGTGACCTGGGGCACGTACATCTCGAGCCAGTAGTAGGTATGGGGCAGCCGGACCTGGCGGAGCGCGGTGTCGCGCTGAGCGGCGAGGGGCGGCACGGCGCCGAGCAGTGCAGCGGCGATCGGGACGAACACGAGGGATCTCGTCCGTCGCGATTGCGTCACTTGGTCAGCCGATTGTACTTCTGCAACGCCGCCCGCAACCGGTCCTGGGGCAGCGCCGTCACGCGGACGTCGTTGGCGCCAGTCATCGTTTCGGCCGCGACGAGCGCGTTCACGATCGACTCTTCGGTGGCCTGGGCGGTTGCCTCGAAGATCGGGTTGATCTCCTCATTGGGGACGTAGGTCGATCGGGGATGACCGCTCGTCGCCGCCGCGCCGGGGTTTGCCGTGGAGAAGGCGATGAAGATATCGCCCGAGCTGTCGCCGCCGATGCCGCCCATGCGCGCGATGCCGAGCGTGACCCGTTTGGCGACCCGCTTCAGCTGGTGCGGCAGCAGCGGGGCATCGGTCGCCACGACGACGATGATCGAGCCCTCGCGACCCGTCCCGCGCCCCTCTTCCCCAGTCCCGCTACAGCGTGGAAACCGCTCGGCCGCCGGGAGCGGACCCGTGGTCGCATAGCAGGGCGTGAGATCCGCGATTTCCACTCCCACCGGAACCCCGGCCACCCGCAGCTGGACGCGACGCCCGTAGTTGCACTGCACCAGGACACCGAGGGTGTAGGTCCGGTCTGCGATCGTGAAGCGACGCGACGCCGTGCCGATGCCACCCTTGAATCCATGACAGATCATGCCGGTGCCGCCCCCGACGTTGCCCTCACTCACGGGCCCGGCCCGCGCGCTGTCCAGCGCCGTGAAGACATGCTCGCGCTTCACATGGAAGCCGTTGATGTCGTTCAACGTGCCGTCCCAGGTTTCGGCCACGACGGGGAGCGACCAGTCGTAGTCGCCCCCATCGCGGTCGCGCCGCACCAGCCATTCGATCACCGCGTCGCGAACGATGCCTACGGAGTGGGTGTTGGTGATCATCACCGGGCCGCGCAGGAAGCCGGATTCCTCGACCCAGGTGGTGCCGGTCATTTCGCCGTTGCCGTTCAGGGTGAACCATCCCGCCATCACCGGGTCGCCCGTGCCTCGCCCGCGCGGCAGGATCGCGGTGACCCCCGTGCGCACCGGCCCCCGTCCCACCACCAGCGGTCCGTCCCCGGTGATGAGCGTGACCTGACCCACCTCGACTCCGGCGACATCGGTGATCGCGTTGAGCGGACCAGGGGTGCCGTCGAACGGCACTCCGAGAGCGCGCGCGCGTGGCGGCGTGCCGGGCTGCTGAGCGGTCAGGGTCGCGGCCGCGAGCACGAGAGCGATCACGCCGTCATCCCTTGAGATACCGCCGGTACGGGTCCAGGTCAGTTCGCAGCACCGTGAGCTCGCGTGGGCCTGGCGGCGCCACCTCGAGCAGCGTCGTCCGGACGCGCAGCGGCCAGCCCACGCCGGCTTTCACCCGTTCCACGGAAATACCCGGGTAGAGCGCCACCAGCACCATTTCTCCCGTTCCGTCGGCTTCGAGGACGGCCTGGTCCGTGATCACCTTCACCGGACCCGCCCCGGGCAGACCGAGCTCGCGGCGGGTACGACCCCGGCACCGGTGACCCGGACTGGTGAGGAAATCCACCTGCTCGGGGAAGGCCCGCGGGTCGAGCTTCGCCATGACGAGCGTGCGCTGCGCATGCGCCGCAATCTCGGACGCGCCGCCCGATCCGGGAAGCCGGACCTTGGGGTGCGCGTACTCGCCGATCACGGTCGTGTTGATATTGCCCCACCGGTCCACCTGCGCGCCACCGAGGAACCCGACCTCGATGCGGCCGTTCTGCAGCAGGCATTGAAAGACGTCGGCCATGCCGCATACCATGAGCGACCCGGTCACGAGCGCGGGGTCGCCGATCGACACGGGCAGGCGCTCGGGCACGGCGCCCACCGCCCCGGACTCGTAGATGAGCACCAGGTTCGGGGCGTGCGTCGCCCGGGCCAGATTACACGCGAGGTTCGGCAGTCCGATCCCCACGAACACCACTTCGCCGTCGCGCAGCTCACGCGCGGCGACCACAGCCATCATTTCGTCCGGTGTGTAGGCGCCCCCCCCGTCAGAAGCCGTAGTTCACCCCCGCGCACACCTGGGCCCGCGCCGTGAGACGGCCGGTGACGTCGCCCAGCGCCGCCAGGTAGCCCGGACGGTCGGCCACACCATAGACGTAGCGATCGAGCCAGGCCGCGAGCCGTTGCTCGTCTCTGGAGATCGCTTCCCAGGCGACGTAGAAATCGTTGTCGCGATCGTAGTACCCTTGCGCGTAGGAGGGATGCGCCCCCCAGGGCTCGACCACCACCGCGGCGACCGCGAGGCCGGGAATCACGGTGCGGTTCGGATCGGCGCGGATCACGGCGGTATCGACCAGCTCCTCGACCACCACGATCACCCGTGTCGACGCGAAGGCCGCCTCTTTCTGGACACCCAGGAGCCCCCAGATCTGGGTATTGCCATCGCGATCGGCTCGCTGGGCATGGACGATGGTGACGTCCGGATTGAGGGCGGCCACGGTGGCCAGCTGCTCATCCGTGTACGGACACGTCACGGTGCGAATCCGCGGGTTGGCGCGCGGCAGATCGGTCCCGGCGTAATCGCGCATCGGCCAGAACGGCAACCGGGCGGCGCCGGCCTGAAACCGGGCCACCATCCCGAAGTGCGAATACTCCTCGAGCTCGAGGGGCGGCGCTCCTCCCTTGCCTTCGACAGCCCGCCGGAAAGCGTGCAGCGACCCCACGCCGGGGTTGCCCGCCCACGAGAAGACGAGCTTCCTGGCGCAGCCGGCGGCGATCATCTGGTCGTAAATGAGATCCGGCGTGAGCCGCGCCAGCGTGAGATCGCGGCGACGCTGCCGGATGATTTCGTGCCCGGCCGCGAAACAAATCAGATGGGTGAAACCTTCGATGACGACGGTGTCGCCGTCGTGGACGTTGCGGGCGATGGCGTCGTGCATGGAGAGGACTTTGTCAGCCAAGCGCGCCCAGGCACTGATCGAGAATCGCCACCGCGGTGTCGACGTCGTACTCGTCGATCACGAGGGGTGGCGCCAGGCGCAGCGCGCTCTTGCCGGCCCCGAGCAACAGCAGGCCTTTGGAGAAGGCGAGCTGCTCGAGCTTGGGCACCAGATCCGGGTAGGGCTCGCGCGTGGCGCGGTCCTTCACGAACTCGATCCCGATCATGAGACCGAGCCCGCGCACCGTTCCGACGACGCGATGCTGCTCCGCCAGGCGACGCACGCCTCCCAGCAGCCGCTCCCCCATGGTCCGGGCATTGGCCATGAACTCGCGCTCGACCAGATCGAGGGTCGCGAGCGCGGCGGCGCAGCACACCGGGTTACCACCGAACGTGGACCCATGCGCGCCCGGACCCCATTTCATCACCGATGCCTTGGCGATCAACGCACCGATCGGCATCCCGGAGCCGAGGCCCTTGGCGACCGTGATGGCGTCGGGCTCGATGCCCTCGTGCTCGCAGGCGAACATCATTCCCGTCCGGCCAATGCCGGACTGTACCTCATCGCAAATCAGCAGTATGCCATGACGGTCGCACAGCGCGCGCAGCGCCCGGAGGAACCCCTCCGGCGGCACGATGTAGCCGCCTTCCCCCTGCACCGGCTCCACCACGATCGCCGCCACATCGCGCGGATCGAGCCGCTTTCCGAACAGCTCGTCGGTGAGGTGTGCGAGGCAGGCCCGGACGCAGTCCTCGCCCGCGCCGGCAAACGGGCCCCGATACGGATCGGCATAGGGCACGTGGTAGACTTCGGGGAGGAACGGGCCGAACCCCGCCCGCTGCACCGCCTTGCTGGCGGTGAGCGACAGCGCGCCATACGTGCGGCCATGGAAGGAGCCCGTGAACGCCACCAACGCCGGACGCCCCGTCGAGTGCCGCGCCAGCTTGAGCGCCGCTTCCACGGCTTCCGTTCCCGAGTTGGACAGGAACACCCGCTTCTTGGCGGCGCCGGGGGCGAGCGTCGCGAGCCGCTCGCACAACCGGGCAAACCCTTCATAGTAGAAATCGGCGCCGCAGATATGGAGGAACCGGCCCGCCGCCTCCCGCACGGCGGCGACCACGGCGGGGTGGTTGTAGCCGGTCGAGGTGACCGCGATGCCCGCCATGAAATCGAGGTAGCGGTTGCCGTCCACGTCCTCGACCATCGCCCGGTCGCCACCCGCAATCACGAGCGGGTATTCCTTGGGATAGGACGTCGATGCGTAGCGATCGTGCTGCGCCACGACGGCCTTGGCCTTCGGCCCTGGGGGAGCGACCAGGATCCGCGGGTAGTCCCGAGCAGGGCCGCTCACGGCTCGATCACGGTGCGGCTCTGCTCCCGCATGAACTGCGCGACGTAGTACGGCCCGCACCCGCCCTTGCCGGTCGACCCGGAGCCCTTCCAGCCGGTAAACGGCTGGGCGCCGGGCCAGGCCCCGGTAGTGGCGCCGGTGCGCTTGTTGGCATAACACACACCCGCCTCCACCTCGTCGAAGAACCGGTCGATCTCAGCCCGGCTGCCCGTGAAGATCCCGGCCGTCAGCCCGTATTCCACCGCGTTGGCCTGGGCCAGCGCTTCGTCCAGCCCATCGACCTCCGCGACGGCCAGCACGGGCACGAACAACTCGTCGCGAAACAGCGAGCTCGCGAGCGGCAACTGGGCCACGGTCGGCGCCACGTAGTGGCCCCGGGCGAGTACGCCCTCGGACAGGCGCCGTCCGCCGGTGAGGAGCGTACCCTCCTGCCGGGCCTGCGCCACGGCCTGTTCGTACCGCCCCACCGCCCGCGCATTGATCACCGGACCGTAGTAGACGTCGCGCCGGGTCGGATCGCCGATCGACATCGCCTCGGTCCGCTCGAGCAGCCGCTCGACGAACGGCGCCGCCACGGCCCGGTGCACGTACACGCGCGAGGTGGCGCTGCATTTCTGGTTCTGAAACCCGAACGCCGAACGCATGACGCCTTCTGCGGCCGCATCGAGGTCCGCGGATTCCATCACGAGACACGCGTTCTTGCCGCCCAGCTCCATGAGCGCGGGCTTGATCCAGCGCGTGGAGATGCCGTGATGGATGCGCAGTCCGACCGCCTTGGACCCCGTGAACACGACGCCGTCGATCCCGGGATGCTGCCAGAGATAGTCGCCGATCTCTTCCCGGCGACCGACGATGAAGTTGAACACGCCGGGCGGCACGCCGGCGTCGCGATAGATCCGGTACAGCTCCAGACCGGTCCACGGCGCGTCTTCGGACGGCTTGTAGACCACGGCGTTGCCCGCGACCAGCGCGGCGGCCGACATGCCGCTGGACAAGGCGAGCGGGAAGTTGAACGGGGCAATGCACGCGAACACGCCGTAGGGGCGCTGGACGTCGATATTACGCTCGGTTGGCGTCACCCGGTCCATCTCGCGCACGAACCCGCTCGCGTCCTCCAGCTGCCGGCAGTAGTACTCGATGAGATCGGCGGACTCCTCGGCGTCCCCCATCGCCTCGAGCCGGTTCTTGCCAACCTCGAGACTCATGAGCGCCGCCAGCGCGAGCTTACGGTCGCGAATCAGGCCGGCGGCCCGGCGCAGGATCGTGAGGCGCTCGCGCCACGGAGTTCGCGCCCAGCCGGCCTGCGCCGCCCGCGCGGCCGTCACCGCGCGGTCGACGTCGGCAGGACTCGCCGCGGCGAACCGGCCCAGGACGACGCTCGTATCGATCGGGGTGACATCGACGAGCGGAGCGCGGTTCCCTCCCCCCGACACCGCCTGGTCAGCGATCCAGTTGGCATGCTCCGCGCCGAGCGCGCCCTGGAGGCGTTCGAGCGCGGCGTCGAACTGCGCGTGGAACGCGTCGAGGTCCACAGTGGCGGACGAGTAGGTGATCTTCCCGGTCATCGGGCAGCCACCGACACAGCCGCCAGCGTGCGATCGAGCGCGGCGGCAAACCGGGTCACGATCTCGCCTATCTCGGCCTCGGTCACGATGTAAGGCGGCGCCAGCATCACGAGATCGCCGCGCGTCCCGTCGACGTGCCCGACGTTGGGCCACACGACGAGGCCGGCCGCGAGCGCCTGCTCCGTGAACGTCTCGGCGAAACGGAGGGCGCGGGGAAGCGGCGTCCCGATCTTCGTGTCCTCCACGAACTCGATGCCGGCCAGGAGTCCGCGACCGCGCACGGTCCACACGTTCGGCAGGGCGGTGAGACCCGCCAGCTGGCGGTGCAGCACCGTTCCCAGCTCCGCGCACCGCTCCACCAGACGGTGCTTCCGGAGGATGCGCACGGTCGCGAGACCGGCCGCGCAGGCCACGGGATGGAACGAGAAGGTCTGCGCGTGCAACAGCGCGCCCGACCCCGTAGCGAGCACGTCGACGATGCGGCGCGGCGCGGCGACCGCCGACAGCGGCGCGTAGCCGGCCGCGATCCCCTTGCCCATCGTCATCAGGTCCGGGGCCACGCCGAACGGCTCGATCGCCCACCAGGTGCCGGTGCGGCCGGCGCCGCACAAGACCTCGTCCGCGATAAACAGCACATCGTACCGGTCGCAGACGTCCCGGACGGTCCGGAAATACTCCGCGCGTGGAACCCCCGCCCCGGTGGACGATCCGCCCACGGGCTCGGCGATGAAGGCGGCCACCGTGTCCGCGCCGGCCTGCTCGAGAGCCGCGTCGAGCGCGGTGCCGGTGCAGGTTGGGCAGGTCGGGTCGTCGGCCCGGCACCCACAGCGATAGCACGGCACCGGCACGCGTCCCACGTCCACCAACCAGTCGGAGACGTAGGTCTTGTAGTGTTCGCGGGCCGACGCCGAGAGGGCGAGCAGGGTGTTGCCGTGATAGGCCGCGGACAGCGCGAGAACCTTCCGCTTCTCCGGCCGTCCCCGCTCGATCCAGTACTGGCGGGCCAGCTTCAGGGCCGCCTCGACCGCCTCCGAGCCGCTGGACAGGAAGTAGACATGGTCGAGATCGCCGGGGAGAGTCGTCGCCAGCTCGCTCGCCAGCTGCTCCACGGGATCGGTCGTGAACGCGGTGCCGTTGACATAGGCCACGCGTCCGGCCTGCTCGGCGAGCGCGGCCGCGATTTCCGCGTTGCCGTGTCCGAGGCACGCCACGAACGCCCCCCCGCAGGCGTCGAGGTAGCGTTTGCCGTCGGCGTCTTCCAGCCAGCACCCATCGCCCCGCACGATGCGCGGCAAGGGTTTGGCCAGGCGACGGTAGAAGACGTTGCCGTCTGGGTAGGCGTGCATGCGCGGGGGAAATCTACAGCGCTTTTAGAACCCTACCGCCACTCCCAGCTTGACCAACGACTGCTCGATCGGCACGCTGGTGTTGTTGACCTTGCGATCGACTCGTTGGAACCCGTAGTCCATCGTGAAGCGATAGCGACCGCTCTGCGGCCCAACCGAGGCCAGGAGACCCAGCTCGAACGCCAGGCCCGCGGTTCCTTCGCCGGTGAACTTCGCGCCGACCAGGTAGTTTCCCCGCAGGCCGACCAGTGCACCGGGCCCGATCTGCTTGGCGTACCGAACGCCGATGCGACCGGCGCCCATCTCCTGCGCCGCCAGATCCGGATTGACCGTCCGCTTCAGCACGCCCGCCTCGGCGGTGAAGCCCGCGGCCACATCGACGCCGACGCGCGCATCCAGCTGGGTCGCCTTGAAGCTCGCGAGCCCGCTGTTCGCATCGCGTGGATCGTAGCTCACACGGCTGAACGAGCCCTCGGCACTGAACCGCTTGAATCGCAGCCACACCATCGCCCCGCCGCCGCCGCCGCGATAGCGGAGGTTGGACGACACTTCCCGGTAGTCCCCCAGGGCGCCCTGCACGCCGAGGCTGACGGTTTGGGCCGCCGCCTGGCTCGCCGCCGCGGCGACGACGACGCAGCCCACCATCCAGGCGCGGCTCATCGCGCCCCCCGGGCGATCGGGACGACGGTGATCTGCACCTGGCGGCGCAGCTGCGTGTTCTGCTGCGCGATCTCGGCGTTGCGACGCGCCAGCTGCTCGCGCAGCAGCTGGTTGTACTGGATGTTGCCGAGCGCCGGCCGGGGGGCCGGCTTCTTGAGGGTCATGACGAATCCCGCCACGAGCGCGGCCACCGCGGCGACGCCGATCTCGCGCCCGGTGGCGGTCCCCAGGTCGCCGTTGTTGAGCGCCAGCGCGCCGGCACCGGCGACGCCCGTGTACAGCAGCGCGATGCCGAGCGGCCGGCCGCTCTGGGGCGGGATCTCGGTCTCGGGCAGCTCGGTGTATCCCGGCATCGCCGTGAGATGCGGCAAGGTGTCCACGGCTCCGACCGTCACCTGCGCTTCCTGCGACGCCGAGAAGGTGTTCTGGCCGGCGCCGAACGCCTCCACGACGATGGACCAGCGGCCGGCCCGCACCGGATCGCCGGTCGGCGTGGTACCGGTCCACCGCAGGTTCAGCGTGCCGGCGACGATGCTCGAATCGATCAGCAACACCGTCTGGCCGCTGATGGCCCGCGTACGCACGCGGGCGGGCGTCGTGACGGTGAACCGGATCGGCGCCCCGGTGCCCGGGGTCCCGCTGATGAACCGTGCGCTGTCGACCCGCACCTGGCGCACGACCAGCACCTGCCCGAGGGCCGCATTGAAGTATCCCGTGATGCGCGGCGACACGCGCCGCGGATCGAGCTGCCGGTCCGGGTCGAGCAGGATCGCCTCCCGAAACGCGGCGATCGCCGAATCCGGTTGATTCGTGGCGCTGAAGGCGAAGCCGAGCAGCTCCTCGGCGCGGGCGCGCTCGGGCGCCGTCAACCGCTCGCGCAGGGACGCGCGACCCAGCACGATGACCTGCGGGAAGTCCAGGCTTTCGTAGGCCCGGATCGCGCGGCGCAGCGTGGCATTCTGGATACCGCTGTCCTGCCCCACGAGGGCGGCGGGAACGAGCAACATCAGGCCGAGAACGAAGTGGCGCATCGGGGACGTCCTCACTCAGGGATCAGCGTGAGCCGCTTGGGAACGGTGTTACCCGGATCCACCTGCACCCGGACGGTCTGCGTCCGATAGCCGGGTGACTCCACCCGGATCGTGTGCGTGCCGGGCCGCACCGCATGGCGATACAACGGCGTCGGTCCCACATCGACGCCGTTCACGAACACTTCTCCCGGCGGATCGGAGTCGATCGTCAGGTACCCTAGCTCGGCCACCGGCTCGGCGGGCGGCGGTTGCGCGACCGGCGTCTGTTGCCTGGGCGGTTGCGGCCGCGCGGCGGGCCGATCCTGTCCCGTCGGTCGGGTCGGAGTCGGGCGCGTGGCCGGCGGCGCGCTCACCGGGGGAGTCTTGGTCGTCTCTGCCGGTGCAGTCGCCTGGGCCGGTGGGGGACTCGCGGTGGCCGTCGATTGGGGCGTGACCGCGAGGCCGGGCGTCGGTCCGGCGCCCACGGCTGGGGGGGGGTCCGCTGCGTCGCTTCCCCCTCCGCCGCGGAGCACCACGTACCCGCCTCCCGCCGCGGCGATGAGCAGCACGACCACGACCACCCCGACCAGTGAGGATTTCTTTTGAGGACGAGCCGGCGCCGGGGGAGGGCTCACCGGACGCGGGCGGGCCGCGGGCGACGCGGCGGCCGCGACGTGCTCGGTCGGGGTGTCCGCCGTGACCGGGCCGCGCGCGCCGGGACGGATCACGGGCCGCGGCGTCCCCTTCCCCGTCGGCGAGACCGGTTGCTCCGGCCACAGCGCGGTGGCGAACTCTTCCATGGTGGAAAAGCGCTGTGCCGGTTCCTTGGCGAGCGCGCGCTGAATCGCGTCGGTCAAGTCCTGGGCGGCGCTCTGGCGCTGCCCCGAGAGGCGCGGCGCTTCTTCGAATATGTGCTTGTAGAGAATCGTGTGGACGGAGTCGCCGCTGAACGGCAGGGCGCCGGCCAGCAGCCGGTACCCGACGACGCCGAGCGAGTACTGATCGGCGCGCCCGTCGACCGGCTGCCCCTTGGCCTGTTCGGGCGCCATGTAATGCGGGGTGCCGATGATCATGCCGGTGCCGGTGAGCCCGCTCGCCGATTGCAGGGCCTTGGAGATGCCGAAGTCGGTCAACATCACCCGGCCGTCGTGGTCGAACATGATGTTGGCGGGTTTTACGTCGCGGTGGACCACCCCGCGCGAGTGGGCGTGGCCCAGCGCGCAGGCGGCTTCCCACAGGATACGCTGGATGTAATCGTCGGTGAGCGGCTGCTTCGTATCGAGCAGGTCCTCGAGCGAGGTGCCGGAGATGTACTTCATGACGAAGTAGTTGAGGCCTTCCTCGCTCTCGACCCGATAGATCGGGATGATGTTCGGATGGTCGAGCTTGGCCGCGGTCTTGGCTTCCTGCTGGAACCGCTTGATGACCTGCGGGTCGGTCGAGAAATCCGGCGGCAGGACCTTGATGGCGACTTCGCGCTCCAGGGTGAGGTCCTGGGCCAGGAATACGGCGCCCATGCCGCCCTTGCCGAGCAGGCGCCCGACCTCGTACTTGCCCTTGACCAGTCGCTGCAGCCGAGTCTTGAGCGCCTCCACGGGCCCGGACGACTGGTCCACGCCGCCACCCTGCTGGTCGGTTCCGCACGCGTAGCAGAACCGGCTGTTGTCGGGCAGCGTCGTATGGCACTTGACGCACTGCGTCACCTGGGTGGTGATAGCCGCCTCGGATCAGCACCGGTTGAGGGCCGCCCGCGGAGCGCCGCCGCGTGCGCGCCCGGCTTGACCCACGTGTGCGGTTTCGCGGTGACGCGCGCCAGCGGCGCGCTCCCGGGCGGCGTACAAACGGTCCCCTTCCCTATGCACAGCGAATACACCGTGGGTTTCCCCGCGACGTCGACCACGCCCACGTAGTACTCCGCGGGCGCCAGGCTCAACGTCAGCGCCTCGCTCGAGCCGACCGCCGCGGAGAATCCCAGGAAATTCCCGACCGAATCGTACACGTACAGATCGATATCGGACGGGTCGACGCCTCCCTGGACCCGGGACTTGGTCTGGACCGTGACCAGGGTGTCGAAGGCGAAGACCGACGGCTCGACGCGGAACCGGTACAGGTCGACGTCGTAGCCGACGGAAATCGTTAGCAGCGAGTCGCGGAACGGACCGGACCCGAACGGGGCTCCGGTGCCGACGATGATCCGGCGGCGCGCGGCACCGACCGAATCGGCGAAGTTCGTGTCCGCCTGGAAGCACATGGTGTTGTCTTCGAACCGGTCGGGCGGGATGTCCCTATCGCCGCGGAGATACCCACGGACGGCCGTCAGCTCCTTGCGGCCTTCACGGGCATAGAACTGCACAAAGTGCAGGCGCGGCGCTGGCCACTTCTTGAACGAGATCGCGAACGTGGGCACGCGCGGCTGCGTGAAATAGCTGAAACTGCGGAACCGAGTGCAGACCTGGAGACCCGCCGTGAAGTACCACCCGTCGGGCGGGTTGAAGCGGACATCCGTCGCTCCAAACCCGCCGTTGAGGAGTGAGTCACTGACATAGGCGAAGGCCGTGTCACCGAAGACGGCGGAGTTCACGATGATCGAGGCGCCGGCCGTGTCGTTCTGATCGAATCGCACCCAGTCGATGTCCTGGAAGCCGGACGATACCGGCTCGAACGCCAACGCGGGATTGAAGAACAGCACCGGCAACGGCGAGATCTGCTGCCGTTGCACGCCTGGACCGTTGATGGCGAGCGGAAAGGGAAACAGGGTATCGGGCTCGAAAATGTCGCGCGGGTCGACCGTGACCGAGTCGGCCGTCGATCCAAAGAAACCGGGACCGAAGTAGAACGGCAGATCGGTCGACGCCGGCGGCGGCACCCAGAACACCCGCTCTTCCAGGCCGTTGAGGTTGCCGCTGAAACCGAACGGGTCCTCGATCAGGCCTCCACTCCCGATGCCCCAGAAAATCGGCAAGTGGACTCCGACCCCGTACACGGAGATCTTCTGACCGTAGCGGACCGACAGCGGGCGCACACTGTCCACGACGAACGGCGGTGCCACGCGAATCGGTACGTCCCCATAGCCTCCGCTCTCGAACGCCACCGCCTGCGCCGAGATCGTTGCCACTCCGGCGGTCACGCCCGTGACTTCGGCGTAGCCGCCCGCAAAGCCCTCCACCGTCGCGATCCCATTGTCACTCGAGCTCCAGATCAACTCGACGTTGGGCAGTTTGATCGTGTCTCCCGCCCCATTGACGATGAACGCGTACGCGAACAGCTGGTCACGATCATTGAGACCCAGGACGCCCCGGGCGATGAGCGAGTCCGAAAGTAGAACCCGCACCCCCATCCCTTGCGTCTTGTCGGTCGGCACGGAACACGAAACGACGACTGCCGCGCAGGCGGCGCCCAGCGCGAGGGAACGACCCAAGACCCGCATGTGAAACGCCCGTCGGTCTAGTGGACTATCAACATACAGAGCAAGGGGTTTCGTCGCCAGCAGTTTTTACAGTCGGCCGCGCCGCTTGAGTTCCAAGTACTTGTCTACCACCGCCTCGGCGGCCCGCTCCGGGGGCACGTCCAGCACCAGCACGCCGGCGCGACGCATGTGGGACAGGGCCTCCTCGCGCGCGCGCAGCAGCTCCTCCGCCGCCGCCTTGCGCCAGGCCCCGGCGACGGCCGCGGGGCGGGCCGCCGCGAGGCCGTCGAGCTCGGGGTTGCGCAGCGTGACGGCGAGCGGCAGGTGGCGCGGCCGCAGCGTGGCGAGATTCGCCACCAGCGCCTCCGAGGCGAAGCGGTCGATGACGTCCGTGAACACGACCGTCAGCGCGCGCTTGCGGTTGCGCGCCGCGAGATAGCGAAACGCGCCCGGATAATCGGGCTCCACGAGCGACGGGGTCACCTCGGCCAGCACGTCGAGGACCTGCTTCAAGCCGCGCCGGCCGCGCTGCGGGGCCACGAAATGCTTCACCCCGTCCGCGAAGACCATCACGCCGACGTTGTCGTCGTGCTGCGCCGCGGCGAACGCCAGCTCGAGCGCCGCCTGCACCATGTAGTCCATGCGCGCCGTTCCGGCCACCTCCGCCGTCAGCAACCGGCCGGCGTCGATCGCCAGGAGCACCTGCTGACGGCGCTCGGCCTCGAACTGGCGGGTGATCACCTTGCGACGCCGCGCGGTGGCTTTCCAGTCGATGTGTCGCGGGTCGTCACCAGGCACGAAGTCGCGCAGCGATTCGAACAGGCGTCCTTCGCCGAGACGGCGCAGCGGCTGACGGCCCAGCTCGCGGCGGCGCAGCGCCTGGGCGATGGCGGCGCGCCGCCGCAGCGCCGTGAGAGCGGGATAGACGCGGACCTCCCAGGGCAGCGCGACCGTCCGCCGCCGCAGCCCCATGCCAAACGGCCCGACCGAATCCACCGTGAGCGAGCCCTGGACCTCGTGCCCACGCCGTACGGGGCTCACCGCGAGGCGCTCGCGCTGCCCGCTCCCGGCACGGACGACGATGCGGCGCGGCGGCTGGAGCCCGCCCAGCAGCTCGGGGCGCAGCTCACGGATCCGGAGGCGCGCCGTGCGCCGGCTGCGATTGCGCCAGGAGTACCCCACGTCGACCGGATGCCCGAGCGAGAACGCGGTCGGTGTCTCGCGCAGCGGTCGCACCTCCGCGCCCGGCCCGCTGCCGACCGCCGGGGCCAGCACGCCGTCGGCCAACACGAGGGCCAGCAGCGCGACGTCACCGAGCAGCATGGCGTCGAGCGCCCCGGTCACCCAGATGCCGAGCAGTCCGAGCCCCGCGAGGGCGGCGGCGATCCCGAGCATGCGCCCCGTGGGCAGGATCACGCCGTCGGCACCTCGGTCTTGTCGAGAATCGCCTTCAACGCCGCGTCGGCGCTCACCCCTTCGAGCTCGAGCTCGGGCGCCACGTTCACGCGGTGACGCAGCACAGACGGCGCCAGCCCCTTGACGTCGTCCGGGACGACGAAATCGCGCCCGTCCAGCAGGGCCGCCGCGCGCGACGCCTTGAGCAGGGAGACGCCGGCACGCGGGCTCGCGCCCAGCGTGAGGGACGCCGCCTCCCGCGTCGCCCGCACGATGGCGGTGATGTAGGCCGTGATCTGCGACTCGACCCGGATCGCCTCGGTCGCGAGCCGCAGCGCTTCGAGCCCGCCGGCATCGGTCACCTGCGACACGCCATACGTCGCGGGGCGATCCGCCTCGAACCCCTCCACGTAGCGGGTGAGGATCCCCTGCTCCACGCCGGCCGCGGGATACCCGAACAGCGCCTTCACCGTGAACCGGTCCAGCTCGGCTTCTGGCAAGGGGTAGGTGCCTTCGAACTCGATCGGGTTCTGCGTCGCGAACACGGTGAAGACGGACGACAACGGATGGCTCACGCCGTCGATCGTGACGGTCCGCTCCTGCATCGCTTCGAGCAGCGCCGCCTGGGTCTTCGCGGGCGCCCGGTTGATTTCGTCGGCCAGGACCAGATCGGCGAAGATCGGACCGGGGCGAAACGTGAACTCCTGCGTGCCCGAGAGCAGCGACACCCCGGTGATGTCGGCCGGCATCAGGTCGGGAGTGAACTGGATACGCTGAAACTTGACGTTGAGCGCCAACGCCAGCGTCCGGGCCAGCAGGGTCTTCGCCGTCCCGGGAACTCCTTCCAGCAGCACGTGCCCACGCGCCAGGAGCGCGATCACCACGACTCGGGTCGCGGCCTCCTGTCCCAGGACGACCCGATTCAGCGCATCGACGATGCGGCGGGCGTCGCCCGCGGCCGCAGTTCCTCCCACACGTCCTCCACGGCTTGGGCGGCCCCGAGCACACGCTCGGCGCCGCCTGGTTTGGTCAGCAAGTCCTGCAGGCGGCGCACGGCTTCGCGCCCGCGCAGCGTGGGCAGCGCCAGCTCCAGATTCGCGAGCCACTGGACCGCCTCACCACGCGGCAACTGCCCGGTTCGGGACAACCGGCGCCGCAGTCCGGAAATCACCAGTGCCACGGCCGGCTCGGTGCCGGCGGCGCCGTCGAGCCCGGCCGCCAGGGCGTCCACGTGCTCGAGCGGCGAGCGACGGCGCCGGTCCAGCACCGCACGCGCCGGTCCGAACCGCACCGCCGCAACCGTCAGCCACAGCAACGCGACCGCCGTCAGCTGCCACAACGCCCATCCCGCCGGGGTGCGCGACATCCACGCCAGGACCGCACCCACCAGCGACCCGCCCGTGTCGTAGCCGTGATGGTACTCGTCCCAGGTCAGCCGCCCGCGCTGCCCTGGGGGGGGCACGAGCATCGGCACCAGGACGACCGGGACGTCGCTCGTGCGCCAGGCGGCGTTGCGGAAATAGGCGTCGTCGGCCACGAGCAACGCCGTGCCGCGACCGAGAAATCGCAACCGCAGCACCACCGGCTCCCCCGCCACAGTGGTGAGCAGCGTGTCCGTCCCGCTCCGCTCCGCCGCCGCGCAGTCCCCAACCTCGGTCACCAGGCGCCCCACCCCCGGCCGGCCCAGCTTGCGCAGTTCGGCGCGGCGCTTGGCGCCCGCTGCCGCCGTGTCCGGTTGCAGGGGTCGCAGCACCCGCGTGACCGGTGGCAGCCGGTATGCACCCGGTGGCGCGGCGATCAGAGCACTGTCGCGTCCGACCCGATGGGCGGAATCCGGCTGGGCCAGCTCCCACCCCAGGCATTCGGTCAGTCCACCGGCGTACCCGACGGCGACCAGGCCGCCGCCCGTGCCGACGTACTCCGCGACGGCTTCCCGTTCGGCGGCCTCGAGCCAGCGCACCGGCGACACCACCAGGAGCACCGCCGGCCGCCGCTGCTCCTGCCTGGCGAGATCGAAGAGGGGCGTGCGGCGACGCTCCACCGGCACCCCGAGCCGCCCCAGGATGTCGTAGGGCGCGCGGCCGCCGGAGGGACCGGTGCGAAACGTGGATGGTGGCTCGTCCTGGGGCGTGAATGCCCGGCGCCCGCCGCCGGCCGCCATCGCGATCGCGAGCGCGACGCTGAGCAGCAGGACCAGCCCGATTTCAACGCGATACGACATGGTGCAGCAGTGCGCCGGCGGCGGCGCCGAAGTCACGATATCCGGTTTCGTCCACCGGTTCGCCGCCGAACACGTGGCGATACAGTCGGGTCACGAGCCCGGCGAAACTGGCCTGGCCCGTGCCACCGAGCCGCGCCTCATGGACGTACTCGGCGGGCGTCTTCGATGGATGGAACGCGAGCACCTTGCGGCGATCGAGCTCGCGCACCAGGGCGGCGAAGCGGCAGGCCAGTGCATCCGTGTAGCGGCCTTCCGCGGCCAGCGCCTCGGCCCGCGCCAGCAGCCGGTGGGCATCGAGCAGCACCGGGGCAGCGCCCGGCTCCGGCGTCCGGGCCGCCGAGACGGTTGCCTTGTAGATGCGCCAAACCATGAACCCGAGGTGCACGAGGAGCGCGAGCAGCACCACCAGCAGACCCCAGAACAGCAACCGGGCGCCGGTGGGATGGTTTTCGCTGAATTGCGCCAGCGAATCGCGGAATCCCGCGAAGAGGTCCCGGAGCCAGTGTCCTCGGGATGCCTCGACCCACTCGTACTCCGGCCGACCAAACACCTGACGCACCACGGCACGGACGGAGTCGGCCGGGATTCCCTGCGCGACCAGCAGCACCGCTAGCCGACTCCCAACTGCTCGCTCAGCAGCTGGAGATCGAAGCCCTCGCGCCGCACGCGCCGGTCGTAGTACGCCAGCGTGAGCACGCAGGGAACGATCGGGGTCAGCATCACCGAGACGATCGAAGGAACCACGCTCCAGGCCACCGCGGCGCCGGGGATCAGCTCGAGGACCAGGGCGCCCACCGCCTCCACCACGAGCGCGGGCAGGAGCCCGGCGACGAGATACGCCACGATGACCAGCCCCAGCATGCGCAGCTTGACGCCTCGCGTGAGCTCCCAGGAGCGCCCGAACGAATCAAACGCGCTCGGCAGCGATTCGAGCACCACCACGGGCGTCGTGACGATGTACCCGCAGGTGATGAACAACACCAGCCAGAAGGTTCCCACCATCCCGAGGAGGAACACCAGACCGACGATGCCCGCCCCGGCCCCTCGTCCCGCCGCGGCCACCACCGACAGCACGACCACGGAGACGATCGCCACAAGGAATATCAGCAACCACTTGCCGAATCCGACGAGAAAGAGGGGGACGATCTTGCTCGCCCCGAGCGCGAGCGCCTCGCCCAGCTGCGGCTCCCGGCCCAGCAGGGAGTCCGAAATCACGCGAATCGAGCCGGCCGTGAGCAGCAGCATCCCGGCTCCGTACAGGAGCAGCCACACGGCCCCCCAGATCGCCGCCGGCACGAACTGGCCCTGGAGCGCCCCGATCACCTGGTCCGGCGTCTGCGCCCCGTCGAAGTTCAAATAGCGCAGGCGGATGTACAGGCCGACCGCGATCGACAGCCACATCACCGCCAGGCTCAACTTGAGGAACAGCCCGAAATGGCGACGGAACACCGTCAACGCGCCATCCAGAACTTCTCCGAATTCCATCGGCCGCAGACCCGTCATGGCTCTCGACCTTCCGAGGTGAGTGGCGGTAAGATGAGGAGGTGAGCCCACCGGCGCGAGTCCTCCGCCAGCCCCTCGATCTGCGCCAGCAACACGGCGTCGAGACTCCCGAGCACGTCACGCTGTCGTTCGAGCTGGCCGGCCTCGGGACCCGCGCGGCCGCGGCCCTCATCGACGCGCTGGTGCTCACACTGGCCTACCTCACGCTGTTCTTGGTGTTTGACGTCGCCGGGCTCTCGAACGCGAGCGAATCCGGGTGGGCGAACTGGGGGCTGGCCATCCTGCTGCTCATCAGTGGTCTGGGCTTCTTCCTTTATTACACGCTGTTCGAGGCGATGTGGGATGGGCACACGCCCGGCAAGCGGGCGTTGGGAATTCGCGTCGTGCAGGACACCGGACGGCCCATCACCGCCAACGCGGCGGCCGTTCGCAATCTGGTTCGATTCGTGGACTTCGTGGTGCCGCTGGGTCCGCTGGCGGGCGTGATCCTGGTCTTCGCGCATCGGTCGCACAAGCGCCTGGGCGACATGGCCGCGGGCACCATCGTGGTGCGCGAGCGCGTCGCGGCGTGGGGGTTGGCCCCGTCGCTCCCATCCCCGGCGGTCGAGAGCCTCGAGCAGGGGCCGCCGGAGCTCTCGGACCAGGAGTTCGCGCTGCTGGACCGCTTCCTGGGCCGGATGGCCGATCTCGACCCGGCGGTCCGGATCCGGATGGGGGCCGAGCTGACCCGCCGGTTCGAGTCCCGCGTCCCGCGCCGCGCCGCGGACGCCGAGACGTACCTCACGACCGTGTTCACCGACGAGCAACAGAAGCGGCGGGGTCGTTTCGCCACGCGCGCGGCGAGCGGGGCGGGCCGAACCACGGTCACCGCCGAACGGTTCGTCGCGCGCAAGCGCGACACGTGGGAGGCGTTCCGCGCGGCCGCCCGGCGGCTCGAGCACGGCGGCCTGACCCGCCTGCCGGCTGGCGAGATCCCCGGATTCGTCGCGCGCTACCGCGAGGTCGCCTCGGACCTGGCGCGGGCGCGCACCTATGGGGTCGACCCGCAGGTGACGGCCTATCTCGAGCGGCTGGTGGCGGCAGGACATGCGGTGCTGTACCACGGACGCGGGGCGCGGCGCCGGGCGGTTTCGCAATCCGTCCTCGAGATCTTCCCGGCGGCGGTGGTGGCGTCCTGGCGCTACGTCCTCGCGGCGTTCCTGCTGTTCATGGTGCCGGCGGTGATCGGCTACGTGATGTTGCGCGAGCGGCCGCACCTGGCCGAGGAAATCGTCTCCCCCGTGATGGTGAGTCGGGCCGAGCAGGCGGCCGAGCGCGCCGAACGGGGCGTGGGCTACGCCCAGGCCGAGAGCGGCGATCGTCCGGTGATCTCCGCCGTCATTATTTCCAACAACATCCGGGTGTGCATCATGGCGTTCGCCGGCGGGATGCTGGCGGGGACCCTGACCGTGCTGGCCCTCGTGTTCAACGGACTCGCCATCGGCACCGTCTTCGGAGTGTTCGCCCATTACGGGGCGGCGGGATATCTCAGCACCTTCGTCGCCGCACACGGCGTGCTGGAACTCACGGCGATCTTCATTTCGGGCGGCGCCGGATTCCGGCTCGCGCACGCGCTGATCGCTCCGGGAGACCGCACGCGCATGGACGCGCTGGTCCTCGATGGCCGCATCGCCATGCGCATGATGGGCGCCGTGGTGTGCCTGCTCGCCATCGCGGGGACGATCGAGGGCCTGTTGTCTACCAGCGGCGCCCCCGCCACAATGAAATACTCGGTGAGCGCGGCGAGCGCGGTCTTCCTCGGTCTCTACTTCCTGAATGGATTCCGATCTCGACACAGCCGGGCGCACGGAGCACAGAGCAGTCTGGGTCGGTGACGGCCGCTCCGTGCCCACGGGGGGGAGGAGAACTGCGCCCGGTGCCGCCTACTCAGAGTAACGAGCGATACAGGTCGCGCAGGTGATGGTCCCGCAGATCACGCACCGCGAGCCACAGGTCCTGTTCGGAGTTGGCGCAGAAGATCTCGGCCGTGGTGCGCTCGTGTTCCGTCTCCTCGGCGCCGAAATGAATCCGGCCCCGCCACACCCCGTCCTCGGCGCGCCGCAGCGCGAGCCGAACGGCGACACTTTGACCTTCGAATCGGATGGGGGGGAGATCGTGAACGACTGCTTCGCGGACCGCCAGGCCTTGCGATCGGGCCGGTTGTGCGGGCATGCCGTGCCGGGGGCTGGTTTGGGACAAGATGATAGGGGAGTGATGGTTACGCAATAGGGAGTTTGCACCTTGCTCCGTGGTGGTGGTGCGTGGCCCGCACCGGGTGTCAGGTCCGGAATGGAACGGGCGCAAACGTCAACGCGAACAACGCCACCGCCACCCAGATCAGCCAATCGCGAGCCCTGGGCAGTGGTCGCTCCGGCACCAGGACCTGCGGGTGATCGAGCCGCCCGCGCGACAACGCCAGCACCAGTCCCGCCCACACATACCAGCCCCACCACCAGTACCCGAGGCCCAGGATCGCAATCCAGAACGCGAGCGCCACGCGTTGGTGCCAGCCGGGCTGCGCGGCGTACAACAGGTGCCCGCCGTCGAGCTGCGCCATGGGCAACATGTTGATCATGGTTACGAACATCCCGAGCACGCCCGCCAAGGCCAGCGGGTGCAGCACGACCGGCTGCCGATGCCCCCAGACCAGGAGGCGCGTCAGCAGGGTCACGGGTGAGTCACCCAGCCACAACCGGTCGCCGCCGATGAGGAGAATCATGCCATGCCCCGCCCCGCCGAGCGACGGCAGCGGATGCGAGAGCCGGAGTCCGATCCACAGAATGGGCAGCGCCAGGGCGAATCCCGCGATCGGTCCGGCGATGCCGACATCGAACAGCTGGCGCCGGTCGGAGAGGATGGTGCGCAGACGGATGAACGCGCCCATGGTGCCGATGAAGGAAGGCCACAGCGGCACCGGGATGAAGTACGGGGGCGACACATCGAGCTGATAGCGACGGGCCACGAGATAATGACCCAGCTCGTGAGCCAGGAGAATCGCGACGAGCGGGAGGGAAAACACGAGCCCGGTCGCGAGCGCCGCGACGGGATCGCCGATCACGGTGACGCGCCCGCGCAGCAGCCCCCAGGCGTCGTCGAGCACGAGGTAGCCGCGCAACACACTGCCGGCGACCGTGGTGGTGAGGAGCGTCAGCAGGAACAGAGCGATGTGGAGCCACCACCGCTCGCGCACTGCGCCGCGGCGCCGGCTCAGAATCAGCCACCGGCCGCCTGGTTCGTCCGACCAGTAGGCGTGCCCGTCCCAGCGCTGGAGGGCGTGCGCCAATTCCGGTGAGGGGCTGGCGTGGGCCGGATGTACAAGCGCCTCAATGACTTCGCGGTCGCGCAGCGGCAGGGCACGCCACGCGAGGACGTACGGGCCGAGCTCGGGCGGAACCGATTGATCTTGACTAGTAGCCACGCGCACCCCTATGATAGCCGCTGCACACCGGCACAACCCGTAAAGCTTCCATAGATCAACACAAAACCCCACCCTGCCACGGGCCTCTCTGCCCGCCAGTAGCCCAACGGAGTCTTCGCACAGTGGATATCGCTGAACTCAAACGCAAATCCGTCGCCGAACTGCACGCGATGGCCGAGAGCCTCAACCTGCAAAACTACTCCGGGCTCCGGAAACAGGATCTCATCTTCCGCATCGAGCAGTCGCTGCTGGACACCGACACGGTGCTGCGCGGCGAAGGCGTGCTCGAAATCCTTCCCGAGGGCTACGGCTTTCTCCGCAGCCCCGACTGGAACTACCTCTACGGGCCGGACGACATCTACGTCAGCCCGAGCCAGATCAAGCGGTTCGATCTGCGCACCGGGGACACGATTCTCGGCCAGGTCCGTCCGCCCAAGGAAGGCGAGCGCTACCTCGCCCTCCTCAAGGTCGAGACGGTCAACGCCGAAGAGCCGGAGAAGGCCAAGCATCGCGTGGCGTTCGACAACCTTCGGCCGCGCTACCCCGAACAGCGCATCCGGCTCGAGCGCAAGGACGGCGATCTGTCGATGCGGGTCATGGACATCCTCTGCCCCATCGGCAAGGGCCAGCGCGGGCTGATCGTCTCGCCGCCGAAGGCCGGGAAGACGATCCTGATGCAGAAGCTCGCCAACTCGATCATCGAAAACCACCCTGAGGTCTATCTCATCGTACTGCTCATCGACGAGCGGCCCGAGGAGGTGACCGACATGGAGGAGAACGTCAAGAGCGCCGAGGTCATCTCGTCGACGTTCGACGAGCCCGCCGACCGCCACGTCCAGGTGGCCGATATGGTGATCGAGAAGGCCAAACGGATGGTCGAGCACGGCAAGGATGTCGTGATTCTGCTCGACTCGATCACGCGCCTGGGCCGTGCGCACAACGTCGTGGTGCCGCACTCGGGCAAGATCCTCTCGGGCGGCGTGGACGCGAACGCGCTGCAGAAGCCGAAGCGGTTCTTCGGGGCGGCGCGCAATATCGAAGGCGGCGGCTCGCTGACCATTCTCGCGACCGCCCTGATCGACACGGGATCGCGGATGGATGAGGTCATCTTCGAGGAGTTCAAGGGCACGGGCAACATGGAAGTCATCCTCGACCGCCGCATCGCCGACCGCCGCGTCTACCCGGCCATCGACGTCCAGCGGACCTCCACCCGGAAGGAAGAGCTGTTGCTCGCCAAGGAAGAGCTCAACAAGGTCTACCTGCTGCGCAATTTCCTCGCCGACATGCCACCGGTGGAAGCGATCGAGTTCCTGCTCGAGCGCATGAAGCGCACCAAGTCGAACCAGGAGTTCTTCGCGACGATGTCGCAGGGATGACGCCGGCGGTCGGACCGCAAGGCCGCCTCCTGGCCGTGGACTGGGGAGAGCGCCGCATCGGGCTCGCGCTCTCGGATGAGTCCCAAACGCTCGCGCAGCCACTCGCCACCCTCACCCGCCGCGCCGGAAAACGGTTCCCCATGGCCGCGCTGCTTGCCCACGTCGCCGCCCACGGCGTGACGGGGATCGTGGTCGGGCTGCCGCTCGACGAGCGCGGCGCCGAAGGCCCCGCCGCCCAGGCCGCGCGCGCGCTCTCCGAGGACATCGCCCGACGATCGGGCCTCCCGGTCGCCTTGTGGGACGAACGGTTCACCACGACCCGCGTGCGCCGCGCCGTGCGGGAGATGGGGAACACCCCGCGGGATCGCGCCGCGGAGATCGACGCGCTCGCGGCCACGCTCCTGCTCCAACACTTCCTCGACGGCCGCCGCGGCACCGCGGTATGAACCGGATCGCGCTGGCCCTCGGCCTGGCGTCGTTCGCCGCCTGCCGCTCCACGCCGCCGCCACCCTGCAAGCCGGGCGGAACGAACTGCGTAGAGGTGACGATTCCGCGCGGGGCCACGCTGCGCGCGGCGGTCGATTCCCTGGCGGCGCATGGCCTGGTGGGCAGTCGCTTCTGGTTCACCGTGTACGCGCGCGTCCGCGGGCTCGGCGCCTCCCTCAAGAGCGGCGCGTACGGCTTTCCCCGGACCGCCTCCTGGGGGGATCTCGTCGCCGCGCTCGAGCGGGGTCGCGGGATGCTGGTGCGGTTCACCGTCCCCGAGGGGTTGATGCTCGCCGAGGTGGCCCAGCTCGCAGCGACCGAGTTGTCGGTCCCGCCGGATTCGTTCCGGTCGGCTGCCGAGGACTCCGCGCTGCTGCGCGGTCTCGGCCTCACGACCGCGGCCGCGAGCGTCGAGGGATACCTGTATCCCACGACGTACACGATCCGCCCGCGACCCGGGGCGCGCGAGCTGGTACGGTTGATGACCGGCGAGTTCGAGGCGCACTGGTTGCCGTCGTGGCAACGCCGGCTCGATTCGCTGCGCATGACACGGCACGACATCGTGACGCTCGCGTCCATCATCCAGGCCGAAGTCCGGTTCGGCCCCGACCGGGAGTACGTCTCGGCGGTCTATCACAACCGGCTGCGCGTGGGGATGCCGCTGCAAGCCGACCCGACGGTGGTCTATGCGATGGGACGCCGTCCGCGGCGCGTCTACGAGAAGGATCTCCTGATCAGTTCCCCGTACAATACGTACCTGCATGCCGGGCTCCCGCCCGGACCGATTTGCCAGCCCGACAGCGCCTCGCTCCGGGCCGCGCTCTACCCGGCCCGCACGCCGTTCCTGTATTTCGTCGCGCAACCGGATGGGAAACACATCTTCTCGGCGACCTACGGGGAACACCTCGCGGCCATCCGGCGCGTCAGAGAGATGAACGCGCCCTGAGGGCGCGCGTGAGGCCGCGCGCAGCCGATTCCGGATCCCGGGCACCCAGCACCGCGCCGATCACCGCGACGCCGTCGGCGCCGGCGGCAAGGATGGCCGCTGCGTTCTCCTCGGTGATTCCGCCGATGCCGATGACCGGCAGGCCCGCCGGGGCGAGACGCCGCACGGCACTGAAGCCGGACGCTCCCAGGGCCGGTCCCGCATCCGGCTTGTTGAGGGTGGCGAAGCAGGGACCGACGCTCCAGTAGTCGACGGGCCAATCGAGGGCCCGCCCGGCCTCGGCAGGAGTTCCGACGGAGGTGCCGAGCAGGAACCCGGGCGGGAGGAGGGGGCGGATCGCCGCCGGGGGCAGATCGTCCTGCCCCAGATGCGCGCCGGCGGCCCCCGCCGCGAGCGCCACGTCGGCGCGATCGTTCACGATCACCGGCACCGGCAGCGCGCGCACCAGGGCTTCGGTGAGCGCGAGCAGGTCTCGCGGCGCCGCGTCCTTCCACCGGACCTGCACCATGGTCGCGCCGCCCCGCACGGCGGCCAGGCAGACGCCAGCCGGATCACGCCCCTTGAGTAACGCGGCATCCGTGATCACCATCAGGCGCAACCGATCGGCGAGGTTCATGGCCACCGACAAGCTAACCGCCGTGGTGAGCGCGAAGGGTGCGGCCCGCTGGGCGGGCGGGCACCCCTGGATCTACCGCAGCGACGTCCTCGATGCACCACGCGGCGCGGCCGGAATCGTGCGGGTCACCGACCGGCGCGGGAGCTTTCTCGGCCAGGCGCTGCACTCGCCCGGGAGCGAGATCCGGCTGCGCCTGCTCACCACCGACCCCGCGGCGATCGATCGCGCGTGGTGGGTGCAGCGCATCGCCGCCGCGGCCGGGCGGCGCGCGGCGATCCCCGCGACCGCGTTCCGCGTCGTCCATGCCGAGGGCGACGGTCTGCCCTCGCTCGTCGTGGACCGCTATGGGCCGTATGTGGTGGCGCAGATTCTCTCGGCCGGCCTCGAGGCCGTAGCCGCGGACGTGATCGATGCCGTCCGCGCCGTGCTCGCCCCGGAAGGCATCCTGCTGCGCCATGATACCGCGGTGCGGCGCCATGAAGGCTTGCCGCTCGAAACGCGCGCCGTGCACGGCACGGTGCCGGATGAAATCGAGGTCTCGGAGCACGAGGTGCGCTACGTCGCCGCACTCCGGCACGGGCAAAAGACCGGAGCCTTTCTCGATCAGCGGGAGAATCGCGCGCTGATCGCCGCGCTGGCCCGGCCGGGCGGGCGCGCCCTCGACGTGTTCACGTATCACGGCTCCTTCGCGCTCCACCTGGCGCGCCGCGCGGCGAGCGTCGTGGCCGTGGACCAAAGCGCCGCAGCGCTGGCGCGCGGCGGGCGCAATGCCGAGTTGAACGCGCTCGCCAACATCGCCTGGCGCGAGGCGAACGCCTTCGATCTCCTGCGCTCGTTCGACCGGGCACGGGAGCGGTTCGACACCATCGTGCTGGACCCGCCGGCGTTCGCCAAAGCCAAGGACCGCGTGCCCGGGGCGCTGGCCGGGTACAAGGAGATCAACCTGCGCGCGATGCGCCTGCTGGCTCCGGCCGGCGTCCTGCTCACCTGCTCCTGCTCGTATCACGTCCACCGCACCGATTTCCTGGCCATGCTGGCCGGCGCCGCCCGGGACAGCGGCCGCCGGCTGGAGCTGGTGCGGGTCACCGGGGCGGCCGGCGATCATCCCGAGATCCTGACCATTCCCGAAACGGGGTACCTGAAGGGAGCGATTCTGCGGGCTGCGGATTGACTCTCCGAGCCTCCCTTACAAGCTTGCTAGCCGTGCTGAACGCCCTCGACCAGGGCGCCCGCGGTGGACCCCGGCCGCGCCGCCCATCCCGATCGCTGCGCCAGGAGTATCAGGAGTTCCTCTTCCAGCGCATCGAGGAATACAAGAACAGCCTGACCCGCGCCGAGCTGCTCGAAATCGGCGACGAAGCGGTGCGCGAGCTGGAGATTGCCGCCGCGGATCAGTACCTGTTGACCGAAGTACTCCTCCTCGAGCACGTAGATCGGATCATCGCCCGCCGGCTGCGCCTGCCCGGATTCCAGCGCTGGGCACGCAGCCATCGGGCGTTGCGGGCGGCCCAGCGCGCCCCCACGCATTGGGAGCTCGAGTCGGCCGGCCCGCTCGTGGCGTGTGCGCGTCGCCTGGAGCCCGGCGACGCGGCGGTCGTCATCGGAGCGGCCGCGCTGCCGGCCGCGTTGTTCATCGCGGCGCACGACGTCGAAGTGCTGCTCCTCGACCAGGACCTGGCGGCGGTCGAAACCGCCGAGGGGCGCGCCGTGGCCGAGCAGCTGGCGGCGCGGTTCCACGCCCTCGTCGTCCAGTTCGGCAACTGGATGCCCGACGTGCCCGTGACCGTTGCCGTGTTGCATCCCGCGGCCCTGGCCGCGCTCGAGCCCGACGTGCGCGAGGCGCTGGTGCGCGACCTGCAACGCCGGACGCCGGCAGGAGGGATGCACGTCGTGCTTCCCTGGAACAGCGGCGAGCCGAAGCAGGTGATACCCATCGGGACCGACACCTTGCTCGGGCTGTATGCCGATTGGCAGATCGATCGCCGGCCGCGGGGTCGGCGCGGAGGATTCGCCGCCTCGCGGTCGCCGCGTCAGTCCGACACGCGCGCGAACGTGTCGGAATAACGATTGCTCGGCGCCTGCCGAAACCATAACCCGTTACATCATAATGAGTTGTACGATCGGCCCAGTGGCCCCCGTCTTGCCTTCCCATGGCCCGACATGCCACCACAGCCGCGAGTCTGACCATGACCAGTGTACCGCTCGTCTTGGACGACGAACCGATGGGAATCGTGCTCAGCGCCGGGCACCGCATCCTGCGACGCGCCCGGATCTGGGCCTACTGCTGGTGCGACGATGACCTGGAATCAGGCGACCATGTGCACCGCCTGCTGCCCGTGGATCCCCATCGCAACGGATCCTGATCAGTCGGGAGCGCCGTGGTGCAGCGGGACCGGCATGACGCCGGTCCCGCTTTGCGTTTCCAGACCCCCGCGTCTAGTCTATGGGCCTCCTCTCCCTCAAGCCGTCCATGTCCGCTCTGATGCAGGCCGTCGTGAAGGAACATCGCGCGCCCGGTCTCACGGTCACCACCGTTCCCAAACCGGTGGCCGCGCGCGGCGAGGTGGTGATCGCGGTGCGTCACGCCGGGGTGTGTGGAACCGATCTCCATATCGCCGACTGGGATGCCTGGGCGCAGGGACGCGTTCAGCCACCGGTCGTGCTCGGGCACGAGTTCGCGGGCGAAATCGTGCAAGTCGGCGAGGGAGTGACCGGCCTCAGCGCGGGACAGATCGTGACCGCCGAAGGACACATCGTGTGCGGCCACTGCCTGCAGTG